>Ga0180434_10006768_pt1 | contig 13095 bp, 10 predicted proteins | sample SS_ome_7_FD_132453 | JGI IMG/M metagenome (GOLD analysis project Ga0180434, IMG submission 132453) | Hypersaline lake sediment archaeal communities from the Salton Sea, California, USA - SS_1_D_2 metaG | ecosystem: Environmental > Aquatic > Non-marine Saline and Alkaline > Hypersaline >... | reverse complement strand
CGCGGGCGCTCGGCGCGCCCTCGGCGCCGAGGTTCGCCGGCCCGCTTGCGGGCCGCGCGTTGCTTGAAAGGGCCGGCCCTGGCGATCGGCTACCACGTCATCTGCGGTCTGTACGGCTTCTGGCTGCCGAACGACCCGCGGGGCTCGTGGTCGACGTTCGTTGCCTCGTGGGACCTTCTGCGTTTCGGCAGGGCCACGAAGGTTGAGACGCGGCGGTCGGTGGCCCAGGTGTCGCACGACGCGGACGCCCGCCGGCGGGCCAAGCGGGCCCTGAAGTACCCGCCCGTTGCCCTGACGGGCCGGCAGGCCTTGGCGGTGGGCCGAGGCTTCGCCGCCGCGTGCGCCGAAGGCCGATATGCCGTGTTGGCCTGCTCGATCCTGCCCGAGCACGTCCACTTGGTGTTCGGGCGCCACGAGCGGTTGGTGGCACAGATAGTCGGCCACCTCAAGAGTCGGGGGACGCAGCGCCTGAAGGCGGAGGGCCTGTGGCCGGACGACGGGCGGTCTTTGTGGGGCGGCAAGGGGTGGACCGTGTTTCTCGACATGCCGGCCGACGTCCGGCGCGCTGTCGCGTATGTCGAGGCCAACCCGGCCAAGGAAGGCAAACCGCCTCAGCGGTGGTCTTTCGTGATGCCCTACCCGGGGGCGTAAGGAGAACACGCGCCTCGCAAGCGAGGCGGCGAACACGGGCGCTGGGCGCGCGGCAGGGTATTGACGTTCGCACGCGGGGCGCCGATGTCGCGCGAGGCAGCGCGCTCGGCGGATGCGCGAGCGTCGCGGGCGCTCGGCGGATGCGCGAACGTCGCGGGCGCTTGGCGGATGCGCGAACGTCGCGGGCGCTTGGCGGATGTGCGAACGTCGCGGGCGCTCGGCGGATGCGCGAACGTCGCGGGCGCTCGGCGCGCCCTCGGCGCCGAGGTTCGCCGGCCCGCTTGCGGGCCGAGGTGCCTTCGCGTACAGTGGATGCAGAAAAGGAGGCGTCATGCCCGAACCGTCGGACTTTCTGGCGCAGGACCCGTGGCGGGTGTTCCGCATCATGGCGGAGTTCGTGGACGGGTTCGAGATGATGGCCCGCGTGCCGCCGGGCGTCAGCGTGTTCGGCTCGTCGCGGGCCGGGCCCGATCACCCCTACTACCGCAAGGCCGAGGAGGTGGGCCGGCTCATCGCCCGGGCCGGGTTCGCCGTCATCACGGGGGCCGGGCCCGGCATCATGGAGGCCGCCAACAAGGGCGCCAAGGAGGCGGGCGGCGAAAGCGTCGGCCTGAACATCCTCCTGCCGTTCGAGCAGGTGGCCAACCCCTACCTGACGAAGGTCATCAACTTCCGGTACTTCTTCGTCCGCAAGGTCATGTTCTCGAAGTACGCGACCGGCCTGCTCTTCTTCCCGGGCGGGTACGGCACGCTGGATGAATTCTTCGACATGATTACCCTGATGCAGACGGGCAAGATCCACCGCCTGCCGACCGTCCTGATGGGCAAGGAGTTCTGGCAGGGCCAACTGGACTGGATGCGGACGACCGTCCTGGAACGCTTCGGCCACATCTCGCCCGAAGACCTGGACCTGATGCGCGTGACCGACGACCCCGCCGAGGCCGTCCGGCACATCGTCGAGCACCTGTCGGCCCGCGACCGGGCCCCGTGGCCCGACGTCGGCAAGTGGGACACGCCCGAAGGCAAGGTCATGCCGTAGCACAGGGGCACGCCATGCAGCAGGAAGCCATCGCGAAGGCGGCGGTGCTGATCGAGGCGCTGCCGTACATCCGCCGGTTCCGCGGACGGATCGTCGTCGTCAAACTCGGCGGCTCGTTCATGGACGTGCCGGACGACTTGGCGGCCGTGTGCGCCGACATCGCCTTCATGCGGGCCGTCGGCATCTACCCGGTCGTCGTGCACGGCGGCGGCAAGGCCATCAGCCGGGCCATGGAGGAGGCGGGCCTGGAGCCCCGCTGGATCGACGGCCTGCGGTTCACCGGGCCGGAGGAACTGCGCATCGTCGAGGACGCCCTCGCCACCGACGTGAACCGCGGCATCGTGAACCTGCTCGAGACGGCCGGCGCCCGGGCCGAGGGCCTTACGTCCAAGGGCCGGTGCCCGCTCCAGGCCCAGCCCATGACCGGGCCGGCGGGGCAGGACCTGGGCCTGGTGGGCCGGGTCACGCGCGTCGACCACCTGCTGATCCGCGGCCTGTGCGACCTGGGCACGATTCCGGTCATTGCCCCGCTGGCGCTCGGGCCCGAGGGGCGGAAACTGAACTGCAACGCCGACGAGGCCGCCGCCGCCGTCGCACGGACCCTGGAGGCCGAGAAACTCGTCAACGTCTCCGACACGCACGGCATCCGCCGGCGGGCCGACGACGAGGCCAGTTTGCTGACGCACCTGTCGGAGGCCGAGGCCGAACGCCTGCTGGCCGACGGCGCAATCACGGGCGGCATGATCCCGAAGGTCGGGACGATGCTCCAGGCCCTCAAGGGCGGCGTCAAGAAGTGTCACGTCATCTCCGGCCGCGTGCCCCACTCGCTCCTGCTGGAAATCTACACCGACCGCGGCGTGGGGACCGAGATTGTGCCGTAAACGGCACTCCCGCGTTCCCTTGAGCCGGCCCGCGCCTTGCCCCTATAATGGACCCCGCTGCCTCGCGCACCACGCACAGGGATGCCGCGCATGGCCCAGGCCCGACACGACGGTTCCGGCACGCCGCGGCGCATCGTCGTCGTCGGGGCGGGCATCGCGGGGGTCTCGGCCGTCGAGGCCGCCCGCCAGGCCGACGCCGGCGCCCGCATCACGCTCCTCTCCGACGAGCCCGACCTGCCCTACTACCGGCTGAACCTGACGCGGTACCTGGCGGGCGAGATCGGCGCCGACGACCTCCCCCTCCACCCGGCCGCGTGGTACGAGGAGCGCGGCATCGACCTGCGCCTGGGCAGCCGGGCCACGGCCCTCGCGCCCGACGCCGGCACCGTGACGCTCGACGACGGCGGCACGCTGCCGTTCGACCGGCTGGTCCTGGCGGCCGGGGCCGAGCCGGTCGTCCCGCCCATCGCGGGGGCCGACCTTGAGGGCGTGACGTGCCTGCGGACGCGGGCCGACACGGACCGCATCTTCGACGCCGTCGAGGCCGACCTGCCGTGCGTCGTCATCGGCGGCGGGCTGCTGGGGCTCGAGACCGCGGGGGCCCTGACGAAACACGGGGCCCGCGTCACCGTCATCGAGGGCCTGGAGCACCTTATGCCGCTGCAACTGACGCGGGCGGGGGCCGAGGTGCTCGAGCGGCACGTCGAGGGCCTGGGCGTCGATATCCGGACGGGCGTCATGACGGACAGGATCGCCGGCGACGGCCGGTGCCGGGCCGCCGTCCTGGAAGACGGCACCCGGTTCGACGCCGGCCTGGTGGTCATCGCGACGGGCGTCCGGCCGACGCTCAACCTGGCGAAGGCGGCCGGCCTCGACACGAAGACGGGCATCCTGGTCGACGACCAACTGGTCACGTCGCACCCGTCGATCCTGGCGGCCGGCGACGTGACGGAGCACGCCGGCGTGCTGTACGGCACGTGGCTGGCGTCGCGGGTCCAGGGGCGGACGGCGGGCGAGAACGCGGCGGGCGGCCAGGCGGCGTTCACGGGCATCCCGGCGGCGTATCTCTTGAAGGTGGTCGGCGTCGACGTGTTCAGCATCGGCACGATCGAGACCGAGCGCGCCGCCGACCGGGCCATCGAGGATGCCGGCGACGACGTGTACCGGCGGTTCGTGTTCCGCGCCGGAAGGCTCGTCGGGGCCATTCTGCTGGGCGACACGTCGGCCATGGCGGCCGTCCGCAAGGCCATCGAGCGCAGCACGGACTTCTCGGACCTGCTCCACCACAGCCTTTCGGCCGACGACGTGGCCCGCGGCCTGGTCGAGGCGGCGTAGTCAGGGAGACCCCAAGACGTGGCCGGATGGTTCTTTCAACTCGGCAAACTGGCCGGGCCGAAGGTCCGCAAGGGCCGGTGGCTGTGGAAGTCGCTGACCGGCAGCCGCGAGGAGGTGGCCGACGCCGAACGCCGGATGGGGGCCGACCTGGCCGCCGAGATCCGCCGCCAGGTGCCCGCTGAAACCGACACCGACGTCGCGCGCCTCGTCGAGACGGTCGGCCGGCGCGTGGCCCGGGCCGTGGCCGACAAGACCCTGCGGTTCCACGTCGAGGTGATGGCGGGCGGCGAGCCGAACGCTTTCGCCCTGCCCGGCGGCTTCGTGTTCGTCACGCGGTCGCTGGTGGAGTTGTGCGAGCGGCGGGAGGAGGAACTGGCGTTCGTCGTGGCCCACGAGATGGCCCACGTCATCCGCGGCCATGCGCTGGACCGGGTGCTGTCGGACTCGGCCACGGCGGCGGCCGCCCGGGCGATGCCCGGCCGCGGGGCCCTGGGGGCCTGGGTCCGGCACGTCGGGGTGCGGTACCTGTCGGCGGCGTACTCGCGGGACCGCGAACTCGGGGCCGATGCCCTGGGGGCCCGCCTGGCCGAGGCCGCCGGCTACGGCCGCGACGCCGCCGTCCGCCTGCTCGAGCGGCTGGAGCGGCTCCGCCGGGAAGGCCTGGCCGAGACGCTGGGCCTGGGCGGGTACTTCGCGTCGCATCCGCCGACGGCCGAGCGGATCCGCGAAGTCCGAAAGGCGCCGCCGGTGTGACGGCGCGGCCCGTCCGGGCCGCGCGGAATCCATCACATGCCGCCGTTAGGCCTTCAGCCCCGACAGGTCGGCCTCGATCCGCTTCTTCGCGTTCACCGTGTCGTCCCACGTGACCACGTTGCCGGTGTAGGCGGCGGTGCGGCCGAGGATGGTCACCAGGTTGCTCCGGACGCTGGGGGCGACGGTGGGGTTATCGCATCGGCCGGCCTTGACGTTCTCGGCGAAGGCGCGGATGTTGGCGATGGCGCCGTCCTTGTAGATGCCGGGGCTGGACCCGCCGCGCCAGAAGTGTTTGCCGCGGATCAGCACCTGCCCGCCGTACTGCGTTTCCAGGACGCCCTCGTTGCCGAACATGCGGTTGCGGATGCCGTCGGGCTTGGTGCCGTGGCCGTCGAACTGGCGGCTCGAGAAGGCGATGCCCACGCCGTCCCCGTAGTCGAACGTCAGGGTGAAGTGGTCGTAGCAGTCGCCGACGTCGACGCGGACCTTGCGTCCGCCGGTGCCCCAGCAGCGTTTGGGCGGGTCCCGCATGATCCAGTTCATGACGTCGAGGGTGTGGATGTTCTGTTCGGTGATGATGTCGCCGGAGAGGTCCTTGAAGAAGACCCAGTTCCGCAGGCGTCCTTCGGGCGTCTTGTCCTCGCCCTTGGCGCCCAGGCGGCCGGCGTGGTAGGTCGATTCGCCGAACGCGAACGCGCCCAGGGCCCCCTCGTGCACGCGCTTCAGGGCCTCGGTGTAGAACGGGTCGGCCCGCGTCTGGAAGTCGACCAGGTAAACGAGTTTCTTCGCGGTCGCCTTCTTACCGCTCTCGGCAATGGCGTGGCAGCCGGGGGCGTCGACGGCGATCGGCTTGGCCAGGTACACGTGCTTGCCGGCCTCGACGGCGGCGGCAGCCTGCTCGGGATGGAAGTACGGCGGGCTGATGATGGCCACCGCGTCCACGCCGCTGGCGATCAGGCCCTTGTACCCGTCCAGGTGCTGGAAGATGCGGTCGTCGGGGACGTTGTGGTCCTTGGCGGCGGCGCCAGCCTTCTCGATGAAGTAGTCGTGCGTGGCGGTGACCTGATAGGCGCCGTCGTCGGCGAAGAGTTTGGCGATCCATCGTCCTCGGCCGCCGGAGCCGACGAGGCCGAGTTGGATCTTCTCGTTCGCCGCGGCCCCGCGGACGGCCTGCGGCCGGACGACGGCCAGGCCGGCCGCCCCGGCGGCCGCGGTCTTCAGGAACGTCCGCCGGCCGATGCCTTCGTTCGTGCGCTGGGTCATGAGAGGAGTCCTTTCGTTGGGTGGGTTCTCGGCCTCCGAGCCGCGACCGTAAGGGAGCGGGCGCTGCCACCGCTCGCCGGCGCTCGCGGATCGGTAACGGCACGGCGCCGCGACCGGGGCTGTTTCCGCCTACTTTGCTTCATCCAGCGGCACCAGCCAGATGTTGCGGAACCGCATCGGGTTGCCGTGGTCCTGCAACTGGATGGAGCCCTCGGGCGGGTGCGGCGAATACTTCGGTGCCTTCTTGTGGAACGTGTTGCCGAGGATCTCCCACTTGTCCTGGACGAGCACGCCGTTGTGGACGACCGAGATGACGGCGGGCTTGACGAGTTTGTTGCCCTCGAACCGGGGGGCCGTAAAGGTGATGTCGTAGGTCTGCCACTGGCCGGGCGGTCGGCACACGTTGACGCGGGGCGGATGCTGGCCGTAAATCGCCGCCGCCTGCCCGTCGGCGTACGTCTTGTTCTCGTAGGAGTCCAGAATCTGGACCTCGTACCGGCCGTCGCAGAAGAAGACGCCGCTGTTGCCGCGATGCTGGCCGGTGCCCTTGGGCGGTGGGGTGCACCACTCCACGTGCAGCCGGCAGTCGCCGAACTTCTCCTTCGTGAAGATGGTTCCGCTCTTCGCCACCACCTCCATGTACCCGTTTTCGACCTTCCAGCCGGCGGGGGCCAACTTGCCCTTGTCGGGCCCCTTGGTGATGCGGGTCTGCCACTTCGAGAGGTCGGTGCCGTCGAACAGGATGACGGCCCCCTCGGGCGGCGGGACCGGCTTCGCCGCCGGAGGTTCGGGCGGCGCCTCGACCGGCGGGTGCGGCCGGTTCCGGTCGTGCACGTGCCACTTCTGGCCCGGGATGAGCGGCGTGCTGGTGTAACCGAGGCCGTCGGCGTTCTCGTCCGGCTTCTTGGGGGCCGGTGCCGCGAAGAGGCCCGCGGCCGCGGTCGCCAGGAGCAGTCCGGCCGCCGCGGCCAGGGCCAGGCCTGTGGTCCGCCCGAGGTACGTGGTCCGTCGGCTGGTCATCGTCTCGTTCCTTTCCGAAGGGGTGTCCGGTTCTTGATCCCGCCATGTGCCGGGAGTGTTTCGCGGAATCTCGTGCACCGGGCGCCACCAGCGTACCACGCCGGGCGCAGGATTCAAGCCCCGGCCGATGGGCCCCCGCGGTCCAACAGACGCATGGGCCGCCGGGCGATTCAGGCCCTTGGCCGTGGCGCGGGGGCGCGGTATGCTGGCCCCGTCGTCTGCGTAAGGAGGACTCCGTCATGCGGTACCGGATCGCATTGGCTGGCATCCTGCCCCTGGTGATCCTGGCGATGACCGCCGTTCGTGCCGCGGCGCCGGCCGAAGAATCGCCGCCCGCGCGGACGCCCCTCCGCCGCGTCGTCGACCTCGCGGTCGGCGAGGCGGCCGACGTTACCCTGGCCGACGGCACGCCGGCCCGCGTCCGCCTGCTCGCCACCGACGCCGAGACCGACCCCGTCCGCGGCGTGGTCCGCCGGGCCACCGCCCGGGTTGAGGTCAACGGCGAAACGGTCACCCTCACCAGCGCGAACTACCGCCTGCCGGTGCGGGCGGGCGGCGTGCGGATCGACTGCCCCATCACCCGCGCCTACTACGCCACCACAAACCACGACCGCTGGGGCCTCGCCAAAGACGCCCGGCTGCGCCTCTGGCCGGCCGAGGGGCCGCTGCTCGCGCCCGACACGTTCGGCTGCCCCGTGCGCGAGCGGCTCTTCGCGTCCGACACGCAGATGGCCAACGAACCGGTCTTCGTCGACGCCGGCGAACGCCCCGGCAAGGCGTGCTATTATCACTCGGGCCTCGACTTCGGCGGGGCCGAGGGGATGGTCGACGTCCTGGCCGCCACCGACGGCCTGGTCGTCTCGGCCGCCGGCAAGACGCTGGACGCCCACGCCAGGGGCACGCCCGTCGGCCCGCGGTACGACGTCGTCTACCTCCGGGACGACCGGGGATGGTACTACCGTTATAGCCACATGCAATCGATCGCCGACGGTGTGGCGCCGGGCGCGCGGGTGCGCCGCGGCCAGAAGATCGGCGTCCTGGGCAAGGAGGGCGGCAGCGGCGGGTGGTCGCACCTGCATTTCGAGATCCAGAGCCGACAGCCGTCCGGACGCTGGGGCACCGAGGCCGGCTACGCCTACGTCTGGGAGGCCTACCGCCGGGCCCATCCCGACGCCCTCCTGGCCGTCGCCCGGCCGCACATCCTGGCCGCCAGGGGCAAGCCCGTGACGCTCGACGGGTCGCGGTCCGCGGCGTTCGGGTCCGAGATCACATCCTGGCAGTGGCGCTTCAGCGACGGCACGCGGGCCGAGGGGCCGGCCGTCACGCGCGTCTACGAGAAGGTCGGCACGTTCAGCGAAATCCTGGAGGTGACCGACGCCCGCGGCCGGAAGGCGTACGACTTCGCGGTGGTCCAGGTGGCGGACCCGCCCAACGCCTTCCCGCCGGGCATCCACGCGGTCTATCAGCCCACGCAGTACATTCGCGCGGGCGACCCGGTGACGTTCAAGGTCCGCACGTTCCGCACGCAGGCCGTGGGCGAGACGTGGGACTTCGGCGACGGCTCGCCGCCGGTTACCGTCAAGTCCGACGCCAACGCCCGCGTCCACGCGCCCGACGGCTATGCCGTCACCACGCACACCTACGCGAAGGCGGGCGACTACATCGCCACCGTGACGCATACGTCGCCAACGGGGGCGACCGCCACCGGGCGCGTGTGGGTCCACGTAGGCATCGATCCGCGGTGACGCCTGTGTGGCCCGGCCGGCTTGTCCGGCCGGGGGGCCGAGTTCAACCGTCACCTTCGCCCGACCGGACGCGTTAACTTACAGGGGCCGACACACAAACCAGAAGATCCAGGAGGCCGTACGATGACCAACCCGCAGGGTATCCGCCGCCGCACGTTCCTCGAAGCCGCTGCCGGTGCGGCCGCCGCCGGCGCCGCCTGGGCCGGCGCCGCCGGCCTGGGCCTGGCCGCCGGACGCGGCCCGGCCGTCCGACGCACCGGCGACCGGCCGAACATCCTCTTCGTCATCTCCGACGAGCACAACGCCTCGATCACGGGCTGCTACGGCAACCGGCTGGTGCAGACGCCGCACTTGGACGGCCTGGCCGAGCGCGGCGTGACGTTCGACGCCTTCTACTGCAACTCGCCCCTGTGCGTGCCGTCGCGGATGAGCCTGACCGCCGGCAAATACATCAGCCGGACCGGCGCCTGGAGCAACAACTGCTGGCTCCCCAGCGACGACTACCCGTCCATCGCCCGGATCCTGACGGCCGCCGGCTACGGGGCGTACCTGTGCGGCAAGATGCACTACGACCGGACGCGGCGCTACGGCTTCACGGAGATCGGCGGCAACATGAACCGGTCGACGAAATCCGGCCGGGGCAACCGCCGCGACGCCGACGACGAACGCATCAACGTCAGGGCCCGCGACAGCCGCTTCAAGGACTTCCACGCGGGCACCAAGAGCGGCATCCTCCAGCACGACGAGGCCGTGACGGCGGGGGTGCTGGAGTTCCTGGCCAAGCGCCGCCCGGAAGACGGCCCGTTCTTCCTCCTGGCCGGGTACCTGGCCCCGCACTTCCCGCTCATCGTGCCGGAGGGGTTCTGGAAACCGTACGAGGGCAAGGTGCCGATGCCCGTCCTGCCGCCCGGCCACGTGGCCGGCCAGCCCCTCAACTACCATCACCTGCGCCGCGGCTTCGGCGTGGTCGAGACCGATCCGAACCAGGTCCGGCTGGGCCGCGAACTCTACTACGGCCTGACGCAGTGGTTCGACGTGGAGGTCGGCAAGGTCCTGAAGGCGCTGGCGGCCTCGCCCGTGGGCGAGAACACCATCGTCATCTACACCTCCGACCACGGCGAGAACATGGGCGAGCATCACCTGTGGTGGAAGAACTGCGTGTACCAGCACGCCGCCCGCGTGCCGGCCATCGTCTCGTGGCCGAAGCGGTGGGCCGGCGGCCAGCGCCGCACCGCCGCCTGCAGCATGGTCGACCTGGTGCAGACCGTGGCCGGCCTGGCCGGCGGCACGACGCCCGACGACTGGAATGGCGATGCCCTTCTGCCCTGGCTCGACGATGCCAACGCCCCGTGGAAGGACTTGGCCGTCAGCGAGTACTACGCCCACAACATCGCCTCGGGCTACACCATGATCCGTCAGGGCGACTACAAGTACGTCTATCACACGCCGCCCGACGCCAAGCACCCCGCCCAGCGCGAACTGTACGACCTGTCGGCCGATCCGGGCGAGTTCACGAACCTGGCCCAGACGGCCGCGGAAGCGCAGAAGAGCCGCATCGAGGCCATGCACGCGGCCTTGGTGAAGGAACTCGGCCGGCATCCCGACGAGACCGAACAGGTCTGCCGGGCCGATTACGCCAAGGGCTATCGCCGCGGCGGCGGGGGCAAGAAGAAGGCCGGGAACGCCACGTAGGCCGTGCCGCGGCTCTTGACGCAGCGCGATGGCCGGTCCCCGCCGCCGCGCAAGGGGATGATCGCGGTGGGCAGGACCGCTGACCGCGCACAACGGGGGCACGGGGACCAATTGCCATGGCCGGAACTCGCATCGCAACCGCAACGCTTGTCCTGCTTGCCGCAGCGCTGACGACGGTCGCCGCCGGCCCCCCACCCACGGCCCCCGCCGCGTCCCCCGCTCCGTACGCCCCGTCCATGACGATGGCCGACCGCATCCGCCAGAGCCCCCTCAACCAGGCGATGACCGAGGACGTCCTCGCCCTGCCGCACACCGACACCGGCGGCATGCTCCCCGCGCCGCGGCTGGTGCCTTCCGGGTCGATGGCTGCCCGGTACCCCGACATCGACCGCCTCGTCTGGGCTGTTGTCCCGAAGACCGACAAGCGCGCCGAATACCTGAAGGTCCGCGACGAGTTCCTGAAGGACGGCAACGACCAAGCGCTGATCGCGTGGTGCCTGCGCGAGCGTCTCCCGGCGTGCGCCGAGTTCGAGATGCGGCGGGTCCTGCGGCGCATCTGGAACTTCCGCAATCCCGAGTACCAGACCTACCGCCGCCAGTGGATTACCCTGGCCGCCAAGCGCCAGATTCCGTACACGTTCCCGTTGCCGCTGGAGGGCGAATGGGCCGTCCTGCCCGACAAGATGGGCCACCACGCCATCAAGCACGGGGCGGCGTTCGCGTTCGACCTGGTCATCCAGGCCGGCGGCCGGCTGCATGGCGGCAACGGCCGCCGCCTTGAGGATTACCACTGCTGGGGCCGGCCCATCCTGGCCCAGGCCGACGGCGTGGTCCTCCAGGCCGAGGACGCCCACTCCGACCTGCCGCCCGGCCGATCCGGAGCGTTCGACAAGTCGAACTATGTGGGAGTATACTACGGCGGGGGCGTCGGGGGATTCTACGGCCACATCCGGCAGGGGTCGCTCCGCGTCAAGGTCGGCGACCGCGTGACGACGGGCCAGCCGCTGGCGTCGGTCGGCAACTCCGGCGCTTCCGGCATGCCGCACCTCCATTTCACGATGACCGACATGAGTTCGTTCTCGGTCCGCGGCCGGTTCTGCTACCAGGTTCAGCGGGCCGGCCGATGGGTGCCGGTCCGGGGCGAGGACCTCCGCGAAGGCACGGTCGTCCGCCCGTGGTCGCCGCCGCCGGCGGGCGTGCCCGCCGACGCCGCCGAAGCCAGGGAACCGGCGCGGTGACGCCGTCCCCTTCCCTGAAGCGCAGGCCACGGCTCCACCGGGCGGCTGAGCGCCGGCCTTTCAGCCGGGTCCGTGCCTGCGCGGCGGCGCCCGTTCGGGCTCACCGTCCCCGATGGCCAGGTGGCCTGCCGCCGCCCGAAGCACGACGGTCCAGCGTTCCGGATGCCTCAGCAGGTACGCCGTCGCCGGCTCGGGCGCGCCGGCGTCGGCGCGTCCGGCCCAGGCGTGGAGAGCGTGCAGGATCGCCTCGACAAGCAGCGCGGCGCCGAACGTCTCCGGGACCTCGTAAGTGACATGGGCCGCCAGCAGGTGGTCGCGGAGGTCGGTTGCCCGCTCGATGGCCAGGCGGAGGGCGGCGTCGGACGGGTCGGGGCGGGACGACGTGAGGCAGCGGTGCACGTCGGGTGCGGCGGTCGGCCACGCGGGCATGAGGTCCCCCTTGTCAGGAAGCGGGTGTCGGGTTGTAAGCCGGTACGGACAAGGCACGTCCTGCGCCGCCCCGGCGACGGATACGGCCGTCCCCCCTCCGGCGGGCGCCGCCTGCGGGCGCGGGTGTCAGGGGCTGTCACACCTCCTGTGGAATTTCTTCAGAACCGAATTTTTTTGTGCTTGACGGCCGCGCCTCTTGCTTCGTACAATCGGATACAAGATGTAGGGCGCAAGGGCGGCGGAAATCCAAGATGTTGAAAGCCGCTGCAGCCGATGAGGGCGGACGCATGGCCGCACGCATGGGCATCCTGTCACGTGCCACCCGAATGTGGCTGGATTTCGCGCGGATTCGCTCAAATTCTATTCGTCTCCAGGCCGATGGGTATATACCGGGTGACGGGCCTGTTGTCCAGGCCAAGTCCGCACAATCGGCCCATCTTGTCGCAGGAACGCCTTGGACAGGCCATACCGGGAACCCCAGCGGCTTATATCGCACAATCCGGCGATTGTATTGTACGCTTCGAGTTGTGCGACGCAAGAGAAATAATCCCAGGAATTCCAGAAAAGGCCGCAGACGTGCCGCGGCGCCCGCCAAAGGGGGTCTGGAATGAGCACTGAACCGCAGGATTTCCTCACTCGGCTCCGCATGACGGTCGCCATCCTCGGCAAACAGAACGAGGTGGCCGACCGCATCGGTGTCAGCCAGGCCCGCCTCTCGAACTACATGCGCGGCGTCAACGAACCGCCCGCCGCCGTCCTCGAGCGCCTGGCCGCCGAAAGCGGCGTGGCCCTGGAGTGGCTGACCGCCGGCCGCGGCGAGGTCTTCAGCCGCGGGCCGGCCGGGGCCGCCAAGCCGGAACGCCTCTCCGACGGCACGGTCATCGACCTGGTGCGCCGCCGGGCAAAGGAGGACCCCGAACTCGGCCGCATCCTGGGCCAGGTGATCGCCACCGTCCTGGGCGACGAGGCGGGCCCGGCCGGCGCCGCCGCGGGCGAGACGGCCGGCGGGCCGCCCTCCGGCCGGGCCGAGCCCGAGCCGCACGCGTTCG
>Ga0180434_10006766_pt1 | contig 13096 bp, 12 predicted proteins | sample SS_ome_7_FD_132453 | JGI IMG/M metagenome (GOLD analysis project Ga0180434, IMG submission 132453) | Hypersaline lake sediment archaeal communities from the Salton Sea, California, USA - SS_1_D_2 metaG | ecosystem: Environmental > Aquatic > Non-marine Saline and Alkaline > Hypersaline >... | reverse complement strand
GTGCATTGGAGCAGCTATCTAAACAACCACTACCCCGTAAAGGGGAAAGCGGCTCCCACGAGACACCGTCCGTGGAGGTCGTCAAGGGCGACCGTATTGCCCGGACTGTTTGAAACGCTCGCCCAGGGAATCTAGACCCGGCACCCATCTACGCACGATTTTCCACAGTCCAGTCCCCAAACTTTTTGTGGACCTGGTTGGCCAAAACGGTAGTGAAGATGGCGGCTAGCCGGGTTTGTTTTTAGGGCAAAGGAATACCGTGTGAACGATACAACAGCAATATTGCAGCAAGAACTGAAGGATCTACGGTCACAGATCATCGTCCTGGAGAGGACCCTAGGAGAAAAGCCCGATTGTGGGCTTGGCCAGGGTGCTCCTGCGGTCACGCAGTGGGAACTCGATCAGGCGATGGTAAAGCAGCTCAAGGAACGGGCTGCGGGCATCGAACGCATGTTATCGAAAACAACCCAGGAACCCTATGGGATTTGCGAGCAATGTGGGAAGAAAATCCACCCCGATCGCCTGGCGATTCTGCCGGGCACCCGAATATGCGTTCAGTGCGCGAGGATTGAACAACACGAACGAGAACATTGATCAAGCTAGAGCGAACTTACAGAAGGAGGTGAATGGAAATTGGCAAAAGTTGAATTAAAGCCCGGCGAATCACAGGCAAGCCTGCTCAGGCGCTTTCGTAAGCAGGTAACCAGAGAGCGCATCCTTAGCGATGTGAGAAGGAAACGTTTCTTCGTATCCAAGAGTGAAAAACGGCGACACGCTCGTCTCAAAGCTGAACGTCGAGAACGACAGCGCCGGCGGCGAGAGCAGGGACGGAGCCGCTGGTAACTTGCGGTGGAGCGAACGTGCACTCCCCGCAAATGACGGCTAACATCGTTGGGGAGCACATATCAAATGACTGAAAATATTAAAACGATCATATGTCGGCGCTGTGGGCGGTGTTTTGTACTGACCCACACATATCTTGACAGGCGTGCCCGGTGGGATGCAGAGGTCGTGGAGCCGGTGTTGTGCCCAACGTGTTTCTGGAAGAACGGCCCCTTGCCCAAACGGCAAGGCCATGTCAAATGGTTCAATCCGCACAAGCATTATGGCTTTATCATCGCTGGAGAAGAAGAGATCTTTTTTCACCAACAGCAGATTGTCGGAGAGAATAGGAAAACCGTTCGTACTGGACAGGCCGTTCAATTTCACGTGCGTCATTCCAAGAAAGGACCAGAGGCATTAAACGTGGAGCTGGAGCTGGCCGAGGATTAAACTGCTTAAGGGAGAGAAGGCAATGAAAACGTTCAAGGCAGGCGATACCATTGTTCATCCCGTTCGAGGGGCAGGCACCGTCGTGCGTTTGATGGAACGACCGCGGGACGGCAACAACGAGGTTTACTACAAGGTCGAGTTACTGGCCCAACCCGAGATCAGCCTGATGGTTCCCACCAGTGCCGTAGAAACGTTGGGTCTGCGTCACACCATCCCACAGTCACAGATAAAGAAGGTGTGGCGCATACTGCACACCGACCCCACAAAGCTGCCAGACGAACACAAGAAGCGCTACAAAGTGTTGGAGGGCAAACTGCACACGGGGAACATCTTTCAGGTCGCCGAGGCGGTCCGAGATATGGATTGGCGACAACAGCGCCGGGGTAACTTGACTACGAAGGAAAGACGCCTGTACAATGAGGGAATGAATATCCTGGCCGGCGAAATTGCAGCCGTGCAAGGCGTGGACCTGATCGCCGCTCAAAACCAGATTATGGAAAAGTTGAGCGAAATACAAGGGTAAAGGGAAACATCAAATGGTTTAGCTAAAAGAGACGTTATGGTTTCATCCAACGGGGAGATGGTCTGTTTGAAGGTCCCCAAGCGTTTTAACGCTGTCATTTTGTAGAACACCACGTAGTTTTTCTTCTTGACGCATCAGCACTGTCCGTTCCTGTCTCGGCAGTGCGCAAAACTTACTCATCAATCTATAATCACGACGAACCAGAGCAACCTGGTCGCTTGATCCAAAAGTCGGCCTGGAAAACTGGAGGAGCTGTCCTGGATGAAGCAGATAGGGGACGCTCCCAGGCCCGGAGGGGCAATATGAAGACGATTGTAGCAGGCGCATTGGGCGAATGTGCCCACGTGGCCGGAGTGATGAATGTTCTGAGGCTGGCGGACGCCGCCGGCTGGCGAACGGTGTTCCTCGGTCCCGCGGTACCCGTCGCCGAGTTTCTGAAGGTCGCTCGGCGCGAAAACGCGGATCTCGTGGGCGTCTCTTACCGGCTGACGCCCGAGACAGGGGAGCGGTTGTTGGCCGAGTTCGCCGAGGAAGCGGACGACCTGCGCTCCGCCGGAGTGCGCTTTGCCTTTGGCGGGACGCCGCCGGTGGCCGAACGAGCGCGCGCCATCGGCTTCTTTGAGCGCGTTTTCGACGGCAGCGAGCCGTCTGAAACCGTGTTGGCCTATCTGAAGGGTCAACGCCAGGCCGCACTCACAGAGACGGACTTTCCGCAAACAGCCATCGAGCGTATTGCCTGGAAAGCGCCCTTGCCCATCCTCCGCCACCATTTTGGTCTGCCGACGGTGAAGGCTACCCGCGAGGGAATCGCCCGCATCGCCGAGGCGCAATCGCTGGACGTCATCTCGCTGGGGATTGACCAGGATGCCCAGGCGAACTTTTTCCACCCGGAACGGCAGAACGTTCGACGTCGGGGAGCGGGAGGTGTGCCGGTGCGCACACCTGACGATTATCGCGCCCTCTATGCCGCCAGCCGGTGCGGCAACTTTCCTCTCCTGCGTACCTACGCCGGCACCGATGACTTTATCCGGCTGGCCGAGATGTACCTGGAGACGATCCACATCGCCTGGTGCGCCATTCCCATCTTCTGGTTCAATCAGATGGATGGCCGCGGCCCCTGGGACCTGGAGGGTTCGATCCGTGAGCATCAACAAGTGATGGCCTGGCACGGGGGACAGAACATCCCAGTGGAACTGAACGAGCCTCATCACTGGGGCATGCGCGACGCCCCCGACGTGGTGTTCGTCGTATCGGCCTACCTTTCGGCCTACAACGCCCGCGCCTTTGGTGTGCGGCATTACATCGCCCAGATGATGTTCAACAGCCCCCCCGGCCTTTCCGACGCGATGGACCTGGCCAAGATGCTGGCCTGCCTGGAGCTGACCGCGCCGCTGGCGGGGCCAGATTTCCGCATCTGGCGGCAGACGCGCACCGGGTTACTCAGTTATCCGCTGGACACGGACGCGGCCCGCGCTCACCTGGCAGCAACGGTTTACGTGCAAATGGCGCTCCGGCCTCACATCCTCCACGTGGTCGGCCACACGGAGGCGCACCACGCCGCGGAGGCCGCCGACGTGATCGAGGCCTGCAAGCTGGCCCGGCGCTCGGTGGAGAACGCTCAGCACGGTCAGCCAGATATGACAAGCGATCCCGTCGTCCAGCAGCGCAAGGAGGAACTTGTGAAGGAGGCCCGGGTCACACTGGAGGCTATTCGCGCCCTGGCCGGGCCAGACGTGGACGATCCATTCGCCGATCCCCCCACCCTGGCGCGGGCGGTGACGATGGGAATCCTGGATGCTCCCCACCTGCGCAACAATCCCTTTGCATGGGGGCAGATCGTCACCCGCATCGATCGGCGTGGCGCTTGCGTGGCCGTGGATCGGACGACCGGTCAGCCACTTTCAGAACGAGAACGAATTCGCCAATTATACAAGGAGGGAGTACATGAGCAATGATACGCGGTACACCGTCATCGGCGCTGGGCACGGCGGCAAAGCGATGGCCGCCGACCTGTCCGCCAAAGGATTCACCGTGAACCTGTACAACCGCACCGCCGAGCGCGTCGACGAGATTGCCGCGCGTGGGGCCATCGAGCTGACGTATGAGAATGGCATCTCTCGCGACTGCCCGCTGGCCAACGTCACAACAGACGTCGCCGAGGCACTCGATGACGCCGACGTGATCATGGTCGTCGTACCCGCCTCGGGACATCGGTTTGTCGCCCGTAGCTGTGCTTCGCACTTGAGGGACGGTCAGATCGTGATGCTTAATCCAGGCCGCACCGGTGGGGCGCTCGAGTTCCGCCAGATTCTCAATCAGGCAGGCTGCACCGCCGACGTCATCGTGGCCGAGACGGGCACCTTTATCTTTGCCAGCCGCAGCACCGGCCCGGCCCAGGCCCGCATCTTTCGGCGCAAGAACGCCGTGCCCCTGGCTGCGCTCCCGGCCACGCGCACCGGCCACGTGCTGGAAAGGGTGTGCGAGGGGTATCCTCAGTTCATCCCCGTCCCCAACGTGCTCCACACCAGCCTTGACAACATGGGGGCGATCTTTCACCCGGCGCTGACGTTGCTCAACGCCGGGTGGATCGAGCGCACCAAGGGCGATTTCCAGTTCTACATAGACGGCGTCACGCGCTCCACCGCTCACGTGTTGGAGGTGCTGGATCGGGAACGGGTGACCATCGCCGCTGCGCTGGGAGTGCGCGCTCGACCGGCGCTGAGGTGGTTGCGAGACGCCTACTCGGCGAAAGGGGAGACGCTGTACGAAATGATCCAGGGCAACCCGGGCTACCAGGGGATCAAAGCGCCGCGCAATCTGCGCCATCGCTACGTTTTTGAGGATGTGCCCTTCAGCCTGGTGCCCCTGGCCTCGCTCGGCAACCAGTTCGGCGTGGACACTTGGGCCATCGACGCGATGGTCCGCCTGGCCTGTGTGGTTCACGGGACCAATTACTATGCGCGGGGACGCACGGTGGAGGACATGGGTCTGAAAGGGCTGCGGGTTGGCGAGGTAAAACGCTACGCCCAGGAAGGTCGGGTGAATCCCATCTACGCGTTGTGCTAGGATATTTGTGCAAGCAAGGCCCTTGAGATATAATTGCCCCACACGATAAAGCTGGCGACATCGCGGAGGAATATGCATGGCCTTGCTTATTACACTGACACTTGTCTGCGGGTTACTCTTTGCCGCAGCCGTGATCTTTACGGTTGACTCGATCCGAGAAAAAGAGCCTCGCGCTCCCAAGATCGGCCTGGTCGGTGCTGTGTTTTTCCTGGCACTGGTCGGGGCAGTTATCTATGTGCCGGCCTCGCGAATCCCCATCGCTCTATTTCTCGGCCTGCTTATCCTTTTTGGAGTGATTCTCTCCATTCCAGGTCGGTCCAACAGCCGCTCTCTGAAGGGCGCTATGGGCTATGCGGCGGGCGAGGTCACCAAGTTTGACGAAAGAGACGCGGTTTTTGCCCGCAACTTTTCCCTGCCGCCAGGCTCCGAGATATACAAGCAATATTACAGAAGGCATCCTGAAAGGGAGGAGCCTGACGCCAAACGTCGAGAAAAGGGTGGCCCCGTCGGTCGGGCGCGAGGAGCGATAGACAACTGCTACCCGCCCAACGTGGCCATGTCGAATGCGATGGAATCACTCTCCTCATTCCTGCTCTCCTTCGACCCGGCGGACGCGCACCGGGTCAGCGGTCCCGAGAGTGGAGCGCACTCCGATTCCAGGTTTGATATCGATCCGGAAAAAGCCACCCACATTGTCAAGGGGTTTGCCCGGTATCTGGGCGCCGATCTGGTCGGCGTGTGCCGCACAAACCCGCTGTGGAACTATTCTCACCGGGGGATCGTGTTTGACGAGGCGGATACAGGACATCCGGCGGATACAGGACATCCGGCGGACACAGGAAGCCTGGGGGAGGAATGGGGCCAGGAGATCCCCGATCCACTGCCCTACGCCGTGGTCATCGCCACCGAGATGCACCTGGAGACGATACAGGCCGCGCCGCATACGCCGGTATCGGTCGAGAGCGAGCTAAATTATGCCCTGGGCGCTTTTATAACCAGCGTGCTCGCTCAGTGGTTCATCGAGCTGGGCTACGAGGCGGCTCCCCAGTTCGCGGGCGCCTACGACGGGCCGATTGTTCCCTGGGCCGTGGACGCCGGACTGGGCGAGCTGGGACGGCAGGGTTTTTTGATCGCCGACGAGTTTGGCCCGCGCGTGCGTCTATTTGCCGTCACCACCGACATGCCCCTGATCCCGGACCGACCCATCGATCTGGGCGCAGAAGAGTTCTGTGAAAAATGTCTCAAGTGCGCCGACTCCTGCCCCTCTAGATCCATCCCCAGGGGCGAAAAAGTCATCTTTAACGGGGTGGAAAAATGGAAGCTGAACGAGGACTCGTGCTTTGAATACTGGGCCAGAGTCGGTACCGGCTGTTGTATCTGCATGGCGATCTGCCCCTTCAGCCGACCCAACCGCTCACTTCACCGCGTGGTGCGCTGGATGCTGCGGCGCTCGCCGCTGGCCCGCAAGGTCCTGCCCGCGATTGACAATTTCATCTATGGAAAGCGATGGCGCTCTCGGCCCGTTCCGGAGTGGGTACGTTATCCAAAAGGCGAACAAGCACATGCTTAGAGAACTTGCTTCCACCGACCTGGAAATACGATACAGAGGCGGCATCATCATAGACGATGAACTCTGCATCGGCTGCAAAAAGTGCTATGAGGTGTGTCCTCCAGACGTCTTTGAATTCGATGAGGAAACCAAGTGCCCGATCTTGGCCTTTCCCGACGAGTGTTGGTACTGTGGCGCCTGTATCTTTGAGTGCCCGGTCGAGGGCGCTTTGCGGATGGAGCTGCCTTTAGCCTGCTTGTGAAATGAATAAGGAGCTGGTCATGAGCGACGAGTACATCAGCACAGACGTCCTGGTTATTGGCGGCGGCCTGGCGGGCTGCTTTGCGGCCATCAAAGCGGCGGAGCTGGGCGCCCAGGTAGTCATCTTTGACAAGGCCCACATCAGGCGCAGCGGCAACGGCGGCACCGGGCTGCACCGGATCCCGCTGATCCACCCCGACTACAACCTCACTTCCAGAGAATTCGCCCGGCTCAACGTTCAGGGCGCGGCGGGGATATGCGACGAGGATGTCTCGTACGAATTTGCCCAGGACACGCTCGACCGGGTACTCGACCTCGAAAGCTACGGCGTCCCGATGAGAAGGGAGGATGGCTCCTTTATCGTCAAACCGGCGCAGGACATCGCCCCGGGCCAGATCGCGATTTGGGGGCCGGGCCCCACCGTCTGGCACGACGTAAAGCCGATTCTGGCGAGAAAGGCCCAAGAGGCCGGGGCCAAGATCTTGAACCGAACGGCGGGGATCGGGTTGCTGACCGAGGGCGGGAAGCTGGGCGGGCGCGTGATCGGCGCGGTCGGGCTTGGCACCCGCACCGGCGAGTTTATCGTCTGCGCGGCCAAGGCGGTGGTACTGACCACCGGCGGTTCTTACCGCGTCGGGCGGCACAAGAACTCGCTCTACGCCCCGACCCGCTTCATCGAGTGCGGCTGCCCGACGAACTCGGGCGACGGCCAGTACATGGCCTACCGGGCCGGCGCCGATATCGTCAACCTGGAATTTCTCGAGCTATCCCCCTCGTGGAAAGATCTGCCCCACTGGGGTTGTGGGCCGATCGGCGTCGTCGGACAGGAGATCCTGGGGACCGGCGAGCCGGTGAGCGCCAGTCACGAGGAGGCCTCCAAGTTCGACCGCTACATCAAGACCTACACGTTTGGCCTGGACTCTGAGGTTCTTTTCAACGACGCGTCGGTCGTTCCCGGCTATCCCGAGGAAAAGGGCGAGATGCTCGAACTCTTGTGGGCCGAGGAGAACGAGGCCACCAGCTACGCCTATCTCCTCTGGCAGAAGGAGCGCGGCGAGGATTTCACCAAAGGCCCCATCGAATTCGAGTGGCACCCACCCTACCTGCACAACAACCAGGCCGGCATCCACATGAACACCCAGGCCGGTTCCAGTCTGCGAGGGCTTTACTGTGCTGGCGACGTCATCGGCGGCGGCTGGCGTCAAAGCTCCGGGGGCGCCTTTGTCTTTGGAGCCAGAGCCGGACAAAGCGCCGCGGAGTACGCGCTTCAAACCTCGCCCATTCCGATCAACCACCACCAGGTGGACGCGGAGAAAGAACGTCTCCTCCAGGCCACCGACGTCACTCCGTCCCAGGGCTATAGCTGGATCGAGCTTGAAGATAAAGCCCGGCAGATCGTCTCCGAGTACGGTGGGCCGCTCACCAGCAACGCCAAGCTCCGACGGGGCCTGATGCATCTCGAACGAATCAAGACCCGGTATCTGCCGTTCCTCTACGCCAGGAACACGCGCGAGTTGCTCCGGGTCTCTGAGGTACACTCGACGTTCTGGATCGCCGAAGCCCATCTGAGAGCGGCGCTATTCCGTCAGGAGAGCCGCTTCCCCTACGTCAGCCTGCTTTACAAACGCGGGTGTCCCGTCGAGGATGACGAGAACTGGCTCAAACATTCGGTCATCAGGAACATTGATTGGCAGATGACTATTGGGACCAAAGAGGTCAAGAGACTGGAATAGAACCAGTGACTCGCTGTCAGGCATGTCGAAACAAAGAAGGCTTGCTTTTTGGAGGGCTCGCTCCTTGTGAGCAAGCTCTCTTATCTTAACGCTGAGCAGAGGGGATGATATAATTTAGCTCGCCGACGCCTGGGAAATTTGTCCAATTGACAATTGTGCCTAGTTGCGGTACACTCAAATGGATGGTCAAGTTCCGGTAAGTAAGGAGCGAACGATGGATTGGATCCAGGTATTATATTCCGACGTCATTCCCTGGCTGATGGAACGCTCCGATCCTTCGGTCCGTTACTGGACGCTGACCAAGTTACTCGACCGGGCAGAGGAGGAAGTGGAGGTCATTGAAACCCGCCGGGCGATCATGGAGCACGGGCCGGCCGTCAAAATTCTCTCCCATTATGCCGGCGATGGCCGCTGGGAAGGTGAACGGAATTACTACGACGACAAATACATCGCCACCCACTGGCAACTGGTCCTGCTGGCCGAACTCGCTGCCGATGGCGGAGACGAGCGCATCGCCGCCGCCTGCCAGCGCATGATCGACGCGGTACACGGTGAGGACCGCTCCACCGTCTATCCCTGTTTCCACGCCAACCTGATCGGTTATCTTCACACCCTCGTTCACGCGCAGGACGAGAGAGTGCGGAGATTCGAGGCCGAGTTGGCGAATTCGGGCATCATGGGAAAGTGGTGTTGTGAGATGAATGACAACCTGCCCTGTGCCTGGGGTGCCGCGCGGGCGTTGTGGGGCCTGGGTCGCATCCCCACCGGCGAACGCAGCGACGCGATTCAGGAAGCGATTGATAGTAGCATCCGTTTCTTGGGACGCTTCAAACTCCGGGAGGGGAATTACCCCAGCAGCAGCCCGCGCCACAAGTTGTGGGATCGGCTCAACTTTCCGCTTTTCTACCAGGCCGACGTGCTTTTTATCCTGCGCGCTCTGACCGACCTGGGCCGCCTGGGCGACAAGCCTACCTTCCGCAAAGCAGTGACGTGGCTGGAACAGCAATGTCAGGGCGATAATCGCTGGAACGGCACCAGTTTGCAAAGCAGCCACATGTGGGCCCAACTGGAGGAGCGCCGCCAACCCAGCAAGTGGATCACGTGGCAGACGTTGTACGTAATCAAGGCCGCGTCTACGTCCTTTTGATCTGGGGCCAGGACGAATGACGGCCAAGAAACAAAGGTCTCAGGATAGGAGAGGATGATGACAAACGGAAATACTCAACTCATACGTTTCCTTCGTCAGGAATGCGCGCGTTTCAAGGAGGAGAACGAAGCGCTGAACGAAGAGGTTCAAGCTCTGCGTCGATACATCACGGCACTCCAAAGATTACAAGAGACCGTCCAGTATTTCACGCCCGAACAAGATACCCTGGCCTTATTGGATAGAACATTGGAAGGCGCTCTGACACTGCTGGATGCTACCGAGGGGTCGCTTTTGCTGATCGATGAGGAAACGGATGAATTGGTGTTCGTGTTAGCCTACGGCGCCGTAGAGGAAACGCTGCCAGGCTATCGCTTCGACAGGCACCAGGGAATCGCCGGCTGGGTAGCCGACAACGTTGAGCCGGCCATCGTCAACAACGTCCGCACTGACTTGCGCTTTCTGTCCAAGTTGGACGAGGTTTTTGGGTTCGAGACCCGCTCGATGGTGGCCGTGCCGTTGGCCGCGCGGGGCAAAGTACTGGGCGTGATCGAGGTGATCAACAAACGCTCCGGCGAAATTTTCACCGAAGATGACGCCAGTCTGCTCTCTATCCTGGCGACTCTCGCGGCTTCGGCGCTGGACTATGCCGCTTCGGCCGAGATCGAGAAATCTGCGTGAACGACCGCCTGAACGCCGACCCTATTCCGTGGTTGCTCGAACCCGACAAGGTCAGCCCCGGCGTGCGTTATTTCGCCCTGCGCGATCTCCTGGGCCGTCCTCCAACTGACCCAGAGGTCGCCTCCGCGCAAGCCGCGGTGATGCGCACTGGTCCCGTCCCTACCATCCTCGAGGCCCAGTATCCAGACGGCTACTGGGTCAAGCCCGGCCCGGGTTATTCTCCCAAATATCGCGCCACGCTCTGGCAGGTGATCTTTCTGGCTCAACTGGGAGCCGACGGTGGGCCGCGGCCCTTGGACGAACGGATACGTCGCGCCGTCGAGCACGTCTTTGCCCACGCCCAGGCCAAAAACGACGGCTTCTCCGTCAACGGCACTCCCAGCAAGACCATCCACTGCCTGTGGGGCAACGTCGTGCGGGCGCTCCTCGAACTGGGCTATTGGGGCGATGAGCGGCTGGAGCGATCGATTGACGCGCTGGCCCGTTCCATCACCGGCGAAGGGTACGAGTGGTACCGCCGGGGAGGCGTCCAGGAGCCTGGTTTTGTCTGCTCTGCCAACTATGGGCTACCCTGCGGATGGGGCGCGGTGCGGGCGCTGTGGGCGCTCAGCCGCGTGCCCGACGAGGGCCGCTCTCCCCTCGTCGAGGCCGCCATCGAAACCTGCACCGATTTTCTGTTGAGCTACGACGTCGCCCGCGCCGACTATCCCTACAAGGAACGTATCAGCTCCAGTTGGTTCAAGTTCGGCTACCCACTCGGCTACGTCACCGACGTGCTGCTCAACCTGGAGGCGCTGGGCGAGGCGGGCTATGGCGGCGACCGTGTGGCAGCGTGGGACCCCACACGACGCCGCCCGCGCCTGGACGAGGCGCTCGAACTGGTACTCTCCAAACAGGACGAGCAGGGGCGTTGGAAGATGGAGTACAGTTACAACGGCAAGATGTGGACCGACGTCGAGAAGAAAGGGCAGCCCAGCAAGTGGGTCACGTTGCGGGCGCTGCGAGTGCTCAAACTCACTACTCAACGTCGAACGGAGGAATAAAAATGGGCTTGGAGGAAAAGGCTCTCGATTTTCTGGGAGTCAATGAAGACAAACTCGTAGCACTGGCCAAGTCCATCTGGGAACACCCGGAGCTTGGCGTGCAGGAGACCTATGCATCGCAGTTGCTCTGCGAGCAACTCAAGGAGGCCGGTTTCTCCGTCGAAATGGGCGTCGGCCAGATGCCCACGGCGTTCGTGGCCTCCTGGGGAGAGGGGAAACCCATCATCGGCATCCTTGGGGAGTACGACGCTCTGCCGAGCCTTTCCCAAAAAATATCCACGACCCAAGACCCCATTGAGGAGGACGGTCCGGGACACGGCTGCGGACATAACCTGCTGGGCGTGGGCGCACTTGGCGCGGCGTTGGCCGTCAAGGCGGCGATGGAAGAAAACCACGTCGAGGGCACAATTCGCTATTACGGTTGCCCGGCCGAAGAGACGCTGGTCGGCAAAGTCTATATGGCGCGGGATGGCGTCTTTGACGATCTGGACGCGGCGATCACCTGGCACCCGGCTTTTGCCAATTCGCTGTGGGCGTCTTCGGCGCTGGCGCTGAACTCGTTCAAGGTGAACTTTCACGGGCGCGCCTCGCACGCGGGCGGCTCCCCAGAGATGGGGCGCAGCGCGTTGGACGGCGTCCAACTGATGGACGTCGGCGTCAACTATATGCGCGAGCACATCATCAAAGACGCCCGCGTTCACTGCGTGATCACCGACGGCGGCAGAGCGCCGAACGTTGTCCCGCCTTACGCACAGGTGTGGTACTATGTCCGCGCTCCCAAGCGGGAGCAGGTTGAGAAAATCTATGCCTGGATGCTCGACATCGCCAAGGGGGCCTCCCTGATGACCGAGACGACCTACGACGTCGAGTTCTTGACCGGATGCTACAACATACTGCCGAACGACGTCATTGGCGATCTGTTGATGGAAAAGTTGAAGGAGGTCGGCGCTCCTCAATTCACCGAGGAAGAGAAGGCATTTGCCAAACAGTTGCAAGAGACCTTCCCGCCCGGTTCGATAGAGAAGAGCCTGGAGCACTACAAGATGACGCGGGAAGAGGTGGGCGATCCGCTCTGCGAGAAGGCCATCGAACCTTACGACAAGGGCGAGGTGATGGGAGGTTCCACCGACGTCGGCGACGTGAGCCACATCGCTCCCACCGCGCAGCTCACCACCTGCTGTGAGGCGCTGGGCACGCCGGGACATAGTTGGCAGACGGTGGTTGCTTCCGGCTCGAGCATCGGGTTCAAAGGGATGATGGTCGCTGCCAAGGTGCTGGCGCTGACCGCTCTGGATCTCGAGACCAAACCGGAACTTTTGCAGGCCGCGCGAGAAGAGTTTGAGAAAAGCACCGCTGGCAAGAAATACGTATCCCCGCTGCCAGAAGATGCTGTCCCCCAACCGGCAGGTTGAGAATAAAAGGATCAGGCTGTGTCAGTTGTCGCACGATATGACCTTTCGGGTGGATACGACATCTCGAGCGTGATCAAGGGCGGCTGGCAACTCGCTGGCGGCCACGGAAGCATCGAGCGCGAGCAGGCGATGGAGGATATGCATGCTTACGCTCTGGCCGGAATCACCACCTTCGACTGCGCCGACATTTACACGGGAGTAGAGGAGCTCATCGGCGAGTTTCTGCGCCGCCACCGAGGCAAATTGAGTAATGACGTGCAAGTTCACACCAAGTACGTGCCCGATCGTGATACACTCCCCACCCTGACAAAGCAAGACGTCGAGCGCATCGTCGATCGGTCGCTGCGGCGCCTGGGCATTGAACGCCTTGACCTGGTACAATTCCATTGGTGGAATTACGACGTACCCGGTT
>Ga0180434_10006764_pt1 | contig 13097 bp, 9 predicted proteins | sample SS_ome_7_FD_132453 | JGI IMG/M metagenome (GOLD analysis project Ga0180434, IMG submission 132453) | Hypersaline lake sediment archaeal communities from the Salton Sea, California, USA - SS_1_D_2 metaG | ecosystem: Environmental > Aquatic > Non-marine Saline and Alkaline > Hypersaline > Sediment... | reverse complement strand
TGGGCACGACAAGGAAAGGTTCAACATGAAACAGGCGTTCAAGGCAGTGCAGATCTCCGAGCACGTGTACTGGGTAGGAGCGATCGACTTTTCGCTGCGGGAGTTCCACGGCTACGCCACGCAGCGGGGCACCACGTACAACGCATATCTTGTCGTCGGCGAGAAGGTGACGCTGATCGATACGGTCAAGGCCCCGCACAAGGCGGAGATGCTCGCGCGAATCTCCTCGGTGACTGAGCAGGACAACATCGAAGTTATCATCTCGAACCACAGCGAAATGGACCATTCCGGCTGCCTGGCGGAGGTTATCGACCTGGTGCAACCCGAGAGGGTCCTCGCCTCGGCCAAGGGCGTCGAGGCGTTGCGGGAACACTTCGGCTTGGACTGCGTCGAGGCCCTTGCCGACGGCGAGAGCCTGGGCGTGGGCGATCTGACGCTGAGTTTTTACGAAACGCGGATGCTCCACTGGCCCGACAGCATGTTCACCTACCTGCACGCCGACGGGATTCTGTTTTCGCAGGATGGGTTCGGCATGCACCTGGCGTCCTTCGAGCGATTCGCCGATGAGTTGGACCCACCCATCCTGGAATACGAAGCGGCCAAGTACTACGCCAACATCCTCCTTCCGTATTCCAACCTGGTGTCCAAGACGCTGGAACGAGTCAGCCAGTCGGGGTTGGACATACGAATGGTTGCGCCCGATCACGGCCCGATATGGCGAAAGGACATCCCCAAGGTTCTGGACTGGTACGCCAAGTGGGCTGACCAGAAACCCACGTGCAAGGCGCTGGTGGTCTACGACACGATGTGGCACAGCACCGAGCTCATGGCTAAGGCGATCGGCGAGGGCGTCTCAGCCGGCGGGGCGCGGGCCTTGCTGCTGCCGCTGGCGGGCAGCCATCGCAGCGACGTAGCCACGCAGCTTCTGGACGCCGGGGCCCTGGTGGTCGGTTCGCCGACGATGAACAACAACATCTTCCCGACACTCAGCGACGTGTTGACGTACATAAAGGGACTGCGTCCCAAAAACCTTATCGGCGCAGCCTTCGGGTCCTACGGATGGGGCGGCGAGGCCAACAAGCAGCTGCTCGCCGTGCTGGAGGAAATGAAGGTTCAGCTCGTCGGCGAGGCGATCAAGGCAAAGTATGTCCCTGACGAGGCTGCCCTTGGGCAATGCTACGAACTGGGCCTGCAGATCGCTGCGAAACTCAAGGAGGTCGTCGGCAACTCCTAGCCGCCCGCAGCAGCTGCGAGCACAGCCCCACATGTGCCTATCTCAAAGAAGTAATCTTTTCGGCGTAGGCGCGGTATTGGCGCTCGAACGTTTCCAGGTCGCTGGCGATGTAGTGGCGGAATATCGGCTCGGACAGTTCCTTATTGTAGGCCCGGCCTTTTCCGCGTAGTCGGGCGAACTGGGCTGGGTCGATACCCATGGCCTGGCTGATTCGCCCAGCCTCGGCGTCGCGAAGCAACCGCCCCAAGCCGGCGCGGTACTCATCCCGGCTGCGAATGAAACCCGCCAGCGCCCAAAGCTGTCCGTAGTATCCCACCGCGCGCTCGGTGGTGGTGCCCACGGCGTCGCCGGCGTCCATTGGCAGCAGGCGAGCCAGCGGAATCCAATGGCTGTTGACCATTGCCGAGCGGAGATCGTTGAACCGGGCAAGGTTACGCCCCGCCGTGAACGTGACGGTGCCGTTGTTAAGCACGTATCCCTCTGCCGTTACGCACAGGCCCTCCTCCAGCCACATCGGCAGTTGATCCTGCAGGCGGTAGTGGAAGAACTGGTGAAGCCCCTCGTGCGAAGCCACCGACAGCGTCGGAAGCAGGCCGATGTTCCAGAAGACGCCCACTCCCTGGTACATGTAGCCGCCGGCTTCGATGTTCTCTGCCTTGGCGTTGGGCCCGAAGACCCGCCGCGTCAGGGCTACCCATTCACCGCGGGTGGCCAGAAGGTAGACCGGCATGTGCTTCTTCAGTGGCGCGTCGGTCAGCTCCGTCAGTCGCAGGTAGTTCCTGTAGGCTGCCTCCATGAACCCCGGCATGGTCGAGAGCAGCTTTCGGCTGCGGACGGTCGAGTAGATGTCGTAATGCGGCGTGGTAATCTTCACGCCACCGGCCTGGGAGGCATCCCAGGGCGATTTGTGCGTCACCGTCTTGAGGGAGCTGGTGTAGGAGATCGCCTGTGGGGCCTGCTTGCAGCCTGCCGCCAGGAGCATTACCGACGCAACGACAATGGCATTGATGATTTTCATGAACGCATCGTACACAAATCCCCGCTGCCGACCTTGGGAAAAATCCGGGCAATTGGACTAGATACGCACAACGACGGCGCAGGCTGGGGCGCGGGCAGCGGTGCGGAAAAAGATGGCGGCGGCGGTTGGCCGTTCTTACCATGGATGCGCAAGGTCCGGGGCTGGTCAAGGCTGAGGGGACAGCTCACCGGGCGGCGTAGAGCAACGAAAGATTGAGGTGTCGTAAGGCTTCGTCGGTGAGGACAAGGCTTACCAAGGAGCCAAACGCAGGCAAACCCATAGGTTTGCTGAGTATTGGCGAAGCGGCCAGCTGAAGCCGCAACCAGAAGACGTGCGGCATATCAAGCTTGAATTGCTCTAACACGTTCGATATCTACAAGGAGACGCACATGTTCCGTCGACTCATACTGGTGGCGTTCTGCATTGGCGTCCTGCTGAATGTTTCCACCGCTGCTTGCCCGCCCCTGGCTAAGAAACTGCCCGCCGGGGCGATCGGCTACGTCGGCTGGGCCGGAAGGAGCCTGACGTTCGACGGCTCGATGTTCGGCCAGGTCCTCCAGGAACCCACGCTGGCTGAATTGTTGGGGGCCGTCAAGGCGTCGGCACTGAGCCAGATGGGGCCACAGAAAAACAGCGAGGCGTTCTCGCACGCCTGGGAGCTGGCCTCTATCGCCTGGCAGCACCCTCTTGCCGTAGCCCTGCTGGACCTCAAGAGCGATGACGCCCCCGACCCGGTCGAGGCGGCCATGCTGATCGAGCTCGGCCGCGACCGCGACAGCTTCGCCGAACATCTCGAAGCTATCCTCCAACTCCTGCACCTCGAAGAATCCCTGGCCCAGAAGACCGCCGGTGCGGTGACGTACCGTGCGATGCCGGTAGGCGAGCTTGGCGAGGTGGGCTTCGGTTTTGTGGACGACACGTTCTTTGTCTGTATGGGCAGCAAGGTGCCAAGTCGGCTGGTTAGCATCGCCCCGGCAGAGAGCCTCCACGCCGACAAGAAGTTCACAAAGTCGCTCAAGGGCACTACAGGCGAGAACCTGCAGCTGGCGTACTACCTGGACGTCGCAGCCCTGAATGACCGCATGAAGGCAAGCAATTCCTCGGCTGCTGCAGGGGGATGGTCTCGGGAATTGTCCGAAATGACGAAAGCCTGGGGGTTGGACAGGTTGACGGGCGTCGCCGGTGGCGTGCGGATAATCGAACGCGGGATGTACACCCGGACCCGATTGTTCACGCCGGCGCCGCATCGCGGGGTGCTGACGGCCTTTGCCGGAGCGCCGCTGACCAACGCAGACCTGGCCGATGCGCCGGACGACGCGGACTGCCTGGCCGCAATGAATCTTCAGACGGACGTGGTATATGCCGAGCTGAGGCGGATGATTCGCGGGCCGGCGCCGCTCGACGACCCGAAGGTTTCGGATGCGATAGACGATCTGGAACAGCGGTGCGGCATCTCCATCGAGGATGACATAATCGCCTCGCTGGGCGACGACTGGTTCGTCTGCAGCGCCCAGTCGCAGGGCGGCATGCTGACCGGAACGGTCCTGACGGTGAGTGTCAAGGATCCCCCAAAGCTCTCGGCTGCCATTGCGAAGATCGAGGCTGCCCTTTGTCCCAGCGGGACGACGCAACCGGCAAGACGCCGCGGCGCGAGACTGGAAACGTTGAAGTTCGACCGTGCCGAGGTCCACTATCTCAGTTTTGCCTCTGCCCGTGGGTTCATACCCATCGCTCCCGCGTGGTGCGTCCACGAAGAGAGGCTTTACGTTGCATTGTGGCCGCAGGTGATCCAATCGACCATGCAGAACGTCAAGCACCGAAAGCTCACCCAGGATGCGGAGTTTAGGCGGCTCAGGTCGCACCTCAAGAACAAGCATTCAATCGTGCTCTATGTGGATCTGCCGAGCCTGATTCGTGCCAACTACCATTGGCTGCTTCTGGGTTCGACTGGAGCTGCAAATGCCCTCGGCCGAGAGCTTGAGATCGCCCTGAAGCCTGACTGGCTGCCAGCCCTTTCGACAATCGAAAAGTACCTCTGGCCTGACATTACCGGCATATCGTCGGATGCCGAGGGAATTACCTTCGAAAGTTACGGCTCGATGCCGCTGCCGGGCGGGCAACTGAAGCCTCTGGGCGTCGCGCTGCTAATGCCCGCACTGATAAATGCCCGGAACACAGCCAAGCGGGCTGCCTCCATGGCAAACCTCAACGCGATCGGCAAGGGCATCGTTCTCTACATGGCTCTCAATGAGGATCAAGCCCCCGAGGGCTTCGCACCGTTGGTCGAGGACGGGATGCTCTCCCACCGGGCACTGGTCAGCCCAGTCTCCGGGCGCAGAATGCCCCGGTACCAGGACGGCGAAATCATCGGCGAGACCGACTACATCTACCTGCTGCTGCCGGCGGACGCACCGGGTCGATGCATTCGCGTCTACGAGCGCCCGGAGAACTACGGCGGCAAGGGGACGGCTGTCTTGCTGGCGTCAGCGGCTGTCAGATGGATGGACGCAGCCGAGTTCGAACGCGAGCAGAAGTTCACACACGATTGGCTCGAGCAGCAGGCCGACAAGACCCCTGCCCCCCAGCCAGCCGGTGAATAGTCGCCGGGCGGCGGTGCGACCCTCGACCGCGCGTCTGTGAATAGACCCTAACCGCCCTTGACCCAGTTGGGGCCCTTGGGCTTTTTGGTTCGGGCCGAGCGGGCTGCCTTGCCCGGGACCACGACCGTCGTTTCCGCAGCTGCCTCAGCAGCCTCCTTGTCGCGAATGTGCTTGCGGATGACGTACTGCTCCGCAACGCCCGCGAAGGTCGATGTCATGATATACAGCGTCAGGCCCGACGGTGCGTTGTAGAAGAACAGCAGCATCATCCCCGGCATCATGTAGGACATCAATTTCTGCTGCTTGGCCTGGTCGGGCGAGGCAGCCTGTCCGCTCATCTGCGGGTTGAGCTTGGTCTGGAGGAACATCGCCACCGTCAGCAGCAGCGGCAGGAGGTTGAAGCTCGTTATCGCGCCGATCAGCGGGATGCTGACGGGCTTTACCCAACTTATCAGGGCGTCCGGGCCGGCCAGGTCGGTAATCCACACAGGCAGGAACGCGGCGTGCCGCAGCTCGACCGAGGCGTTCAGCCCCGTCCACAGCGCTATCCAGATCGGCATCTGGAGCATCATCGGCAGACAGCCCAGCAGCGGCGTAGCGCCCTGCTGCTTGTAGAACTTCATCATCTCCCGGTTAAGCGTGTCCTTGTCGTCGGCGTACTTTTCCTTGAGCTTCTGCATCTGCGGGGCGAACTTCTGCATTCGCGCCATCGACACCTGCCCCCTCTTGGTCAGCGGGTGCAGCACCAGCCGCACCAGCACCACCAGCAGGATTATCGCCACGCCGTAGTTGCCGAAGGCCAGTTTCGAGAGCGTCTGCAGCAGCCACATCATCCCCAGCGACAGCGGCGCCCACGAGCAGAAGCACCCGCCGAAATCGATCGTGCTGAGGTAGTCGAGCTTCTCGTAGAGCGGGCGATAGAAGGGGTTGTCCGGGTTGGAGAACATCTCGCGTTTCTTCGGGCCGGCGAAGACGTCGAACGTAGCCGTTCTGGCTTGACCCGGAGCGAACTCCAGCAGCGGGTTGGAAGCATCGTAGAGCCCCATGCGAATGCCCGTCAGGAACGTCTTTTCGCCACCGCCCTCAGCCGGGGCGGCGTAGAACTGTGCCTGCCAGTGCGGGGCTGTCAGTCGGTCGCTGCCGGCGTCGGGCCGAAGGTACATCATCGAGCCGAAGTACTTGTTGGTTTCGCCCACCCACAGCAGCGGCTCAGCCCCGTCGGATCCGCCCAACGATACGATCTCGCCGAGCGGGGTGTCCGCAGCTTCCTTTATCGGCTTGAGCTGGACCTGTACCTGCGTGTCGGCTGATTCAAGCCGTCCGTAGGCTACCTTGCGCAGATCGCTGCGGATGTCCTCGCGCGGCAGGCCGGTCGGCCCGGACTGGTCGATGCCGATACGCAGCGCCTGGCCCGAGAGATTCTCGACCGCAAGCGAGAGCTCGATCGAGTAATCCTGCCGGCGGATCGTGTATGTCTTGCGGACCCTCACGAAGGGCCTGGCTGCCTTGGCGCTGTTCCCGTGGTGCAGCACCAACTCGAAAGCAGCTGCGGCCTGGTCCGGCTCGCCAGCCGGCGCAGCCACCCGACGCCAGCGGAACTTCGCCAGGTCCCACTTGCCCAGGAGCTTGCCCTCGGGCGTCGCCTCGGCGATCACCAGCGTCCGCGTGGCAAAGGGCAGGCTGGCTGAGCGCTCCGGACCGACGGGGTTTACCAGGCTGTAATGGCCGCGGTATTTCTCGGGGTCCTTCAAACGGGCCTGGGCGTAGCCGGCCGGGTCGTCGTGGTAAAGACGCTTGTCGGCATTGGTGGCAAAATACTTCGCCAGCTTGATCGTGTTGACCGCGGCGCCCTCGTTGACCAGCTCCAGCTGGAGCGTGTAGCCCTTCTCGGCGTCGTCAAGTGAACCGAAGACAGCCCTCTGCGTGCGCGGCGCTTGTGCAACGAACCACTCCGTGTCGGCTGTCTTGGCGTCGGGCTGGGCCGGGGCTGGTGCTTCGCTTGTGGGCCCTTGCGCGGGGGCCGCTTCGTCAGCCGGCGCCGGCCTGACGGCCGGCTCGGCGGGGGTGTCGGCTTGTTGCGCCGCAGGTTGCTCTTGAGGCGCCTGGTCGGCGGCCTTGTCCTTCTGGGCGTTCCAGACCAAGAGCATCACGCCTGCTGCGGTGATGGCCAACGCAAAAACGAATCGTCGTAAGTTCAAAGCCTGCTCCCTACCGTCCTTCTTTGAGGCGGTTCCCGCTGTAATCGTCAAGCTCGGGAATCGCGAAGACCTTTTCCATTACTGCGTCCACGTCATACTCAACGCGGACAAACCGCACCACATCGGGCTCTACGATAACGTAGCTGGCTCGCGGGTCGCGGTCGCGAGGCTGGCCCACCGAGCCGACGTTTATCATTGCCTTGCGTGCCGAGCTGATTTCGAAGACCGCTTCCAGCTCGTCGGGGCTGTAGAAGTCCGGCGTGTCCAGGAACACGCCCGGCACGTGGGTATGGCCCACGAAGCACAGGCCGCCGAACCGATCGAAGAGCCCCTGCACCTTGTTGGGCGCGTTGTAGACGTCATCGGGGAATACGTATTCATTGACGGGTCGGCGCGGGCTACCGTGTACGAAAACCCGGTCCGGTGTGGGCGGATCGCCCTCGCTTGTCTGCGGCGGGGCTTCGAGCGTGTGCTTGACGGGCAGGTTGCCCAGGAACTCCCAGCGGGCGCTGCGTTTGGCCAGATCCGGCTCCTGCTCGAACTGCTGTCGCGTCCAGTAGCAGGCCGTCTCGGCGCTGATGTTGAACTTGTTGGGCTCCAGCAGCACCGCGTAGTCGTGGTTGCCCATCAGCGTCACGTCGGCCCGGTCCATGAGGATGTCCACGCACTGGGCCGGCTGCGGGCCGTAACCGACGATATCGCCCAGGCAGACAATCTGCTCGGCGCCGCGCTCGGCGATGTCAGCCAGCACTGCCGTGAGGGCCTCCACGTTGGAATGGATGTCACTGATGATCGCAAGCACGCGTCAAAGCTCCCTGCGACGGACCGAACCGGCCTGTCTGCATTGGTCGGAAAGGGTATGCTAGCGGGCGGCAAGGCGGCGTGTCAAATGGCTTTGTCCTGGCGGCGGCCTGCCGCTGCAGGCAAACGGCTGCACGCGAGAATTCGACCGCCATTCCGCGGCGTTGCCAGCCGGGCGGTTTCATGCTATTTATCCGGGCGCAGGCAGGCGAGCCGTCGGCAATACGAACACCAAGTGCGAGATAAATGCAGATGCCGGTACAAAACGACCCAGAGTTGCTGCACGAGCGAATGCACTTCGAGGCCATCGGCGGAAGCGATACGCCCGTCGTCGGCCCGGAGCACCCGGACGCCCGGGAAATCCATGGCGGTTTTGAAGGCGGGCGGGTTATCAAACTCGACGGGACCTACCACTGGTTCCCGACGGAACGGTTCGGCCAGCCGGGCAAGCCGCGGACCTACGACCGCATCAAGACCCGCATCGCCCATTGGACCAGCCCCGACGCAGCCCACTGGCGGCGCGTGGGGACGCTGTACGAGTCGACCGGCGCGTACTCACAGATCCAGCGGGACGTGGACGACAACGACCAGCGCGGCGCATTGTGGGCGTTCATGCCGGTCTTCGACGACTCCGACGGGCGCTGGCACGGCTTTTATGTCTGCTACACCTGCATCCTCCACTTCGGCGCCATCCTCAGCCTGGGCCGAATCATGCATGCCGTCTCCAACCAGCCCGGGCGCGAAGGGATCGGCGGGCCTTACGAGGACGTCGGGTACATTCTCGCTCACGGCGATCCGGACGCCCAGGGGTGGGAAGGCAAACAGGCAGTGGACTCCTTCTTCCCGTACCGCGTGGGCGACAGATGGCTGGGGTTTTACGGCGGCGCGTTCGAGGACGGAGTAACCGGCGAGAACTTCCGCACGACGGGTCGCTGGCTGGTGGGCCTGGCCGAGGCGACCGCGATCGGCGGGCCGTGGAAGCGCCTGCCGGAAGGCGAGGTCAATCCGGTTACGAGCCTGCACCCGAGATTCATCGAGAACCCCATCGTCTCTCGACTTCCGGACGGAACGTATCTCTTGCTTTCGGACGGCGGGCCGGACTTTGTGGGCCTGACGAACCAGGTCTGCTATGCGTGGTCCCAGGACGGGTTTAACTGGTCGCCCGTCAGACACATCCCATTCGAGCCGGCGATAGCCAAGTGGTGGCGGACCATGCGGACCCCGCTGTGCGTGATTCCAGAAGGCGGCCACGAGTATACGATGCTCTTCACAGCGGTGATCGATCAGGAGCGGTTCTTCCCGCTGGGGCGCGTTCGCCTGCGCCTGGTAGGCCGGGAAGGCTGATCTGCATAGGAACAGCCGGGCCGCCCCGCCGCCTCTAAGGCTCGTGTGCCATTGGAATGGATCGTTCCTTCTCCGACGAAGCGGGAATGAACGCAACGGGGCCCTTTGTTCCGTCCAGTCGGCCCAGGTACTGCCCAGGGCCGGCCAAGGTACCTTGAAGCAACTGCGCTGGGCGGCCATCGATTTCTACTGATTCCGGTCCACCATCGGCTTGGCTCCAGCCTGATGAAGCCCTCTCACTGTGCAAATCTCCGGCGTAGGTCGATCCATCGACGCGGATGATGAGGCGAGAGACCTTGCGCTTAAGATCCAGCATATACTGCCCCCAGTGATCCTGAAGGCGAATAGCCGGGCCAGAGCCATCCTGCCTTGGATAGAAGTACACGTTGATGTTCGTTCGTCCGCCCACATTCATAGGAAGTGGAAGCTCAATTGGCGCCGTATCCGGTGACGCAATGATGGCTTTGCGATGAAACTCGGCCAGGAAGGGATGGGCCTGCTGAAAGCCTACCGCGACGGTTGTCCCATCGGCCGCGGTATAGAAAACGCACTCCTGCCAGTCCTCATCTTCCTGTTTCCACGTCTCCGCGGACCAGAAAGGCTGGACGGCCATGTAGAGAGCTGCGATTTCCGCCTTGGACAATTGGGCGAAATCCTTTTCGTGCGACCGCCGATGGCTGCCGTACTCGTCTCGAAGCCGGGTTAAGTGCTCTGGTGGGATCAGGGGGTAGTTCTTGGCGATGTTCTCTCCGCCGCGATCGAGAAAGAGCCGTGCCAGTTGTGTGATTGACTCGTGTTCCCAAGGGACCCGGAATTGACTCTCGCCCTGACATGTGGGAGCGGAGCTAGGAGCACCTTTCGGGTCTGACTGCCTTCGCTCAGTTGGCTGTGACGTCGCGGACGAGCGATCTTCCGAGCAACTGGTCACAGCGGAAAGTATCATTGCCATCGATAAGACGGCCACCAGAACGCGGACCTGACGCAATTGAGCCATGTTATCTCCCGTCGATTCGACACTGGTCTATCCCTGCGGTGCCCTGGCCGCACCATGTTGTAAGCGGAGCGCGCCATTTGTACCGGACCTCAAGTCTGTGAACCTACGCGTTCATTCTAATTGGTGTCAAGCTCGGAAAGTGCATAGCCTACCAGCCAGTGGGCGTGAGAGGCCGTGGCTTGATGCCCTTGGCCGACGCAGTCGGCAGGGGAGTGGGGGGAAAAAGCTTGACTTACTCTTGTACGAATCGTACTATTAGTACGATAAGGAATATGGGAGTACCTGTCATGGCAGCGTTACCGATCAGTGAAGTACGTGACCACCTGGGCGACCTGGGCAACATCGTTGCCCTGCGCGGCGATCGAATCGTTATCGAACGACGAGGCAAGGATTTGTGTGCGTTGGTATCGATAGAGGACTTGTCGCTATTGGAGCAACTGGAGGACAAGCTGGACCTTGACGCCCTCCGCGAACGGACCGACGAGCCAACCACGCCTTGGAAGCAGGTCAGGAAGGAACTGGGCCTCTAATGCTCCGTCCCAGCAATAATAATGGGTACTTCTTGCGGCGGACGGCCATCTGCTGTGTCAGAAGAACTCGGAATATTCAGAGAATATGCCATCGTTCTTCTTCCTTGCATCTGGCCATCCGGCACGGCGCATTACCCCTCATTCTTCCCGGGACAGAGCACTAGATGGCCTATCGGGTCGAAATTGCCAACTCGGCCAGGAAGGAGCTGGTCGCGCTGCCCAAGCGCGACCTGCGAAGAGTGGCAAGAGCGATTGACGCCTTGGCCCAGTCCCCACGTCCCGCCGGCTGCGTCAAACTCAGCGGGGCACAGGATGCCTATCGGATACGAGCGGGGGACTACCGGATCATCTATCGCATTGCCGACCGGGTCTTGACCGTCTGCGTTGTTCGCGTCGGTCATCGCAGAGACGTCTACCGGCGAAAGTAGGCAGGCGGAGGGCGCAGCCTTTTGGAATTGGCATTGGCTACGTACGCGGAAAGCTTGACTATCAAGGAGTGGTAGGGCATGGACGGCAGAGCGGGAAGTGATAGCGGAACATCGGTGTCTACCAGTGTGGGCTCAGCCAGACTATCAGCTCTTGTTTACCCAATCGGAGCTATGAGTGCAGGGCTGGCGTGTTTGGCATTCATGGCTCTGGCTCATCAGCGAGGTGATAAGCGTCTGGATTTTCATGCCAAACAAGCTTGTATTTTGAATCTTATCACAGGGTTCGTTCTCTGGATTGTGGTGTTTTTGTGCTTTGTGCTATATGCCGTGTATGTAATGCCGAAGGGTCGCGTATCAATTCCTGGTCTCATGGTAAGAGTGGTACTACCCTCCTGTGTGGGCTGTGCTCTGAACTACTGTCTGAATGGATGGCTAGCGTATCGGGCATTATGTGGACGCCCGATCATTCTGCCCGTTGTAGGCAAATGGCTTCGGGGCAAGACTTCTGCTGCTTGGTGAATGGATGAAAGCATGGCCCGGCGGGTGGGGCCCCGACGTTTCGGGACTCGCCAAGCCGTGTAGTTGAAAAGGCATTCGTGCCAATCCCGAAACGTCGGGACTTGCAAGCAAGCCATGCCACCTGCCGCGCTCGTCGGGGAAAGGAACGGACGACCATGAACGACGCCTCCTGGTTTCGCAGACATCGCCGCTTCCTGATCGTTTCTGCGCTTGTCGTATTTGTTGGGGTCGCGGCGGTGATCGTATTTGCGCCCTCTTACGTCGCGCGATGGTCGCGGCTCAACAACGAGGAGCAGGAACTGGACCTTAACTCAGGCCAGTCGCGTTTCAGCCGTTACTTCCTGTATTGCCTGATCAGCCAGGAGATTCGCCCGACGGCGGTTTCCGAGGCGCTCGCCGGCGACGCCAGGGAGCCAGGGGAACGCAAGTGGGTGATGGTCAACATCTTTCAGCCCGGTCTGCGTGTCTCGCCGCACTTCACCTACCACGCAGCATTTGCGGAGATCAGGGCTCTGGCAATGCTCTGGGAAGTGTTTGAGTACGGCCCGGGTGCCCGGACTAAGACGGCCCGGCAACTGCTGAGAGCCTTGCGCCAAGGAGGTCGCGCCTCGCGTTACGTTTCGTATCTGCTTGAATGGACGGAGTCGCGAAGTTGGCCTCCGCCGCCGACGGCCGACGATATCCCCGACGACCTGGTTGCCAGAAGCCTTGGCGATCGAGCCGCAGGGGCCGAACGTCAAGAACGGACCCCGGAATGAAAATGACGTGGCAATGTGGCGGCGGGTGGGGTCCCGACGTTTCGGGACCTGCAAGCCGTGTAGCTGAGCATTCGTGCCAATCCCGAAACGTCGGGACTTGCAAGCCGGGTGCCATGGCTTGACGCGCTGGACCGGCGCAGCCGGTCGCGTCAACCATGTTTCCAACCGAATTGGCCCGGTCGTGGTCCTTTCAAACGCGGCTGCGTCGCTTGGCCCGCCTATGGCGGGCACTATCCGCCGGCCACCTGTCCCCCCGGGACGGCGCCTCTCATTTGAAGCCCTCACCGCCCGCACCACCTGCCAATCGCATTCCGCGTGCGTGAGCCGCCTTGGGGCGGCTGGGCCACAAACTACCGACCTGCGCGCCCAAATCGGCCCGCACAGGTTGAAAACCTGTGCTACGAATCCGCGCGCCCAAACGGGCATGCACACCTCGAAAGTAGCCCGGAAATTCGAAAAGAATCTTCTCCCGGCCAGGCCATGGCTTGGGCCGACGCGCCGCGGCTAGGTTACCCATTTGCGCTGCGCAAATCGCGTCACCACCAGTAAAGGTAGAGGCACAATGTATGCGCCCATTTCAAATAGAGCACAGAACGGGGGTGGCATGGCTTGCTCGCAAGTCCCGACGTTTCGGGATTGGTCCGAATGCAATTTCAACTACACGGCTTGCAAG
>Ga0180434_10006762_pt1 | contig 13098 bp, 11 predicted proteins | sample SS_ome_7_FD_132453 | JGI IMG/M metagenome (GOLD analysis project Ga0180434, IMG submission 132453) | Hypersaline lake sediment archaeal communities from the Salton Sea, California, USA - SS_1_D_2 metaG | ecosystem: Environmental > Aquatic > Non-marine Saline and Alkaline > Hypersaline >... | reverse complement strand
CTCCCTGACCCGCACCCGGTATCGGAATCAGGAGAACGACCGCTGCCAGAAGGAAGGAAAGGCCAAGAGTGACCTTACGCACCTTCATTGCTACCTCCTTTGTTGACATGCTCATCTCTCATCGCGATCAAAACTGCAATCCATCATCACTTTAGCAGATCCCCGCCTCCCAAGTCTGTAACACCGATTACGATGTTTCAGCCTCCTTCTGCCGTCTCTCTCGCCGCTCAGAGCGCCACGGCAACTTGGTACAGCGCCGAGTCGATCGCGCCCTTCGCCGCCTCCACCGGATCGGCCGTCAGCAGGGACAGGAGCGGGTGATCCTCGTAGGTCACCGTCGTGGAGAACTCGATGTCCCCCCGCGGACTGAACACGGTCGCAAGAAGCCCGACCGTCGCCTCTTTCTCGATTCCCATCAGAAGGCCCAACGGACTGATCAGCACCTGAAGCGACGTATTGAGAAACGACGTCGCCCCCAGAAGCAGCAGCGACCGCTCCGGCACGTACGACAGCTCCTTCTCCCAACGAACGATCCGAAGAATGACGATGTGCTGTACGCCGAGCGTGCCGGCCAGCTGTCGCATCCCCTCCACGGTGATGCTGCTGCCGATGTAGCTGTTCGTGATTCGCTGGGCGTACATCAGCTCCCCCTGCGTACAGATGCTCGCGCCCGTGATGACTGCGCACCGTTGGTTGGCGTAGTTCCTGATCAGTTCGAGATCCGAGGCCGGAACCGGTGCGGCGGCCTGAACGAAGACCGCCACCTTCTGCCCGAACCCACCGGCCGCGATCGCCGCGACGATGGTCAGCGCAACGATGATGGACACAACCCCACGTAGACGGTTCATCATTCTCTTCCCCCCACCCGGATTCCGTGTTGCTGCTTCGGAAAGGAGTCTAGCCCCGGGTCCGAGGGGCGGACAGGAAGGGTGTCAAGACCCTCTCCCGACTTTGTCTAGGGGATTGTGGACAGATGTCCGGACGGAATGGAAATGCTTTCTGGATTAGAGCTCCAGCTCTTTCGGCTGCTGAGCGACATGGGGATGGGCCGGTCCCTCGTAGATCTTCAGTTTGCGGAGCATACGACGTCCGAGCTTGCTCTTCGGGAGCATCCGCCGGACCGCTTCCCGCACCGGAACGGTCGGACGACGCTCGACCAATCGACGGTACGTCATCTCCTTGAGACCGCCGATGTACCCGCTGTGACGCTGGTACATCTTCTTGTCCCACTTCTCGCCAGTCAGAACGATCTTCTCGGCGTTGATGACGATCACGTAGTCGCCCGTGTCGACGTGTGGCGTGTAGATCGGCTTGTGCTTGCCCTGGAGGATCCGCGCGATCTCCGACGCCATCCGTCCGAGCCGCTTGCCGTCGGCGTTGACGACGAACCACTCCCGCTCCCAGCTTTGGCCGATTTCCTCGTTCTTCGCGACGTATGTCCGTTGCATCCTGAAGCTCCTTCGTCACCCTCCGTTGAGGCGGGAATTATACTGAGCGCGTTTCGTCGTTTCAAAGCCCGCGATAGATCGTCGCTTCCGGTTCCGCGCCGACGGAAAGCATCTCGACCGGCACGCCGGCCGCTTGTTCGACACGCTCGACGTACGCCGCGGCCGCCTCCGGCAGATCGCGGAACGAGGCGATCCCGTCCAGCGGTTCCGTCCAACCCGACAGGACGTCGTACACCGGCGTGCACTGCGCCAGGACCTCGCCCGACGCGGGGAATCGATCGATCTCGACACCCTCGATCTCGTACGCCCGGCAGACCTTGATCTCGTCGCAATCGGTCAGCACGTCGATCTTCGTCAGCGCGAGGTCGGTCGTCCCATTCAGCGCAATCGCGTACCGCAGCGCGACCAGATCGAGCCAACCGCAGCGCCGCGGTCGTCCGGTCGTCACGCCGAACTCGCCGCCACGCCGCTGCAGAGCGGCTCCGATCTCGTCGTCCAGCTCGGTCGGAAACGGGCCCTCCCCGACCCGGGTCTGGTACGCCTTGACCACCCCAAGGCGATGCGAGACGGCGGGCTCCGGGACTCCGATCGAGTTCGCCAGTCCCGCGTAGGTCGTCGACGAAGACGTGACGTATGGGTACGTTCCGTGATCGATGTCGAGCAGCGTCCCCTGCGCCCCTTCGAACAGGACGTTCCGCCGTTCGGCGAGCGCCGCCGCGATCGCGGCGGTGGCGTCTCCGACCGAATCGATGAACGGCTCGGCCGTCGAGAGCAGATCCTCGGTGAGTTCCACCGCGTTCAGTCCACCGACCTCCTCGCTGTCCGGCCACTGGCGCTTCAACGCGCCGAGGCGCCAGGTGAGCCGCCTCGCGAGCTCGTCCGGGCGGTGGAGGTCGCCCGCCCGGATCCCGACCTTCGCCGCTTTGTCGCGGTACGTCGGCGCGATCCCCCGCCGGGTCGTCCCGAAGCGCGCGCCGCTGCCCTCCAGTTCCTCCAGCAGCCGGTGATACGGGAGGATCAGATGCGCCGTCTCGGCGATCACCAGCTCCGGCGTTCTTCCGGTGTGCGCGGCGATCGCGTCGACCTCGCCTCGCAGGATCTCGAGGTCGAGCACCATCCCGCCGGCCAGCACGTTCACCGTATCCGGGTAGAAGACGCCGGCCGGAACGAGGTGCGTCCCGAACTTCACGCCGTGATCGATCACCGTGTGGCCGGCGTTCGGGCCGCCGTTGAACCGGACGACCATCTCCGCCTCGCGCGCCAACAGGTGGGTGATCTTCCCCTTTCCTTCATCGCCCCACTGCAATCCCAGCACCGCGGTGGCCACTGTCGTCCTCCTACTCCGCCACGCCCGCGCGGACGCGGGACACGCCGATGGTGATCGACTCGCCGTCCAACTCGAACGACTCCGTATGCTCCGCGTCGGCGGCGTTCCGCTCCACGATCGAGACCGCGAGAACCTCGTCCGCCACCTCGTCGCGGTTCGCTTCCACCACCTCACGCAGTGGAGGATCGGCCTCGTAGAACAGCTCGATCCGGTCGGTCACCTCGAACCCCGCCTCCTTGCGCGCGAGCTGGATTCGATGCGTCAGCTCCCGGAGCCGACCGCGCTCCCGGAGCCGCTCGTCGATCGCCACGTTCAGCAGAATCCGGCAGGCGCCTTCGGCCGCGTTGACCCACTCCTCAGGCAACGCCGGCTCGAACGTGACGTCGTCCGACCGGATCTCGACCGCCTCGCCCTCGATCTCGACCGACACTGGGCCGTCCGCAAGCCTCTCGCGCAGGTCCGCGCCGTCCTGTCGCCGGATCCAGTTTCCGACCGCCTGCCCCTTTGAGCCGAGCCGCGGCCCGAGCGAGCGGAAGTTCGGAACCGCAACCTCCCCGAAGAACGCCTCAAGATCCTCGGTCGGTTCCACGGCGTCGACGTTCAACTCGAACGCGATCAGGGACCGGACGGCCTCCGACAGCGTCGCTCCGCCGGCCCGATTGACCACCACGCGCGACAACGGCTGCCGAACGCGGATCCCCGCTTGGTTTCGCGCCTGATGACTGAGCGCGACCACCTGCCGAGCCAACGCCATCTCTGTCTCCAACGCCTCGTCGATCCGCTCTGCATCGGCCGCCGGATACCGGCACAGATGGATGGATTCCGGATCGCCGTTTCCTCGCAGGTTCCGGTAGATCGACTCCGCCAGGAACGGGACGAACGGAGCGAGGAGCTTCGACAGCTCGACCAGCACGGTGCGCAGCGTCTGATACGCTGCGATCTTGTCCTCCTCCATCCCGCCCCGCCAGAACCGACGCCGGGAGAGGCGGACGTACCAGTTCGACAGGTCGTCGACGAGCGTCTCCAGCGCCGCCGTCGCGCTGACGACGTCGTAGCGGTCGAGCGCCTCGGCGACGCCCCGGGCGGTCGATGCCAGCCGCGAATCCAGCCAACGATCGAGCACGGATGCGGTGCGGTCCCGAAGAACGTGGACGTCCGGATCGAACCCGTCGATCGACGCGTACAGGGCGAAGAAGTCGTACGTGTTGCGGATTGTGTCGAGGAACCGGTACAGCGGCTCACCGACCCCCTTCTCCGACAGACGGCGGGTCTTCCACGGCGTGCTCGTCGAATACAGGTACCAGCGGATGCAGTCCGCGCCGTAGTCGCCGATCAGCTCCCAGGGATCGAGCACGTTTCCCTTGCTCTTGCTCATCTTCAGGCCGTGCTCGTCGAGACCGAGCCCGGTGCTCACGCAGTTCCGGTACGGCGCCACCCCGTGGATGATCGTGCTCGTCGCCAGAAGCGTGTAGAACCAGCCGCGGGTCTGCTCCATCGCCTCGCAGATGAAGTCCGCCGGGAACTGGTCGCGAAACGTCTCCTCGTTCTCGAACGGGTAGTGCCACTGCGCCGTGTGCATGCTCCCCGAGTCGAACCACGTATCGATCACGTACGGGACCCGCCGCGCTACCTCACCGCACGAGGCGCAGTGCACCCCGATCTCATCGATGTACGGCCGGTGGAGTTCGACCTCTCGCGCCGCTTCCGGATCGATCGCTCGCTCGACCAGCTCGGCGCGGCTCCCGATGCAGGTCACCTCCCCGCAGTGCGGGCAGACCCACAGGTTCAGCGGCGTCCCCCAGTACCGATCGCGGGAGAGCGCCCAGTCCTTCAGGTTGGCGAGAAAGTCCCCCAGCCGACCCTCCCCGACGTGCGCCGGAATCCAGTTGATCTTCGCGTTGTTCTCGATCATCCGGTCCTTCACGGCGGTCGTTTGGATGTACCACGAGTCCATCGCGTAGTAGAGCAGGGGCGTGTCGCAGCGCCAGCAGAACGGGTAGTCGTGCTCGTACGGCTCCGACCGATACAGAACCCCGCGTTCCTTCAGGTCGTCGACGATCACCGGATCGGCGTCCTTGACGAACTGCCCGGCGCAAAGCGGGAACGCCTCGGCGAACCGTCCCTCCAGATCGACCGGCTGGACGAACGGGAGGCCGACCTCCTGGCCGAGGCGGTAGTCGTCCTCGCCGAACGCGCTCGCGATGTGAACGATCCCCGTCCCGTCGTCCAGATTCACGAACCCCGCCGCGTACACGCGATGCGCCTTCTCCTCCTCGGTCAACCGGTACGGCGGCTCGTAGCGAAGGCCGACCAAGTCGCTGCCGGGGAACTCGCGGACGACACGAACGTCCTCGCCGAGCAGCGCCTTGTCAAGGAGACTGTGAGCCAGGATCAGCCGCTCGCCGCCCGACTCGACCTCGGCGTAGATCGCGTCAGCGGCGATCGCCAGAGCCACGTTCGCCGGGAGCGTCCACGGCGTCGTCGTCCAGGTCAGCAGCGAGGTCCTTCCCGGAAGCTCGGTGTCGTACGCCGCGTCTTCGTCGGAGACGATCGGCATCCGGATCGTCACAGAAGGATCGTCGACCGTCTTGTATCCCTGGGCCACCTCGTGGCTGGACAGCCCCGTCCCGCAGCGCGGGCAGTAGGGAAGAGTCTTGTGTCCGCGGTAGAGGAGGCCGCGGTCGTACATCGTCTTGAGCTCCCACCACACCGTCTCGATGTACGCGTCGGTGTAGGTGACGTAGGCGTGCTCGAGATCGATCCAGAAGCCCATCCGCTCGATCATCCGCTCCCACTCGCCCTTGTACCTCCAGACGGACTCCTTGCACTTCTCGACGAATCGCTGAACCCCGTATGCCTCGATCTCCGGCTTGCTGTCGACGCCGATTTCCTTCTCGACCTCGAGCTCGACCGGGAGTCCGTGCGTGTCCCAGCCACCCTTCCGCGCCACGTAGAACCCCTGCATCGTCTTGTACCGTGGGAACAGGTCCTTGTAGACCCGCGGCATGAGGTGGCCGAAATGCGGCATCCCGTTCGCCGTCGGAGGCCCCTCATAGAAGACGTATCGGGGGCCGTTCGACGTTGCCGCCAGCGTCCGATCGAACGTCCCATGCTCGCGCCAAAAACCGAGGACTTGTTCCTCCCTCGCAACCGGCGAGCTCATCAGCTTCTCGTACCGCTTCATCTCTCGCTCTCCTTGCCGAAACATCCCCTCGTCAGCGTGCACACTCTGGCTCTTCAATGGAAACTCGCGGCAGCGCCCCTAACGGGGCTCGGGAATATAGATCAGAAGCGGCTGGTATCGATCTGTTGGACCATGCATGGCTCGATCACGCGCCATCATAGCCGCCGGCCAACCACACGTCAAACGCGGCGCGGGTCCCACGTCGTACTTACTGCGCTGGTCTTCTGGACTGGGGATGGTTCGTCTAGACGCCTGAGCGATCGAGATACTGAAGGATCGCTTCCACGACGAGATAGTTCACCGATCGATCCCGTTGGTCACCGAGCTTCATCAGACGCTCGATGGCTCTCTGCTTCTGCGCCTTCTCGGGAACGTAAAGGGAAATCGTCTGGGTCGTCCGTTTGGGTGACATGTTCCCTCACCTCTCTTCTGAAGGGATTGTGCCTTGTGTCGTTCCGTCTCAGTCAACAGGGCCGGGATCCCCTCGATCCTGGATACTTCCTGGCCGAAGGGCGCACCGATCGAACGATCACGGGGGACCAACTACGAGGGTTGCCGCGGCCGCGCCTGGACACCTGTCCTGCTTCATCCGTTGACCAACGTACGCCGTTCGCTTCCCACCGTCCGTGGCGACGGCCACGCGTTCCGAGTAGGCTCCCCCCATGAAGGCTCCAGGCTGTCTGCACACGAACCGTCTCCTAAGCGTCGGAGTCGCTGTCCTCGTCGCGCTCGTCGCCCTCTCCGGGTGCCGTCTGTTTCAGGTCGACCCGGTGGCGATCCTCGCCAGTCCGGCGATCACGGGACCCACGCCCCTCACGATCCGCTTCGATGTTTCGCACAGCATGCACCCCAAGGGGCGTCCGCTGGCGTACACGCTGGAGTTCGGAGACGGCTCGCCACCGGAGACCGGAACCGATTTCGGGATCATCATCCACCACACGTACGAAGACGGAGGGGTCTACGAGGCGGTGCTCACCGTCACCGACGACCTCACCCGAAGCGCCACCGACGCCCTGACCATCACCGCCAGCGCCGACGGACCGGAAGAGGGAACCGAGGTGGGGATGTCGGCGCCCGACTTCACGGCGCACACGATCGACGGCGGCACGTTCACGCTGTCCGAAGCCCGCAGCCACGTCCTCCTCATCGATTTCTGGGGCGCGTGGTGCACCCCGTGCAAGTCCAGCCTCCCGCATCTTGACGACCTCGTCACGAGCTACGCCGAAGACGGACTGATCGCGGTGCTCGTCAGCACCGACGCGGTCGAACAGGATTCGATCGACTACTTGGCCCAACACGGGTACACCGGTTTCGTCAGCGTCTGGGAACCCGGAGCCAAGTACACCCCGATTGCCGAGCAGTACGGCGTCTTGAGCGGCGGACCCGTCGGAATCCCGCACACGTTCGTCCTCGACCGCCAAGGGGTCATCCGGTGGCGCGGACATCCGCTCGACCTCTCGATGGAGACGATCGAGGCCCTCCTCTAGGTCCGGGATTCGGTCCCCTCGCCCGCCGCGGGACCGCGTCGTCCCCCGAGCCAGTAGGCCACCAGACCAGACCCAACCAGCCCGACGGCGCTCCCGAACGGGAAGGCCGCCCCCACGCCAAACAGGTCCGAGAATGCCCCGAACGCCATCGGGCCGGCCATCTGACCGAGTGCGAACGACGACCCGTGCAGTCCCGCGAGCGTCGCCATCCCGTGCGTACGACCGAGCTCCGTTCGGATCGCGAGGATCGATGCGCGGGACAGGGCCGATAGCGCGCCCATCGCAAACATCGCCGCGACGATTTCCCACGTCGAGCGGAGAAACGGAATCAGAACGAGGATCAGGGGGGCCCCGACGCTGCCCGCGATCACCTGCGGGAACCGCCGGAACCGGTCGGCCAGGAACCCCAGCGGAATCTGCAGCAGCCCCCCCGCGACGAAGTACGCGGACAGGACCGTACCCACGCCCGCCTCGTTCCACCCGAGCATGGAGACCGCGAACAGCGGGTAGAACGCGCTGAACCCCTGTCTCCAGAACCCTCTCGTCGCGAAGTACGCCACCAGCCCCTTGACCGCCGGCTCCTTCGCGATCTGCCGGAGCGGGACCAGCTCGCGGGCCGCCTCCTCGCGTCGCTTCCCCTTTCCGTGGTCGTTGGGAACCGTGCCCAAGACCAGCAACAAGGCAATGAAGCTGAGCCCCCCCATCGCGCCGAACGCGGCGCGATACGACCAGATGGCGCTCAGCTGGCCTCCGAGGAGCGGACCCATGGCGACGCCGAAGAACATGGCGGCGTACAGCAGGTTGATCATCCGCCCTTCCCGCCCCTTCGGCGTGATGTCTCCGACGTACGCCTGAGCAATCGGTGTCACCATGACCGACGCGGCGCCCTGGAGGAATCGGAACCCCGCGAGCTCCCAGACGTTTCCGGCCAGCATGTACAGGATCGAGATGACCGAGAACGCCCCCAGCCCGAAAAGCAGGATCCTCTTCCGCCCGATCCGATCGGACAGTCGGCCGACCCAAGGACCGAGCAGCGACCGCGAGATCGAGAAGGCCGCGAACACGAATCCGATCGCCACCCCGCTCGCCCCGAACGTGTCGGCGTAGAGCGGAAGGATCGGCACGATGATGCCGATCCCGAGCATCGCGACGGCCACCGCCACGAACAGACTGGCAAACGTGCGCCACATGGGCGGACCCACCCCCGATGGGAAGCAGGGTACCCTCGGCCCGGCCGAACCTCCACCTCGATCCGCCTTCTCGGAGGCCGGCACCGCGGATGTCCGCTCCCCTCGCCGACGATTCGGTTGCCGCGGTCCGAGCCCTCTCATAGTATCTTCCCGGTCGAACACGGAAGCGAAGGAGGCTCGATGAAGGATCAGCTCGCCGCCACGGCCCTGGCGCTGCCGGCGGAGTACGCAGACATCCGCTACGAGGAGAACCGCAAGGTGCGCATCCTGTATGAGGGGAAGAAGCTCAGCGACGTGGCAACGACGGCGTCGTCCGGTGGACACGTGCGCGCGTACGTCGACGGGGGGAAGGCCATTTCGTCGTTCTCGGACCCCGACCGCGCTGAATCAATCGCGCGTTCAACGTGCGTCTCGGCCGGCCTGGCCGGGAAGCTTCGAGAGAAGAAGCTCCGTGTCGCCGAGGCGCCGGTGGTTGCCCAGTCGTTCCCTCTCACCCCGAGGACCGATCCCCGCTCGATCCCGTTGAAGGAGAAGCTGGATCTGGCGACGCACTACAACGAGATCATCCTCGCCGAGCCGAATGTCGTCACCACCCAGACGGCCTACGACGAGTTCGCCTCTCGCCGGCTGTTCGTGAACACTGAGGGATCGGTGATCGAGTACGAGCTTCTGAACTGCGGGATCGTCGGATTCATCGTGACGAAGAAGCGGGACGTCGTCCAGCGGGTGCGCTTTGCCTTCGGCGGCTGCGAGGAGTACGGACGGCTGCTCGACCGTGAGGACGACCTCAAGGAACGCATCACGAAGGCGTGCGAGCTGCTCGAGGCCGACCCGGTGAAGGCCGGTGTCGTCCCGGTGCTCCTCGACCCGAGCGAGGCCGGCGTCTTCATCCACGAGGCGTTCGGTCACCTCTCCGAGGGCGACGGGCTCCAGAACAACCCCGCGTTTCGAGCCCGGCTCCAACTGAGCACGAACCTCGGACAGCCGATTCTCAACGTGAGCGACGATCCGACCCTCGAGGGGCGGCCGGGCCACTTCCTCGTCGATGACGAAGGGGTTCGCGGCCTCAAGACGCGACTCATCACCGAAGGGATTCTCACCGGCCGGCTGCACTCCAGAGAGACGGCGGCCGAGTTCGACGAGCCGCTCTCCGGGAACATGCGCGCTGTCGATGCCGGGTACACCCCCCTCGTCCGCATGTCGAACATCTTCATCGAGCCCGGGGATTCGTCCTTCGACGACATGGTCTCCACAATCGACCGCGGCTACTACCTGGTCGGAGCCAGGGGCGGCCAGACCTCCGGAGACCAGTTCACGTTCGGTGCCCAGTGGGGGTATCGGATCGAGAACGGTCGGATCGGCCCGATGGTTCGCGACATCAACATGAGTGGCGAGCTGTTCTCGACCCTCGAGGCGATCTCGATGGTCGGCGACGACCTCGCGTTCGGGGAACGAGGCGGCTGTGGCAAGGGCTCCCCGATGCAGACCAACCGCAAGTCGGGGACCGGCGCCCCTCACATCAAGATCGACGCCGTGACGATCGGAGGTGTCTAGATGCATCCGCTGATTGAGACTGCCAAGGGAACCGTCGACCAAGCCGAGCTGTACTGGAACCGTCGCCACACAATCAACGTCCTCTATCAGAACTACCGCCTCCAGCACGTCGAGGAGAACGACCTCTCCTCGGTAGCCCTCCGCGTCATCGAGAATGGCCGCCTCGGCAGCGCGTACGGGGTCTTCCCCGATGCCGGCGACCTCCTCGCCGGCGCCAGGACGGCGGCGCGCTACGGGGACCCGGCGACGTTCTCGTTCGCCCCGGCTGCGACGTATCCTATCGTCCGCACTCAGGACGATCGAACCGCGGCCGCCATGAGCCAGGACCTGATCGACCTATGCGAGTCGGTGAGACAACGCATTCACAAGGAGCTGCCCGATGTTCCGCTGATCGTCCGCGCTCAAGCGGAGAGCGCGCATCTCGTCGTCGAATCGACGGAAGGCGCCGCGGGAGAGCTCCTTGCGACCGAGTTTGGTGTCGCGTTCGGCGCTCCGTTCCGCGGAGTCGGAATCGGGATCTTCAAGGGGCACCGCGCGATCTCGCCGCTCGAGATCGACGAAGCCCTCGCGGACGAGTTCATCGAGTGGTACCGCTGGGGGGATCGGACGTCGACGCCGTCGACCGGGCGCCTCCCGGTGATCCTCACCCCGGAGGCTGCGTTCCTAGTCCTTCTTCCACTGCTGATGGGCGTCAGCGCCGACCTGGTCGCGAAGAAGACGTCGCCGCTGGTCGATCGAATCGGGCAGTCGATCCTCTCCGAACGGCTCACCGTCGACGACGACGCGCTCGCGGATGGCGACCCAAACGCGCGTCCGTTCGACGATGAGGGCGTCCCCTGCGTGACTCAGAATATCGTCGAGCGCGGTGTGCTGAGGGACTATCTCATTGACCTTCAGTCGGGCGCCGCTCTCGGGCGGCCGTCGAACGGCCACGGCTTCAAGGCCGCCCTGTTCGGTGGCGGGACCGAGACCTCTCCGACGCCGTGGTTCGCGAACCCGACCCTCCGCCCCGGCGATGAGGACTGGCGGGATCTCGTCAGGGGCCTCAAGGAAGGCCTCCTGATCACCAACGGGATGGGATTCCACTCCGGCAACTACTCGCAGGGGCAGTTCGCCGTCCAGGCCGTCGGCTACCACATTGTCGACGGCGAGGTGGTCGGTCGCCTGGACAAGACGATGATCTCCGGAGACATCTACAAGGATCTGCGGAACGTCCAAGCCGTAAGCCGGGAGCGGCGTCGGAGCGTCGTCGGCCTCCTGTCGGCCGGCCCGGCCCCTTACATCCTTGTCGACTCCCTTCAGGTCGCCGGGAAGTGACGGCGCGGGCGGCCACACTCCCCACCGGAGTGCGGCTTCGCCCGTCCCCGGGTTTGTCGCGTCTCCACGAACCGGGTATCTTCGTTCGCAGCAATCCATGCGGGATGGAGGGTCATGTCCGAGCTGCACGTGATCGAACACCCACTCATTCAGAGCAAGCTGACGCGGATGCGCGACGAACGGACCGACAACGAGGCGTTCCGCCGGCTGTTGGAAGAGCTGACCGCGCTGATGATCTACGAGATCACGCGGGACTACCCGCTGCGCGAGATAGCCATCCAGACGCCGCTCGAGCCGACCACCGGTCGGGTACTCGACGTCCCGATCGTCCTCGCTCCGATCCTGCGGGCCGGCACCGGGATGCTCGGCAGCGCTCTGAACCTGATCCCGATGGCCAAGGTGGGCCACATCGGCCTGTACCGCGACCCGAAGACGCTGCAGCCGGTCGAGTACTACTGCAAGCTGCCGCCGGACCTTCCCGACGCACAGGTGATCCTCGTCGATCCGATGCTCGCCACCGCGGGCAGCGCGATCGCGGCGACGGACATCATCAAGCGCGAGGGCGGAAGGCGAGTCCAGTTCCTCTGTCTCGTCGCGTCCCCGGAAGGCGTCGAGGCCTACTCGACCGTCCACCCGGATGTACCGATCTACACTGCTGCCCTCGATCGCGAGCTGAACGCCAAGGGCTATATTCTCCCCGGACTCGGCGACGCCGGGGATCGGATCTTCGGAACGTAGAGGCCCCGCGCAGACAAAAGAGGAACGATGGGTGAAGAGATCCGGATCATCGAGACTTGCTCGATCGAGGATGACGAGGCGCGCCTTCGGCTCTGGTCAATCTATCGAAACGCGTTCGAGCGGCTCAACCAGCGCACGCCGATCCATCACGGCGGCTTCTCGGTCGCTCAGTTCGAGGCCATCCTCCAGGACGGGGATTTCGAGAAGTTCCTCGTCTACGTCGGCGACGAGCTCGCCGGAGCCACTCTGTTGACCAACGTGATGGAGAAGATCCCGTGGGTGAACGCCCCCTACTTCGAGCACCGATACCCGGAGTGCTACGCCGCCGGAAGGATCTACTACCTGCCCGCGGTCGTCATCGACCCGAAGCATCAGGATCTCCGTCGGATCGGCGCGAAGCTCCTCCAGCAAGCGTTGATCACCCTTGGCGAAGATACCGTCCTCGCCGTCGACTACTCGGAGACGCTCCGCCAGAGCCTCCCCGCCTTCGTCAGTCGGGGGCTGGGGATCACGTTCAAGGAGGAGGTCCTCGATCGGCTCGTCTACCAGATCTTCTACTACGAGGATCCGGAGTAGTCATCGCTCCCGCCGTCGTAGTTCCTGGCTTCTCGCCGAGGCGCTGAGCGCGCTGGGAAATCAACAGCAGGAATCATGAAGCGCATGAAGGCCATGAAGCGATAACCCAAAGGCTGTCTCTCGCAAAGGCGCAAAGAACCCCGAAGGAAAAAATGGTTCCTCGCTAAATCGTGTGGGTAGGGGGTGGGCGTAGAATCGCGTCACCACAGGCAGCGGGGAGGCGGGCAGTGAAGCCGGAGAATCTGTTTGAGGCGGCGCTTGGAGTGCAGTGGCCGTG
>Ga0180434_10006758_pt1 | contig 13109 bp, 11 predicted proteins | sample SS_ome_7_FD_132453 | JGI IMG/M metagenome (GOLD analysis project Ga0180434, IMG submission 132453) | Hypersaline lake sediment archaeal communities from the Salton Sea, California, USA - SS_1_D_2 metaG | ecosystem: Environmental > Aquatic > Non-marine Saline and Alkaline > Hypersaline >... | reverse complement strand
GTTCGGCAAGGTGGACATCTGCTCACCGGGCTCACCGCCGGACACGGAATCGAAACAATCGGCCCCATCCGCGAGTCGAATCAACCGGTCATGCGCGTACAGATCCAACGGGATGGCGAATCCTTGGGACCGGCTGTCGCGGCCGGAGACATACCTCTCTATTTCCGTGCGTTCGTTTCCGAAAAGTATGTCGGCCAAAGAGGCCGATTCGGGTTCACATGGCAATGGCAACAAAACAATGACAAGCATTATGTTCATTCGATTGAATACCTTGCCCGTGACATCAATCAATTAAGCGAAACCCTGCCCCTGTTTCCGCCGGAAAAGCTCATGGGACTCGATCAATCGTTGATCCAAAAATACTGGCTGCAGCCCACCACGGATTCCTACCTGCTCAGCCTCTATCCGCCCCTCCAAATCAAATCGAACGACGTGGTTCATGTGATCCGGCAAACCGACCGCGAAGTCCTTCTTGCACCCAACGTTCCCAGCAAGGTGACCCGCTATACCATCGCCTCGCCCGCCAAGATGTCCGATGCCATTGTCACACTATTGGCTTCGGAACGCATTGATGGCACCCAACCCGACGCGACTCCCCCCTTTCCGCCGCTACCGCGGGAAGCCGAAATCCGCCAATTGATACGAACCGAAATCGGCAACACGGACGCACGCGACAACCCGAAACGCCGTTTTGAATTTGCCCGCCGAATCGAACAATTTCTACGCTCACCCCCGTTTACCTACACGCTGGATCCCGTTGCGGTACCTAGAAGTATTGAACCGATCAGCGACTTCCTGTTGAAATCCCGACGAGGTCATTGCGAATGGTTTGCCTCCGCCATGGCAATCATGTGCCAAATGAGCGGTATTCCTGCGCGTGTCGTCACGGGTTACCAAGGTGGCGAATACAATCCTGTCGGAGACTTTCTGGTCGTTCGCCAGAAGAACGCGCACGCCTGGGTGGAGGTCTTCATACCCAGCCAAGAATGGGTGCGCTTCGACCCAACGCCACTCGCGACGGCGCGAGCACAGCCAACCGGCAACAAGTGGCTGCTTGGACTGCGACGACACCTCGACTATATCCAGTTCCAATGGTCCAACTACGTCGTCGCCTACGACATGAACGCGCAAAACCAATTGCTGGCGCAGTTCAAAGTCTGGCTGGCTCGACCCGTGCAAGATGAAACGACGGTTCCGGGCGCGGTCGCAGCCTTTGTGCGTGAGCTCTTCGGCGGCAAACTGAAACTCTCGGCAATGGACCGCTTACTCTACTGGGTCTTTGCGATTCTCGTCTTGGCACTGATCCTTTTGAATGGATACGTCGTCACCGTGGTCGCGTCATGGCTCATCGTACAGCTCAAACGATTGCGTTGGCGTCGAGCCTTCACACCTTTCAAGATCTCAACGGAGTTCTACCACCGCTTCTGTCGTCGGCTCGAAGCCCTCAACCTTCAACGCCATCCCAGCCAAACACCTGCGGAGTTTGCCGATCAACTTGCCGAACGCTCTGCCCTCTTTTCCGAAGCGCCGTATCTTGTAAGCATGTACTATGCCGTCGCGTTTGGCCGCCAGACACTCACCCCGCAACAGCGGGCCCGCATCGAGTCGTTTTTACAGCGATTACGAGACACCCGAAATGGAGCCGCTTGACGCCGCCCCCCTCAAAACCAACCCGCGTAAAACGAGTTGAGCCTTCCGCCATTGCCCACTAACATGTGTTTCTGAAATAAACGGCTTACATGAACAGGTGACCCCACGATGGAAAATGGCTACTACGTCGGTATTGACTTAGGCGGAACCAACCTCAAAGCCGGACTTCTCGATGCCCAAGCCAATATCAAGTCAAAATTCAGCATCCCCACGGGGATCGAGCGTGGCCGGGACCAAGTCGTCAAAAACATCATCGACGCTGCAAAACGAGCGATCACCGAAAGCGGCATCAACCGTAACCAAGTACGCGGTATAGGCATCGGCTCACCCGGGCCCCTCAGTCATCGCAAAGGCCTGATCATCAACCCCGGCAACCTCCCCTGCCTGGCGAATACGCCGATCCGACAGATCGTCACCGAGCAAACCGGAATCGCAACGACGCTTGAAAACGACGCCAATGCCGCAGCCTGGGGCGAATTCTGGGCCGGCGCCGGCAAGGGCGTGTCCAACCTCGTCATGTTTACTCTGGGGACCGGCATCGGGGGCGGGATCATCACCGACGGCAAGCTGCTCCGAGGCCACTTCGAAAATGCCGCCGAACTCGGCCACATCCTCGTTCAACCCGGGGGCCGAACATGCTCCTGCGGGCAGAAAGGTTGCGTCGAAGCCTACGCCTCCGCTTACTTCCTCGCCCGCCGGGCCGAAGAATTGATTGCTGAAGGCAAGCCCAGTTCTTTAAAAGCGCGTGTCGAGACAGGCGAGATGCTCATGGCTGAACACATCGCCGAAGCCGCCAAGGCCGGCGACGCGTTGGCCAAGCAAGTCTGGGACGAAACCTGTTATTACCTTGGCCTCACCATCGTCAACGTTCAGCACCTCACCAATCCCGAACGCGTGGTGCTAGCAGGCGGCTTGATCGCAGCCGGTGACTTCCTATTGGAACCGATCAAAACACACTTCCAAACGCTTACATGGAAGCTCTTGGAAGACTATCCCGAAATCTGCTTCGCCACGCTCGGTAACGATGCGGGCCTTATCGGCGCCGCCGGTTGCGCTTGGGAAGCTCACCGAACCGGCGACTGGTAATCCCCAAACATTTCACAAAAAAGCCCGATTTGAACGCTTGTAACGCAAACTGAAGAAATTCACCTGCAGGCAGTCGTCTTGAACGGCAACTAGCGTTGCCGTTACAGTATTTACATGAGCAGGACCAGAAAGAAACGCTCCAATCTTCCTCAACAGAAACAGAGGAGCCCTTCCAATACACCCCAAGACAACCAACGTCGTGCTCAGCAACACCCCCCGCTTACCTCAATCATCACACTGATGATTTGCGGCATGGTCGTGGCCACCATCGTCCTTGCAACGCATTGGCCGGCCCTATCGGCTCAAGCGATCACCTTCGACGATGACCAATACCTCTTCAGTAACCCCCTTGTACAAAACCCAAGCTGGGCGGCGGCAAAGCGATTTCTCACCGAGGTTCTCGAACCCTCGACTGTAGCGGGCTACTATCAGCCGCTGGCGATGATCTCCCTTATGCTGGACCACGCCACCGGAGGGAGTATCAAGAACCTCCGATCATTCCATCGAACCAGTCTCGCCTTGCACGTTTGCAATACGCTACTCGTCATCATCTTATTATTCATGTTGTTCAATCGGCCTGTAGTAGCGGCTTTGATCGGACTGCTTTTCGGCCTTCACCCGATGACCGTGGAGACGATCAGTTGGGTGGGCGAACGCAAAACCGTACTGGCGGCTTTCTTCGCCTTGTGGTCGCTGATCTTCTATGTGCGTTATGCTCGCACCCAAGGCTGGAAGCCCTACGCCCTTTGCCTAGCCACCTACATCCTTGCCCTGATGTCGAAACCCACCAGCACACCGCTACCCGCCGTCATGCTGCTCATGGACTTCTGGCCCTTACACCGACTCAATCGTCGCGCCTTCATCGAAAAGTTACCGTTCTTCGCCATCGGCGGCGTTTCAGCAATCATTACGATCGTCTCTCAGGACCGAACCGCCGTCGCAACCATGCCAAGCGAAAGCTCCGCGACGCGAATCCTGTTCATCCTCTGCCACAACGTCATTTTCTACTTATACAAGATTGTGTGGCCAACCAACTTATGCTCGCACTATGTATTCCCCGACCCCCTGTCGTTAGTACATCCTAGGATTCTCATAGGCGTCATCGGCACATGCCTGTTGATTCCAGCGTTACTCATCTCACTGCGATGGACCCGGTCTCTGCTCACCGGCTGGCTGATCTTTTTCATCGCGATCTTTCCGACCATGGGCGTCATCGGTTTCACGACCGTGATTGCGTCGGACAAGTTCGCTTATTTACCTTCGATCGGCCTCATGATGATCGCCACATGGGCCATCGTACGCATAGGACAGGTACAGGTAACGAAAAACGCTCGCAACATTCGCCGCATCGGCATACTGCTCGCCGTCGTACTTCTGGCCATCGCAGAAGGACACCGGACGCGAGATTATCTCCAAAAATGGCAAGACTCGGTGAGCCTGCACCAACACATGCTCCAGTTCGCGCCTCGTTCTGCATACGTCCACAACGCCCTCGGCGTAGCGTTTCGTGAAATCGGGCGCATGGACAAAGTCAGGTATCACCTCGAACAGGCTATCGCGAACAATCCAAATTCGTATACCGCTCACGGCAATCTTGCCAACTTCTTCTCCGATCACGGGCAATACGATCAGGCCATCGTCCACCTAAAACAAGCCTTGAAACTCCGTCCTGACTACAGCTATGCGCGATTCAACTTAGCGAGTATCTATTACCAAGTGGGAAAAGTCGACGAATCGCTTGACGTGTTTACCGCACTCATCAAGCACAACCCCGACCATTACAAAGCGTACAACAATCGCGGCTGCATCTTGCTCAAGCAGAAAAGATACGACGAAGCCTTACGCGATTTCACCAAGGCCGCACAACTCTACCCAGACTATGCTGACGCACATGTCAACGTGGGCCTCATACACGCAATAAAAGGCGAAACCGACAAAGCGATCGATAACTACCACCGAGCACTTCAGTGCGACCCCGACTTGTACTCCGCGCACTACAACCTGGCTGAAGCGCTATCCCAAAAAGAGCTCTTCGAGCAAGCGATTGACCACTATCGACAAACGCTCGAACTTAAACCCAGCCTAGCCAAAGCCCATGCCGGCCTCGGTGCTGCATTGAAACACCTAGAAAAACCGGATGAAGCCATCCGTGCTTACCAGGCAGCTGTACAACTAAAGCCGACAAGCACTTCATGGCGATGCTGCTTGGCTGGACTACTTCTCAAACAAAACAGAATCGAAGAGGCCACGAGGGAATACCGGAAAGTCTTTTGGATCGATCCCCAAAACGCCCAAGCGCATGAAGGCTTGAAGGCAATAGCAACTCGAAAGAAACCATAGACGATAAGCTACCAAACCCGAACCTTAAGAAAAACAAAATGCGAACCCCGTCTTGTCCTTTTTGACCGAAGTCGATCGGCGTGTCCACATGAGCAAGAATCGAAAGAAGGAACCGAAGTCACATCAGCGTGTCGCGTCAACCTCAACGCCAAATCAACCAACACAATCTCGCCGTCATCTCGTTTGCCTGGCAAGCCTGATGCTCGTCGTTGCCCTGATTGTTCTCGAAACGCACTGGTCCGCCCTTTCCGCCCAAGCACTCTTCTTTGACGACGAGCAATACGTCACGGAAAATCCGCTCGTCCAGAACCCGAGTTGGTCAAACGCGCGACAATTCCTCACCGAAGTTCTCCAACCCTCGACCGTGTCGGGCTATTACCAGCCCCTGACGATGATTTCCCTGATGCTCGATCATGCAGCCGGCGGCAACGACGACAACCTTCGCCCGTTTCACCGTACCAGCCTCGCTTTGCACGTCTGTAACACATCGCTGGTTGTCTTGTTGTTGTACATGCTGTTTCGTCAACCCTGGGTGGCGGCATTGGTCGGGTTGCTTTTCGGCCTGCACCCCATGACGGTCGAAACAATCCCGTGGACCAGCGAACGCAAAACACTCCTGGCCGCATTCTTCGCCTTAGGGTGCCTCATCACGTACGTCCGTTACACACAAACATCGAAACGAACGTACTACGTAATCAGTCTCATACTTTACGTCATCGCTTTGATGTCCAAACCAACAAGCACCCCTCTACCGCTTTGCATGTTGCTCCTGGATGCATGGCCGTTGCGGAGACTCCGTCAACGTGCCGTCCTCGAAAAGATCCCCTTCTTCATCGTGGCGGGTATCGCTGCTTGTCTGACCGTCATTTCCCAGGGACGCGCTGCAACAGTCGCCATGCCCACGGACCATTCACCCGTGCGGATCCTGTTGATCCTCTGCCATAACATCGTCTTCTATTTAAGCAAGATCGCCTGGCCCACGAATCTAAGTTCCTTTTACGCCTTCCCTGAACCGATGTCGTTGTCGCATCCGATGGTATTGGCTGGCGTGATCGGAACGTGCGTACTTATCCCCGCATTATTCCTTTCCCTGCGATGGACGCTGTCTCTGCTGGTCGGCTGGCTCTTCTTCTTCGTCGCCATCTTCCCCACCATGGGCGTCATCGGCTTCACCATCGTCATCGCTTCGGATAAATATGCCTATTTGCCTGCGGTGGGACTCCTTCTACCTCTCACCTGGGGCGTGATTCAACTCGTATCCGTCGGTACGTCCTCGCGTCGTAAATGCTTCGCCATCGCCGGCGTCGCGTTGGCTACGACCACAGCCGCTTTAGCCGAAAGGCACGCCACAAAGCAATACCTCGAATGCTGGCAAGACTCTGGAACCCTCTACCAACGCATGCTCACATTCACGCCAAACGCGTACGAGTTACATAACAATCTGGCCACACACTTCAGAGACAAGGGAAACTTCGAAGAAGCGTTGACCCATTACCACAAAGCGATGGATCTCAATCCCAAAGCGCCAATCGTCTACAAAAACATCGGGCTCACGTTACACCTGTGCGGCAAACCAGACGAAGCTGTCCCATACTACCGCAAGTCATTGCAACGCGACCCCAAACAGGCCTTCGTCCACGCCGAACTAGGCGGGATTTTAGACCAGCTCGGCCAAACAGACGAAGCGATCAAACATCTCAACACAGTAACCCGCCTCGAACCAACCAATACCAAAGTCCACCTACACCTCGCCGATGCCCTGAATAAACAGGGACAACTCGACGAAGCCATCAAGCATTACATGACCACAATAGACCTCAAGCCAGATGACGCCCAAGCCCACGGCAAACTCGGCGTCGCGCTTGCCAAAAAAGGCCAAAACCAAAACGCCATCAGACATTACCAAAAGGCAATCCAACTCGACCCTGACTTCGTGGACCCCTACCACAACCTCGCCAACGCTCTATCCAAACAAGGGCAAGTCGACGAAGCAATCGAACTCCTGAATCGCGTCCTTCAACGCGAACCCAGCCGCGCGAGCGCCTATGCGGATCTCGGCTACCTCCTCGCCCCAGCCGGTCGCATCGATGAAGCCGTCCAGGCGTATCACGCTGCCCTGCGAATCGACCCCACAAACGCACAGTGGTATTACGCTTTGGGTGAACTGCTGAATTGGCAAAATAAGATTGACGAAGCCGTTACGGCATACCGGAAGGCACTGGAACTCAACCCCACGTTTGACGCGGCACAAAAAAGCTTGGCCACAGCCTTGGCCAAAAGAAACAGATAAAGCCATTCGCCCCAGTGATACGCGACGATTCTCCTCCCTAAAACCATGAGTACGACACACGGAACACACGCAGAAACGGACCCTAACCCGTGGCCACTCGCTGCGTCAGGGGAGAACCCGTCCCGCCGGAAGACATAACTTTGGGCCGCGCCAAATGGAGCGAATGATCCGGCCGATTGATCGTACCCTCCGCCTCACGACGGAAATCGCGCGTCGGCTTACCCAGTTGCTCTTCCAACTTTTCAACGATCGCACGAAGGTGTTCTTCCTGAAAGCCCGCCGGCGTCTGACGGCGAACGATCGCATCGTCCTGCAGCTGCTTCTCGATGCGACGATTGGCCAAAATAACCGTCGAATGGTTCTTGTTGCCCATAAAACGGCCGATCTCCGGAAAGCTCATATCCGTATGCTTTCTCGCGAGATACATCGCAATTCCGCGTGCCAACGCGATCGTCCGTGTCTTACGCGATGTATGGAGATCGGCCGGAGTTAAACCAAAATACGTGGCGACCGTCTGGTCAATCTGATCCAAACCGAGCACACGTTGCGTACGCTGCAAATGATCGGCAAGCGCATGACGAGCCAATGAAAGCGTCATGGGTTGATGCGAAATCGAACTGAACATCACCAGTTTCAGCAGCGCCCCCTCCAACTCCCGAACATTCGCCGTCAGGTTTTCAGCGATGTAAGCGATGACGTCTTCCGGCACCGGCTTGCGGGTCGCAACACTCGCGCGCCGACGAAGAATCTCGCATCGCATATCAAAATCAGGAGGATCAATTCGAACCACCATCCCCGCAATAAATCGGTTGACCAATTGCTCGCTGAATTGACCGATCAACCTCGGTTGCGAGTCGGAAGCCAAAACGACGTGTTTGCGTTGAGCCTCGATCGCATTGAACGTGTGCAAAAACTCTTCCTGAGTCGCCTTCTTGTTGGCCAGAAAATGAACATCGTCAATGATCAAGACGTCAACCTGCCGGTAGCGCTGCCTGAACGCCTCGACCTGATTCGTCCGAATACCCAAAACGAATTCGTTCGTAAATTCATCACCCGTCAAGTACGCCCACCGACAACTTGGATGTTTCTCGCGTAGCGTATTCCCCAGCGCGCTCAACAGATGCGTCTTGCCCAACCCGGATCCGCCATGGATAAAAATCGGACTGTACGCGTTTGCCGACCGATCCACGATGGTGCGAACCACGGACACCGCCAGTTGGTTCGCCGGACCGACCACCAGTTCATCGAACCGTCCGCGGAGCTTACGCGGTGGCGGCGCCCCCTCACGGCGATGACGACGAGCAACCCGCTCCGGGTTCTTCGCGATGAATTCCGCCTGAGAATCCAGCTGCCGCTTGCGCAATGCGTGTAACAACCGCGAATCGACCGCAAAAGACACCTGATGTTCCGTGCCCGTGACCTCACGAGCCACCTCCGCGATCACGTCAGCAAAATGCCGCTCAATCCAACCGCAGATAAAAGCATTCGGCGTACTGACCTTCAGATGACCGTCAGCCACGGTAAACCGTGTCGAATTCTTGAACCACACCTTGTAACGCTGCGGACCCAGCTTTTCCGCGATCTTCAACTCCATTTGCGACACAATATCAATACGAGGGGCGTACACGCGCAGCTCCTTCCTGAGCTTGGAGGTGTTGAACCAAACCAAACAAACAATAGCTCAAGGATCCCGGCGACGGCAGGAGCAAGTCCTTGATCGCCAAGGGAATTGGTTACGAACGAGCGGTAAGCTAACGGGGAACCGCAAGCAAATCAACACAAAAATCTTCGCGAAATTGGGGCTGTTTTGTCGATACTTCGATGCGATCGGAACTTACGCGCCTAAAAAAAAGTTATCCACGTTGAAGCACCTAAACTGTGGATAATCCGTGGGTAGATGCGCAACTATCGTAGGTTCATGGCCATTTGCTTCGCTTCACTTCTGAATGCCTGCATCGTTTTCTCACAGCAACCTGATCCAAACATCACGTCGTAGCGTTTCGACGAACCCAAATCGCTTGTATAGTTTGCGCGCCGGCTTGTTTTTCACATCCACGGCCAGCGTGAGCGTAAGACCGGCCCTTTCACGAACCAACTCAATCGCTTTTCGCAAGAGCACGGAGCCGTAACCACGCCCCCGCCACGCAGGCAACAAACCCATGTACACCACCTCATAGGACCAGCGTTCCGGCAAATAGGCCAGCAACAACACACCGACCGGTTCACAAGCAACGGTTCCAACCCACCAGCAATCCGGATCAAATTCGCCCGTACCCCGATGGCTGGCCAAAATGTCTTCGATGCTGCGTATCCCGTTGAGCTGAACGCAATCGAGGCTGTCTTCGTAAGTCCCCTGGACAACCTCCGCAAACAAACCGTGCGTCTGCTCGCTATGCTTCTCCCATGTTACCGACGGCAAGGGCGGACCCATCGGAAGCGGCTTGGTGACATCACTGTCAAGGTAAATCAGCTCAGCAAGCCACTCAAAACCCGCTTGAGCCAACAACTGCGATTCGTGCGAAACTCCTGGCTCCACCGTCGCTTGAAGAATTTGAACGTTCCGTTCCCGGCCAAGCCGAATCGTTTCGTCAAGCAGACGAACGACCGCCTCACCAACCTCCGGTTCGTAACTTATTCCGGGAACAAAAACGCTGGAAGTTCGTCCGGGGGCATCGATACAGAGGCACGAAGCCACAATTCGGTCGTTTTCTCGAGCGACAAGGCAATGGTCGAACGACAGTCCCCGTCGCTCGGCATACCTTAGCACGCCATCAATCTGCTCGTTTCGCTCTGTTGAGGACAAGCCCGGGCGATCCACCAAGACGGCAAGTGCATCGCGAAACATCGATCTGCTAGTCGCGCGTGCGACGTCCATTCGTCACCTGAGGCGTGCCGCCCTTCGTAGAGTACAAATCAAGCGTCCTGCCGGTCAAAAAGAGGCATAAAAGACGCTGAAACATGACCGAGCAAGCCCATCATGGACACTGCGTCCACAGGCCTCTGTCGCCCTATCGAGCACCGAGATGTTCACCAAAAACGCCCTTGGGCACGCGAGCAACGTACCCTTCCACATTCTGATCACTCTTGGGCACGATCACAATCGTCCACGGACTTGCCGGATCAAGACCCGATGCATGGTCGAGCCCGGGGTGAATCCGTCTTTCCTGAACACGGATTTTCGTCCCCTGACGCCACACACGCGTAATGCGTACACCCAGCTCATTGCCAGGCGTCACACCCAAGCCGCAAACCAACGCCATCTGGGTCTCAAAATCAATCGGAACTTCCGTAATCGGCAATCGAGCCAGCGTCGCCGGATCACGAACAACGACACGAACCGGACGCGTGAGCCGGGAGTAGGTGCCGCTCTTCTCCCACAGAATCGGCAAGTCTTCAGCCGCCGACGCTTCCGTTGCCCCCCGAGACGAACCGACGACACAGCCGGCGACACCTGCGAACATGCAACCAACCACAATAGCACCCGCGATGACCACCATTCGTTTCATCGATCGCCTCTTCATACCTGTTTATCATACCAGAAACAAAACAAGACGGTTATCCGCCACAGAAGCCGGCTGCGTTGGCCCCATTCATACTCTTCCTCTTCAACGAAGCCAAACGGCGTACAAAAACAACCGAACGACCCGCCGAGAACATTTCCCAAGTCCTCGCCGCAGATCGTTCGGTTGTTCGAGATCATCAACTCCGTCAGCGGCACCGGATAGCCGCCACGGCACCGCCCACTGGATACTCGGTTACGTGAACAAATCGACGCCCATGTCCACCAGGATCTGCGGGACTTGAATCGTACCCGCTTCGATCTGCTGAGCAAGCTGCTCCAGGTCGTCGATGGTCTGGATGCTGTTGTCATCAAGAAACTGAACGATCGCCGCCGCTTGTTCGTCACTCAACTCTGTCAATTCACTGATCGCGCCCAAATCAACGTTGTACTGGGCCGCAATCGTCGGTGCGCTATCGGTCAAAATCTGCCATTCGTCCGCGTTCAAATCGCCAATGTTTTGTTGCGCCAGCTTCAAACCCACCGAAATGATACTTCCGCCACCTTGATTGCTCGTGCGAGGATCCGCCGCAGGGAAACAACCACTGGCTGTTATCAGTAAGATCCCCACCAATACATAAGTCCCTTTTCGCAACATCGTCTGTGCCTCCTTTGTGCGTCCGGTCACGCCGCCATCTCAACAGCGATCACGTCTGTTCAAGCCGGTTCATCCGCTCCACAATCAAATTGCTCGTTCAAGGCGTATCGTCGCCTTCCTGCAACAAAAAATCGATAAGTTCCTCATCCGTAATGCCCAGGTCACGCAATCCTTGCCGCTTTTGTTCCTCGCTCAGGTCAGGGTTCGTGACGATCCGATCGATCGACGTAAGCCGGATGGACTGGCCGCTCGGATCCGTCACCACGTTTTCCGTCGGCGGACAACCACCAGCCAGCAGGGCAAACAGCCCGCCAAACGCCAAACCCTTCCAGGCACCTGCACGCCACCATCCGCAACAACGGCCAGATGGTCTTCGGCGGACCGACCAGACTCCGCAACTCGATAATACCCTTCGCCAGAATGTCTCGCTCATGGATCTCCCCGCGCCGGCATTACCCTCGTCGGCCGCTGCACCTCAACGACGTAAGGGTAAACAGCGCCTAGACCTAATAGATCGGCCAACTGCTCCCATAACTTTGGAGCTTAGCGGCCGCCAACCGAGAAGACCCGCCCTCTCAACGACCCTCTCCGCAGCCCACGGCCACTCTTGTACCGAAACGCGACTCAACCTATAGTCTTTCGACTCAGGATAGCCGGACACCTCCTCCCGGTCTATTCAAAAACCGGATTTTCCAAAAATCTACTGGGACAAGAAACCAGGAAAAGCGGATATGAGCCATCAAGAGCTGGATATCGTCTTTGCCGCCCCTCATCCTGACGACCTGGAAATCGGGTGTGGAGGCACCATCGCCCTGTTGGCACAACAGGGCTACAAGGTCGGGATGGTGCATCTGACGGACGGGGAACCCACGCCGCACGGTAATTCTGAAACGCGAGCGGCTGAAGCCCGCGCGGCCGCGGAAATCCTTGGCGCCGCGATGTACACCACACTCGACCTGACCAACCGGGAGCTGATGGACGGCCCACCAGCACGCTATGCCCTGGCGACGGTTTTACGTCAGCACAAAGCCAAGGTGCTCGTCGGGATGGCCGGACGAACCCCCGCCGCCTCCCCCGACCACTACCAAAGCCAACTCATCACTGAAGGCGCACGGTTCTACTCGCAACTGACGAAATGGGATGACCGCTTCGACAACACGGTTCCCCATCGCGTGGACCACCTCGTCTACCGGCCGGTTCCGTTCTCCGCTGAGATCCACCACTATCCGTCACGGTTCGTGGTAGATATCAGCACGACAATCAAGAAAAAGATCGAAGCCGTCCGATGTTACGCTTCGCAATTCCATGGCCACCGCCGGAAAAGAATTACGCACTACCTCCGAAGCATTGCCGGAACCGAAGGCGCGATGTGCGGATACCCCTACGGCGAACTGTACGCCTTGCCCCGCCCGATTGGTGTGAAAGACATGCTATCGCTTCTCGGCTCCTGGGAGGTGCCGCCACCTTTCCGGGCCGACCTCGCCCGCTAAGCCGCATATCTCATACCTGAATTCGGCTTGAGATAACGATGGGCCCAATATTTCCGTTCATTCGCTGTCTTAAGCCGATTTAGCCATGTCACTATC
>Ga0180434_10006757_pt1 | contig 13110 bp, 10 predicted proteins | sample SS_ome_7_FD_132453 | JGI IMG/M metagenome (GOLD analysis project Ga0180434, IMG submission 132453) | Hypersaline lake sediment archaeal communities from the Salton Sea, California, USA - SS_1_D_2 metaG | ecosystem: Environmental > Aquatic > Non-marine Saline and Alkaline > Hypersaline >... | reverse complement strand
TTACAAATGGGCCTTCAAAAAAAGAAACCGTGTTTTGCGGGCGCTGGCGGACAAAAAACTTCTGCCGGAAATAACCGCTTCCTGGCGCCCGGCGCGGCGCAGACTAAAAGTCGTTCTTATTCTGACAGCCGTTTTTCTAATCGTCGTAGCCTTCATGAGGCCGCAGTGGGGGTTTAGCTGGGAAGAGGTAAAGAAAAAAGGCGTCGACATACTCATAGCCATAGATACCTCGAAGAGCATGCTGGCCGAGGATGTAAAGCCGAACCGTCTTGAGCGGGCGAAACTTGCTGTAGGCGATCTTCTGGGGAAACTTCATGGGGACAGGGTAGGGCTTATAGCGTTTTCCGGCGGCGCCTTTTTACAATGTCCCCTGACGAGCGATTATAACGGATTTATGCTTTCCTTGAACGCTATCGGCGTTGATATCATACCCAAGGGGGGCACGTCTATCTCAAGCGCCATAGGGGAGGCAATCAAGGTATACAGGGACCAGGCCCAGGACGAAAAGACGCTTGTAATTATAACCGACGGAGAGGACCACGAGGGTAATCCCGTGAGGGCCGCCGAAGCGGCCGCGAAGGAAAAAATAAAAATATTTTGCGTAGGAATAGGTACAAGCGAAGGCGAACTTATACCCGTCAGAGACGAAAAAGGACAGGTAAGTTTTTTAAAAGATCGCGAGGGCGCGGTAGTCAAAACGCGGCTTGACGAAGTCACTCTCGAAAAAATCGCCCGCATTACGGGAGGCATTTACGTACGCGCAAGAGGCGCGGAATTCGGGCTGGACGTTCTTTACAAAGAAAAATTTTCAAAAATGGAAAAAAGGGTGTTTAGCGATAAACTTACGAAGAGATACAAGGAAAAGTTTCAGATACCGCTTTTGATGGCGATATTGCTTTTGACGGTTGAGGCTCTCATAAGCGAACGAAAGAATGCGGATTACGCGAATGAATAAAATACATTTTTTACTGCTGGCCTTTTTATGTTTGTTTTTTTGTTGCCCCGTCGCTTGCGCGGGCGCGGCGAAATTGGCCGGAGAGGCAAACCGTCTTTATTTGAAGGAAAAGTATGATGAGGCGGCCGAAAAATATAAAGAGGCACTCAGTCTTGATCCGGATTCGGATACCATACATTTTGACGCTGCCGCCGCGCTTTATAAGAAAAAAGATTACGAAAACGCAATAAGCGAATGTCAAAAGGCGCTTTCGACCGATAATACGGCCCTGGAGGCAAAGGCCAATTATAACATAGGAAACGCAAAGTACCGGCTTGAACGTCTCGAGGAATCATTGGACTACTATAAGAGGGCCATAGAACTTGACGGGAAAGACGAAGACGCGAAGTTTAACTATGAATTTGTTAAAAAAAAGTTGGAAGAAAAACAGAATCAAAGCAAACAGCAAAAGCCTCAGCAAGAGCAGGATAAGGAAAAGGAAGAAGACGATAAGCCGCAGGAAAAACAGAAGGAAAAAGACAAGAAAAAAGAGGAAGAACCGGAAGAGCAAAAGGCCGGTCCTAAAGAGAACCAAAAACCGCCGCAGAAGGAAGATGAAAAAGAGGACCAAAAACCGCCGCAGAAGGAAGATGAAAAAGAGGACCAAAAACCGCCGCAGAAGGAAGATGAAAAACAGGATCAGGAAAAAGAACAAAAAATACCGCAAATGCCCGAGCCGAAGACGGGCGGTATGTCTGAGGAAGAGGCCCAAATGCTTTTGGAAGCACACAGGCACGATGAGGAATCCAGGGGAGAGCCCCAAAGTAAAAGTGCGCGTCACCTGTCCGGGGTACTGAAGGACTGGTAAGCAAAATGGTTAAAGATTCAAGGATTTATCCGGCGAAAACTACCGCGATTTTTGCCGTTGCCCTAACGGTATTCGCGATGACGCTTGTCTCGCCGACGTCGTATGCCGGAGAGATGGACTTCCGGATTTCGACAAGCAGGACCAAGGTTACCGTGGGGACAATTTTCAGCCTTAGCCTTCTTTTTGAGGGGGCGAGTGATATTCCGGCGCCGGAGGTCGCGCCCATAGAAGGATTCCAGGTGGAATACATGGGCCCGTCAACGAGGATTACAATAATAAACGGCCGCAAGACCCGCTCAATAACGCATATGTACACACTTATACCGCTGAGGGCCGGAAGTTTCAACATAGGCCCTTTTTCGTTTAGTTACGGCGGTGACACATATCTGTCAAATACGATAACAGTTACCGTCACCGGGAGCCCCGCCGAAGAAAATGTTCCGCCGTATCCACAGGTTATTTATGATGAGAACGAGCGTATGCAGGACAGGATATTTCTGATCGTATCGCCGGAAAAAACGAAAGCCTATGTGAACGAAATCATCCCGGTCTACTTAAAATTGTACATAGACAGGGTGAACATAAGAGATGTTCAGTATCCGGAATTTGGCCAGAAAGGATTTATGGTGAGCGGCTTTGAAAAGCCCGACCAGCGCCGGGAAATTATGAATAGAATCCGCTATGAAGTCGTCGAATTCAAGACATTGATTTATGCCACCCACCCCGGAGAATTTTTTCTGGATCCGGCGACTATCAGATGCAATGTGCTTGTTGAGAAGAAAAGAAGACGTCTCGGACGTTTCGGCAGTCTTTTCGACGATGATTTGTTTGACGACGTTTTTGCGGGATACGATATACTTCCGTTCGAGGCAAAATCGGAAAAAGTCCCCGTAACCATAATGCCTATTCCGGAAGAAGGCAGACCCCGTAATTTTACGGGTGCGGTAGGGGAGTTTGATTTTACCCTGGGGGCATCCCCGCATAAGGTAAAAGTGGGTGATCCGATTACCCTTACGATGAAAATAAGAGGCGAGGGCAATTTCAGCACCATTATGTGTCCCGAAATAGATGTAGGCGATAAATTCAAGGTTTACCCGCCGCAGGTTTCACGGAATGCGGGCGAGAAAACTTTCGAACAAATTCTCCTGCCCACCGAAGACACGGTAAAAGAAATCCCGGAGGTATCCTTTAGTTTTTTTAACCCCGAACTTCAACAGTACCGTACCGTAACCAGCGGGGCCGTTCCGGTAACCGTAGTGGAATCCGAAAAAGGGAAAGAGGCTCTGCTTTCCGGGCTTTTGCCTTTTACCGCGGAAAAATCCTCCGGCGAAGAGCTTCTGGGAAGGGACATAGTATACATTAAATCATCGCCGGGCAGTTTGGGTAAAAAGGGAAAATACATTTTTGAAAACACTGTTTTTGTAATTTTAAACACTTTTGGTGCGCTATTTTTCCTGATTATGCTGGTCCTTTACAAAAGAAAGGAAAGGATTGAGAAAGACATTCGGTACGCCAGGCGGCTCGTGGCTCCTAAAAAGGCACGGGCCAACCTTAAAAAAGCGAAACGTTTTTTGGAAAGAAACTACCCCGGAGAATTTTACGGTAGTCTTTTCAAAACGCTGCAGAGCTATTTTGGGGATAAATTTCATCTCCCGACCCACGGCATCACCATTACCGTGATAGACGAGGTGCTCAAGCCAAAGGGGGCGGGGGCAGAGGTGCTGGAAAAATTAAAGTCGGTATTCGAGGAATGCGATCTTGTGCGTTACGCCGTTTCGACATTTAACAGGGAAAAGATGGACGAATCCTTTAAGAAAACGATTGAAATTATCGATTATTTTGAGAGGACAAGATTATGAAATGGCGTATATTTTTCATAATACCGTGTTTTTTTATACCTGTTTTGCTGGCGTTCTGCGCGCCTTCCGCGGAAGATGACTTCCGCGGCGCGTGTAACTTTTACGAAAAGGGCGATTATAAAGCGGCGATACGGGAGTATAACAAGATACTTGACACCGGTTATGAGAGCGGTGAACTTTACTACGATCTGGGAAACAGTTATTTCAAAGACGGCCGACTCGGGATGGCTGTTCTGAGTTACGAAAGGGCGCGGAATCTTATGCCGCGTGACGGCGACCTTGAATCAAATTACCGGTATGTTCTGAACCGCCTGAGGCATTCGGCTGCGCCCAAACCGGCAATACTGCCGTTTAGAATATTCAACAAGCTCGAATTTTATTTCACCGTAAATGAATTTGCCGTATTTCTTTCCCTGCTTTTTTTTGTTTTTATGGCGATTGTATTGTCGCATTTTTATTTTAAGTGGATAAGAACGTATTTTGTGGTTATGCTGGCGGCTATTTTGATTTTGTTCATTCTCGCAGCGTCTCTGGCAGTTAGCAAGGTGCTCAGGGTGCGCCGGGAAGCAGTGGTTGTTGCCAAGGAGATTGATTCAAGATTTGAGCCGTTTGAAAGGGCGACGACGCATTTCAAACTTTATGAAGGTTCTACGGTCTCTGTTGTTGGTTCGAAGCCGCCATGGTATAAAGTAAGACGGACGGACGGCAAGGTCGGATGGGTTAAAAGCTCCGGTGTGGAGCGCATCAAACCGCAAACCAAAAAGGCGTTATGAATATTATTTTTGCCTCCCCGGAGGTTGCGCCGTTCGCCAAGACGGGTGGACTTGCGGACGTCAGCGCAAGCCTCCCCAAAGCCTTGAGCGACATATCGTGCCGCGTGACGGTTATCACGCCTTTTTACAAAAGCACGAAAGATATGAATCTTCCCCTTGAGCCGTTCTTGGTAGCGGGGTTCAATTTTTTTCTGTATAGGGAAAAAGAAATCGAATATGTTTTCGTGGTCAACGACGACTATTACGACAGGAGCAATCTTTATTCGGAATCACACGGTGATTATCCGGATAATGACCTTCGGTTTTCATATTTTAGCAGGGCGATCGCGGCGTTTGCCGCTCAAAACAGAGGCCGTCCCGAGGTAATACATTGCAATGACTGGCAGACAGGACTTGTACCGCTCTATCTGAAGGCGGCAAAGCGAAAGATAAAAACGCTTTTTACGATACACAACATTGGTTATCAGGGATTATTCGGGTATGACGCTCTCGATCGATTGTGCATACCCCGTAGGTTTTACAACGTAAACGGCGTCGAGTATTACAAGAAGATATCACTCTTAAAGTCCGGTATCGTGTATTCTTCCGCAATAAGCACCGTAAGCAGGGGTTATGCAAGAGAAATTCTTACCCCGGAATTTGGATGCGGAATGGAAGGGATCCTAAAGACGCGTGCACGTGACCTTTACGGAATCGTGAATGGCGCCGATTATCTTAAATGGGACCCGGCTGTCGATACACACATAGCGAAAAATTACGGCCCCGAAACGCTGGAGGGGAAACGTGAGTGCAAGGAGCGCCTGGTAAGGGACGTTAATATGCCGGCCGAAACACTGAAAAGACCGCTTATCGGTGTCATATCACGGCTTGCCGAACAGAAAGGAATAGACTTGATCGTTGAGGCCGCCGAGGAAATAATAAAACGCGGCGCAAGCATCATAATTCTGGGCACCGGAGACGCAAAATATAACAGTCTATGCCGAAACATAGCCGTCAGGTATCCCGAATATGTATCGAGCCACATAACATTTGATAATGAGCTTGCACATAAGATCGAGGCGGGTTGTGACATATTTGCGATGCCGTCGCGCTATGAGCCGTGCGGCCTTAATCAGCTGTACAGCTTTAGGTACGGAACGCTTCCGGTTGTTAGGGCGACGGGCGGCCTGGAGGATACAGTAATCGACATAGACGACGATCCGGAACGCGGCAGCGGGATAAAATTCGAAAAGGCGACAAGAGAGGATCTCATAGGGGCCGTATCCCGGGCCCTAAAGCTTTACGGGGACGGGGCACGGTGGCAGGCGGTGCAGAGGCGCATAATGAAACTCGATTTTTCATGGAAGGCATCCGCCCTGCGCTATGAGCAACTTTACGCCGGGTTACTCGGTAAGAATGGAACCAAGGGGCGCCCGGCACTTTGAATAAATTTCACCGAGGTGCCCTGCGTATTTTGGTCTCCCGTTCCTTAGATGAGTTGTCTTGTTGACTTTGGTCCGAAATACAAGTATACTATATAGTCTGATAACACCGCATAAACGGGAGGGCCGATGAAAAAAACGATACCGGACATGGACATAAAAAATAAGCGGGTTCTTATTCGCGCGGATTTCAATGTACCGCTAGACGGAAACGGACGGATTACCGATGATACGCGCATTAGGGAAGCGCTTCCCACAATAAAAGATGCGCTTCAGGCGCCGGCAAAGGTGATCTTAATGAGCCATCTCGGAAGGCCAAAGGGCGAGGTAAAACCGGAGATGAGCCTTGCTCCATGCGCCAGGCGTCTTTCCAAACTGCTGGGTAAAAACGTGAAGATGCTGGGGGACTGTATCGGGCCGGAGGTTGAGAGTGCCGTGGGAAACATGAAAGACGGTGATGCGGTGCTCCTGGAAAATCTGAGGTTTCATAAGGGTGAAACCAAAAACGACCCGCAATTTGCCGGTGCGCTTGCAAAATTAGGAGACGTATTTATCAATGATGCTTTCGGTACCTGTCACAGGGCGCATGCCTCCACAGAGGGCGTTACGAAGTTTCTGCCAAGCGCCATGGGTTTCCTGATAGAAAAAGAAATAAATTATTTTGATAGGGCCCTCAACAACCCGGAAAGGCCGTTTGCTTTAATTCTCGGAGGAGCCAAGGTTTCGGACAAGATAGCCGTTATAGAAAACATGTTCGAAAAAATAGATTGTCTCTTGATCGGCGGCGCAATGGCGTATACGTTTCTAAGATCCCGTCTAAAGGGAATCGGCTCATCCCGCCTGGAGGAAGACAAGGTCAACGTTGCCTCGGATATCTTTACGAAAGCGCGGGATAAAAACGTGAGCATATTTCTTCCGGAGGATCATGTAGTCGCGAGGTCCATAACCGCCAACACGCTGGTCAGGGTCGTAAGGGAACACATTCCGGACGGCTGGATAGGTCTTGACATAGGGCCTAGGACGATTAAAAAATTCAAAAACGTTCTTAAAAATGCCAAAACCATAATCTGGAACGGGCCGCTTGGTTATTTTGAGTTAAGACCTTTCCGGAAGGGTACGGCCGAAATCGCCAAGTTTGTATCGCGTCTTGATGCCACCACCATAATAGGAGGGGGCGATACGGCTGCGGCCATAAAGGAACTGCGCCTTGAGAAAAGAATGAGCCATATCTCAACCGGCGGCGGGGCGTCCTTGGAATACCTGGAAGGGAAGCAGCTTCCCGGGATCGCTGCTTTGCAGGATAAATAAAAAACGAGACCCCTCACTTTTGCTCATGGGACATACGGCGATGTGACGAAAACCGTACCCGGAGCGCGCGGATGCAAAAAAGGAAATTATGAGAAAACCGATAATAGCCGGCAACTGGAAGATGCATAAGACCCCTCCGGAGTCAGTTGCCCTCGCGAATGCCGTTAAAAGGGATCTGTTTGACATAGACAAGGTCGAAATTATTCTCTGCCCGCCGTTTACCTCCTTGATCGACGTGAAAGAGGTTATAAACGGTACGAATATATACCTCGGCGCCCAAAATGTATTTTGGGAAAATGAAGGCGCGTTTACGGGCGAAATCTCGCCGGCGATGCTGAAATCCATCGGTTGCAAGTACGTGATAATCGGGCATTCGGAACGAAGGGCATATTTAGGAGAAACAAACGAAATCGTAAATAAAAAAGTAAAAAGCGCACTGAAACACGGACTTTTTCCCATAATGTGTGTAGGTGAAAAGCTTGATGAAAGGGTTGCGGGCAGGGCCTTTGATGTCGTGCGGGATCATGTGGAAAACGGTCTCCTGGACGTGGGAGAAAACGAAATGCGAAACGTTGTGCTTGCTTACGAGCCTGTCTGGGCCATCGGGACCGGCAAAAATGCCACGCCCGAAGAGGCGGAAGAGGTACATAAGTTCATAAGATTGTTCCTGTCGAAAAAATACGGAAATAACGTATCCGAGGATGCGCGCATTCTATATGGCGGAAGCGTAAAACCCGCCAATGTTGAATCCCTTATTACGCAAGAAAACATAGACGGTGCCCTTGTAGGCGGCGCCTCTCTCAAGCCGGATCTATTCGCGGATATGGTCAAACGAACATCGGCGATTCTTAAATAACGGATGACAAAATTCAAGATTTAAATTTCAAAATGTATATTTTAAAATTTGTGCTCTGAGGTTCGCCGTTTAAAAAACAATTCGAGGTGGAGAATATGTTGTACGGTTCGGTTATCGTTATTCATATAGTTGCGTGTTTGATTTTGATTGTTGTGATACTTTTGCAGGCGGGAAGAGGCGGTGGTTTAAGCGAAACCTTCGGCGGGGGCGACTCATCGCAGACTATTTTCGGAGCGAAGGTATCCGTTTTTTTGACAAGGGCAACGATAGTTGCGGCCTGTCTTTTCCTGATAACCTGCCTCGTGCTTGGCATCATGACCTCAAGAAGGGGGAAAAGTTTAATTGATTTTCGGGGTAAAAAAAGCGCTCCCATCGAAATACCCTCGAGTGCGCCGCAAAAGTAAAAAACATCCGGTTATACCGCTACTCACGGCAGTAGCGGTATTTTTTTTATTGTCTACGCATGCAACTTACGGGGACAGGTCTCTTCCTGACACTAAACTACCTGATGAGAAACCTGTCCCCGCCCATAGCTATGGCGATGCCTTTGTGACCGGCCAGATAGGGGACGCGCGTACGCTGGTTCCGATATTAGCTTCCGACAGTCCCTCCTCATATATAGTTGCGCTTGTCTTTAACGGGCTTGTTAAGTATGACAGGAACGTGGAACTTACGGGCGATCTCGCCGAATCCTGGGATATCGAAGAGAAAGGTCTTGTAATCGTTTTTCATTTAAGAAAAGGCGTTAAATGGCATGACGGTCATCCTTTTACCGCCCGTGACGTAAAGTTTACCTACGAATGCCTTGTCGATCCGGATGTTCCGACCCCTTACAGCGGCGATTTTAAGATGATCGCGGCGCTGGATATAATAGATGATTACACACTTAGGGTAACCTACAAAGAGCCCTTTGCCCCGGGCATCACAAGCTGGGGAATGCCGATAATGCCGGAACACATACTGAGGGGGCAGAACCTGCTTGCTACGGATTTCGCGCGAAATCCGGTGGGCACGGGTCCATATAGATTCAAGAGGTGGAAAAGCGGTGAAAGGATTGACCTTGTGTCCAATCGCGAATACTTCGAACACCGGGCCTATATCGACAGGTACATATACAGGGTAATACCGGACACCGCGACGATGTTCCTGGAACTTGAGACCCTTGGCATTGATTCCATGGGACTTACCCCGCTGCAATATACGCGGCAGACAGAGACGCCTTTTTTCAAGAAACGTTTTCAAAAGTTTAAATACCCCATGTTCGTCTATACGTTCATGGCGTATAATCTGAAGGATAAAAAATTCAGGGACAAAACCGTGCGCCAGGCGCTAAATTATGCCGTCGACAAAAAAGAAATAATAGACGGCGTGCTTCTCGGACAGGGGAGGATCTGTACGGGCCAGTTCGTTCCCGAATCATGGGCCTTTAACCCGGAAGTAAAGCCGTATCCGTTCGATCCCGAAAAAGCAAAGGACATGCTAAAAAAAGCCGGATGGCGCGAAGGCTCCCCCGGTGGCTGGCTCGAAAAAAACGGCGAAAAATTCGAATTTACAATTCTTACTAACCAGGGGAACGATACGCGGCGCATGGCCGCTGAGATCATACAACGCCGGCTTAAGGATATAGGCGTAAAGGTGAACATAAGAGTTCTGGAATGGTCGGTTTTTATAGATGAATTCGTAAATAAAAAAAGATTCGAGGCCCTGATAATGGGCTGGGGACTCGGAAGGGAGCCGGATTGTTTTGATATTTTTCACTCGTCAAAAATAAAAGAGGGCGAGTTTAATTTTATAACCTATTCAAATTCGGAAGTGGACCGTCTTCTTGTCGAGGGAAGACGCACATTTGACAGGGAACAAAGGAAGAAGATTTATCATAAGATCCACAAGATTCTTTATGAGGATCAGCCGTACATGTTTTTATATATCCCGGAGGCGCTGGTAGCGGTCGAGAGGCGATTTCATGGCATCGAACCTTCTCCGATCGGAATAACATATAATTTCATTGATTGGTGGGTGCCGAAGGGGAAGCAGCGGTACAGATACTAAAAATTCTAAATTTGACACCCCAAACTTTAAATGCTGCCATTCCCGTTTTTCCGGTAGGGTGACATGAGGAAAATGGATCCCCGCGCGGACGGAGATGACGGTAAGATTCAGGCAAAAATAATATGTCAAAGTATATAGTTCGCCGCATATTTCAAATGATACCGATCCTTTTCGGTATAACCGTCATATCATTTGCCGTAATTCATCTTGCGCCGGGAAAACCGACGGATTTAATGCTTCAACTGAACCCCAAGGTCGAATACGAGGCGCGCGAGAAACTGGAAAGGATTTACGGCCTCGATAAGCCGTTGTACATCCAGTACTTTGACTGGCTGAAAAAACTCATGCGTCTCGATTTCGGAAAAAGTTTCGTTGACAATAGGCCCGTTATTGACAAGGTTCTTGAACGGCTGCCGGTCACACTACTGATCAATTCCCTGGCGATGGCGGCGATTTTGATATTCTCTATACCGATCGGCATAAAAAGCGCCGTAGAGCGAGGTTCATTTTTTGATAAGAGTATGACCGTTCTCGTATTTATCGGTTTTGCGGCGCCGAGTTTTTGGCTTGCGCTTCTTCTTATGTCGTTTTTTGGTGTACGGCTCGGTATCTTACCCATATCGGGAATCGTGTCGCTTGATTTCGAAAATTTGACCTTTTCGCACAAAGTTATCGATTTGCTTCGGCATCTGACATTGCCGGTAAGCGTGGCGAGCATAGGAGCCCTTGCCGGATTTTCGAGATACATGCGTCAGAGTATGCTCGGGGTGATCACACAGGATTACATAAGGACCGCAAGGGCAAAGGGGCTTCCGGAGAGGACGGTTGTGTACAAACACGCCCTGAGGAACGCTCTTTTACCCGTCATCACCATAATGGGGCTTTCGATCCCCGCCCTTATATCCGGAAGCGTGATACTTGAGACGATTTTCGGTATACCGGGGATGGGTCGGCTTATGGTAGAGGCGGTTTTTACGCGTGATTACAACGTTGTGATGGCGGGCCTCGTTGTGAGTGCGCTTCTTACGCTTGCGGGTAATCTGATCGCGGACATCGGGTACATGTATGCGGATCCGAGAATACGCTATGGCGGGTGACGTTGTATGACAGACGGGGATGAAAGACAAAGGGCGCAGCGTCTTAAGGGAAGTCTGAATGAAAAAAATATTGCACAATAAACTTACACTACTCGGCGCAGGCATAATACTGATGCTGGTTGTGATTGCAATTTTCGCACCGCAAATTGTGTCTTACGAACCCACTTTTATAAATATACAGGATGCGCTGCTTGGTCCGTCTCTGGAGCACCCGCTTGGTACCGACAGTCTGGGAAGGGATCTCTTTGCGAGGATGATATATGCCTCGCGCGTAGCGCTTTTGATAGGTTTTGTAGCGGTAGGCCTGGCGGCGGTTTTAGGCGTTTTTTTTGGTTCGGTAGCGGGCTATTTCGGGGGAAAAATTGATTCAACCATAATGCGTTTTGCCGATATTATGCTTTGTTTTCCGACTTTTTTCCTGATTTTGGCCGTTATTGCTGTAGTCGGACCGAGCATCTTCAATATAATGATCGTAATAGGCCTAACGAGCTGGATGGGCATGGCAAGGCTCATAAGGGCGGAAATTTTAAGTCTGAAAACCCGCGATTATGTTTCTGTTTCCAGGGTGCTCGGCGCCGGTGATTTTTTCATAATAACAAAACATCTCATACCCAATGGCATAGGTCCGGTTCTTGTAAGCTTTGTCTTTGGCGTTGCCGGCGCAGTTCTTACGGAAGCGGGCTTGAGTTTCATCGGTCTCGGCGTTCAACCGCCCGATCCGAGTTGGGGCAACATCCTGATGGAGGGAAAAGCGGTTATGGGTGTGGGCTGGTGGGTAATTCTTTTTCCGGGCTTGGCGATCCTGATTACGGTTCTGGCGTTTAATCTGTTGGGGGAGGGGTTGCGCGACGCGTTCAATCCCAGGAAAATATGATATTAAGCGTAAAAAATCTGAAGGTCAGATTCAAGCATGACGGCGAGACAGTGAACGCTGTAGACGATATCGATTTTACGATGCAAGAAAATGAGGTGCTTGGAATTGTCGGCGAATCCGGAAGCGGAAAAACGGTTACGGCGCTTTCCGTAATGAACCTGCTTCCGCGGACGGATTGTCTTGTAAGCGGCGAGATTGTGAAAAAAACCGGCGTTGCCATGATTTTTCAGGAGCCTTTTACCTCGCTTAATCCGGTTTTATGCGTGGGAGAACAAATCGACGAGGCGGTGCGGATGCGCGGGAAAGCTGCGAAAAAGGATATCAAAAAACAAACACTTTCCCTGCTGAAAAAAGTAAAACTGAATTTCCCGGAGAGAATTTACGAATCTTATCCGCATCTTTTGTCCGGGGGCCAGAGACAACGCGCCATGATAGCCATGGCACTGGCGCTTTCGCCGGGACTGTTAATTGCCGATGAACCGACGACTTCTTTAGACGTGACGATACAGGCGGAAATTCTGAACCTTGTAATGGGCCTGAAGAAGGAGCTGGGTATGTCCGTTCTTTTTATTACGCACGATTTTGGCATCATAGGGAAAGTTGCCGATCGTGTTCTCGTAATGAAAGACGGTAAAATCATAGAAAGCGGCCCGAGCAGTGAGGTGCTTTCTTCGCCGCGGGCGGGATATACGAAAAAACTTATCGAGGCGGTACCTCACATCCGGACAGGCCTCGATGAGGAGGGGTATCCCCGCCGGGGGAAGACTTTACCATCGGACAGGACCCCGGGAGGAGAGGTGTCCCTGAACGAGACCGAGGCCCGTTCCCATCGAACCATCGTCAACGTCAAAAACTTAAGCAAAACATTTATTACCGAAAAAGGCATCTTCAAGAGATCATCCGGTTGCGTACGGGCCGTACGCAGCGTAAATCTTGAGATAAAAGAAGGAAAGACACTCGGCGTAGTCGGAGAGTCCGGTTCGGGTAAAACGACACTGGCAAAACGTCTCGCGGAAATAATGGGTTCAAAACATATAGAACTCGATGCACTTTTCTGGGGTCCGGACTGGA
>Ga0180434_10006755_pt1 | contig 13111 bp, 9 predicted proteins | sample SS_ome_7_FD_132453 | JGI IMG/M metagenome (GOLD analysis project Ga0180434, IMG submission 132453) | Hypersaline lake sediment archaeal communities from the Salton Sea, California, USA - SS_1_D_2 metaG | ecosystem: Environmental > Aquatic > Non-marine Saline and Alkaline > Hypersaline > Sediment... | reverse complement strand
CCGCGATCATTCCCAAGCGGTCCGCAGCCGGGTCAGTTCCTTTCCGGTATCGCGGTTGACGAGCTGGTGGGAGAAACGGGGCGACTCCCCGCCTCCTTCATTCTTGACGCGTGAGAGGATGGTCTCGCCGTAAAACGCTTCACCCCGGTAGTTGACTTCCACCTCCATCAAGCGCCTCTCTCGCAGCACTTCGGGGGGGACCGTCTCCACCGCCCAACGGATATAGACGGTGTTGTTGACGTGGAGGTTCCAATCGAGATCCTGATTGAAGACCTGCATGGAGAGCTCCCGGTCGGAGCCGTCAAAAGCCGGCAGCGGTTTAAAATCATCGTCGAGCGCCCGTTTCTCCAGCAAAGGGAAATCCGGGAGGACACCCTCCAGCGACACCGGCCGGCGGCGCTCGAGATCCATAACCAGCCAGGACGTCGTGGCCTGAAGGTAGACGCCGCCGTCCTCTCCCGTCATCTCGAAATCCCGGAGCGCAAATCTGCTTTTGCTGACGGACGGCCAGGTTTCCACCGTAACGGTCTCGCCGGCGTCGGGGTAGCGCCGGATCTTTACGTGATAGCGCGAGAGGATCCAAGTCAGATTATCCGCCTGGAGGTCGGTCACCGCCACACCCAGCTTGGCGGCATGCAGCCCGGCGGCGTCCTGAAGGTAATCGAGCAGCGGGATCAGTTTCGCCTTGCCCTGATGGTCCATTTCGTATAAACGAACCTGATATTCCTGTTTCAACGTCTTTTCCATGTTCTTTATTTAAACACCCGGCGATGATTTTCGCAAACAGCCTCTCCTCCGCCTCAGATGTTGCGATAGCCAGAGAGATGTGATACACATTGTTTCTCGGGCCGACCGCCAATCCCACAGGCGGTTTCGATAAGGGCATGAACAAGCTTTGCGCTATCACTCAACCGGCCGGACCGGAATACGCCCTTCATTACGCCCGCACAGGAAAGGATAATCATAATGAAAGATCCGCAGTGTGCGAAATGCAAAAACAAACCCTGTTACGAGGGCATCACGGACGAAAGCAAGCTTCCCCCTTACTGCCCCATCAGGAACCATAAGGATCTCATCGAATCCGTCAAACCCAAATACGCCTCCGAAGAGTGGAATCATTTCTTCCTCAGCGCCGCCGTCATCGAAAAGGAAGCCTATAACGCGAAAGCCGCCCGCGAGGAAAACAAGATCATTCCCGTGCGCCCCCGGGTCCGGGAGATCGCGGAGTTCGCCCACAAGATCGGCGCCAAAAAACTCGGGATCGCCTTCTGCAGCGGGCTCGCCGATGAAGCAAGCCGGGCCGTCCCCATCCTCGAAAGCCACGATCTCGAGATCTGCTCGGCGGTCTGCTGCTGCGGAGCCCTGGACAAGACGGACCTGGGAGTCCCCGCCGAAGAGAAGATCCGCAAACCCGAGATGTTCGAAGCCACCTGCAATCCGATCCTGCAGGCGGAGCTGCTGAACCGCGCCCGCACGGATTTCAATATCATCATCGGCCTGTGCGTCGGACACGACATGCTCTTCACGAAATTCTCGAAGGCCCCGGTCACAACCCTCGTGGTGAAAGACCGCATGACCGGACACAATCCCGTGATCTCGCTCTACACCCGCTACCACCGGTTTATCGTCTGAGACGAACCGCAGGATACTGGAAAACAGACCGAATTACGTGTAGAATGGTGTAAAGGAGGGGAAGATGAAAAAAACATGGCTTTTCATTCTGATTGTCCTCGTGTTCTCGGCCCCTGCATGGGCTCAAAAAATCGAGATCAAGGAGGTCGAACCCTTCGTCTATGTCAGCGTGGTTCACACCGGGCCCTACGCCGAGATGACCGATGCCATCGGCCTGCTCATGCAGTCCATGCGCAGCCAGAACATCATTCCGGCCGGGTCCATGATTTCCATATACCACAACTCTCCCGACGACGTGGAAGAATCCGAGCTGAACTGGGAAGTGGGCTTTCCTTCCACCGAGCAGGTGATGGTCCAGGCTCCCCTGCAGAAAAAACCGTGGCCGCACACCCGGGTCGCCGCGACCCTCCACCAGGGGTCCTATGATACGACCGGAGACACGATCCTGGCGCTCTTCGAGTGGATTGAAAATCACGGCTACACGGCGGTCGGACCGATCCTGGCCACTTATCTCAATATGCCCGGATCCGGCACGCCCGAATCACAGCTTAAAACCGAGCTCTGGGTTCCGGTCAAAAAATAATCTTGCCCCGGTAACATCCGTGGACGCGGCCTGGTTCGTCCTTTTCATACCCGACACGATCGACTCCGACATAAGCTTTCTCTAAGCATACCGTCCCTCCGAGGCTAACCGCGAAGGGTGATGCGCCCCCCCTCTTCAGGCGACCGTACAGGGGGTGAAAACCGTTAATAAATCATCCCCGGAGGCGATTTACAGCCCATTGATTTTTCCTTATTATTCCAATACAAACCGCTAATGGAGAAGTATTAACACCAAAATGTCCAATCACCGAGAGATGACAAATCCCCTGGAAAACAGCACCGCCTCCTATTCACCCGGCCCCCGCCAACAGGAATACGAAAGAAGCTGCGCAGCCCTGATCGAAAGCGCGCCCGACATCATCTTCATCACCGACGCCAAGGGGCGCTTCCTGTTCCTCAACCAGGCCGCCCAAACCATAACCGGGCACACGCATTCCTTCCTCCTGGACAGCAGCCTGCAGGAAATCGCCGCTCCCGAATACGGTGAGTCCATCAGCAACAAACTGCTCAACCTTTCCCGGAGCCGGGATCTTCCCCTGCTTGAAATCGACATCCTCTCCTCCAATCAGATCCGCATTCCGCTCGAAGTTCACCTCCGTCCTTTTTTCGACCGTAAAGACCGCCTCACCGCTCTTTACGGGATCGCCCGCGACATCACCGAACGCCGCAAGCTGATGAATTCACTGCGCGGAACGGCCGAAACATATCTCTCCATCATCGAGCGCGCCGGCGAAAGCATCGCCATTATCCAGGACGGCATCATCCGCTTCGTCAACTCGGCTCTGATCGACCTATACGGCTACACCCGCGAGGAGATGGTGAATCATTCCATATTCGACCTGATGCCCGCCTCTTCGAAAGAGGACCTGTCCCAAACCTACAAACAGCGGATTCAAAGCAAAGGTAAAAATTCGACCTTCGAGATCCAACTCGAATGCAAGGACGGAACTTTCAAGGACATCGAGGTCTCAGGATTCCAGGTCGAATACGAAGGCCAGATGAGCGACCTGACCGTCATGCGTGACATAAGCGCCCGCAGAAAGGTCGAGAAAGCTCTGGAAAGCTCACAAAATCTGCACCAGACTCTGGTGGAAAACCTCAACCAGGTTATCTTTACGCTCGATCCGAATGGATATTTCGCTTATGTGAGCCCTTCGCTCGAACGCCACGGTTTTTATAAAATCGAGGACATCCTGGGACAGCCGTTTGAAAAGTTCGTCCACCCCGATGATCTGAAACTCGTCAGATCCATTACCCAAAAGATGAAGCCGGGGAAAAACAAATCGATCAAGATCCGGTTTCTCCTGCCGAACGGAGGCATTCGCCACCTCCGCGCTTCCATCTGCTCCCTCGCCAAGGAAAACGAAGCACAGGGGATCATGGGCATCCTCGCCGACATCACCGATCAGCATTCCGCCCAGGAAAAATTGAGCCTGGCATTCAATAAGGCACGAAATTCCGAAACCGAGCTCAAAGCGATCATCGACAACGCTCCCGGCATCGCCATTCAGGGTTACAAAGCTTCCGGCGAGATCGTTTTCTGGAATCCTTTTTCCCAGAAACTGTTTGGCATCGAAGAAAAAGACGCGGTCGGAAACAACATCAAGGACATCATGCCCATCAAACATGGGTCCTGGGATTTCGTGAACATCCTCGAAGAAGTCGTTGAAAGGAACAAACCTTCTCCCAACCTGGAATGGCCCGTCACTCTACCCAACGGAACCAGCAAACACATTCAGTGGTCCGTTTTCCCTGTCCTCCGCGGAAGCAAAGAGCCGATCGCCGTGGCCATGGCTCAGGATTTCACCTTCCGGAAACATTCGGAAGCCAAAATCCTCGAAATGGAAAAACAGCTGACTCAATTCGCAAAGATATCCGGCGACATCTTTCTTATCGAAGACGAAAAGGTCCTTTTCGATTACATCACTCGGGCGGTAGTGGAGATATCCGATTTCAACCGGGTCCTTATCTCCTATTTTATCGATGAGCCCCCTTACCGGGAGATCGTCGGCAGCAGAGGAGTCAGCCGCGAAGATGTGGAGCGGATAAAAAAGATCCCGATGTCCCGGGAAAAATATCTTTCCTATTTTGAAAAAGGGATCAAGATCGGGAATCAATCCTGTTACATTCCCCACGACATGAAGCACATCCTCGATAACAAGGCCGTACTTTCCGGAAAGCAGGATTACCCGAACAGGCCGGGCGGGTGGCATCGCGAAGACAATCTGCTGGTAGCCATGCGCGACACCAAGGGACAGATCATCGGCATGATTTCCGTCGACGATTCCAAAAGCGGCCTCGCTTCCACCGAAGAGACCGTCCGTCCCCTCGAGATTCTCGCCAACCTGATATCCGAGATCATCCACAAACGACGTCTGGCCCAAAAAGCCATGGAATCGGAAGAAAAATACCGGGACCTGATCAGCAACATCAAGGTAGGTATTTTCCGGGCCAATACGGAAGGAACCCTCATGGAAGTCAATCCGACCATGATGGAGGTTTTCGGATACACCGAAATTGACCGTATCATGAGCCTTAGAACCGTTGAACTGTTCCAAAATCCCAGCGACTACCAGCCCTTGATGCAGGAAATGGAGGTCAGCGGATTCCTGAGGAGAAAAGAGCTGCAGATGAAAAAACAGGACGGCACCATCTTCTGGGCTTCGCTCACATCTTCCGCCGTCAAAGACGAAAACGGAAAAATCCTTTATTTCGACACCGTGGTGGAAGATGTCACGGAAAGCAAACAGCTGCGGGAGCAGGTCAAACGCCACTCCATCACCGACGAACTTACCGGCCTCTACAACCGCCGCTATTACAACGAGAGCCTTCCCAAAGCCATCTACATCACTGAAAAAATGAAAAGTTCGCTTTCGCTCATCATGGTCGACATCGATGATTTCAAAAACTACAACGACAGCTTTCTCCATCTCAAAGGGGACGAAGTCATCAAAAAGATCGCTTTCATCATCTCCCAGAACGTTCGCCGCGACCGGGGACCCGGATGGGAAAACGGATTTACCGAGAATGAATTCGCCCTCAACGACTGGGGCGCACGCTACGGAGGTGACGAATTCGCGGTCATACTTCCCGGAACCGAAGCGGCGGAAGCCAAGGCCGTAGCGGAACGAATCCGAAAATCTTTTTCCGAAACGGCATTTTTCCCCCAAGGCAAGGAAGTCCACAAGAGCGTAAGCATAGGGATCAGCTGCTGCAGCTACGCTTCCCGAAAATCCCTCAAACCGGAACGCCGCAGCACTTCGCTCTCCGACTACGAGCGTATCGCCCATGACCTCACAACCCTGGCCGACAAGGCGCTCTACGGAGCCAAGCGCGCCGGGAAAAACCGGATCATGGTCAAACGTAAATTTCTCGAGCTGTCCCGCTGAGCCCCCCTTTATTTTATATCCGGACAGACTTCTTTCTCCGGCCTCTTTCGTGTGGAGATTGAACGTGGAAACGGACTCCCGGATAGACTGGAGTCAGCGCCTCTCCTTCTCCCGCCCCGGGCATGCCTTGATACACACGCCGCAGATGAACTGGCTGACATATCCCTGTTTGCGGAAAGCTTTGAGCTGCTCGTAGCACCCGATGTGATCGAAATCCTGCCGGCGTTCCTTGATCGCTCCGGCGGGACACGTTTTCAGGCACTGCATACATTCTCCGCAGTCTTCATCCAGGGGGTGATCCGGTTCCAACGGAAGATCGGTCAGTATGCTCACCAGCCGGAAGCGGGCTCCGTACCGGGGATTGACCAGCAGGTTGCTGCGCCCCATCCATCCCAGGCCCGCCAGCTCCCCGATTTTTTTATGCGGCACATGCGCCGTCTGCTTATCCCAGTCGAGGATCTGGGAGGCCGCGATCGGAAACGCCTGAAAACCCCACTCCTGGATGCGGTCGGCCAGGGTCAGCGCCTCGCGGTCGAGGAAGAAATTGATCTGCCGGTAGTGATGGAAATAGAGCTGTGTGGGATGGTCGGGGATATCGTCTATGACGGAATCCAGCAGCCGCTTACCCAGCGACACCGCCCTCGGGAAACGCGCCGTCGTCTCCGGATCAAGGTTGAATCCGCCCCGGATCCCCGTGATATCCGCCACCCCGAAAAGCGAGAAGCCCCGCTCTCTGGAAAGGGCGTCGAGCCGCGTTTTAAAATCCGAGGATGATGTCATCATGAGGTCTCATTGTACACAAATCTTTCTGAATCATCCATGGAATTGGCTGATGCAGTAAAAAGAAAACCTCCAGTGGAATAGAATCTTTTATATCATCAGCCTTTTCCACCCTCCGGGCGAAGCCGTCTCATGACAGATGTTCCGTGCAGAGGACAATACCGGCGCCTTTTCACCCCGTCAGCAGGTTGGCACGCATCATGCTATAATAGTGACAAGAGGGCTGAAGTCGAAACGCGAGGAGACGATATGGACGGAAAACGAAAAAAGGTTTTAACCGGAGCGGCCCTTCTTCTCATGGCAGCCGGCCTGACGCAAGCTCTGCCCGCGCAAAAACGAACGCTGGATGACGCATCAAAACTCTTCCTCTCCGAAGTGCGCTACCTCATCAGCCGCCAGGAAAAGAAATTTTTCTACAAACTCACCCCGGCGCAAAGGCCCGATTTCATAAAATCCTTCTGGAATAAAAGGGATCCCGATCCCTACACCGAAGAAAACGAGTTCAAGGACGCCTACTACAGGCGCATCGCCGAGGCCAACGCCCTCTTCAAAGAAGGATCCACCCCCGGATGGCTTCAGGACCGGGGCCGCGTATACATCATGCTGGGTCCTCCGGACGACCGCGTGACCAATCCCGGGTTTCAAGATTTCCATTACGAGTACTGGTATTACGTGGCCGCCCCCCAGGTCATTCGGCTGGTTTTCATCGACCGGGACCTCAACGGCGACTACGAGCTGGCTACCGGCGCCGACCAGAACAAGATGTCGCGCAACTCCATCTTGGGGAACTACGCCTTGGCCCAGGGGAGCACTTACGATCTGGCCCAACTCCAGAAGCTCATGGAAGGCCGCACCCTGAATGTCAAGAAGCGGGATACTTTCGAGCTCTCCGCTGAAATGGAGCGCGGGCTCGGCGACAATCTCAACATCCGCCTGATGCTGCCCTACAATCACATCTGGATGACGGAATCCGAAGGCATCCTGAGCACGACATTATCCGTTTCGCTGGACGTCTTTGAAAACGGAAGCGAAAAGATCACCTGGAGTCATTTCATGGAATATCCGGTATCCATGCCTGAAGCCGATGCGGATCAATACCTAAAAAAGCAGCTCACCATCGATATTTTGAGCAACCTTCCCGACGGGAACTACCGCATGAAGATAGAGGTGGAGAACAAAACCGACGGCCGTAAGATCAACCGTGAGATGCGCTTCAACCTGAGGCCATCAGCGGATGTCGCCCCTCAGGAAGCCGGTCTCCCCGGAAATACCGCATCCTCCAAGTCGAAGCTTATCGAGGCAAAAACCGTAAGCCTCAAGCAGAACCGAACATTCAATGTGGGCGCCGAGCTCCAGCGCGGATCCGGCGACGGGGTCATTTTCCGCCTCATGGTCCCCTACGCCGAGCTGCGGCCCGCGGAATCGGAAGGAGCTCTTGACGCCACCCTGGCGGTGGCGCTCCAGATCCACGTCGAAAGCACCGGCAAGCTCGTCTGGAGCCACTCTCGGGAGTACCCGGTTTCGCTGAGCGAGAGCGAGACCGCGGAGGTCATGGCCCACGACTACGTCATCGAGGTCTCCGCCGCCCTGCCCGCCGGAAGCTACCGGCTGCTCATGCGGCTCGAAAACGCGGACGCGGGGCGCAAGCTCGAAAAACAGATCGCATTTAAAATATAGAACGGCGTAATCACCTTATCATTCAAGTCACCGCCGGGAGCCCGGATTTCCCCCCGGGCGCCCGGCACCCCTCCCAAGTCCGGCATCAAACCTTACCACAAACTCACGATTCAGCCGCTGCCCTATGAAATCTCTCCCATTTTTTTTCAGGACAATCCCCTTTAAAAAGACTATAATGGGGCTTCATTATCCCGTCCGGTTCGTCCGGACCCAGAAGGAGTTCCACCATGGAAAAGACACTCGCCATCATCAAACCCGACGCCACCAAGAAGAAAGTCATCGGCAGGATCATCCAGAGGATCGAAGATGAAGGATTCGCCGTCCGGCGGATGAAAATGCTGGAACTCACAAAGGACGACGCCCTGGGATTCTACATCGTACACAAGGACAAGCCCTTCTACAACGATCTGACCGACTTCATGTCGTCCGGCCCGGTCGTGGTCATGATGCTGGAACGAGACGATGCCATCGCCCACTGGCGCAAGGTCATGGGCGCCACGGATCCCGCCATGGCCGATCCCGGAACCATCCGCCACACGTTCGGCTTCTCCGTCGAGCGCAACGCCACCCACGGCTCCGACGCATCCGACACCGCGGAGTGGGAGCTCAATTACTTCTTCGGAAACCGGGGCTGACGCCGCCCCGCTCATTCCGCAGCCCTCAGTCGGCGGAATCATATAGAGCGGCCATCAGGGACCTTTGTCCCCGAAGCCCAGCAAGTCGATAACGGGAACCGGACGCAGTGTCCGTGTTCCTGCATGCACTGAAACCGCTTATGCCGTATTTCCGGTTTCTCATCCAAAACACCCCTGAAAAGTACTTATTTTTAAAAAAACCCGCAAAATATCAAAAAATTATCAATTTTTGTATCCGCCCAGCGACATAACCAATGAGATCACTCAATGAGCGGTCATCGGGACAGAAAGCCCTTCCCGGCTAAGCGGTCACCGCTTATTCAGACCGCACCATCGAGCGATCCGGTAATAAAAAGGCTTTACCCGCAGCCTTGGATGAAATGAGGGGACAGGGAACGATATTGTTTATCCATCGACACCCTTTCTGCGCTCTTCATTCTCAAAAGCCTGCAGAACCCAAAGGAGGTTTTTCATGTCTAAAAAAAGCATCAAGGTTACAACTTTCGTGATTTGCTTCGCCCTTTTGACCCTGGTCATCCCGAAAACGGCCCACGCCCGTCCCGCTCAGTACCGCTATACCATGGACCGCATCCTGCATAAGCCCATCGTTTTCATAGCCTCCCTGCTTCGCTTGGCCCCGATCTATGAGATCGACTACCGCTACATCCCTTACCAGCCCGAATATGACAACGGTTACCTCGGCAAAAGAAGCCACCAGACCGGTGAACTCGACGATCCCAAAGTCAGCGATGGAGATTGATCGCAAATAACGGAATTTAAATAGAATAAGACAGTTAACGACATTTCTTCCCTTCGAGGTGAAACAACACCTCGGAGGGAAGAAATCATCATAATCCGAGTCCTTGAGATTCGGTTTTTACCTTTTTACCCGCTTTTGCGTAAGCCAAGCGGCACGTTTTCTGTATATCACCCCCTGATTCACCTCCGGGGACGATTGCACCCCAACCCCGATTCTGGCAGAATGGTTCTCGCCTGTATATAATATATAAGATTATGGATAGAGAACCGGGCCTCTCATGAGAATGAAAAAAATCACCGCCCTGTTGAGCGGCTTTCTTTTCTGCGCTTCCTTCATCGCAGCCGGTCTTCCCCAACCATCCGATGCGGACCTTTTCCAAAAAGCCGGGGCTTTAAGAAGCCGAGGGGAATTCCAAGAAGCCGCCGATGTGTACAAAGAAGCTCTTGCCGCGGCCCGCGCCCAAAACGATGCCGCCGCCGAGACCGACTCCCTGCTCCTTCTGGGGATCATGTACTGGAATATGGGAAAACTCAAAGAGTCCCGTTCTTTTACGACCGAGGCACAGGCCCTTTCCGAACAAAACCGCTTTTCCGAAAAACTCAAGCTCAGCTTCGCCATACTCGAGATTCACGATGCCTACGACCGCGGAAAGTCCTACCGATCCTCGGACGTGATGCCGGAATCCATCGAAAGCTTCGAGCAGGCCATCCGCGACTCAGAGGAGATCGGAATCCCCGACTTCAAACTCAAATGCCAGCGCCAGCTCAGCATCACCTACTGGCGGATGAGGGATTTCAACCGGTTCTTCAGCCTCAACAATAAGGCGCTGGAAATCGCCCGGCGGCTCAATCACATGCGGGAAATGGGCCGGTGCCTGAACAATATCGGCGTCTATTACAAAATGATCAACAGCTACTCCGAAGCCCTGCGCTGTTACGAAGAAGCGCTCTCTCTGGCCCGGGAGATGCGCAATGAGGTTGAAGAATCGATCACCCTCACCAACATCGGCCTCATCTACAAGGACATCGGAGACTACGACAAGGCCGCGGAGAACCTCAGAAAAGCGCTGGCAATGGACGAAAAACAGGGCAACAAACGCTACATCTCAATGGATCTCAACAACCTGGGCATCACGTACCGTCTCAAAGCCATTACCACTTCCGACCCCGAGGATTTCCAAAACGCCCTGGATTACTACACCCGCTCGCTGGAATTGGCCCGCAATGCCCAAAACGTCAGCACCGAGATCCGCGTGCTCAACAACATCGGATCCCTCTACTCCTATATGGGGAACTATCCGCTCGCCCTCGAAAACTTCCGCGACGGATACGCCAAAGCTGAATCAGCTCAGGACGTTGAAAGCATGGGCATGATCCTCAACAACATGGGGATCGTGCACTACGAACAGGGCAATTACAATCTGTCCACGGAATATTACACGCGGGCCATCGACCTGGCCCTCAACATCAAGGGAGACAAGATCCTCTGGGAAGCCTACCTGGAGATCGCCAACGCCTACCGGGAACAGGGACGGCATGAGGAAGCGCTGGAAAACTACAAGAACTCGATCAAGATCATCGAGGATATCCGATCTCAGATCATCCTCGAGGAGCTGAAGTCGAGCTTCCTCAGTTCCGATAAAAGGCTCGAAGCCTACCATAACCTGATCGACCTCCTGGTGAAGCTCAACGGGACCCATCCCGAAAGCGGATACCTCCGGCAGGCTTTCGACTACCTGGAGCGGGCCAAGGCGCGTTCCTTTCTCGACAGCCTCGAGCTTTCAAAGATCGAGGTCACCGACAAGGCCAACTTCATCCTCCTGAACCAGGAAAAGCAGCTGCTGAAAGACATCTCGGATATCTACAACCGGATCCTGGCCTCAGGGCTTACGGAAGAGAACAGGGAACGCATCATGGCCGACCTCAAAGACAAAGAGGATGAGCTGGAGAACCTCAAGCGCAAGATCCGGCTGGAGAGCCCGGCCTACGCCGATCTCAAATACCCCGAGATCATATCCCTTTCTACGGCCCAAAAGAAACTCTGCGGCGACAAGACGGCGATCTTCGCCTACACCGTAGGCAAACAGAGCTCCCATGCCTTCGTCATCCGCAAAAAAGACATCCGCACCTTCGCTCTCCCCGGACAGCAGGAACTGCGGAACATCGTATCCGCGTACATCCGAACCATCACCGACCGGGACAACCGGGATTTTCACCTCGGCCGCAAGCTTTACGACCTCCTGGTCCGCCCCGGTCTCGCCAACGATATCAAAAGGATCGTGTTCATCCCCGACGATATCCTCAACATCTTCCCCTTCGAAACCCTGCGCACCGGCGAAGAGCCAAACGACTGGCTGGTCAAGGATGTCGAGATCGCTTATGCGCCCTCGCTGACTTCGCTTCAAAAGATCAAGCAGAGAAGACACCGCCGACCCGCCAAGGATATCTTAAGCTTCGGGGATCCCAAGTACGGAGCACACGAAAGCGAAGGCAACGGAGGCGACCGTTTCAATGATCTCAGACGCCTGACCCACAGCGGCGCCGAGGTCGAGCGCATCTCCGCGCTCTTCAAGCCGTCCGACACGGAAACCTTCATCCGGGAGGCTGCCACGGAAGAGGCGGTCAAGCGCCTCCCCCTCTCCGATTTCAGGATCCTGCATTTCGCGGCCCACAGCATCATCGACGATACGATCCCCGCCCGCTCCGCCATCGTGCTCACCCTCGACGACGACCCCGCCGAAGACGGCCTCCTCCAGATGCGCGAGATCTACGACCTCGACCTCGAAGCGGATCTCGTGACACTTTCCGCCTGCCAGACCGGCCTGGGGAAATTCGTCAAGGGGGAAGGGATCGTCGGCCTCAACCGCGCCTTCTTCTACGCCGGCGCCTCCTCGGTGCTCATGAGCCTCTGGTCGGTCAACGACCAGGCCACCTCCCAGCTCATGGAGCGCTTCTATCACTACATCCATAAGCACAAGCCCATCGCCGCCGCCCTGCGCGCAACCAAGCTGGAGATGATCGCCTCCGAAGAGGCCTCCCATCCCTTCTACTGGGCCGGCTTCGTCGTCTCAGGCGACAGCGGGAGGGTGGTGTACCGGAGAGGGCTGGTTATGTGGGTGGTTATTTTATTGGTTGTGGTGCTGGTGGTGGGGGGGATTGCTGTTTTTTTACGAATCAAGCTTCATAAAACAAAAATGTAAATTTGCCTCTACATAATCCGTGCATAAAGGGGCATATAAATTTCATATACTCAACCCTGTAAAAAAGCATACCTATCAACCATAAACTCAGCGCATAATTTTGCAAGTTGAATGCGCAAAGCCGCACAAATTATCAATTTTTATTATTATTGTTCGACTCAATATATGGGGATCAATTATTGAGCATTTACAAGACAAGGGGACTCTTTCCAGATAAAAGGTTATTAATTTCTTCATGCAGAAACAGCAGTTTATCCACAGTATGAATAAAAACTATTTGAAATCGCAGCCTTGGATGAAATGAGGGGACAAGGAACGGATTCATTTATTCATCGACGCCCTCTCTGCGCCTTTCATTCTCAAAAGCCTGCATAATCCAAAGGAGGTTTTTCATGTCTAAAAAAACCATCAAGGTTACAACTTTCGTGGTTTGCTT
>Ga0180434_10006754_pt1 | contig 13111 bp, 13 predicted proteins | sample SS_ome_7_FD_132453 | JGI IMG/M metagenome (GOLD analysis project Ga0180434, IMG submission 132453) | Hypersaline lake sediment archaeal communities from the Salton Sea, California, USA - SS_1_D_2 metaG | ecosystem: Environmental > Aquatic > Non-marine Saline and Alkaline > Hypersaline >... | reverse complement strand
GCGACCTGAGACGCCAGTTCGCGGAAGCCGCGCGCGAAGCTGTCGCGTACCACGTCGGGCAGCTCCGAGAGCGGCTCCAGGCCGATGCCCTGGCGCAGCTGGTTCCAGCGCCCCAGGAAGTCCTGCTCACGCTGCGGCGTCATGGCCAGGCGGGCGCGCAGGTCGTTGGCGTCCCTGTCCATCTGCTGCTCGGCGTATCGGTCGCGGAGGTACTGCTGCTGCTCGCGCTGCTCGCGCAGCTGGCGGTCGGCCAGTGCCACCTGCAGCAGCGCCTGGCGCAGCGCCTGCCCGCGGTTGGCCTCGCGCTCCCTGGCTCGCAGCATTGGCTCAAGGACGCCCATAGCCTACTTCTTTCCCAGGATGTCGCTCAGCAGCCGGCTGTAGAGCTTGCGCTCCTGCTCCCGCTCGTAGTAGCCCATCCCCCAGCCGGCCAGGCCGGCGAGGTCTTCCGCGTAGCCGCGCTGCCCGGCTCCCGCGGCCTGGATGGAGGCGATGGCCGGCGCCAGCCCCTGGGCGCCCAGGTTGGAACTCAGCCCCAGCGCGTTCATCAGCCGCGTCACGGCGTCTTCGCGCAGCCCGCGCTTCTGCACGGCGTACTGGAGCCGCTGGCCACTCTCGGCCTCCGTGCCGGCGCGCTTGATCCGTAGCTGCTCGCCGCGGCCGCGGCCGACGTTCCCCTGGGCCGACCAGTACCGCTCGCTCCCGGCGAGCTGGCGTCTCGTCTGTCTCCCGATCTGGGCCAGGCTCTCTTCGTGGGCGGCGCGCAGCTCCGGCTGCTCGCCGGTGAGCTCGGGCATGAGCTGCGAGACGATGAGCTCGCGGAGCCGGGGCAAGGCCCACTTCTGCATCTTGAGCATGGGCTCGGAGAGCTCGCTCAGCCGCTCCGATTCGCGTTCGCTCGCCTTGCGCGACTCGCGGGCTCCCAGCAGGCCAAGCGCCCCTGTGATGATGGCAGGCAACCAGTTGGCCATATCCGTCTCCCTCTAGGCCGCCGGCACCGCGTTGGGATACACGTGGATCCCGTGGATGCTGGGCGGCGTCGTACCCTGGTAGGCGATCTCGATGCGCACGGCCCGGCAGACCAGATTGAGTGGCAGCCGGTAGGTGGTGCGGTCGCTGGTCACGCGCAGCGTGTGGAGCTGGGTGTTGGTTCTCAGGCCCTCCCCGCGCAGCGTGATGGCCAGCTCCAGCCCGTTCGCCTGGTCGGTCACCACGTCAAGCGCGAGTTGGCCCGTCTGCGGCTCCTGGTCCAGGCCGGCCAGCACCAGGTACTGCGTCCAGATCTCCCGCAGCGGGACGCCCCCGGCGCAGCCGTAGTCCTCGTCTCCCCCGAAGAGCCTCACCGCGTCGCCGTTCACGGTGATCCCCCAGACGCCGCTCTCCTCGCCGGCGCAGCAGATCCCCACCAGGTCCAGCGCCTGCGAGGTGCGCACCCGCCAGGCGTCGGTCTGCAGGTCGTAGCGCAGCAGCGCCTGCTCGCCGCCGTAGTGGCAGAAGAACACGTACTGGTCATGCCAGCCCACCGCGTTGTGGGGCGCATCCCAATCGATGAGCTGGGAGTCGATCTTGTGGCGGCTGATGGGCAGCGGCTCGCCCTCTCGCGCGAAGAGGTGGAAGTAGTCGTCGGCGTGCCAGATGGCTACCCCTCGCAGGTCAACCAGGGTGCGGGCCGATCGCAGCCCCTTGGAGCCCTGCCGAATGAAGTGCCACCCGACCAGGTTGTCACCGCGCAGGATGAAGAACTCGCTGTCCAGGAAGACCAGCACGTCGTCGTTGCGGGTGAGCAGGCCGCGCAGCTCCGCGCCGGTCTCCGCGTACCCGTCCAGCTCGGTCCCGTCCGTGACGGGGCTCGTCTGCTGCGAGGTGGTGGGGAAGGCCCAGTGCTTGCCGTAGCTCGACACCTGGATCGCGGTCGGCCGGCGCCAGCGGCCCGCCGAGGGGTCCCAGTCCAGCGGCCCGGCGTAGACGCGGCCCCGCGATAGCACGGCGTGGCCCGCAGAGGACGCGAAGTCGTTGCTCAGTTCCAGGACCTGCGGCACCTCGGCTCCGTCCACCAGCGCCTCCTGGTCGTCGCCGTCGTCGGTGTAGCTCATGCTCGCCCCGACCGGAACGGCGCCGATGAACTCGTAGTCGCCCCAGATCCCGAGCTCGTCGCAGGACTGGCGATAGACCAGCGCGTGGGTGACGTAGTCGCCGTACTCGGTCACGACGGTGCTGAGCGTGCCGGGCAGGCTCATGGCGATCTCGTAGCTGCGCCAGGGGTCGGCGGTGACCTCGGCGCTGTCGCCGGACGGGTTGCTCACCATGTGCGTCCAGAGCAGCACACTCAGCCGGTCACGCCCGCAGAAGGTGTAGCAGTAGCGGAACTTGGGAACCGTCGGCCCCTCGCCGATCGAGAACCGCTGCAGGATGGCGGCCGAGGTGCCGTCGGTCCCATCGGGAGGGAGCTTTTCCACCCAGGGCGCAGCCCCGCAGGCCACCTCCGGGAAGAGATAGGCGCCCTTGTGGGTCCAGTCGTCTGCGAAGGCTTCACTGTAGACGGTGAGGCTGCGGCCGTCCGAGCTGTCGGGCGGCTCCCAATGGCTCGCCGTCAGAATGGCCAGGCCCTTGGCCACCTCGCTCAGGCTCCCCAGGTGGAAGGCGATCCGGCAGACCTGGCCGGCCGGCGCCAGGGTCGGCACCGTCAGCTTCTTGATGAGCGTGGTGCAGGCCGCATCGGAGTAGATGCCGATCTCGAAGCCGCTGTCGTAGAGGGCGCTGTCGTTGAGGAAGAGGCCGGGCTTGTTGTAGTCGAAGAGGTCGCCGGTGAGCTGCAGATCGAGCACCATGTAGGGCCGGTCCGTCAGATCGACGCCCGCGTCCCCGAGCTGCTTGGTGAAGCACTTCGTGGCAGCCGGCGTGCTCGAGCTCGTCTTGAGCACGGCGCTGTCGGTGGGCGTGTTATCCACCGAGCAGCCCGCGCCGACCGCAGCCCAGGGGTACTCCTCGCAGTCGAAGAGCCGGTCCCGCTCGCCGGCCGACGGGCTCACGGTGGGCTTGGCGGCGGCGCTGTAATCCAGCGGCCCCTTGAAGGAGAGGGGCCGGATCTTGGTGGTGGGCGAGCGCGGCTCGTAGGCGATCAGCTTGGCCGTGGGCCCGTAGGTGGGGAAGATCACGAGTTCCGCCAGCCGCCGCGGCACGGCGCCCGGCTCCACGCGGATCTCCCCCTGCGCGTGGGACCAGACGCCGGCTCTGAGCTCGCGGACCTGCTGGTCCGGGTCCCTGCAAAGCAGCACGAGTTGGCCGTCGCTGGCGAAGGCGAACGGCGTCTGCTGCGGCATGGGCGGCCCCAGGGCAGGGCCCGTGTTCGCCCTGGCCACCAGCTTCTCGGGCTGCAGGCTCCCGTCGCTGATGTCGTAGCCGCTGACCTTGGCCAGGACGCATCGCTCGCCCGCGAAGACCCGCCGCCGCAGCGTCTGCCCCGCGCTGAAATCATCCGTGCCCGGCACTAGCCCTCACCTCGCACCGAGGCCGCGATCCGGCCGCACCAGCCGCCCCGGCCGTCCTTGCCCTCCCACTCGATCCGCAAGCCTTCGGCCAGGGCCGGGTTGCCGGCGTGGGTCGGCCGCATCGCGCGCCCCTGGCCCTCGCCCCGGGAGAGGATCGCCGGCGTCGCGTAGGAGCCAGGGATCGCCGTCGGCTTGTCGGTCGCGTAGATCATGGCGTCGGGCACGCTGTAGCCTTGGACGCGGAGCTTGGCCAGCGCCGTGATCTCGATGGTGCAGCCCGTCCCGCTGCCGCCGGAGGTGGCCACCCCGCTCTCCACCGAGTAGCCGCCCTCGCCGCTGCGGTAGAGCGCGATCGCCGTCACGGCGCCCGCGCCGTCGACCGAAACCACGAGGACCTTGCCCCCCGAGCCGCCCCCCACCACGTCGAGTTGCTCGTTGGCTTTGTAGCCGCTGCCGCCCGCCGTGGGCGTGATCTTGACGGTCCCGATCCGGCTGGCCGCCGTCGCATCAGGGGGCGGATGGACCCGCACCGAGGCGCCCGTCTGGTGGGCGAACTGCTTGGGCGCGCCGGCCGGCGTGTTGTTCCAGGCCTCCAGCGAGACGCCAAAGGCGCCCAGGTCCTTCTTCTCCAGGATCTCGTCGCCCAGGCTCACCTCCAGGGCCTCGAAGATCGGGGACGGATCGTAGCTCCCCGTCCCGGCCGAGACGGCGAGCTCCACGCTCGCCTTGTGACAGCGCGCGACCATGCAGCTGTCGGCGTAGCCCACGTTCACGCAGTACTTGATGTCGTCGTCGGTGTAGCTGTGGCCGTCGAGGTCGTTGAGGCGCCGGCGCAGCATCAGGCAGAGGTCCTCGAAGCTGGGCGTGTGGTAGCGCGTGAGCGCGTTGGCCGCCAGTTGAACGATGATCGCGCCTGCGTTGACCACCGTGGCCATCGCTAACCTCGCTAGGTCCAGGTCCCGATCTGCTCCAGCACGTACCAGCGCCCATCCACGCGGGGCCGCAGCCGCAAGCGGCAGCCGATCGCGGAGGCGACCTTCTGCGTGGCGCCGCCGGGGTCGATGGTGTCCGTCCCCTGCCGCTGCAGCGTGATCTGCTGCGCCGTGTCCACGAGAAAGCTGAGATCGCCCTCGCCCACCGCCGCTGCCGGCAGCGTCACGGTATGCCCGCCCGTGTAGTTGTCGTTGTCGAAGACCCGATCGTAGTTCACAGCGGAGAGTTCCTGGTCCGAGTCGGGAAGGTGCTGCTCGGGCCGCTCCCAGGTGCCTGCCATCTCCACGACCGTCCAGACCCCGGTGGCGAGCTTCTTGAGGGTGATCCGCGCCCCGATCTCGTTGCTGCGGATGGCCTCGCCGTCGCCTCCCCAGCCGGCGATGCGATCGTTGGCATGGGGCGTGATCGTCACGGTCTGGGCGACGCGCACCTCCACGCTCACCGCGGGGCTGCCCACCGCCACCTCGCCCAGCGTGAGCGTGCACGCCTGGGTCGCGCCCGTGTTGTGCCACAGGGACGCCACCTCCTGGTTGCCCACGCCGCTGCGGTCGGCGGTGAAGGCTCGGTGCAGCTTGCCCAGCCGGTCCACGATCTCGCCGGCGCCGAAGAAGCACACCTCGTCGCCGGCCGGGCAGCCGTCCATCTCCAGCAGGTCCTCGATGACGACGCCGGCCAGGTCCGGCGAGGCCCGGTTGTCCTTGACATAGATGGCGTGATCGGTCTGGGGAACGGCGCGGGTGTCGCGCACCCGCGGCCTGATAATGCTCACTCCCCCGATCGTGGCTGCGCCCGCGTCCTCGGGCTCGCTGCCCACCTCGAAGCCGGCGGCTCGGGTCGTCGGGTTGTCGTCCTCGTTCGGGTCGATGCAGCAGCAGTCGATGGCCGAGACGTGCGGCCCGGCCACGTCCTTGTTGCCTACGTTGAAGCCGAAGACGCCCGGCTTGCGGGAGAGGCAGTGGCGCACGACAATCTGGCCCGCCAGCAGGTTGCTGCTGCAGTCGATCTTGAACACCTTGAAGCCGTTGGCGCTGCCCTGGTCGTGGCACCCCTCGACCAGCACGTTGACGCCACCCTCGGAGTCCCCGCCGCTCATCAGGTTGTTGAGGGCGACCGCGATGCCGACGCCCGCGTTGTCCTGGGTCCGGCAGTCCCGCACCACGATCCCCTGCGCGTACTGCGTGTTGCGATCGGGCTCGATGTCGATGCCGTGGCCGGCGCCGCCCATGGCCCCGGTGTTGTTCGTGGCAACGCACTGGTCCAGGAGCACCTGCTTGCCCGTGATGACGGCGAAGCCGTTGCGGCCGTTGCCCTCGCAGACCACATGGCGCAGCAGGATGCGCTCACAGTGGTCGGCATAGGTGGGCGGGCCGGAAGCTCCAACGTAGACACCGTCGTCGTAGGAGTAGCGGCACAGCACCCCGTAGATCCGCACGTCGTTGGAGTGCTGGATGTAGATGCACCGGCTGTTGGTGGGGCCGTACTGGCTCGCCGCCATCTGCAGGATCGCCCCATAGCCCACGATCTCCACGTCGTCCTTGTTGGCGATGTGGAAGATCGAGGCGTAGCCCGCGGCGCCCGAGGGACACTGCAGGATGGTCCCCGGCTCGATCAGGATGCGGGCGCCCGAGGGGACGGCCAGCTTCCCGTAGCCGCCCACGATGTAGGTGTAGGGGCTGTCGGCCGGCTTGGGGATGAGCACCCACTGGCCCTGCTTGGCGGCGTCGAGCGCGCTCTGGATGGCGTCGCTGTCGTCGGTCTCCCCGTCGCCCAGCGCGCCGTAGTCGCGCACGTCGAGCAGCGAGAGATCGTGGGAGGGCGGCAGGTAGATGCCGCAGATGCCCCGGTCGGTGATCTCGGCCCCCGACACCAGCAGGTCGTACCAGCCCGCTTCCGCGTAGAAGTCCACCTCGCCGTCGGCGGTGGTGGTGAAGGGGTTGGACTTCTGGGTGTCGCCGTCCCGGTCTTCGTAGATCGTGCTCTTCGTCGGGCTCCCGTTGAGGGAGCCGTCCGGGTTGACCGACCCGAAGGGGTAGACGGTGATCTCAACCTGGATCGGCTTGCCCTGGTCGTCGAAGATGTTGGTCTGACCGTGTGAGTAGATCACCGCGCACCCCCTACGGGACCGACCGATAGATGACGGTCACGTCGATCGTCGCGCCCCCGTCCACGGTCTTGACGTGGATGTTGGTGCCGCACTTGATCCCCAGGGGCCAGGGGCGAGCTTCGGCCGCCGACAGCTTGACCTTGAGCGTCCCGGTCACGCCGTTGTCGAAGAGCTCGACCGTCGAGCTGCCGTCGCCGGCGACGCCGATGATGATGGCCTCGACCACCCCGGGCGTGCTCGAGACCTCCTCGTCGGCCTGGGCGCCGGAGAAGTTGTGCGAGTTGCACCAGGGCGCCCCGTATCCCAGGTTGAGCAGGGTCATGGCTGCCTCCTCAGAACTTGAATCGCTCGAACTTGCGCTGCTCGATGGCGCTCACCAGGGCGGGCCGGGCCTGCTCCCAGCGCGGGTGATAGGTCGCCTGCCGCAGCACCTGCCGCTGGTCGTTGGGATCAACGGGCAGCTCGCGCAGCACGTAGAAGGCGGGCGCCCGCTGCAGGTCCTCGGGGAACGAGACCAGGGGGTTCTCGGCCGCCGGATCGTCCGAGAGCGGCGGCAGGGTGCCGACGCCCCGGATCACCAGCTTGCCCTGGACGCTGCCGCTGGGCGTGCAGTCCACGATGAGCCGGGCGCCCTTGACGCAGAACGCGGTGGGGATCCCCGTCGCCGTGCGCCAGCCGGGACAATGGGCGTCGAGCTCCTCCTCGCTCATGCGGTCGAGCTTTCCCCCGTCCCACTCCACACGGGTGATGCGCAGGACGTCGCCGGGCAGCAGGCAGGAGGCGCCCGACAGGCTGAGCTCGCCGCCCTGGGCGTTGCTCCAGCTCGCGCCGTCCATGATCTCGGTCTGCCGCGAGATGATGCCCAGGGCTTCGTTGGCCAGCGTCAGGTAGAGATCGGGGTTGGGGCGGGCGCCTTCCTTGCTATGGGCCTCGGTGATGAAGTTGGCCAGGTCCGCCCAGGTGAGGGTCGCCATCGGTCAGTCAGTCGTGATCGTCATGGTGCAGCCGGTGGACTCGTTGACGGCCACCCAGTAGCTGCCGTTGCTCTGGAACCGAACGCAGGACCCGATCCGGTGACCGGTCGCAAACGTCACCGAGTCGGCCTGCGCGTCGTTCGGGGCGATCAGGGTGTCGGCGGTCGCCGCGGCGTAGGTCGGCGCCGTGGTGTCGCTGTTGGCGTTGACGCAGCGGAACCAGCTCCCGGCCGGCGCGCCGTTGCCGGGCAGGGTCACGGTCACCGCGCCGGCGTAGGTGAAGTAGAGGGTCTTGCCGTAGTCGGCGATGGTGCAGGTGTAGGAGTCGGCCGAGATGGTCTTGGTGGCCATGCGCAGCGGCCGGAAGGTCCCGACCGCCTGCACGTTCCCGGCGCCGTCCACGGTAAAGCCCATGTAGAAGGTGCGGTGGTCGCCCACCGACAGCTTGCCGTAGGTGACGGCCCAGGCCGCGCCCGCGATCACCAGGATCAGCAGGGCGGCCATGAGAACCGCCGTCCGCGTGTGTCGAAGCATCCGATCGTCTCTCCTCTCGTGGTGTCTCAGCCCCTAGCCGGCCTTGGGCTTCGGCTTGCGCTTGGCCTCGGGCTTGAGCTTGGGGGGCTGGTAGGTCGGCGAGTCGAGGTTCCGCAGCCAGGCGGCGTGCCGGCGCACGTTGCGCTGGTAGACGGTGATGGGGATCTGCCTCTCCTCGCCTGGCTCAAGCGTGATCCGCCCGCCCGGCAGTTCGTGGTCCACGATCTCCCTGCGGACCTCCGAGCCGTTCTTGATGCGCCTGTGTTGCTCCAGCATGGTCTCCTCCAGCTAGCGGGTAAGAGCGCGGGGCCGCCCGGATGGACGGCCCCGCCAGGATCCCAACACCCTGCCTGCGGAAGGGCTAGATGTTGGTCCTCATGTCCTGGATGCAGAAGAAGTTGTCGCAGCGGTTGGCGCTGATCTCGTGGTAGCCGCCGTAGGGGGCCTCGTAGTTGGTCTTGCGACCGCCCCGGGCGGGCTCCCAGATGTCCCCGTACTCCCGGAGGAAGTCGTAGTCACTCAGCGGGTGCCAGGCGAGGTCCTCCAGGGTCAGGCCCACCAGCACGTTGCGCGGCAGCGTCTTGATGGGCTTGATGGGGATGCGCCGGCCGTCAGGCGTGATGAAGTAGCCGGCGTACCGGCTCCCCACCGCCGCCTGCTCGACGCGGGCCGTGCTGGAGACGTTCACGGTGACCGTGTTCTCGGCGCGGTTGCGCCGGTCGATCGCCATGCAGAGGTCCCCGTGGCCCGCCAGCAGGTTGACCTCGCCGCCCCCGCCGCCGTTCTCCGCCGCGGAGATCGCGTCGGAGATGACGGAGAGGTCCCACGCCGTGGGCACCCCGTCCACCGGCGCCTCGGACTCGAGCCCGAAGTCGGTGGCCTGCAGGATGAGGCTGCGCAGGCTGGGGTGGTCGCCGCGGGCCAGGCCCTGGAAGGTCGGCACCTGGAAGGGCGCCGTGTAGTGGCTGCCGTCCTGCACCAGACCCAGCACGCCCATCGGGAGCTTGTCCTTCGACCCCGCCAGGTACACGATGTCGTTGTCCACGATCCCGTGGCCCGTAGCATGAGCGAAGGTGAAGGTGCCGTCGACAGCCTCTTTGTTCTTGCGCTCGCCGAAGGTGACGGCGGTGATCTTCACACCCTGGACCCGATAGTCTTCCCCGCTCGGGTCCCAGATGTCGACCTTCATCCCCTTCTTGAGCTGCTGGACGTTCTCGATCCCGCTGTCGGTGTAGGTGTTGTCACAGGTGACTGTGACCACGTTGGGGCTGCCGGCGTCGGCGGCCTCCTTCACGCGCGCCACGGCGCCGGACTTGTTGCCGGCGCACGAGACCTCCAGCAGGTTGTCCCAGTCGCGCCGCTGGTTCTTCAGCGCCAGGTCCACGACGTTGCCCCACGAGGAGGCCCCGCCCGTGGCCCGGTCCATCGCCTGCTTGCTCACGCCGGCCGTCACGATCAGCTCGGCCAGCGGGATGAGCATCTTCTCAAAGCCGACAGTCTCGGGCGCGGGCAGATCGTCGTTCTCCTTGAAGCCCTGGCCCGTGTAGGGGAAGTCGGTCTGGATCAGCACCTCGATGTACTCGCCGCGGAAGCTCTCGCGGTCGATGTTGTCCCGAAGCGCCTCCAGGAGCGGCACCTTCTGGATCGTCTCGGGCACGATCCGGCCGCTGGGGAAGTTCTTCATGTAGTTGTTGAGGTCGGTCAGGTTGACGCCGGCCGCCATCGCCAGCACGGCGACGCCTGCCATGACCAACAGGAACGTGAGCACGGTCTGTCCTTTCCGGTCGGTTTATCCGCCGGAACGCATGGCCTCCGCGGCCTGCTCTGCCTTGCGGACGGCGGCCCGCCGCTCGGCGGGCGTCATCTCGTCCAGGGACTTGGGGGCCTGGGTGGCCGGCGTCCCGTCGGACTTGACCTTGTGGGTCTCTGCGTACTGCTGGTTGTCGCGGACCTGAGCCGCGCCGAAGTGGGCAAAGAGCCGCCGGGCGGCGGCGAAGCCCTCCTTGGCGCACCCCTCGACGAGCTCTTCGCTGAGCTCCTCCCCGTCGCTGAGGCGCTGGGTGAGGAGCCGGTCGGTCCTGTCGAGCAGGATCCCGTCGAGGAGCTTGGCGTCCGCGTCCTCGAGGTCGGGGAGCACGGCCTTGCGGGCGTCGGTGACCATGCCCTCCACGACCTCCATCAGGTTGCCGAGGGCCTCGACGGCCTCGGCCTCCCGGCCCGCTCGGGTTCGCTCCTGGCTGTCGCGCTCAAGCCGCTCCAGCCGCTGGTCGCGGTCGTGCAGATGCTGGTAGAGATCGGGGCTCACCCAGGCGCCGTGGTAGCGCACGTTGCCGTCGGCGTCCCGCTCCAGCTCGTCAGGCGGGGTGCGCTCGGGCTTGGCTTCGCCCCGGGCTGCGCCGGCGTCGCCCCTGTCGTCGGGCGCGGCTGCCCGCCCCTCGCCGGGGTCGCCCTGGCTGCCACCCTGCAGCTCGCGCTCCAGTTCCTTGTTGCGCGTCTGCAGGGTCTTGATGACGCCCACCAGGCGGCCCGTCTCCTTGCGGCGCTGCTGGGCCGCCTCGCCGAGCGCCTTGTCCAGGTCAGGGGCCGCCTCGGGCTTGGGCTCGCCGCCCCCTTCGGGGGCCTGCTTGCCGGTCTTGTCTGCGGGCGGCTCGGTCTGCTTGTCGGCGCCGGCTGCCCCCCCGTCGCCGCCGTTGCCGCCCTTGCCGCCGTCGCCGGCGTCGCCCCCTGCGTCGCGGCCTGCGTCGCCGCCGGCGGCGGGATCCCCGCCGCTCTCGGCGAGCGCGAGCGCGACGCAGAGCGCCGCCACGAGCGCGATCAGCATCTCCAACATGGTCCCAACCTCCTCGCCCTGTCACGCTGGGCCAAGCGATGTCCCGGATGACGCGCCGGGTGCGCGAGCCCCGATGACGGCCGGGGCGGCCGAAACCAGAAGCCCGGGCGGAGAAACGAAGAGAGCCCCGCCCCCTTGGCCAAGGGTCGAGGCTCCGAGTCTCTCCGTGTCGGGCGCTGATGGGGCGCCCTACCGGGCTGCTATGCGATGGTCACTTGCGCCGACGCTTGCGCTTCGCTCGATGGAACTCCGCATTGGCGCAGGCGTAGAACTTGTCGGCGTCCTTCTCGGGCGAGTATCCCTGCTCCCGGCAGCGGGCCTTCGCCTGCTCCCAGATCTCCTCGTCTCTCTGGGTCTTCACGAAGCCCGGCATGGCCGCCTATCCTCGGCGATAGCGCGCGAAGGTGCGGGCCAGGCTGGCGCGCCGTTTCGTCTTGGTGCTGGCGCGGCTTCCCTGCTTGAGCACTTTGCGGGCGTACTCGAGTACTCCCATCCCGGCCCGCTTGGCCTGGGCGGCGAAGGCGCCCACCGTCCCCCTGCGCTCCATCTCCTGCTTCACGCCCTGCATCCATTTCCGGGCCATGAGTCGCTCCTACGGTCCGAGCTCGAAATGCAGCGCCAGGCACTGCTCGTGGTAGAACTCGCGCCAGTGATAGTGCGTCCCGGCGGCGCCCACCACCACGCCCAGCACCAGGGCCAGCAGCAGCACCAGCCCCCAGTGGGTCAGCACCCACTGGTTCACGCGGAAGAGGAGCCGCTCGCTCAGGCTCATGGCGCCGCCTCCTCGGCTGGTGCCTCGGCCGCGGCCTGCTCGCCGGTACCGGTCAGCGCCTCGGCCTGCGTCTCCTGCACCTGCCGGGCCAGCACGAGCTGGTCGAGCCGGGCGTCGGCCTCGACCAGCGCCGTCACGGCGGCGTAGCGGTGGAGCCGGCTCACCACCTGGCGCAGGTCGTTCATCGAGAGCGGCGCCAGCATCTCGTCGATCTCCTCCTCGATGTCGGGCAGCCCGCTGTGCAGCAGCGCCGTCAGCTTCGCGTACATATCCTCGACGTTGGCGTAGGGACCGAAGAGGCCGCGCTCCACCTGGTCCTGCCGGAGCTGGGCGCGCTGCGCCTCGGTCATCATGGGCACCGAGCGCGCGATCACGTCCTCGGTGTTGCGCAGCTCGCTGCCGAAGAACGAGCGCACCCGCACCCGGTCGTTGAAGCCCACCACCCGCACCATGCGCGGCACCCGGTAGTGGTTGCGGGCGAGCAGCATCTTGTGGCGGGCGACCTTGCAGTGGGCCTGGTCGAAGCCCGAGCGGAAGAGCGTGAGGCCGGCGACGTCCGCCTCGCGCAGCAGCATGACCGCCGTGGCGGTCGTGGCCTGGGGCGGGTTCTCGCCGATCGAGGGCTCGCGGATCCCGGCCGCGTGCATAAGGCTGTTCCAGAGCTGCTGCTGCAGCTTCTCGGCGTCGCTGGTCTTGAGGTCGTAGCGCAGGAACTGGAACTCCTCGATCCCCGTCCCCAGCCGGATCCGCTTCTGGCCGGTCTCGGGGTCCACTTCCTGGGTGATCTCGCCGCTGCCTCGGGTCGCCATGTCGCCGCGGAGCTGGCGGTTCTTCAGCTCCACCAGCTGGCTCGTCGTGGTGTTGATCTCGATCTGGAGCGGGCGCAGGGGCGTGATGAAGGGGAGCGGGTAGGCGCGCGCCGGGATCGGGAACCAGTCCAGCACCACGAAGGGCATCTCGCCCTCGGGAAGCTCGGCCTGCTGCAGGAGCACTCCGTTGGCCCAGACCATCATCCGGCCCCGGGGATAGCTGGGCGTGGGCGCCGCGTAGAGCCGCTTGAGGATGGCGGCGTTGTGGCGCTTCGGTGCGCTGGGCGCGACGCTGTCCTGCAGCCCGACGGCCGCCAGCAGCTTGTCCAGGGCCCGCACCGACTCGGCGTGCTCCTCGGCCTCCACCTTCTTGCCGTAGAGGTCGCCGATCTCGTCGGTGCTGCGCACGTCGGAGACGATGATCCAGCTGGGGCGCTTGGAGTTGTCGTCCCAGGGGCACTGGTGCCAACGGAAGGGGTTGAGGGTAGCCGTGCTGATGTCGCCCAGTCCCGGCACCCACCCCGCCTCCGTGCGGCCGGGGGCGTCGGGATCCCAGCGCGTCTCGCGCAGGGTGCGCCCCGTCATCATGCACCACAGCGTCTCGTGG
>Ga0180434_10006753_pt1 | contig 13112 bp, 15 predicted proteins | sample SS_ome_7_FD_132453 | JGI IMG/M metagenome (GOLD analysis project Ga0180434, IMG submission 132453) | Hypersaline lake sediment archaeal communities from the Salton Sea, California, USA - SS_1_D_2 metaG | ecosystem: Environmental > Aquatic > Non-marine Saline and Alkaline > Hypersaline >... | reverse complement strand
CTCCGGCTGCAGGGGATTATGAAATCGAATGGTCGTGCATGGTTTCGGCGTCTGATAAAAAAGTACAGATGATTACACGGTTACAGGTCGACGATACAGACACGTACGATGAAGGCGGCGAGGACTTAGCCGGAGACGTTTATTCAGACGGAATTTACGTACACAGGACAGGCAAATTTGTTGCATCACTAAGCGCGGCGAGTCATGATATCGATCTGGATTTTAAGAGCGGAAAGATCGGCAAGACGGTGTATATAAAGCTGGCAAAGATTACACATAGGAGGGTTGCATAATGGCCGCGACCAAGTATACATATTCAATCAACGGCGACTTTCCGAACCATATTGTTGCCACGACAAAGCTCACTAATGAAATAGAAAAAAGCGCGATTGTTACGGCACTGAATCACATTGAGACAGACGATGATGTCTGCGACGTGTGGTTTGACGATGCACTCTCAGGCGGAGATGAAACCATTCTCGACGGATTGGTCGCAGCACATGACGGGGTTGCTTGTATCTGTACGCCATACATTGCGCCCCTTGTAGAATATACGAGTGATCATGAACTCGTTGCGGGCGACCTTTGCAAGACGATAAACATGAACAAAGCAACGGCGATTACAATTACAATTCCGAAAGATTCTGACGTAAATTTCCCGATTGGCGCATCTTTTCCAGTTATGGCAGGAGGGGTCGGGATTGTAACGTTTGCACCTAAAGACGGCACGGTTAATTTACGATCTCTGAACGGGTATCTGTCAATAATAGGACAATATGCCGGAGCGACCGCGACAAAGATCGGGGCGAATGAATGGCTTGTTACGGGAGCGTTGGCATGATGCATTTGCTCGCACAACAAAGCGGAGCAGAATCAATTGACCGGCGTTTTATAACGTCGTGGAAAACAGACAATGCTGGAGTAAGCGGTAACGATGAAATCAAATTACCGCTTGAGTCGGGCGGTGAATATAATTTTAAGGTTTACTGGGGCGATGGCAATTCGGACTGGATCTCAGCATGGGATCAGGCCGAGACGACGCACACGTACGCAAGCACCGGAACGTACGAAGTGACGATAATCGGGGCATGTCGCGGATGGCGGTTTAATAATGGCGGTGACTGCGAAAAATTACTTGAGATTAAGAACTGGGGAACAAGTTTTCGACTCGGAAATAACGGCGGCTATTTTTACGGCTGTACTAATCTTACGATTACAGCAAGCGATTGGTTACAGATAGGCGGGACGACTGATTTTACTGAGGCGTTTCGAAATTGTTCATCTTTAACGGATGGATTAAATGTCGATGTCTCGACAGTGACGGATTTTAGTAATTGTTTCACCGGGAGCGCATTTAATCAGGACATTGGATCTTGGGACGTGTCCAGTGCAACTGATATGAAATTTATGTTTTATAATGCAAGCGCATTCAATCAGGACATCGGATCTTGGGATGTGTCTAATGTAACGGACATGCAAAAGATGTTCAGAAATGCGGATTCATTTAATCAAGACATTGATGGATGGGATGTGTCGAATGTTACTAGCATGGCATCAATGTTTCAAAGCGCGGCGGCTTTCGATCAAGACCTTAATTCGTGGGATGTGTCTAGCGTGACATCCATGCAGAATATGTTCCGAAGTACATCCTTTGATGGAAATATTACGAGCTGGGACGTTTCGAGCGTTACGGATATGCGTTACATGTTTTTTGATAATCCTGCATTTAATCAGGACGTAAGCGGATGGGATGTGTCAAGCGTCGAACAGATGGATAGTATGTTTCGACAATGCTCGATTTTCAATCAAGATATTTCTTCGTGGGATGTGTCAAGTGCATTGGACATGAATCGAATGTTTCACGGTGCGGACGCATTTAATCAGAACATAGGCGGATGGGACGTTTCTAGCGCGACGGACTTGTCGAACATGTTTGCATACAATGACGCATTCGATCAGGATATAGGCGGGTGGGACGTTTCTAGTGTTGAGAATATGAACGGCATGTTTTTTGCGGCGTCGGCATTCGATCAGGATATTTCTGGATGGGATATTCAATCGCTTACGGATGCAACTGACATGTTTAACTCGGGAAGTAATTTTAGTACAGCGAATTACGATCTTTTATTGGTCGGATGGGAAGGTAATCTTCACAATAATAATGTTCCGTTTAACGCTGGAGATGCACAATATTCGGCAGGGGCTCCAGCAACAGCACGGGCGGCACTTGTAACTGATGGCTGGACAATAACGGACGGAGGACAGGTGCCGTGAGTCAAGAATATAAAAATACTACCAAAGCAGATGCATGGACCGTATGCATTTCTAAAGGAGTGACGCATTTTGCAGTAGTATCTCCGGGGTGTATTACAACAACCGGGCAGGAGAACTTGGATTCATATACGCAGCCTGAACAGGTTGCGGACAAAATGATTGAACGTTATCGAATATTGAACAACAATGCAGCATTATTAAAAGCAGCATTGTTATGCGAGGACCTTGGACAAGGGGACAAGGCAAAGGAGTTGTGTCAGGAGATCTTAGACAACGGCGGGGCGGGTGTTGACATCAAAGAAGTAGAAGAAAAATTCAAGGAACTGGATGCGAAAACGGAAAAAGAACTGTCGCAAATGTCTGTAAAACACATGACATGACAGGGGACATGATGAAAGAGGCTTCACATGCAAGGCGACAAGAATTCGACCCCTCCGGCGTTACTCGACAAGGGAGCTATTGTAGAACGACTAAAGAACCTAAAAGAGCGTGTAACAGAACTAAGAGAAGACATTGATAAGAAAGCGAGCAAAAACGGTTTGGCAGCAGAAGTAGAAGCATTAGAAAGAGAAATTAAGGAGTCAAAAAAAATGGCTACCAAGGCATTAGAAAAGCCACATGGCTGCATCCAGACCGAAGCAATTAGTGACATCAGGAATAATATTCAAGTGCTGTCTGGTGACATGAAATCTGCGAACGGAGAACGAAAACGAACCTTTTATTGGTTGTTTGGATTGCTGACTATGTTGGCCGTGCCTACGATTGCAGCGTGGATAACGATGGACAAATCAGTTGCAACAAATACTCACACGATTAATGCTGTGCAGATTGATGTGGATGAAATCAAAAAGAAGCAGGAAGAGTTACCCAAAGAAATCAAGGCCGAGATGAAGGAACAGCAGTTTCGGTATGAAAAACAGCTCAATGAAAAGACTGAATTAATAATTGAAGCGATAAGAGTTCGGGTTGAACCCCGTCGCAGAACAAACAGGGAAGTGACAAATTAATGAATTGCAAAACTTTACATCTGGCGCGGCAAGAGTATTCTTGCCAAAGACCAAGCAATAGAAGGAGGAAAAGATGTCAGACACAGTATTTGTAAGATTAAAGCCGCATTATCCGAGACTCGGATGTGTACGGGGAACTCAGACCATAATTACAGAGCAGGGGTCATTTAAGTTTTTCGCTGGCAAATGGGTAAGGGTAGGACGGTCTATTGCAGATCTTCTTTTGAAGAAAAAAATGGATCGGAACAATCCTGCCAGCATTGCGGCATTCGAAATGGCCGAAACAGCCAAGGACATCAGGCGCATTGAAGATGAATGGAAACAGGCAATGATTGCGGCACAGGCAGAGGACGGTCTTGCTCAGGCGACGGACATTATTGCAGATGCAACACAGTTGACGCCGAAGACGGACAAAGGCAGCGTGGATGATGCAATAAGAAAACATCTTGGGGATGATGCAATTGAAGAGGCTAAGATTGCTCACAGGAGAGCTGGCGGCACTGTGGATGAAATTATGAACAAGGCCAACGCAATTGAAGACGATGAAGACGAGAACGAAGAGGACGAAGAAATTATGGAAGTTCCTGAGACGGTAAAGAAAAAAGTCGCCAAGAAAAAAAGTCCTGACAAAAAGAAAGCCAAAGTTGCAAAGAAAAAGATCAGGAGAAAAAAAAGTAAGGCGTAATTATAAATCAGCAACAGAAGGAGACTCAGATGAGCAAGCCAGACGAAGATAGGAATCTGGTCAAGATATATCAGCTTCCGTTGGCAGGATGGTTATACATGAAAGACATAACTCTGGTGGACTGCTGGGAGGATGACAGGTCATCAGTTTTTCTGTTTGATGATCCGGAATGCAAAACGAAACAGATGGAAATAGATTTCCTTAATTCGGAAGCTCATAAGCATGATCAGGCAGTGCGGACATTGAAAAATCTTTTAAGATCTAAGAAACAGAGGCATTAGCGATGTCAGCTTCTTTGGTATATTTCATTCCGGACATTGATCTGGCCATGTTGAATTATGACCAGATAAGACTGTACAGGGCCGACGCGGTAGATGGCACTTATGCATTGTTAGGCGCAAAGACTCAGGCGCTTGAATCAGGCAAACGGTTATATACATTTCAGGACGCAGAGGGCGGTGAGGATAAGTGGTATAAATATACTCTTTATAATTCGAGCACTCTGAATGAATCGGATTTGTCATATGCCAGAAACGGAGCATCGGTTGAGTACTGTAATATACAGGACCTGAGAGATGAAGGTCTTACGGCTGCAGCTGCGGATGATAATCGAGTACGCAAAGCAATAGGACTGGCTACGCGGTATATCGAACGTATTACAGGCAACTGGTTTTATCCACGGGAGAGGACATTCATTCTGGACGGCATAGGAAAGAACGTTCAATTTCTTCGGCATCCGATTGTTATGATCGAAGAGACAAAAATATTAAGTGACTTAAATGATGAGTTCCTTACTATCGAGACCCCGGACCTGTATGTTTACAACAGACATTTAACTCAAGGATTACTTTCACCGGATGACAGAAATAGTCCGCGGATTGAAATACGGGATTTCAGCACGGCAGCGTTTTACTATTTCGCAAAAGGAAAGCAGAACGTTCAGGTCAAGGGCATATTCGGATGGACGGAACTACAGCCGGGAGCATATGCAGGGGAAACCGAAGAGGGGTCTCAGATCCCAGTAAATTATGGCACGGTTCCGGACCTTATCAGGCACGCGGCAGTTCTTTTATCGCTGAGAGAAATAGCACTGAAGACCGATCTTGATGAGCTGGAGGACTGGAGAAAGCGATGGGCCGTTACTCAGCAAAAGACCGAGGACCAGACAATAACGTTTGGCACTCAGGCGTTGACAGCCAAGGGTGCTTATACTGGGGATTCGGAAATAGATGATATTCTGGACGCGCATTCAGTGCCGACTATGGTAGGATCTATATGAATGAGAGGACGGTTAATACAGAAGTTCATTCTTTCGGTAAGCAGACTCGATACCAAGGAGACCAGCGAGGCTGACGGATACGATGATGACTACCGGGAGGTACTAAGGACTCCAGCCACAGATGAATCTATAGGCGATTCAAAGCGCAAAGACCATGATTTGGACAAGATTCCCTGTCAGTTAAGACAGCGGGACATGAATGGTTTATATATGGTCGCCGGTGGGGATGACTTCAGAGATATTATTCGGATTACTCTTCATTATAGGGACTTGGAAAATCAGGGCTTGGTTGCGGATGATGGCTTTCCGCTGATTACCAAAGGCGCGAGAATCGTAGCATTGCACTCTAAGGACGGAAGGCTGGCATTGTCTTTTCCTGCTTCACCGGGCTTATACATTACAAAAGTTGAGCCGAGGGGATGGGGTATTGACGTGGCAAAGCCCCGGTTAAATTTGATTCGGCTTGAATGCGAAACGAGACAGGGGGCCGGGTAATGATAGGCGTACACGTAACGGGACTGGATGCTGCTATTCACGGAACGGTTGCAGTTTCGCGGAAAATTAATCGAGCTATAGAATTTGGAACGATGAATGCAGCACAGGATTTACGTAAGGAAATCATTCAGGGGATTAATAAGCAAGCACCCGGCGGAAAAAAATTCAAGCCCCTGTCTCCTATGACTCTGGCGATACGGAAGGCACAGGGATTCGGCGGAAAGAAAGTACTGCTGCGAAGCGGATTTATGCGGGGCAGCATTAATGTAAAACGAGGTGCGGACAGGGCATCTGCATTTGTCGGCATTGCAAGAACAGCCAGAACGAAAAAAGGAGAAAAGCTGGTAAACATTGCTGCGGTTCATGAGTTCGGATTTAAGAAACCGAAGGTGATCAAGGTAACGCAGAAGATGCGTAATTTTTTTATGGCACTTTATCTCGGCGGATTTACGAAAGGACCATTAAAGCAAAGCAAGCGACAGATTGTTCTTAATGTTCCGGCAAGGCCATTCCTTCGGCCGGCTCAAGAGGTATGGGCAAAAACGGCTCAAAAGAAATTCAGGCAGCGTATGAGCAGAAAGATGTTTGGTATGTAATGGCAGTTCCAAGCATAAGCGCAGTAGTTCCCGGCGATGGAATTACCTTAGGCGGATACTTGATTGAAATTACGGGAACGAATTTTAGAATACCTCCAGTACCGCCAGCTGGATATACCGGGGGCGAAGCGCAGAGAACAGTCAAGGTAGAGATTGACGGTGTGGAATGCGATCTGGTTTATGAAGCAACAACAGCGAGGGTGTTTGCTTTGATACCTCCATATGCCGGGGATCCGGATGACTTGGCTAAGGACGTGGACGTAACGGTAACAAATCTGGACGATGATGGTGATCCGATACCGGGCGAAACAGTCACTCTGGTTGATGGATTCAAATATCATTATTTAGACTTAGCGATTGAGCAACCGGTTACGAACGTAGGACGCAAGCTGAAACATCTTATGGAGAGACGGATAACAAAGAACGTGTATCTGAGAACCAGTCCGGACTATGATGATACGGTCGCAGACGAGCTGGACAGAATTGCGGAGCAAGCTGGTGACGAACCTTGGGTGGCCATAATCGGACCGACTCTTGAGCCAAATCCGGACTATCAGGAAAACGAATATCAGGAAAAAGAACTGGCTGGAGGTGAGTACAGTAACTTCAGAGAGGCGGTAGCATGTGATTTGACTTACGAAATAGCCGGTGGAGCCTCTGGAGCAATGTCTCACCAGATAACTTTGAATTTATTGAATCTTCTGGTAATATTTATGAGACAGACTACGCATGTGGAATTTGAGGTTGCAGGTTCGGGCGTAGACTTGGAGACTGAGGAAAGAGAGATAGAGTTGACCGGATACCCTAATTTAGTAGAATCGACAAACATAGACGGACGGTTTCGGTTCGTATCTGAAATAAAGGTGATTGGAGTGCCGGTTGACTTGAGAGACAGATTCGAGGCAATAAGAACTGCGGAGCTGGACGAGGATCCAGATTTCGACTTTTATGGCGAGTAGGAGGTCGATGTGGTTATCATAAAAAACGTAAGCAAACAGCAATTCATTTTTACTCTGGTGCATGATATTTATTGCATCGGAGCAGGAAAATGTGAATGCGAAACCAAAGAGGTTCAGACTACCGTCCATGATCCGAAAACAGGCAAGCGTGGTATTAAGGTCGTTGAGAAAAAAATTCCGAAGGCCGTTTACATCAGACCGGGCTTTACTACAAAGCCGATAAACAACGTAGTAAGAAATCTTCCTGATATTCAGGGCGGATTGAATGCCAAGCCGAAAAGAATAAAGCTTTTCGATTACGAGGAGCCGACGGTATCGACTTCCGAGCCGAAGACCAGTACAAGGACGGTAACAAATACACAGACAAAAAAGCCGATTAAGCGCAGACGCAAAAAGAAATAATACCAGCTAGAACCAGACATAGAGATAGGAGCAGAGTCAGGGACGTAGCGTTCCAATACGGAGGTATAATATGGAACTCCTATCTGCAAAAGTAGTAATAAGAGAAGAAGCCCCTAAGATCAGATCTGCTCCGAGTTTACCGACGGCGGTACTTGGAATTGTAGGTGTAACGGAACGTGGTCCACTGGATCAGACACTTCTGGTTACATCATGGGGAGAGTACGTATCTCAGTACGGTAATTACATTACGGACAGCGATGTTCCGTTGGCAGTGCATTCTTTCTTCATTAATGATGGAAAGTATCTCTACATGAGAAGGATATGTCACTTTACGGACGTGGACAGTCCATCATCGTTTACCGCGGTCAAGGCATCGAGAATGCTTCAGACAGATGGTGGCGGTGCAACAGCCGGGGCGGTTGTCTCAAGCAACTCGGCACCGTTCGAGCTGGCTGATGGAGATACGCTGGACATCACAACGGACTTGGGCGGACCTACTACGGCAACATTTAACGGCACGGCTCCAAGCGTAACGGATACGACTTCTTATCCAGTGGGACCCGGAACGGGTGTTCTACAGGTCAAGGTAGATCAGGGCAGTACTCAGAGCATAACGTTTGCTGGAACTGAGACTACGGCGGATGACATTGCGGCAACAATCAATGCACAGATTGAAGGCGCGAGAGCAATAGTCGTAGCTGGTCCACAGGTGAAGATCGAATCTGACAAAAAAGGTACTGGCGGATATGTCGAAATCGTGGCTAATCCTTCGGCGAATCCCTTGCTTACTTTTTCGACTTCGGAAGTGCAGGGCGGAGGAAATGTTGCGGACATCGAAGCGGTAACAGGGGCCGAAGTCAAGAGCGTGGTTGAAGGTGCGGTATCAGGAGTTGAGGTATCCGGCGATACTTACGTAACCATAGCCCGCAGCGATACCGGGTCAACCAAGTACGTGACGGTTGCGGCCTCGAGCACGGCAGACGATGAGATGGGATTCGACAATCTGCAGCACGACGGCACGGACGATTCTCCGCAAGATACTTTGAATGTCGAAGGCAAGACGGAAGGGACTTATGCTCACAACGTAAAGACGAAGGTTGAAGACGCCAGCAATGGTGACAGCGACTATTTCAATTTTTACGTTCTGGAAGATGACATAATCACGGAACGGTTTCCCGATGTGACAATGGAAGATGAAGCGGATCCGCGATATGTCGAGACGATAGTCAACGATGAAGATAACGGTTCAATGCTGATTCAGGTTGAGGATCAGGAACTGGCGGGAACAAGGCGACCGGCAAATCAGACATCGAGCGCATTGGCTGGCGGAGATGATGGACTGACCAGCTTGGCCGATGTGGATTACATAGGCTCTGAAGCTGGAAAGACCGGCCTGTATGCTTTCGATATTATATCGGACATAACCTTGATAGCGGTTCCGGGCATAGCTACTTCAGGCGTGCAGAATGCAATGATTACATATTGCGATACACACAGAAGCGGAATGATGCACGCATGTCTGGATCCACCGGCGAGCCAGACTGCATTGCAGATGAAGACCTATGTTGAGACAACGGCATCGCTGAAGAACCTTTCAGAGCATGGATTCATATGGTGGCCGAGAATCAAGGTGGTCAATCCTAATGAGACCATTTACGGCAATGAGAAATATGTCGTAATTCCACCGGCGGCATCATTGGCCGGTGTCATGGCTCGGAATGATTCACGAGGGCCCGGCGGAATTGCTGAAGCTCCAGCGGGAATTGAGTACGGATTGATCAAGGACTGCGTAGGTCTGGAGACGGACGAAGCTCTGGATCCGAAAAAGCGGGACTTGGTTTATCCGGCGTTGATTAATCCGATAACCAAGATTGGAAGTTCGCCTTATCATTCAGACGGCAGCAGAACACTGAAGGAGAACGGCAACTGGCCGAGCATCGGACAGAGACGGCTGGTTACTTACATCGAGAGGGTAGCGAGAATTGCTGTACTGTATGCCAAGCACAGGAATATCACGAGAAGACTCAAGAACAGTGTTGAAGGAACGATGGAACAGTTCCTTCTTGAGCTGACCAGCTTGGGAGTTTTTGCGTCAACAAAGCCAAGAGAGGCATTCTGGATTGACGTATCAGACGAGTTGAATCCACCGAGCGTGGCATTTGCAAGACAGGTCAGAGTAAGAATTGGTCTGGCGACTGCTTATCCGGGTGAGTTCATCATCATATCATTCTCACAGGATTTAAGGGCACTTGAGCAGGCGCTTCTTTTCTAAGGAGGAATAAAAATGGCCAATGAAAGAAAAGACAGAGATAAAGGCTTTCTATTTCTGGTAGAAATCGGAGGCTTTAACAAGGCGGCTTTCCGGACGTGTTCACCTATCCGGCGGGATACGGAGATTATCGAAAACTGGGAAGGCGGCGAAATGATTGCGGACAAGGATCCGGGTCGGACCATGTTTGATCCGATAACACTGGAACGGGCCATGACGGATAACGAAGAACTCCGGCAATGGTGCGAGGACGTGGTTAATTTCACAGAGGGCAATGCTGGTGTTCCATTGAACGAGCTGAAAAAGACTGTGGACATCATACAGCTGGACAGGACAAGAACTCCTATCCGGAAGTACAGACTCCATGAATGCTGGCCAAATACGGATCAGATAGGACCGTGGGACAACACTACCAGCGAAAATGTTTTGGAGTCTGTGACTCTTACATTTAAGTATTACACAAGAGAGCCGGTATAATTATCGGCTCTATAAAAGGCCAAGAACCAGAAGGAGGATAAGATGACAGAACAAGACCATACCGTAAAAAATCAGGCAAGCGAGAGTCAGACAGAACCTTTACAGGATACGAGCGTCCAGAAATCGGAAGATACTGGACCGGAAAAGTCCAATGTTAAGCCTTTTCCCAAGCCCGGCAAAATGAAAAAGATCGTTTGTCCGTCTGGATTGACTGTGACTTTAAGAAAAATGCAGACACATGAGTACGATTATTTCGATGGTGCTACGGAAAGGGATGTTCCTACCATAACAACCAGCATATTGAATTCATGCACGGAACAGGTTCACAGTCCGGTTCCAGCGTTTTATTCATTATCTAAGGAAGGAAATCTCGACTGGATGAAGGTTCTTACCGGTGACAGACTATATGCTCTGGTGCAGCTCAGAATTCTTTCATTAGGAAGCAAGTACGAGTTTACGGTGCATTGTGAAAGGCCGTATTGTCCACGGATGATTCATTGGAAGGTAGATTTGGACGAAGACATTCCTGTTCTGGACCTGCCGGATGAATCCCTTGAAGCATTATCGGCAAATAAGCCTTTATCTTTCAAGCTTCCGGACAGCGGTAATGTAGTCAAGTTTGTTCTTCCTACAGCCGAAATTGAAGAACGGTTGATGAAGATGGAGGATAACCAGTTTCAGACAAAGATAACGGCACAGCGTTTGCTTCACAGGATTGTAGACATCGAAGGCGTTGAGCCTAATGACCGGTCTACGTTCTTGGACAAGATGGACATTGATGAGCTGGCGGAATTGCAGATAGCCATGGATGATGCCGATTGCGGAATAGATACGAACATCATAGTGCAGTGTGGTGGGTGTAAGGCGTCACAAGAGGTAAGTCTCCCTTTCGGACTAACTTTCTGGCTACCGAGTACCTTAGAACGAAATCGACGAAGGCGGCGGCGCTCGAGATCTTCAAAGGAATAGATCATGAGTATCTGCATACCTTGGTCATTAATGCATGTCGGATGGAATTGGGATGCGGGATAGCTGGAATAACGATGGAGCAGGCGTGGAGGATGACCATTGAAGACTTGGAGGACATCGCCAGAGCTTCGGTAGAAACAAGAAAAGCGGGACTCGGTGTCATAAAGGCGTTGGCCGAAATCGTAGCAAAGGCAGGTGGAATGAAGCTGAGATGGTCAAGAAAATGAGATAGCTATGGCACTCAATCAATCCATGGGAATCGGTTTCGTCATTACAGGCAAAGACCTCGCTTCCCGACAAATCAACAAAGTCAAAGGTAATCTTAGAGGGTTAGGTAAGCAGTCCGAAGAGACTCAGCAGACTATGGAGTCAGCAATGAAGATGACTGCTGCTGGCATTGGATTGCTTACTGTAGGACTGGTCGGTTTGTCTGCGGAGATGAAGCTGGCTGGAGTAGCTGGTGAATTCGAACACGTAATGGCCGGGGTGGGTGCTACGGCACGGGCTTCCGAAGCAGAAATGAAAATGCTGAAACAGGCGGCGATTGAGGCTGGTATAGCAACGCAATTTTCGCCATTGGAAGCTGGACGTGGATTAAAGGTTCTGACAGCGCAAGGTCTGGCGGCTTCGGATCAGGTTACAGCATTGATTCCTGTACTGGACTTGGCTGCAGCTGGAGAAATATCCGTGGCGGAATCTGCGGAAGCCGCGGTCGGTGCCGTCAAAGCCTTCGGAATGGAAATGACGGATTTGACCATGACGGCGGATAAAATGATGCGGGCTACGACTATTTCAAATTTACGAGCATCTGAGTTTTCAATTACGATGGGCCGGGCTGGTGCAATGGCAAAGACATTCGGTCAGTCTCTGGATGATACGCTGATTGGCCTTGGTGCCTTAAGAAATATGAACGTTCAGGCAAGCGTAGCAACAACGTCATACAATGAGGCGGTCAGGCGTCTGGCTGTTGACCAGGCAGGACAGCGTGAGGCACAGCGATTGGGCGTTCAGATATTCGATAAACAGACCGGCAAGATGCGGTCGGCTCTGGATATTATGCTGGACGTAGCTGAAGCTACAAAAGACTTGGGCGACAAGGAAAAAAATCGTGCATTGAATCAGATGTTCGGCGTGCGAGGCATTGCGGCGTTTAATGCTATTGCGGAAATAAATATCAAGACCATGAGAGACGGCAAGGAAGTAACCCTAAAGGGTGCCGAAGCTTTGAAAGAATATCGCAAACAGATGAGCAGTGCTGGTGGAGCATCCGAAAAGTTCAGAGAGAAACTTCTTTCGACATACGAAGGACAGAAGACACTGTTGAAAGGTTCCATTGAGACGCTGGCTATTACGCTTGGAGAGCCTCTGGCCAATCTGTTCAAGCCCGGAGTAACGTTCATTATTGAGAAAGTTAATGAGCTTATTAAGGCATTTCAGGATATGGATCCAGAAACAAAAAAATGGGTTGCCGGGATTGCTGTAGCAATTCCTGTAATGATTACGGTTGGCGGTGCGATACTTACAATAGTAGGAGCGTTTGCTTTGCTGAAGCTAGCTATTGTTGCAGCTGGAATTACTCTTGCAGGAATAGGCATGGGGTTTGTATGGGTAACGGCCATTATTGCCGGACTGGTTGCAGCCGGGGCACTTCTTTATAAAGCGTATTCGGAAAATCTTGGTGGGCTTAAAGATTCCGTAGG
>Ga0180434_10006752_pt1 | contig 13112 bp, 30 predicted proteins | sample SS_ome_7_FD_132453 | JGI IMG/M metagenome (GOLD analysis project Ga0180434, IMG submission 132453) | Hypersaline lake sediment archaeal communities from the Salton Sea, California, USA - SS_1_D_2 metaG | ecosystem: Environmental > Aquatic > Non-marine Saline and Alkaline > Hypersaline >... | reverse complement strand
TAGTTTTGTTCTAGGTTCAAACGATGGAGTAAATAGTTTGGTTATTTATTATGATATAACAATCGCGTCTTCAACACCAACTGCTTTTAGAGCTTATGTTAATTCCGATCATATCGGTGTAACTGGCGACGGCACTGCTTATATAATTTTATTTCAAGCAGAAGATTACGATTATCAAAATAGATATAACCCAGCAACTGGGCAATATACAGCAGCTTTCGATCAAATATTTCATTGCTCTGCTAATTTCCTTTTAGGCGGAACAATTAGCGCATCCCATGAAATTCTTGGCGCATTTATTCATAGAAATAGTGGCGGAACTGTTTTAAATACTTCTAATTTTTATCTCACAACTCCTAGTGCTATTTTATCTGCAAGTGCCCAGATAATTTTTAGCGGTTCAGCAGATTTTGAATTAAGCACTGGTGATACTGTTGAGGCATATGTTTCTGGAACTGGTGGCGCTAAAACTATTGATGTGATTAACACTTCAAGTAGATTTTATGGGCACGTAGTAACTGCGGTTTAAGGGAGAAATTAAAATGAGTATTTTTGAAGGAAAACAAATGCGCCAAAGCGGTGCCGCTCAAGATGGATATTTGAGTAGCGTTGATTGGAATACTTTTAATAATAAAAAAGACCGCGCACCGGTTTCAGTACCTTCTTCATCAACCGATAGCGGTACGCAAGGTGATTGGGCATGGGATGGTACAAGATACATTTATGAATGTGTCGCAACTGACACATGGACACGACACGCAGTTGTCACTAGCTGGTAATTGCTTTTTTAACTTAACTTAAGGAGAAGTTGTTATGACTTATAAGGGAATAATTAATAATTCTACAGGTGTGGAATTAACTGACGCCAATGCTAACGGAATGTTTGATTTAACAAGCACAGAAGTTAGCTTGTTAGTTGGTATTGTTTCTGTTTCGACAGGAACGGGGGACAATGATAAATTAGTGACGCAGGGCTATGTTGATGATGCTGTTAGCGGCGAAAACAATTGGGATAGGGCAGCCGCTACATTATCACCACATAATGAAAACGATAAAGTAACTATTCCGCGCACTACAAGTGTTGCTAGTGATATTTCGCTTGCTGTTAGCACTACTCTTGGCGCTGATGTTGGTGTAAGCGGTATTGTTTCTACAATAACTAGTGGCTCGTTTGGTTACACTGATGGCTCTATAGCGCTTGAGGCAAATATAGTTGGAAATGCAAACGATGCTGGCGGTTCTTTTGCTGGTTTTGCTGCTACTGTAAATAAAAATGGTGGCACAAGTGAGGCAACTGCTTTTGAAGCCAATTTAGGTTTTGACTATTGTCTTTTCTCGCAGTCAGGCTCTATCACGCTGGTCAATTATGACGCGACAATACAGACATTACGAGCGGTCACTCAGGGTGCGGGCCCAAACTTAGTTGTCCGCGCTGGCAATGGATGGTCAACAGATACCAGTCCGCAGAACGGCGGTAGTTTATCACTGCTCGCCGGTACCGAAGATGAGGGCGGAACGCACGGTGAGGTATTGATCGGTAAAACTGGTGATATTAGTTTAAAAGTTAATACTTCTGGTCATGTTGAAACTGAAACATCTAAAAATTTAATTTTAGGTGGTGATTTATTCACAAAAGTTTATACCGCTGATCTTAGCAATCCGCCAACCGCCGCACAGCTTACCTCAACTTTTGGTAGTCCTGCTGATGGCGCACACTTTATGCTAGATGATAACGACGCACAAACTAACGTTTATCATATCTTTAGAAGTGGCAGCGCTTGGTTCTACACCTTGATGGCAAAAGCTGTTTAACAATCAATTGGGCGGCATTGCCGCCCAGCCTTAGTCAATGGAGTGATTTAATATGGCACTTAAATATTACCAAAGCCTCATTAATAATGATACTGGTGTTGCACTTACAAACTACACTACTCAAAATAATGGAGCTGTAAAAATAAATGGTTATGATACTGGCAGTGGCTCAACTAAACAAATTTATAGTTTGTCGGCCGCTACAGAGCAACAAATCACTTATCCGAGTGGCAGCTCACTTGTAGTTAGTAGCTCTACATACTGGCCAAAAAACCAAACAGAAACAGATAGTAATTTTTATCCGCTTACAGATGAGGCGACAATAACTGCTTCAACAATAGCGTTTAATGACAATGGGGGCAGCCCTGACACTATTACAGATAGTGGAAGTGGTTTTTTAACCGCAGGTTTTTCGGAAGATAGACCAATTATTGTAAGTGGCTCAACTTCAAATAACACAAATAATACCGCTGAAAATGGCGATATAATGGCCGACACAATAGCTTTTGTTAATGGTAGTCCCGATACCATTACCGATAGTGGAAGTGGTTTTTTAAATAAAGGTTTTATTGCTGGCTCATCTTGCGTTATCAGCGGCTCAACCTCAAACAATGGATTGCATCGTATTGTTAGCGTGACCGCAGGAACATTAACGCTCGATACAAACGCTGCATTAACAAATGAAAGCGCAGGTTCAATGATAACTATACGGTCTGTAAAAATATATAAAGCACGCACTGTGACAGCCGGAACTATAACCTTAGATGCTGATGACAGCTTAAAAACTGAATCAGCAGGTGCAAGCGTTACAATGGCTATTTCTACAAAAGATAAATATCGCGAAAACGATGTTAATTTTCAGCACAATTCATTTAGAATTTTAGCAAGTTATTCGCGTGCTTCTGCGCCAGCTACAGAAGAAGTCCAGTTAAAAATTCGCAATCCTTTATCTGGCTTTGAACAAATTGCACCACGTGTTTTAGCCAAAGGTGTATTAACTGGTTCATTAGCGTTTGAATTAAACACCATTGCTGATGATATTAGCATTTATAATGGGTACACAATGTGGGTAGAATCGACACAGGCGCTTACATTTACCATTGATAGCATCACAAGATTTTCAGTGCCTATGAATGAAATCATCCCGATAGATTTTTAGGGGTAAATCGTTGACCACGGGTATAGCTATGCTATGCTTAAAGTATAAGAACATAATAATTTATGGAAAAATTTAACTTATATGGAGATATGATTATGTTGATAGATTTCAACCCGGATATTATGTTGCTTGGCGAAAACGTCAAGGAAAAGAACCTGCCTAAACTATATTTTATTGCAGCCCTTCGAGCTTTAAAAGACCCAACCAATGATATAAGAATTTCAAAGTTAGCCGAACAAATTTTTACTGATGAAAAATTTGAGATTAACAAAGCTGATTTTTTATATATCAAAAAAGCCGTTGAAAGCGAAAAAGCTAATGACCCTATCTTACGTGGTGCAATCAAAGAGTACCTTCAAGATATTAAGTTTGAAGAAGGCAATAAAAAAACAGTTGAAGTGGTAAAATAATGTTTAATCCTATAAACATCGTGTCGACAATCTTTAGTAAAATTTTTGGGAATCGTAACGTTTCTGAAAATGTAACTAAGACAGAAGACACAACAGCAATTGCTGATGCACGCGCAGCTCTTATTTGGATTTGCGCGGCATCACTTGCAATTTACTGGATACCTCAATATTCTTTAGCCTCATGGTTTTTTGTAATTGACAGCATAAGAGAAGGGCACATTGTTGCTTTTCAAATTGATGTTAATAAATTATTTGAATTAATCGGCTCACTTTTAGGCCTAGGATTTATACACAGAATTACGAAATAAGGTTTTAACATGGATAGATCGGTTGAACTTGAATTACGCAGCGATATTAAAGAAATGCGCGATGAGATGAACAAAGGATTTAAAGACCTTAGCGTACAATTAGCAAAAGTTACAACAAAACAAAATATAGGAACATGGTTTTTTCAAATGCTGGTTACAGTTGCAGTAGGTGGGCTAGGGGGTTATTTTAGCGCTCATATTCCTAGATAATATTAAACTGGCCGAACGCTAAGTATTAAAGGACGCTTTACAAAGATTTCCAGAAAATGTAAAACTAAAGCTTAGTTAATTAATGAACAAAATTTATTCAAATATGCCCGACCAGTTTAATTCATAAATAAAATATAGGCAGCCTTGTGGTAAATGCTGGCTATATGGAAGCTTTTTCGACCATAATTCAAGGATTTTATAAAATTTAATTTATAAACTTTCATCCTTTTAATCTTTAAGCCCTACTCTTTAAACTCTAATTTTTAATCTTTAACGTTTAAGCTTTTATCTAACCATCTTAACAGGATGGTGCAGATTTGAACTGCAACGCTAGGTTATGAATCTAGAGTTAACCTACTAATGCGATCTACCAACTGATCTAACTCCCCCTATCGGGGAGTGCAGGATTTGAACCTGCGACCTCATTCCTCTGTAGTAAGTAGTGTTGGGTATTCACGCCACCCTCGCGCCATATTTCAGCATTTTTCGCCTATATTTTAAAAACCTCCTCTTTAATCAATTTCAAATTCTGTTAATGCGTTTTTCTTAGAAAGCGCAACATCAACGTTTGTTTTAAAGTCAATAATATCTTCTTCTAGGTCTTCGATTTTTTTTCTTAAATTGACTGGGTCATAAATTTTGTAAAGCTTATCGCGCAATTTATCGTTCATATTTTTTTCGTAAAGATCTCTATTAGTATCGGTTGTGTTTCCGCCTAAAAAAGACAGCGTTTCTTGGTGTGCGCGTGAACGTTGTTCGCGATTTATACGTTCTAATTTTTCTATTACAAAACTATATTGATGCGTCATCCTACCTAATAATGCTTCTTTTTTATCGATTGTATTTTTTATACCGATGGCCTCTGCAATAGTATATTCTTTTTTGCCGATTGTAACTTTAGTCTCCGCATTTGTTTTAGCAATTGCTGCTTTAATTTTTTCATGTCTGCTAAATAAATCCTGTATCGACTGTAAAGATGCTTTTGCGTTTTCTTCAAACTTACTTACAGGTTGTTGAGTCTCTACAGTTACCTTTGCTTCTTCTCCTTGACAATAGTCAACAAAATAAGCTCTTTCGATTTTTTTCTCCAACTTTTTACCTATCGCTTTGACTTCTGCCAAACCTTCAGTTAACGTCATTTTCATAGCAATGTTCCTTTAATTATGGCACAATTAAAAAGTGCCCTCCGGTGATTAAATTAATGCCAAATTTAATATTATCATGGAGTACTAGAGGGCACAAGTTTTATTATCGTACTATTAACATCATGTTAATTCTATAGTAACGCTGTTTTTTCTCGCTCTTGCCGTAGCATTCATTGTGAATTGGCATAGGGCAGCTTTTGGCTTTTTAAAGCCCCACGTTACAGAAAATATTAAAGCTTTACCAGCATTATTTTGAGAAAGCTTATAAGTACCGCGCTCGATTGAGTTAGTTTTAGACACAATGAACTTGTAGGGGTTCTCGTCATTATATTTTATAATAACGCGATCACCGGCTTTGGCACCCATTTTTTCTTGGATATCAGTTCCTAATCGCAACGCAAGCCTTACTTTCTTGCCGTCTCGTTTGAATCTAAAGCTAACACCCATTAAAGGTGTTTTACCGAGCCGCTTCGCGGTTTTTTTCTTTGGTCTTGGCATAGTATTTCCCCTATAGTTTAAAGTTTAAATAAATAAGAATCATAGCTGCTAGAACGGGTGACCCAATTATGAAACATATAACTGCCATTACAATAGTCATAAGTATGTCATCTTCCATTCTGAACCCCTTAGTTGGAAAGGGGAGGATTTGAACCTCCGAACCCGAAGGAACGGCTTTACAGGCCGCCCGGTTTAACCACTCCCGCACCTTTCCTTAATTTTGTGTTTCTTTGTATTTTTCTATCTCATTATCAAGCCATTCATTCGATAACCTCAGCAACTTATTAGGCAGTTTTTTAAGCTGTTTGTTATGAAGCGCTTTTGGTATTACATATATAACTGCCATCTGGTTAGTATTTGGCGTAAAAATAGCCAATAGACCACTAACAACGAAAATAAACCCGCATATAATAACTGCTTTTTTAAATCTCTTGCTAACAACTAAAAATCTCTTTAATTCTTCTGAATGGTTGTATGTGCTTTCACTTTTAACAAAATATACAATAATCCATATCGTGCCGGCCGCTCCTATAATAATGGCAGCCGCCGTAAAAAGACCAATCATTGTATCGCTGATATTATCCATCATTACTATAAAGTAAAGTAGGGTGGTACTCATAACTTTTCTCCTTAATGTATCTGTTTAACTTTTAACCATAACTATATGATTAAATTACTAAATTGGTAGTAAACATTATTACTACCGTAATCTTTAACCTTCTGATTTTTTTTGCTTTCTTACTTCGTCTGAAACCATCCGCGCAACTTTTTTTACAAGTAAGTAATCAGTACAGCTTAAAAAAGCACCTACTATTTCACGCGCTAATTCGTTCATTGCTTCGTGACTAGTGTCCTCAAGCAATCCTATTTCCATCAACCCTTTGCAAATATCCCAAGATGGCTTTGTTATCACAGCGAGTACTTTATTCACTAAGTCAGCTCTAAGCTCTTCAAAATTCATATTTTGCTTCCCCCTAAGTTAATAATCAGAGCATCTTTTTTTAATTGTGCTTTAACTCTAATTTCTGCTCTATTTAACCATTTTCCCGGAATAGGATAGCCCTCCCAATCAAAACACAATAAATCAGCGCAACTACATTTATTAAATTTAATTCCCGGTTGATTTTTTTTGCATTTTCTAAGTAAAAATTTGTAGTTTTCTTTTTCATGATACGCTACATACACTTTGTCGTCACTAACTATTCCAACTTTTTGTTTTAATTTGTCATCAAAAAAAACTACAACTTTTGTTTTTCTTTCTGTTTGAATAAAATTAACCCACACGGACGAATATTTTTTCTTTTCTCCGTTGCTCCTATGCGGGTTAATTCTACAAAAGTTATTTTTCTTAATCATCAAACGTTGTCTTTATTGTTATAATTACACAACCGTCGGCCTCGTCATATTCAGGTTCACGCAAAGCTTTAGAAACTATTTCTTCTGGCAATTCGCAAACTTCCCATAATATATTCAAGGCGAGGGACGTAGATTTTCCAATTACACAAAGTTTATAAGCTAAATCGTCTTTTTCTGCTTTTTCAAGCATAATTTGACACGGATTATCAGGATTATAACTTACAATAATTTTATCTCCTTTCTCAACATCTAAATGTTCTTGTGTTTCTATGCCCATTGTAAGCTGTAAGAAATATCTAGGCTCACCATTTGCTCTAGGCTTATTATTAAACTTATATCTAAGTTTTTTATGGGTGCCCATGCCAGCGCCCCCATGTTTTGGCACTATTCTAATGAACTTACTTTTACTACTTTTACTAGTTTTTCGCATATTTTTTCTCCTTTGGTTGTTGTGGTGATTATGCGAATAATCACCTATTCATAAAATAAATTAGCATAGCTACTGGAACAGCCATACATATCAATCCTATACATGTTACTATTGCTTCTGGCCAACCCATACATCCTCCTTACTGTTTATCTTTTAAATTTACTTCGTGCCAAATATTCTCATCAATCTTGTTCAACTCATCCCTTAATTTTAAAGCACATCCTACACACCACGTAGGGTAGTCACCTTGTTGGCGCATTTTTTCTTGGCTTTCGCTTACAAGAATTTTCATACCGCAAAATTCACATTTTGAATTATGGTAAACAATATTTTTTCTCGGCACAGAATTTGTCCGCCGCTGTTCTTTTCTACTAACTGGCACACAACCTAAAATTAATTTGTTGGTCATAATTTATTCCTTAGCATTCTGCCATGTAGTAATCTTCTAACTCATAAATCACTGCTGTTAAAACTTCATGCGTTCCATAAACCGTAGTTACTTCATCAAAATATTTCATAAGGAAATCATGAATAGCTTTAGGTTTAGCAGACACATCAAATTCTTTCTTAAGTTCTTTAGCCAATTTTTTAAAAACTTTTATATTGCCCATAATTTTATCCCTTAATAGAAATATCAATTTTTAATTTAACTCCCCAAGTTTCTTTTGCCTCTTTTTTAACCGCCTCTACGAGTTGTTTAAATTTTTTCTTATCATCAATCAGAACTTGCAGCACAGAAATAAAGTTGGAAAAAATAAAGCAAGAGTGACACAACATATAATCACGCGTCTTACTGCTATATTCATAAATGCTTACTTTTGTCATATGTGGTTCGTAGCTTCTGCCGCATGGACACACCAATGTTTCGTTCATAATTTACCTCAATGTTTAGTCATATGTGAGTACACGTCTTGTATGCTTATGTTTTGGTCAATATATTTACCAATTTTTTCGAGAGAACAATTATTAATCTTGCAGTGCTTAACAGTCTCTTGCAAACAAAGTTGCAGCCAATGAAGTCTGCAATATGGTACTTTTGTGTGGTTTCTAAATTTTTTTAAAATTATTTCAGCTTTTTCAGTACAATGTGCGCATTTCATGTTCAATTTTCCTCTTCCACAGTACTTCCGATAATTACTGTACTCTGAAATTTCCCTTATTTATCAAGTAGTTACAAGGACTTACGCATATAGTTTATTAGATTTCAAAAAAATATTGACACCATCTCCATAACCTAGTTCTAGCAACATTTCACATAATAAACCATCCATAAACACATGCCTTGCTTCGCAATCGTTTTCGTAAACTTCTTGTAATTCTTGCATCGCTTTTTTAAATTCACTTGGTGACATAATTCAACACTCCTCCAATTTATTTAAAATATTATTAAGCTCGTCTAGGCTAAATTTTCCAAATAATCCCTTAGATATTTCATTCAAGTCAAATATAGTTATCCCTAATAGTTCGTAAATTTTTGCTTCTATTCTTCTTGCAATGTCTGCTTTTTTCTGCCATTTTTCTGGATTTTTAAAACCTAAATCTTTATAAACATTATCTGAACCTTTTACTATTTTAATGGTCATCCTGCATTACCTCTTTCTTTAGCAAGTTTTTTAGCAAACTTTAAAATTCTCTTTGCTACTGGTCTGTTACTTTTTCTTAACCTTATAAACTGCGATAAAAGATCAACTAACAAACAGGTATCGCATATCCAAGTATCTTTTAAGCACATAAATGTATCTAAGTCGTGCATTTTCATGTGATGCAAATTTGTACTAGCTGGATAAAAAGTACCTTTACATTTACTACAAACCGGATTATATGTGTCTTTCATTTATCCCCTCTCATTATCTGAAATTCCTGAAAGTAGTAAAGTATTCTTAATACCACATTTTAAACAATAATATCCTTTGCCATGATAAAAATTATCTTCATCGCCCTGAATCAACTTCCCACAGTCTGTACACAACACTTTATCTGAAAAACTAATATGTATATCTTCTTCCTTTAATTTATCAGAAACTTTTTTTAAGATTTCTTTACCCCCTGGCATTTTTAATACCTCTGTCATTTCTTTTTTTGTTTTTTGAAAAATTTTATCAGCAGCTTGTTGTACACTCATTGCCATATTAAAGTTACGACCATTTTGTAAAAGTTGTTCAAAATTAAATTTATTTTCACCCATTCAATCTACCCCTTAATTTATTAATGGCTGCGGCGCACGGACTCTAACCGTGTGGCTTTCGGCTCGTTATCAAAAGCTGTGTTAAAACTCAACCACAACCATTAATAAAAATAATATCCTTTGCACAACTCTATAACTTTTTTACAAAGGTTAACATCAAACATCCCAATATGCGTATGTTTTTTTGGTAACCCTAATTTTTTTCCCAACCAAGCATATGCTCTTGTTCTAGCATGGCTTTTCGTACATTTACTATTGTGCATTTTTCGGCGCCACAAATTATCAAAATATTTATGCGCTTCTTTTTTATATCCCCGTAACTCTCTATCCGCTAATCTTCCGAGAGCTTTCTCACTGTTTAAGTGCGTTCCTACCCATGCGTTGCATCGCCTACAGTAATACATCATTCCATAAAAAGGCGCATCATTTCCATAAATTACAGCAGAATCAACAAGCTCACTTTTATTATAACAGTAAGAACAAACTTTACCTTTTATAACCAAGGGGGAAAATTTATCGATCATTATAATCAACCTTACCTTCGCCAAAAAACTGTCTTAAATAGCCACGACCAAATATAATTATTTTATTAAAAATAGTAGCTCTTTTAATTCCAAATTCAACATCACCACGCCCACAAGAAAAGTACCCTAAAAAATTTCCACGTAATTGACAATCCGCGCGATAATCAGCATGTAATTGCTCAAATTTAGCATGTAAATACCTAAATTCTCTTTCGTATTTTAATTTTTTTAGGCGATCTTTTTTTGCAGTCTCACCATAATTTTGTTCCGGTATTGTTTCTTCCATTGTTGCCCCCTACTTTAAAATGGTATATCGTCGTTAAATTCTTCCTGTTGCTTTTTTATTTCCTCGACAACGCCGGCATCGATATATTTTAATCGTGGGTTATGAGCAAAATCTTTATTTGGGTTTTCCTGAAAAGTAGCGTCATAAACTTTTCCGATAAAACCTAATTTTACAAAAGTGTCTTGCTTTCTTTCTACGCCAATAGCTCGTAAAAATTCTGTTTGTTTTCCGAATGCTTTTATAAAATTAACATGCCCTTCGGGATACATCATAAAAACGTCAATTATAAATTTGGTTTTTCCACCTTTAACTTTAAATTTAGTTGTAATTTTTACAAAGGGCGTCTGTGACTTTTCACTAAACTTATGTTCTTCTTTAATTATCTCGCCACGATAATTAGTCATAGGTTCCCAGTCTCGCGTTTTTTCTTCTAATTTTTCCAAGTCGTCGTCTCCATAAACTGGCATCGTAAAATATTTCTTTTTATCCGCTTCGCTCATTGGTGCTGGTGCATCGTCAAAATCATCAAAACTCATTTACTTATCCTCCGCTTGGTTATCAAATTCTTTACCTAAAAATTTTATCATTTTAGTGGCTGCGTCTTCCGCCATTTCCGCAAAAGATTCTACGTTTGCTTTTTCAAGCCACAAAGTAAATCTTTTTTCTGGTATCTGGTAGTGCGTTATATAATGAGAAATTTTATCTAGTTGTTCCTCGGTTGCTAATTTAACATATTCAGCTTTTCGTTCCAACAACTCTTTATCATAATATTTACAAAATTTTTCGTATGACCAATCGGCGATTTCTTTAGGAAATTTATGTTTGCCGATAAGCGCACGTTCTCTTAAACATATTGCCGTTCTTTTTGCGTCTTTTCCGCTACCGACTTTTTCAATCCTAAAAATATACGAAAAAAATCTTGCGTCATTTTTTCCGCTATCAAAAGTTATTCCGACCTTTGTCTGGTGCTTGCCTTCACCTTCGTATTTATCTTTTTCATGTGCGGTAAAAATAATATTCATATCAAGCGTTTCAAGCTCTCTAATAAGTCGCGCCCAAGTAGCGTTGACTCTAGACCAGTACCTTTGGCCATAATCCTCAAGCTCTTTATTTTTACGTTGCTTTTCGTTTTTTTCATCGAGCCATTTATCAAATATATCAGACCAATAATTTCGTAACCAGTGAACCACAGAAGTGCTTGAGTCTATCGAAAGCGTTGTAAATTCATGCTTGTTATGCTTTAGCCATCTAACTATTTCTAGTATTTTAAAAAAATTGTTAGTGTTGATAACTTTTGACCCTAATCTTTCAATTTCCTCCTCATAGTTTTCTGTGCCCCCTTCTGAATCTATTATTAACGAATTGGGAAACTTAATAATGCTATGAGTTTTACCTGCGTCTGTGTCTGCATAAATCATCATCTTAAGACGTTTCTTAGATGAGTTTAGCTTTTTAAATGGTAGTTTTTCCATTGTCATGCTACTTTCTCCTTGCTATTTAATATTGCTAATTCCTCAACAATAGTTTTTTGGTTTTCAACTAAAATTTCCACTCTCTGGCTTATATTGCTAATTGCAAGCGCCATCAAGTTTGCTATTGTACTTAGTTGCGCTACTGATTCCTCAATTTTTATTATTGGGTGTTTTGCTTCACCTTTCATAGTTAACCTCCTTGTTTGTTTCGTAAAACTCATAGTTAGTATAGTCGCTTATTGTTTGCTCAACTTGAGCATTCACTGCGGCTATATTTTCTATAAGCTGTTCGATACCGTTATCAAACTCCTCTAGTGCATTACTTGTTGCAATTCCTCGACTCATTTCTGACCTCCTCGATAATTTCAATTTCATCTGGATGCCAAAAAAATAGATGTTTACCTTCCCATACGTAACGCCCATTTTCTGGCGGCTGCGTTCTATGGAATTGACCCATCGTGATATGTCGTGAAAATTCACGTCCAAGCTTAATTAATCGACGCTCATAGATTCTATCCATGATTCGGGCTTGATGCTCTTCTGAAAAAAAGTCAAGCTCTTTTACAATGTTACTCATAGATAGACCCTCCTTGGTCTCCCTGTTCCTCGTTTCCTTCCTGTTGTTTTTCTTCCTGAATTCTTTGGTAAATTTCTTCTCGATGAACAGAGGTATCCTTAGGTGCATTTACGCCAACTCTTACTTGGTTTCCTTTGATGCCCAATACCATAACGGTAACATCATCTCCGATGATCAGACTTTCGCCTGGTCGTCTCGTTAAAATTAACATTTGTCTACTCCTTGATAATGATTAAAATAACACAAAAAATGTTACTGTACTTTCATTCTACTGGACGACCATCCAGTTGTCAAGTAAATTTTTGCATTATTTTATATTTAATATTTCCTTCAGTGTTTCCTCTGGCCAACTTTCATACTCTGGGCACAACTGCACTAAAACTTTTACACTTTTCTTTTTGGTCGCGATTGTTTTTGAAATTTCTTTAGAAAGAATTGGCTGCTTTGGTTTTAATTTTTTTTTAAACGCTTTTAAAATAGTGCTTGTATCACATTCAGCTAATTCTGCAAAATGTGTAACCTTCCTTGTGCCCGGTTGAGACTTTACAAGTTTGTGCAAACACTTAAACTGAATTGTTTCGTTTGACGGGTATTGCGTCTTATCACTAAAATCTTTTTGGTCAAACCTCATTGTAAGCGCCCTCCTCTTGTAAGCAAAATCTTATTTTATTATTATCGTATATCTTAAGATAAATTGCTAAATATATTTTGAGGCAAAATCCTTTCTTTATCCAAAAAAT
>Ga0180434_10006750_pt1 | contig 13113 bp, 9 predicted proteins | sample SS_ome_7_FD_132453 | JGI IMG/M metagenome (GOLD analysis project Ga0180434, IMG submission 132453) | Hypersaline lake sediment archaeal communities from the Salton Sea, California, USA - SS_1_D_2 metaG | ecosystem: Environmental > Aquatic > Non-marine Saline and Alkaline > Hypersaline > Sediment... | reverse complement strand
CTATAATGACGCCGCTGGCGCTCAGATTGAAAACATCGACGGCTCGGCGACCTGGCCGACGCCACCGACCGATTGGAACTCGACCAACCTGAATTACGAGGTCGCCGGCTCTACTCTGGCGACGCTTTCGGCGTCGAACACTTTTACGGTGACGTTGCCGAAAGAGCTGTTCGTCAATCAGGTGACGCTGACGGACGGATCGACGGTTAACGTCGGCTCGTACAAAGTCGACATCGCAGCTCAGAACAGCGGCAACAACGCGGCTTTGATGGTGCGGTTGGAGAAGCTGTAGCAAAACAGTTGAAGCGTTATCCTGAAATACGAAGCCCGGCGAGCGTACGAGCGCTCATTCGTATTCCACGGCGTGCGAGGCGCATGCCGCTACTTTTTCCATCGACGCTTTACCAACAAACATCGCCGTATCTTGACAGCAGCAGAGCGAGGTCGGCTAGGTCGGTGTCGCCGTCGTGGTCGAGGTCGCCGCCGGGGCCGTTGTTGTAGTGCGCCAGCAGTTCGGCGAGGTCGGAGAGGTCCACGTCGCCGTCTCCGTCGAGGTCGCCGACGCACTCGGGCTGGTAGACGTTCTGATTTCGCGGGCCGCCGCCGAACTGACCCCATTCGATGCGTCCGTGGGGGCCGTTTCCGAGGTCGTAGGCCCAGACCTTGTCGTAATTGCCGGAATAGCCATCCCAGTAGCTGCCGGTGACGATGACTTCGTTGCGGCCGTCGCGGTCGATGTCGGCGATGGCGGGCACGGCGCCGGAGCCGATCGGGAGGTTGATCGGGAAGCCGGTTACCAGCGAGCCGTCGGCGTTGTAGGCGCGGACCTGGCCGTTCGTGCCGGAGCCGCCGACCTGGGCGGTTACTACGATTTCCGGTTCGTTGTCGCCGTCGATGTCGCCGATGACGGGCGAGGAATTGCCGAGCCAATCATAGCCGGTCCACGTGACGGGCCAACCGGGAACGGCCGTTCCGTCGCCGTTCCAGGCTGCGATGGCGCCTTCGATCTGAACGACGATTTCGGGCATGCCGTCGCCGTCGAGATCGCCGAGGGCGGGGGCCGTTCCGTAGGGCACGGTGTCGGAAGCCGTCATGATACAATCCACATTGCCCGCGGCGGAGAGGACGTAGACCATGACGCTCCAGGGGTAGCTGTCCATGCGCGAGACTACGACGATTTCGGGTTCTCCGTCGCCGTCCACGTCGCCGACGACGGGGAAGGTGTCGACGTGCCCGTTGTCGAAGACGAACGGGAAGCCGGCGACGGTCGATCCGTCGTGGTGGTAAACGTGCAGCGTTACGCCGGCGGAGGTTGAGCCGGAGACCGACAGTATTTCAAGATCGCCGTCGCCGTCGAGATCGGCGACGGCGGGCGTGTGCATTTCCTGTCCGACTCCGCCGTCCGCCGGCCAACCCGTTACGACGCTGCCGTCGGCGTGGTAGGCGTGCAGATCCCAGTCCTCCTCGCCGATGAAGATTTCGTCGAGGCCGTCGCCGTCGATGTCGGCGAGTGCCGGAGGGGTGGAGACGAAGTTGGCGCTGTTTTGAGGCCAACCAGGAAGGGTTGTACCGTCGCTGGCGAGGGCGATCAGGGCGCCGGGCGTGCCCCAGTGACCTGAGAAGATTTCCAGGATGTTTCCGCGGGCCGCTCCCGGGTTCGTCAAATACCCCGCCGCCATATATCCCGCCCCGCTGGAAGTCGAGACCGGCCATCCGGCGACTATCGTCCCGTCGTGATTCCAGGCATATAGCGGCCCGGTTGACAGCCCCGTGACGATAATCTCCAGTTCCGGATCGCCGTCGATCTCTGCGACGAGCGTGTGGATCGCCGGCCCGCCGTGATACGATCCGCCGCCGTGCCAAGCCTGGACGGGGAAACCGGGTTCGATCACTGGATAGGCGAGGATTCGCTCTCCTCCAAACCAAAACAGCAGTGCGATTACGGCGCCCCCAAAACCGGCGCGAGTGTTTCTAAAGATGGTGGACACGAGCTTCTCTCCTGCCTGGTTACGCGATTGGTTGATTGGCTTGTCTACACTATTTCAACATACTTCAAATGCCGCCGGGCGTGCCAGTCGAAATGGCGTAAAACGGAAGTAATTCTCGGAGGCGTGTAATTAAGATACTGCCGTCCGCGAATGCTTATGCCGCGTCGAGGCTGACGCCGATATAACGATGGAATGGAATCGTGATTTTTTAAAAATGAAGGAGAGCGGTCGATGTTCTGGTTTACATTCATCGGATTGATTTTGGGGCTGTTCGGCGCGTTGCAGGCGTACGCATAGGGCGCGTAACGCTTTATTGTCTAGAGCTTTATTGCATTATCGCGCGGCCGGCGTCGGCGGCGTGGGAACAGTTCATGCGCGGATGCGGGGCCGCGGATCTTATAAACAATTTTCGGAATATTTGTATTGGCGGAAATACGGCAGGAAAATCGCGTGTTATATACACAAGCCTCGATGCGCGGCGGGTCGTGCCGCGCGGTTTTCGAAGCAAAGATCCACGGACGATTGGAAAGGAACGTAAATGCTTAACAGAATTGTACTTACAGGCATCGCCCTGACTATTTTCGCCGCAGCGCCGGCGCTGGCGCAGTGCACAAAAGAAAAAGGGACACAGAAGAAGGCCTGTTGCGCGAAGACTCAGGAGGTCAAGAAGGCTCAGAAGGCCGACGCCAAGGGCTGTCAGCCTTCGTGTTCCAAGGACTGCAAGGAATGCAAAATTGCGTGTCCGGGTTGCGGCAAGGAAATGACGGTGACCTTGGCCAAGGACTGTAAAAGCTGCACGGGCAAGTGCGAGGCTTGCGGCAAGGTCGTGAAGAAGGAATGCACGCCGAATCATTGCAAGGACAAGAACGTAAAGGCCTGCTGCTCCAGTAAAGACGCCAAGGCGAGTTGCTGCCCCAGCAAGGATGCGAAGGCGGGCAGTGCGGCCCAATCGACGCTTGCCAAAGCCAAAACCGACGACGCTTGCCATAAAGAAGAGGGAGAGGACGACTGCGGGGACACGAATTGCGCGGGCGATATGGTGCGCTACAAGGGCATGCCGGTTCCGCGGATGGTCTATCAGGTCGGCGAAGCTCGGATGACCTGCGCCAAGTCCAGCGCCGCGCTCGCCTCCAAGCAGAACGCAAAAATTCAATATGTAGTGGAGGGCAAGGTCTATGACGAGAAGCCGGCCGCGCTGGCGGCTTACGCCGACATGCTCGAGGAGTTTCTGGATGAGGTGTTGACGGTAAAACACGACGCGAACGTAAAGCCGGCGTGCTACCAGTTGGCGGCGTTCAAGTTCGAATGCCCGAATTCGAGCGAGCAGGCCGTCAAGCAGGCTCGGGAAGCGATCGGGAAGATCGAGATGGTCGTGATGGTCGGCGACGAGAAGTATCATTGCCCGGCCGAAGCCGCCCAGGCCGCCAAGAAGCAGGGCAAGGAAGTCGATTATAGCTGCGGCAAGATGCGGACGACTTCCGAAACCGTGGCTCGGATCCAGTTGGCCACGCAGAAAATCAAAACGGCGGTCGATACGTTCGAGAAGTGCGGCGGCAAGCCGATCTAACGACGGTTTTTGAACAGCAGAATAATGATCGAGGCCGCGCGGGTTATCAGCTCGCGCGGCTTTTTTTGGCTTCAATCGCGTCCCATAAAAAATGGCCTGGCGTTCAGTAAATTGGAAGGTACTCAAGGTACTCATGTTTGCGCCCTCAGGTTTTGAGCACCTTCACAAATCCGCGCGCCTGGGCGGCCGAGAGCGGCAGTCGGCGGGCGCGGGCGGCAGCCGGGGGTATTTATCGTTTTGGGGCGCGAGGCGCATAATCGCGACGGGCGGGGGGAGTCTTGGGCGGGCGGTTTGGGTCCGTGTCGGCGGTGCATGGCGGCGTTCCCGGGCGGCGGACGAATGCTAGTATATCTAGTAATCATAGACACGAGAGAGGCGGAGGTCAAGGGGGAAGCAGGGTGTAAAAGTGAAAAAGTGACAACGTGATAAGGTCGCCGGTTTGTCGGTTTTTGGCGGTCCGCGGCGGGCTGTCGCATTTCGTGAACCAAGAGAAATCGCGCCCCCACCTTCGCTGCGCGAAGATGGGCCACCCGGCCGGAGGCACTTATCGCTTTGGGGCGCGAGGCGCATAGCAGTGACGGGCTGGGGGAGTAAAGGGCGGGCGTATCGGCGGCGTGTCGGCGGTGCATGGCGGCGTTCCCGGGCGGCGGGCGAATACTAGTTGGAGCGGTCCGCACGGCGGACCCTATATAACTAGTTTATATATATATCATATACATGAAAGAGGCGCAGGTCAAGGGGGGAGCGGGGCAGTAAAGTGCTAAAGTGACAATGAAGCTATCCCAAAACCGAGCTTAGACCGGTTACAAACCGGTCCCACAAGGATTTTGGGACAGCTTCAATGTGATAAGGGCGACGGATTGTCGGTTTTTGGCGGTCCGCGGCGGGCTGTCGCATTTCGTGAACCAAGAGTAATCACACCCCCACCTTCTCTGCGCGAAGATGGGTCACCCGGCTGTATCTGTAAAACGCTTGTGCATTGTGCGAGGGGGGGGTATAATGAAGGGTCAGATCAGTTGGCGTAATCCGCACGGGTAGAAGACGGTGCTTTCCCGGCGACTCGATTTGGGTCTCAATTCAAGGCGTGCAAGGAGGAGACATGATGGGCTTCCGAAGAATGATCACGGGTTCGTTACTGGCGGCGGGGCTGATGCTGTTCGGGGCGGCGGCACCGGCGCTGGGCTATCCTGGAGACTTTGACGGCGACGGCGATGTGGACCTGTCCGACCTCGCCGCGCTGCTGGGGTGCTACAACTGCTGCGATCCCGATCCGTGCTGGGGCGAGTGCGAGGCGGCCGATTTCGACGACAGCGGCTGCGTGGATTTGTCCGACCTAGCCACGCTGTTGGGGAACTACGGCACGTCCGCGCAGCCCGACATGGTCCTGGTCGCCGCCGGCGAGTTCGAGATGGGCGACAGCTTCGGCGAAGGCAATCCAGACGAACTGCCGGTTCACGACGTGTATCTCGATGCGTACTACATCGACACGTATGAGGTCACGAACGAGGAGTACTGCGTGTATCTAAACTCAGCCTACGGCCAGGGGCTGATCCACGTCAGCGACGGCGTGGTGTACAAGATCGGCGGGACCAGCTACCCGTACTGCGATACGCACTCAGCCGACACGGACAGCCGGATTTACTTCAGCGACGAGGAGTTCACGATCACGGCGGGTAAGGAAGACCATCCGATGGTGGAGGTAAGCTGGTACGGCGCCGCGGCGTACAGTAATTGGCGCAGCGACCAGCACGGGCGAACGCCGTGTTACAACCTTGACACTTGGGCGTGCAACTTCGATGCGGACGGCTTCCGGTTGCCGACGGAGGCGGAGTGGGAGAAGGCCGCCGGCTGGGATCCCGCCCAGTCACGGCACTTCCGCTTCGGCGAGCACACGGACGGCTGCGGGTACAACTGCCTCGACGGCCAGCGTGCGAACTACGATTCCAGCGGCGACCCGTACGAGACCGGCGCTCGGCCGGAGACGACGCCGGTCGGTTTTTACAGCGGTGATCTGCACTACAAGGCGGACTTTGGCTGGCCTGGCAGTGAGACGAGCTATCAAACTCAAGACGCCCAGAGCTACTACGGCTGCCGTGACATGAGCGGGAACGTGTGGGAATGGTGCCACGACCGGTACGACTCGGGGTATTACACATCGAGCCCGTATGACAATCCGACGGGGCCGGCCTCCGGCTCGGACCGCGTGTCGCGCGACGGCTATTGGAGCGACCACCCGTCCGGCTGCCGCTCAACCAGTCGCATCATGAGAGGCCCGGGCGACTGCGGCAACACCACCGGGTTTCGTTGCGTGGCGGGGACTCCGTAGCCCTTTGCTGTTGGAGCGGTCCGCACGGCGGATCCTACATAACTCGCCGCGAGTCATCTCCATAGATGAATGCGCCAATCCGAAATTTGTCTCGTAAAAATATATATAATTTCATTAGAAAGTATCCCAAAATCAATCAGAGCCGCGACCGTAAGGGAGCGGCGCCGTGTTTTACAGCGAGAAAGCCGCTTGCTACCGCGCGACTCCGATTGAAAACACGAGAACACGTGGCCGCCGGGCAGGCCGCGCCTGGCTCGACCGAGGTCGAGAACGAACGCATCAAGGGATTGGCGGAGGGTGAGATCGCGATCGAAAAGAAGCAGACGGACTCGAAGGCGATCTACGACGCCGGCGCGGCCAGGTTGAAAGCTGATCGTGGAATCTTGGATCCGCCGTCGCTCGGGGGTGGCGCCGAGGCTTGCTTTTGGCGATAACACTTGCAGCGGTCAGACGAGCGTCCGGTCGGGGCGCGTGGCTAGGCGGAGATGTCCATGGATCTGTGGACGGCACTTCTGGACGTATTGATCCTGCTGCTGGCGGCGTTGCTGCTGGGGGCGTTGTGCGAGCGGTTCAAGCAGAGCGCGATACTCGGCTATCTGCTCGCCGGCACGCTGCTGGGGCCCAATGCTCTCGATCTGATGCCGAATCACAAAGCGGTGGCGACCATCGCGGAACTGGGCGTAGCCTTGCTGCTGTTCACCATCGGGCTGGAATTCTCATGGCGCCGGCTGCGTGCTCTCGGGCCGATCGCTCTCGGCGGGGGCTCCGTTCAAATAGTATTGACCGGCGGCCTCACGGCCGGGGTTTGCCTGGCTCTGGGGCTTGGTGAGCGCGCGTCGCTGGCCGTCGGGGCCATGGTCGCGCTTAGCAGCACCGCCTGCGTGCTGCGACTGCTGGTAAGCCGCGCGGAAATCGACAGCGCCCACGGTCGTAACGCACTGGGTATTTTGCTGCTCCAGGACATCGCCGTGGCGCCGCTGGTGCTTATCGTGACGGCCCTGGGCGGCGAAGGTCCGGCTTCGGCGGTTGAGATCGGTTGGGATCTGGGACGGGCGGTCGGCGTGACGGCGTTGTTGGTGGCGGCGCTCTTCGTGTTGCTCAACTATGTCGTGCCGTTGCTGCTGGGGGCCAGGGAAGCGGCCAAGAACCGGGATTTGCCGATCCTGTTGGCCATGGTCACGGCCGTCGGGGCGGCCTGGGCGTCTCACAAGCTGGGTCTCTCTCCGGCGCTCGGCGCCTTCATCGCGGGTCTGCTCCTAGCCGAGTCGCCCTTCGCCACCCAGATTCGGGCTGACGTCGGCCCGTTGCGCACGCTGTTCGTAACCTTGTTTTTCAGCGCGATCGGCATGCTCAGCAATCCGGCATGGGTGCTCGAACACTGGGCGCTGGTCGCTACCGCGGTGACGACCATCGTCTTCGGTAAGGCGATCGTGATCTCGGGGGTCGCACGCATGTTTCGATCCTCGCTCGGCCATGCCCTGGCGACGGGCGTCTGCCTGGCCCAGGTGGGCGAATTTTCGTTCGTGCTCGCCGAGGTGGCGCGACACGGGCGGTTGATCAGCGGCGATCTATTCGAGCTGATCGTAGCGGCTACGGTCGTTACGCTGTTTCTCACGCCGTACCTGACGATGCTGGCGCCGCATCTGGCGAAGGCCGCGAGCAGACTTTCGACGGGGGAGCCGCGAGAGTTGCTTGCCGCGGAAGATGCGTCGCGCGCGTTCGGCGCACGACCTGAAGGTCACATCGTAATCGTGGGTTTCGGCCCCGCCGGACAGCGCGTCGCCGAATCGCTGATGCGTCGGTACAAGTCGCGACTGGTGGTCATCGAGTTGAACACCAAGTCCGCGGACGTCGCGCGCACATACGGCGTACAAACGTACATCGGCGACGCGACTCGCGCGGAAGTGCTGGAGCACTTGCATGTGGGCGAGGCCGCCGCCGTCGTAGTGACGGCGCCCGATCCAGCGGGCGCGCGTCATGTCATCGAGCAGGTCCGGTCTCTGTCGCCGCAGACGCCGGTCTTCGCCCGGGCGCGGTATCACGTCTATCGCTGGGAATTGATCCTCGCGGGGGCCGAGGTCGTAGTAGATGAAGAGGAAGAAGTGGGCCTCCGCATCGCCTCGGCGGTACGGAAGATGCTTCGGGCGGCGGCGGCCGAGACGGGCCGGGTTCGCTCCGCGGACAACGACGAGTCGGCGTGATGAACGGGGCGGTCGGCAAGCCGGTCGCTAGCCGAATATTCGGGGGGGGGGCAATGAACTAGTGCTCTGTCATGCTTGGGTTTTCAGGTACACCCGTCGCAGCTTGAGGCGAGCGTCGTTGTCAAGCTGTCAGAACGCGCAGCGCAAGCAAGCGCCCCACGCAAGCCGTCGCCGCTAATCCGGGCACTTGCTTGCGCTGCGCGTTCTGACGGCGCAACCCAGACGAGACGCCTGTGCCGCCCGAAATCTTATGCGTGACAAAGCACTAGTCACAGGAGCATAGTCATGTTAAGGCGGCGATAATCCGATAACGTCGAGCGTGTAATCTGTAACGAGAATAATCCTCGAGGCCGTTCGGACCGATATTTTTAGCATCTAGCGTATACATTGGGACGATTGAATCTGATCCCAGAAGCTCACGAGTCGAAAATGACGCAGCGCGGCAAGAGAAGAGTCTTTGCACTGATCTTTACGGCCTTCACGCTGATGCTGATGGAGGGGGCGCTCCATACTCTCGCGCTCTGCTCGCCACGCGTCGCGGACTTGTTGAAAGCGAGCTGGCGAGCTGGACAGAACGACGATCCAGCCCCAGCTCTCATGATTCCAGACGACTTGCTCGGGCATCGCCCGAATCCGGCGCACCACGAGCATGACGAACAGGGATTTCGCAACTCCCGGGCGGCCGAGTCAGTCGCGATAGTGGCGTTGGGGGATTCGCAAACCTACGGCATTAATGCGACGCCCGATAATACATGGCCTCGGCATCTAGAAAGATTCGCGGGGAAGCGGACATACAACATGGCTTTTGGCGGCTACGGTCCGGTGCATTGCCTGTTACTGCTGCCCGAAGCGCTGAAGCATAAGCCGGAATTGATCGTCGTCGGTTTTTACGCCGGCAACGATTTGTATGATTGCTACAAGCTCGTACATTTATGCGGGCAGGCGCCGGAATTAGCGACCGCGTCGTCGCGGATCGTCGACGAGATCGCAGTCGCGAAAAGTCGCGGGGCGATCGCCGATCGGATCGAGCGTATTTGTGCCGCCATGTATTTTGATTTGCATTCGCCGATCGCGACGGTTCAAAAACCGTTAGAGGACGATGCATCGTTTTTAAGGCGGACGGTTTCAAGGCACTCAAGGCTGTACGCACTGCTTCGGGCGGTGAAGGATCGGATTTTTCTCGATCAAGGAGGCGTCACGCCGGCGGACGACGCCCAATGGCGCGCCCTGACGGCACGGCTGAACGGTCGCGAAACATTCTGCGAGCCCTTCGAACAGGCCGGTATTCGCACGGTATTTACGTCCACGTATCGATTGAACGCTCTGAACCTCGACGATCCGCGGATTGAAGAAGGCTTTGAGATCGCCATCCGTTCCCTGATTCGCATTCGCGATGAGGCGGCGGCGAAGGGGGTCGAAACGCTCGTGGTGTTCATTCCGACGAAGGAATACGCTTATCGCGCCGCCGTAACGGCCTCCAAGCATGGACCGTCACAGGCTTACCAACGATTGACGGCGTACGAGGAGGCCATGTGGGCCGAGACTCGGAGTCGATTGGATCAATCGGACGTGGCCTATGTCGACGCGACGCCGCGGATGCGCGCCGCATTGGCCGCCGGCACATCGTTATATCTCGCTGAGCGCGACGGGCATCCGCATGAGAGCGGGTATCGTGAAATCGCTTTTACAGTGAGCGAGGCGTTGAACCGGCCTGCTGGATCATCGAATTACGTCGTCCGCGAGACGGCGGTCACATCCGACAAATAACGCCTCAGCGCATCCGCGACTATGAACCGCGAGTAAAATCTCCCCGGCGGTTCATCGATGCGCGGAGCGAGTCGATCGCTCGGCGAGTGAGTGCTGTCACGGCGTTTTCGCCGCGGTTCATGCGCTTCGCGGTTTCGGTCGTCGAGAGTCCTTCCAGGAAACGCAGTTTGATCACCTCTTGTTGGTCCTTGGAGAGCTTGACAACGCACGCTAAGAGGGCGCCAAGAGCCTCATCCCTGCGGATGACTCGGCTGGGCGTGCCGGTGTCGGCGTTTACCTGGTCGAGCAGGGACCAGTACGAGCTTGAGTCGCCGACGTCGGGGGAGCATTCGCGGGCCACGTCGCGTATTTGTCGATGCGCGGCGCGATGTGCGTCCACGAGCATGTGATCCAAAATCGTGTAAATCCAATTCAGGAATGAATTCGGATCGCGTATCTCGAGGCGTCCGATCTGGCGGAAAACCTGGAGATAGACTTCCTGTAGAATGTCGTCGGATCCGCCGCGAGCTCGGACGGCGGGATCCATGCGTGCTTCGGCGCGAGCGCGCAGTCTAGGATGATAGACGGCAAGGAGCTTCGAGAGTGCAATCTCGTCGCCAAGCCGCGCATCGCCGACCCAGATGTTTGTCTGGCTATGCTCAATCATTCCGCGTCAGGCCGCCCGCGGTTGTACAGCGGCGCCTCCTCCAATCATCAATGATAACGTAACCGCATAGGATTACGAAAGAATTTGCACGCGTTTTGGCGCTTGGCTACGATGATTGCGCTCAGGCAACAATCTACCCAGGAGACGCCCATGGAACGGAGCGGCCCCGAGGACAACCCGCCCTCCGAGGAACAACCGGACGAGCGTGTCGCCGCGTTGATCGATCAGTATTTCGATCGACGTCGCGCCGGCGAGGATCTCACGCCTGAGCACTTCATCGAGGAAAATCCGAGCCTGGCGGATGCGCTGCGTCCATACCTGGACGGCTTGAGCATAGTGGAACAGGCGCGAACCAGGGCGTCGAGCGAAGCGCCGGCGCCGCCGACGCTTCCCGCGCCCGAGGGGTACGAATTGCTCGAGGAAGTTGGTCGCGGCGGAATGGGGGTCGTGTACAAGGCTCACCAGGTCGCCACGAAGCGGGACGTGGCGTTGAAAGTCATGCTGGGGGGACCGTACGCATCGCCGAACGCGCGCCGGCGATTCGAGCGCGAGGTTGAGTTGGCGGCTCGTCTGCGTCATCCGCATATTGTTCGCGTGTTGGAGAGCGGCACGGTCGCGGATCAGCAGTACTACGCCATGGATTTCATCGACGGCGTTCGTCTGGATCGCCTGGGAGCAGACGGCGTCAAGGGAACGGAGCAAATTCTGGATTTGGCGGTAAAAATCTGTCGCGCGGTCGAGTACGCCCACCAGCACGGCGTAATTCACCGAGATCTGAAACCCGCGAATATTCTGATCGACGACGAGGACGAGCCGCACATTCTGGATTTTGGTCTCGCCAAGGCCGCCGATGCCGAGGAAGACGCGGAAGCGACGTGCGTATCGATGCCGGGGCAGGTGGTGGGCACGCTTTCCTATCTCTCGCCCGAGCAGGCGGCGGGGCTGCCTGAAGCCATCGACGCACGGACCGACGTATACGCATTAGGCGTGATTTTGTATGAAGCCTTGACGGGAACGCTGCCGCTCGATCCAACGGGGGGCGCCTCGGCGGTGATCGCGCGCATTCTGGAAACGGCGCCGAAGTCGCCGACGTCGGCGTCCGCCGACGTGGACGCCGATCTGGAGACAATCCTGCTCAAGGCGTTGGAGAAGGAATCCGCACGTCGTTATCAGTCGGCGGCGGCGCTGGCCGAGGACATCGAGCGTTATCTCGACGGGGAGCCGATCCTGGCGCGTCGCCCCAGCAGCCTGTACATCATGCGTAAGAAAGTGCGCAAGCATCGGCTGGGCGTGACGCTGGCGGCGGCGGCGGCGACATGTCTGATCGCGTGGTTCATGGCTGAGCGCTGGTCTGAGCGAAGCGCCTGGCGCCGAGCCCACGGAGAAGCTCTGCGTTGTCTGCAAGGCATCGGCGACGGCGCGGAGCAGCGGTTACGAGCATCGGCGAACGCGTTGCATCGGCGCTATCGCGACAGCGAAGAGATCCTGCTCATCGCGGCGCGACTGAATTACATCACGGGCTCTTGCGACGCCGCCATTCGAGATCTGGAAAACCGGCTCCGGACGAATCCCGATCAATGGAGCGCCCGGGCGTTGTTGGCGGCGATATACCGCGCGACCGGAGATGCAGAGCGGGCCGAGGAGTTGCGATCCCGAGCCGACCGCGAGGCGACAGACACGGCCCAAGACTGGTATTTACGTTCATTAACCGTATTTGACAACAGCATAGCCCGCACGCATGCTGAGGCAGCGGTCGCGCGCGACGCGACGCACATTTTTGCCTGGCGTCGCCTGGTGCATCTACGCTTGGTGACCAACGATCTCGAGGGGGCCCTGAAGGCGATCAATAGGTTGACGGAGTTGGGCGACGAAGCCGACTGGGCCTTCTACAAAGGGCATGTTCTTTATCGTCAGGGGAAATTTAGCGAGGCGATCGAACAGTATTCGCATGTGATCTCGATCGATCCGCTGCAAACCTCTCCGTACGTGTACCGCGCTCATGCCTATCGGCGAGTGAAGCAATTTGAGCGAGCGGTGGACGACTACACGCATGCGATGGAAAAAGGCGGCGAGGTGACGTCGAACATCTGGTATTACTATCAGCGCGCGACTCCGCTGTGGATTCTCGGGCGCGGGGAAGAGGCGCTGAGCGATTATAGAAAAGTGCGCGTTACGCTGGGGCGGCCTTTTTTCTCCGACGCCAGGAGTTATCTAATCCTGCGTGAAATGGGGCGTGATGACGAGGCGGCGGCGGCGATCGCCGAGGCGTTGCGCGACCTTGATCCGAGGTATCCGTGGCTGCGTCAGGTTTTTCGGCATCTGGGGGGGGAATTGAGCGCGGACGAGTTGATCGCCGACGCCGCGGAGCGCAACGACCGCGAGCAGCTTTGCGAGGCTTATTATTACGCGGCGGAAACATCCCGGCTGAGGGGCGACCTGTCCGTCGCTCGGAAGCGGTTCGAGTTGTGCGTCGAAACAGGCGTGCAATATGATCAGGACGTTTTCCCTCTGACGCCGATGAACGAATACGAATTGGCCCAGTGGCGGCTGGAAACGTATTGCGAACCGGATTGAATCGCTTCGGAGGTCGCGAATGGCTGAGCGCTACTTTCTAAATG
>Ga0180434_10006749_pt1 | contig 13117 bp, 8 predicted proteins | sample SS_ome_7_FD_132453 | JGI IMG/M metagenome (GOLD analysis project Ga0180434, IMG submission 132453) | Hypersaline lake sediment archaeal communities from the Salton Sea, California, USA - SS_1_D_2 metaG | ecosystem: Environmental > Aquatic > Non-marine Saline and Alkaline > Hypersaline > Sediment... | reverse complement strand
TCTGAACCGTCTGAACCGTCTGAACCGTCTGAACCGTCTGAACCGTCTGAACCGTCTGAACCGTCTGAACCGTCTGAACCGTCTGAACCGTCCGAGCCGTCCGAGCCGCCCGGCGGCGCCGGATTGCTCGATCCGGAGCCCATCGCTCCGGAAGAGTCGACCCCGGCGGCCCCCTTGGATCCGACGGGCGAAGACCCCCTACCCGGTCTGCGCTCGGCAGCGCCCGAAGGGCTCGACGACTCGGCCGCACCGGCGCCCATGCCCGGCGAGATGCTCAGCGCGCCCACGCTGGTTCCGGCCACGCCTCCGATGCCCGGAACTGCCGCGAGGCCCCAGGTGCCAACCCGGGCGAAACGACCCGAAATCGCTTCGTCGGGCGACGAGCCGGCGGCCGATCCCGCGGGCCCCACGGAGGTCCTTCCCACTACGCCCGAAGCCGAGGCCGAACCGGCGCGGATCGTGCTGGCAACCGATGCGCTGACAATCCGGCAGACGGACGCCACTGTGCAACCCCCCCCGGCCGCCCTGCCGGTCGCCGAAATCCCTCCGGCGGCGCCGCTGCCGACCGGCCAGGAGGCGTCCGTCGAATCGCAGCCGGACGGCATCACGGAGACCGCTTCTCCGGACGATGCCCCGGCCCTGGAAATACCCCCAGAGGAGCGTGCCTCCTCACCGAGCGAGGCGTTGCTGGAACCGGCGTCCTTCGTGGTCGGTCAGGCGGCCCCGCTCGATACGACGGACACTCGCCCGGCGGCCCTCGACGGCTTCTGCCTCTACGAGCTGAGTGCCAACGAACGTTGGGTGGAAGGGGATCCCCGCTGGTCGGCCGAGTACGGCGGACGCAAGTACCTGTTCGCCTGTAAGGAGCACCGCGACCGGTTTCTGGCCGCTCCGGCACGATACGCACCGGCCTGCGGCGGCCACGACCCGGTGCTGGCCGTCGAAGGAAGCCGCCGCATTTCCGGCAAGACCGACTACTGTGTCCGCTACGACGGGCGCCTTTACATGTTCTCCAGCGGCGTGACACTGGCAAGGTTCCGGAACGATCCGCAGCGTTACGCAGCGCGAGACTGAGGGGGCTCCGCCTCGCGACAGAGCCGGGGACCACGACGGGACCGTTCACACCTTGCCGACCGGGGCAAGGTAGAGCGTGAACTCCTCCTTTCCGTCGACCCGAAGCAGCTCGTCGATCCGCTGCTGATGGTATGCGGCGACCGCGCAGGTCCCCGCCCCGATCGCCTCGCACGCCAGATACAGGTTCTGGCACACGTGGCCCGCGTCGACGGCGATCACTTTGTGGGCGGCCAGCCCGTAGCGCCACTCCATCCGGTAGGGAATGGCCGTCCAGAGAAACACCGCGGCGGCCCTGGCGACGAACGACTGCCCCAGGGTGGCCTCGGTGATCCTTCGTTCCGCGTGGGCTTCGGCGAACTCGAAGAGAAGCTGGTGCTCCAGTGGGAGATAGCGATAGAAACCGCGATCCAGGCCCTCGACCCTGAAGACGCAAAGGTAGGTTTCCAGGGCGTGGCGGGCGCCGGCCGACGGCACGGTCCGAAGCGCCGTTCCCGCGTCGAGCTGCCGCCTGACGCCCTGGGTGGCCCAGAGCAGAAACGACAGCTCCTCGAGCGCGAGCGGCTCCGCCGCATACCCGCGGCGGCTCTCGCGCCGGCCGATCGCCGTTTCGAGATCGACGCCCGGGATATTCCGCCACTGGCCCGGCGCGACCAGATCGATGCGTTTGGCGTCTGCCGCGTAGGGCTTTTGTACCGGTGGGGGGCACACGCCGCGAGACTGGTCTGTCTGCGAGAAGTCGATCTCCAGACGGATCGAGTCCTTCAGGAACTCGCGGTATCGATCGACAGACGCTCCCGACACGGGCGGGCCTCCGCAAGAAGTCTTCGCGGGCATTCTCCGCGCCCGGGCGCCGCCGGGCAAACCCAATTCCCGACCGGGGCCATCGCCGGGATGGCCACCGCCGGCACGGGCCGGCGGGGAAGCCTTCTTGGTCCTTGATTCCAAACGTGGCCGCCTGGCGCAAAACCAGGAGAAGGCCCCGTTCCGCTCCGATGGGTTCTGACGCCACAAGACCGGTAACCCTTCTCCCTCTCCCAGCATCATGCAGCGCTCGTTCAGGTCTTGTCCACCTCCAATATCCCTACCAGGCCATGCGCGCACCCAAGTCCCTGCTGAAGCCTCATCTCCAGATGCCGCAGGGCATAGCCGAGCTGCGGCTCGATGATATTCTCGCGGGGCAGGCCGAGACCGAGCCAGCCGACGCCTTCGACGACCAGTTTCATTCGCTCCATCATTTCGCGCAGGGCCGGTGGGTAGGAAGCGGGGATCGGCGGCGGTTCGGCAGCAAACGCCCTCTTCCGTACATCGTAGTTCTGCATCAGTTCATCGACGTAAAGGATCAATGCGTTCCAGCACATCTGTAGATGCTCGAAGTAGTCGTTGATGAACTCGAATCCCGCCTTCGGCACGTAATCCACCAGGAGCGAGCTCGGGTCGGTGCGCACGTTGGCCTCGTGCAACGAGTTGACGGCCTGCCGGATGGGCTGGGCATGGGGGTTGTAATCCCCGGTGTCCATGTGCCGACCGGTGAACACCGACCGGTCGAAGTACTCGAGCGCTTTGATTTCCACTCCGGCGCGCTTGCCCGCCTCGGCCACCATATGTTCCACTTCCTGCCGGCTGACCAGCCGGAGGAAGAGGTGCTGGAGTTCGTCACGCCGCTGTTCCCGCTCCTCCTTTTCGTAGATGTAGGAAACCACGTAGTCCATGTTGCGGTTTTCGGAGAGGTCGTTCGTCCACAACAATTGCCATTCGTACGAGTACCGGCCCAGCCAGTCGCAAACAATCAAACAGTGCTCTTCCACCCGGGAAACAATGTCCGCCAAGAGCCGAATGAACGTCTCGTCGTCGTTGTGGTGGGAACACGTGCCGTAGGTGGCGAAGTAGAGATCGTAGGGTCTCTCGTTCTCAGCCAGCGGAAGCCCCTGGGTGAAGTCGGCCTGCTGGAAGGTGAGCTTGGGATTCTGGCCGTAGATGCCCTGCGCCTGGGCAATAAGCTCTTCATTCAGCTCGATGCCCTTGTACACGCCCAGCATGCTCGGGGTCAACAGGGCCACCTCGAAGGCCCGCAGGTCCGCATCGCGGTGCCGTACGCCGGTGAGCAACTCGTAGCCGTCGGCACTGCCGCACCCCAGGTCCATGATCCGGACGCGTTGCATGCGGGATCGCTTTCGCTCGATCAATCTCTTGAGGTGGGGGTGCAGGAAGAGCCGCGTGATCTCGTCCTCCCATAGGCGGCGAACGTTATCGTACTTCCCCACCAATCCGGACTGCTTGGCGTAAAGACCGCTCGTCGCGGCCTCGGTGTACGCCTCCATCTGGTCGTTGTCTGTTTCTAGCAATTGCTGGGTCATTGGGCTGCTTCCCCCGATTCGGCTAGGGCTGCCGGCAGGATGCCGGGGACGTTCCGAACGATATCATTTCGCACTTCGGTCGGCAGCCGGTTGCCAACCCGCGCCAGGATTTCCCGGTATCGCCGGTGGGCGGCAGCCAGGGCCCCGGCCTCCTCGTCTTCGAGCGGAAAGCGGGCATAGATCGGATCCCGACTCGGCAGCGGGAGATCGTACATGTACGTCTTGTGAGTGGACTCCATCACTCTTCGAACCAGCGACAGCACTTCTTGCCGACGCTGCTCACTCACCGGAGCGCCGCGCAGGGTTCGCTTCACCAGGTCGATCTGGGCGTCGTCCAGGACGGCTTGTTCCGGGCAAAACACGTTGGTCCGCTCGAGCAGGCCGAATGCGTAGTGCACGTACTGTGCCCCCGACGCCGGGACGGCCAGCAGCGTGAGCATTTTCTCCACGGTGGCCTGGATACCCGGCACCGACGCGTCGCCCACGCCGGCCGTCGAGTAGCACGGCAGCCCGTAGAATCGGGCCATCTGCGCGCAATCGAGATTGTAGTGAACGAACTCGGGCGCCGCGTACATGTCGTTGAGGTTGTCGAGCCGTGTTCTCACGGGCACGGCCCCGTAGAGCACCGGTGCGCCGGGGGCGACCAGTTGGTTCAGCGCCACGCCGGCCAGCAACTCGGCGTTGATTTGGGCCACCATGCCGAACTCGTCGAACGGTCCCGTTGCCCCGCCCATCGGGCAGCTCGAGATGACCACGGGGACTCGGCGCCTGGAAATCCCGATCAACTTCTCGGCGGTGTCGTCGACCATCTGCAAAGGGCTCTTGATCACGCACGTGATGAACGACAGGACGGGATTCTCCCGAAAAGCGTCCTCTCCGCCCACAACGATCCGGCCCATGCGCAGCACGTCGTCCAAGGCCTCCAGGCTTGTCAATCCGGCTTGGACGTGCTTGCTGGTGTTGTTCAAGCTGGTGAAGAACTGGTTGGCGTCCTTGTTCCTCTCCGTGATCCCCTCGTCCTGGATGTTCACGTTGCGGATGAAGAAATCCAGGTTTTCCAGGTTCTCGCAAAGATGGGCCGAGTGACGCAGACGCTCGATGGAACCGGGCAGGCGCGTGAACTTCGGCACCGGGCCGTCGAACGCGACGTCCAGCCAAACATTGGTTTCCGAGCCGCTGCCAAACCGCACGCGGGGCTAGTGGGCGTCGAGCACCAGACGGTTCGACGGATCACGTGCGCCGAGCACCACGTTCGAGGGCGCCGAATCCAGTGCCCGGTCGATGATCGAGGAGGGGAGGCGAACGCGAATCCAACCTTCCCCGGGCTCGATCTTCGCGCCGGCGGAACGGTAGATGTCGACAGCCGCGGCATTGTGGCACAACAGGCCGGGGTCCTCCAGCAAATCGCGAGACACCCCGTCAATCAAACGGACTTGTGCGTCCGACAACCGGTCGAGCGGTCTGACTACCACGCCTTCTCGCTGCAATTCAGGCACGACGCTCCTCTCTTGCTTGTACTCTTCAGGCGACGGGTTTCTGCGGCGATCGGATTTCCGGGAACGAGTTGAGCACTTTGTCTCGCAAATCGGCGGGCAGCCGGCTGGCTGCCGGAGTCGACCTGATCTGCTTGACCAACGCCTTCGCCCGGGCGAGCGCGTCGTCGCCCGGCGACATCGACCCCCGTTTTTGCCGGTTGGCCAACCGGGGCACGAAGAACTCTTCGCGCATGTGCCGCAGCGTGTGCTCTTCGGTCATGAAGTCCTTGCCGGGGCCTTTCTCGATCATCAACTCGGTGGGCAGCGTATCGTCATTGACTTCGACACCGCGAAGCACCCGCTGGCACATACCCAGGATCTCGTTGTCCATCGCCAGCTTTTCGTAGGAAACGGTCAGGTCCGACTCCATCAGGCCGGCGATATCGTGGATATAGTTCGCTCCGGACATCGCCACCAGCAAGCTCGACATGGCGCTTTCGTAGGCGGCCTGGATGTCGACTTCTTTCGAGTCGGTGGTCCCGCCGGTGGAATACAGGGGGATCTCGAAGTGTTGAGCCATCTGGGCCACGGCGGCGTTGATCATGGCCCGCTCGATCGGCCCGCCCAGGTGGTCCATCGTCTGCAGGTTGGTGATCGACCCCACGCTCCCGCAGATACCCGGTGCCCCCCGATGGACGCACTGGATCACGGCGATACCGCCGAGCGTCTCGGCCACGTGGGTCAACACGTTTCCCGCCAGGGTGATCGGGGAGGTGGTCCCGCAAATCGGCTCGGTCGGCACGACGACCGGGAGCTTCTCCCGGGCCAGGTAGCAAGTCATCTCGCCGTAGTCCTTGTCGATCTTCAGCGGACTGATGATCAGCGTGATGAACGAGACGAACGGCTCCTCCCGAAGCGCCGCGTCGCTTCCCGCAATCATCCGGGCCATGCGGACCACGTCCTGACATCCCTTCAGGGAGTATATGCCGCCCATCACGTGCTTCGACGTATTGTCCAGGGCATGGAAGAAGCGGTTGATGTCGATATGGTCCTTCTGGTCGATTTCATTGGGAAAGACGTTGACGGTGAACCCGTGAATATGCTCCAAGGCGTCGACCGTCCGGGCGTTGAGGATCACGTCCTCGAGGGTGGAAGGCCGGCGCTGGCCGGTGTCCGGATCAAGCACGTAAATGGCGGTGCCGCCCGTCGCGTAGTGGACCCGGTCTCGCTCCAATACGAGGTCATGCTCGCCGTCGCGGGAGAAGAGCGTGATCGACGACGGGTTGGAGTCGATGGCGTCCTCGACCAGCGAGCGGGGGAATCGCACGACGCGGCTTTCGGCGTCGGCCTGGGCGCCGGCCGCCCGAAGTGCCTCCAGCGCCGTGTCCGAATAGACGGCCATACCCGACTTTGCCAGGACCTCCAGCGCGGCGTCCGCGATCCTTCGTACGCCGTCCTCGTCCAGTGGCCGGTAGGGCGAGGCCGGGATTCCGGGCATCTGGTGCTTGAGTTTCTTCAACGATTCGTCCCCGTGTGTTCTTGTTCCGGGAAGTCAACCACCCGCGTGGAAACAACCTCATCAATTCGGGCGATCGTCCAACTGTAGGGAACGCCGCAGAGGGCGTTCCGCGACAGGACAATCTGCCAATCATTCCTGGGCGGGCCCGAGATCCGTTCGTCCGCACGTGTTGTCGAAGTCAAAGTGCGGACCCTTGCCCGCCCGGATTTCCTTGGGCCCGGTGCCTACCCGGCCGCTCGACCAGCGAGCGGCATTCTGAACAACAAACTCGGCCCCGGGGTACGCTCCGCGAAGGATCTTGTGGTAGGCACACTCCTCGGGGGAACGGAGCGCCGCCGCACGATGCCGAGCGGCGTATTGTGCTGAATCGCTTGCAGCCAGCCACTCGTCGAGGCCCCGCCGGCCGATCAGGTCGGCGGTCCCGCTCCCTTCGTCGAACTGCTCCTTGTCTCGCCACACGATCTCCTGCGGCAACAGGTCCTCGCAGGCCTTGCGCAGGATCCATTTCTCCACGAGCCGGTCGTCGGGCGTGCGCCGGAGCTTCGACTCGGGGGGAATTCGCTGCGCCAGGGCGATCATGCTTACATCCAAAAACGGCACTCGTGCCTCGATGCTGTGCGCCATCGTGAGGCGGTCCACCCGCTGGAGATTGATGTTGTGCAACGCGCCGATGGAACGCCGTAACTCCTGCTGCAGATCCGTCGCCCCGCGAATCTCGCGGTGGTACCCGTATCCGGCGAAGAGTTCGTCGGCGCCCTCGCCCGTCAGGATCACTTTCACGTGGTCAGCGGCCAGGCGCGCCGTGAAGTAGGTGGGGATCGCGCTGCGCACCAGGTCCTGATCGTAGGACTCCAGGTGGTAGATGATCTTCGGCAGCAGCCGAGCCACCTCGTCCTCGTCCAGTACATATTCGTGGTGAACGGTGTCCAGATGTCGGGCAACCTGCCGCGCCGCGGCCAGGTCGCGGCTCCCCTCGAAACCCACGGAGAACGTGTGCAGACGATCCATGTGGCGGCGGGCGAGGGCGCAGATGATGCTCGAATCGAGCCCGCCCGACAGAAAGGCCCCCAGCGGCACGTCGCTCATCAGCCGCTTGCCCACGGCGGCTTCCAGCGTGTTGCGCAGTTGCCGCACCGCCTCATTCAGGTCCAACAAGCGTCGTTTCGGACCGGGACTTGGAACCTGATAAAATCTGCGGTAACCGCGGGCCGAGTGAAATGAGGTGCCCGGGGGAAACTCGCTCACGTCTTCCGCGATCCCCGCCAGGGCTTTCTGTTCGGAGGCAAAGCACCACTGCCCGCTCCGTTGGCCCAGGTACAGCGGCTTGATTCCGATCGGATCGCGCGCCGCAAACACGTGATCGCCGTCGGCGATCACGAAGGCGAACATTCCGTCCAGTTGGGCAACCGAGGACTCCTGGACCTCGTCGAACAGCCGGAGAATCGTCTCCGAGTCGCTTTGGGTACGGAAGGCATGCTTGCCGGCCAACTGCCGGTTGAGGGTGCGATAGTTGTAGACCTCGCCGTTGGCGACCAGGGCAGAAGCCCCGGAGTCGCCAAGGATCGGCTGCCTGCCGCCGGCCGGGTCGATAATCGCCAGCCGGCGGTGTCCCAAAACGCCGCGGGAATCGGGATCGACGAACACCCCCTCCGCATCCGGGCCACGGTGGACCATCCGCTCCATCATCTTGCGGACGACTTCCTCCTCGGCGTGGCCCCAGATTCCGGCAATACCACACATCGTGCTTCCTCCGTTGATCGAACCGACGCCAACTCTCCGTCGGCTACAGGTTGACCCACTGCCCGACCGTCTCCACAGCCCGATCCGCACCGAATCGCTCGGTGAAGAGGCGGAAATAGTGAAGCTCCTCCTTGCTGCGGACGAGCGGGTGTTTCTTCCGGGCTTCGGCGAATTCCCGGTCGTCGATGGCGTCCTCGAAGTAGCCGGGCAGCACACCGGCCGAACCCGACCCTTGCGAAAACTCCTGTTTCCCCCGCCATACGATCGACTCGGGCAGGTCCGGCTCATAGGCCTTCCTGAAGATCCACTTTTCGATCTTCCCATCCCCTTCGGGTTTCTGCTTGTAGTGCGGCGGGATCCGCAACGCATAGTCGAGCAGCTCGCCGGAAATCAAAGGAGCCACCACCCGCACCGAGTTGCACTGGTTCATTCGGTCCAAACGCAGCGAAGCGTTGCTGTGCAGGTAGCCCAGGCACTCGATCTGCTTGGCGGTCAACTGTTCCGGCGGAAAATCCTTCAGATACAAGTAGCCACAGAAAATCTCGTCGCCTCCTTCGCCGGAAAGCAGCACTTCGATACCCTTTTCGCCGGCGCGCTTCGAGATCAGGTAGTTCGACACCGAGCTCCTTACCAGCGAAGCGTCGAAGGACTCAAGGTAATAGATGACCTCCGGCAGGGCGTCGAGAATCTCGCCGAGCTCGACGATCAGCTCTTCGTGATCCGAGCCGATGTGTTCGGCCATTGTGCGGGCATGGCGGACGTCGCCGCTTCCAGCCAAACCCATGGCGAATGTCTTCAATCGGGACTCCTCGCCGAACTTCTCCTTGTGGACCCTGCGCGACAGGTAGGAAATCACGCTGCTGTCCATGCCGCCGCTGAGCAACGCGGCCGTGGGATGCGCGAAGTCAACGCGGTTGCGGAGGCTTCGCTCAATGATCTGCCGAACGTCCTCGATCATCTGCGGAAGCTCGGCATCGGTGACCTCCGGCGGCTCGGGAAGTTGCGCGAATTGGGTGAGCTTTCCGCCCGCGTCCATGTAGTGGCCCGCCGGAAATTCCCGGATGTCACCGGTCACCGCGCGAAGGCTCTTCAGTTCCGAAGCGAGATACAACTTGCCGTCTTCCCGGCCGTAGAAGAGCGTCTTAATCCCCAAGAGGTCCCTGGCTGCGAACAGCTCCTCGCCGTCGGAAATGACGAAGGCGAAGATCGTGTCGCCCAGATACCGGAGCATGTCGCTGCCGTACTTGCGATACAGCTCCAAGAGCAGGCGTTCTTCTCGAAACGGCCCGTCCCCCACGCCGTGCTCGGCTGCCAGTTTTGCCCAGTTGCCCATCTGTCCGTCGTAGCAGATCCTCAAACCGCCCGGTCCGGCGCAAGGCACTTCCGTCGATTCTCTGCCCCCGACAAGGTCGGCACTGCCGTAGTTCTGGGCAAGGACCGCCTTACCCTCTTCGCAGATCCCTGCAAGGGCTCGACCGCGATGCGCGATCTTCGCAAACATCGTCTCAACGTCTTCGCGACGCGGGCGGCCGAAGCCAACCACCAGACCACTCATTCTCACCCTCCGTAACAGGTGTCGTCTCAACCCGGCCAGGAGCGCAACGCGCCTGGACAACCACCGCAACAGGCCACGATCAGCCCCCCCGAGCCGCCCGCATCGGCCCACAGATTCCACAACCGAGTAGGAGACGCCACGTTGCGCATCCTGCAGAGGCTCTGTTTACATTCAACAGACGGTCTGAGGGGGCTGCGCTCCTCGAAAACACCCAAATCTAACCAATCGCGCGGCGATTGGCAATCCCCACCGCAGAAGCCGGCGATTGAGCCATCACGCAAACGGAACGCTCACACCGTTGGGCCAATTTAGGGAATCCGTACCCCGATTCGCTGCAATGCTGGGGTGAAGATATCAGCCTGTTGCGTCTGAATCGGCTTGAGGTTCACCGCGAGCAACCGCAAGAGGCATGCCGGATCGACTCTCGCTGGACCTGTTCGGCCGGCTCCTGGCGCGCGTGATCGCGGGGAGCACGCCCCCGGCGACCTCCATCAGTCTCGTCGCTCCTCGGCGAAGTTCATCCGAAGCCGTGTGATCCGCATAGTTCCGAAGTGGGTCGTCCTCGATTCCCCCCCTTGCTCACGGCGGTTCCTCCCTGCTTCTTTTCCGGTTGCGACGGCCTGGTGAGCATGGATAATGGGTGTCGGCTGCCGGAGGAGGGTCGGGCGGCTATTGTGGGAACTTCGACGCGAGACCAGCCGGAAGGCCGGGGAAACCCAAATGACGCGAGTCGCACTTGTACGGGCCGTGGCGACGCTGGCAATCCTGGGCGGTATGGCCGCCGCGGCGGCGGAACCGGGGCCGATGGTGCTCTGGTACGACGGGCCGGCCGGGAAATGGGTCGAGGCCAACCCGCTGGGCAACGGGCGCCTGGGGGCCACGGTTTTCGGGCAGGCCGAGAACGAGCGGATCCAGCTCAACGAGGACACGCTCTGGTTCGGCGAGCCGCACGACTACTCGCACCCGGGGGCGGCCGAGTACCTGCCGCAGCTCCGCAACCTGCTCTTCGCCGGGAAGCAGCGCGAGGCGGAGCAGGTGGCCATGCAGCACTTCATGAGCGTGCCCCTAAGGCAAACGCCCTACCAGCCGTGCTGCGACCTGCTGCTGGCCTTTCCCGGACACAAGGACGTGACCGGGTATCGCCGCGAGCTGGACATCGACCGGGCCGTGTCCACGGTGGCGTACGAGGTGGACGGCACTCGGTTCACGCGCGAGGTCTTTGTTAGCCACCCGGACGACGTGATCGTCGTGCGCATCACGGCCGACAAGCCGGGCAAGCTGGGTTTCACGGCCACGCTCGACACGCCGCACGAGGAAAAGTCGCTCGTGGCGGCCGGGCCGCGACAGCTCGCGCTGCGCGGTCGGGTACGCAAGGAGCACGGGCGGTTCGGCAAGGTGATCGAGAACCCGCTACGGTTCGAGGTCCACCTCCAGGCGACGGCCGAGGGGGGCACGTGCCGGGCGGGCGGCGAGGGGATCACGGTGGAAAACGCCGACGCGGCGACGCTCGTGCTGGCGGCGGCGACCAATTACGTGGATTTCGAGGACGTGAACGGCGACCCGGCTCGGCGGTGCGTCGAGACGATCAAGCGGGCCGGCTCGAAGCCGTACGAGAAGCTCCGCGAGGCCCACGTGGCCGACCACCGGTCGCTTTTCCGCCGCGTGACCTTGGACCTGGGCACCACTGAGAAGGCAGAGCTGCCCACGGACGAGCGGATCAAGCGGTTCGCCGAGGGGGACGACCCGGCGCTGGCGGCCCTTTACTTCCAGTTCGGGCGGTATCTGATGATCGCCTGCTCGCGCCCGGGCAGCCAGCCGGCCAACTTGCAGGGGATTTGGAACGAGAGCACCAGCCCGCCCTGGGAGTGTAAATACACCGTAAACATCAACACGGAGATGAACTACTGGCCGGCCGAGCCCTGCAACTTGGCCGAGTGCCACGGGCCGCTGTTCGACGCGCTGGAGGAGATCGCCGTCTCCGGTGCCCGGGTGGCCAAGGTACACTACGACGCCCGGGGGTGGGTGCTGCACCACAACTTCGACCTCTGGCGCGGGGCGGCCCCGATCAACAACTCGAACCACGGGATCTGGCCCACGGGCGGGGCGTGGCTCTGCCAGCACCTCTGGTGGCACTACGAGTTCGGCGGCGACCGGGAGTTCCTTCGCGACACGGCGTACCCGACCATGAAGGGGGCCGCCCTGTTCTTCGTCGATTACCTGATCGAGGACCCGCGGGGCGACAAGGGCTGGCTGATCTCCGGCCCCTCGAACTCGCCCGAGCAGGGCGGGCTGGTGATGGGACCCACCATGGACCACCAGATCATCCGCGGGCTGTTTCGCAACGTGATTGCGGCGAGCGAGGTGCTGGACGTCGACGCCGAGCTGCGCCGCCAGCTCGAGGAGATGCTCCCCCGCATCGCGCCGAACCAGATCGGCCAACACAGCCAGCTCCAGGAGTGGCTCGAGGACAAGGACAACCCGAAGAACCACCACCGGCACGTTTCGCACCTATGGGGCCTTCACCCTGGTCGCGAGATCAACCCGGCGACGCCCGACTTTTTCAATGCGGTTAAGGTCTCGCTGAACCACCGCGGCGACGGCGGGACCGGCTGGAGCAAGGCGTGGAAGATCAACCTCTGGGCCCGGCTGCTCGACGGCGACCACGCGTACCGTCTGCTCGAAAGCCTGATCGCCTCGGGCACGTACGCCAACATGTTCGACGCCCATCCGCCCTTCCAGATCGACGGCAACTTCGGCGGCACCTCGGGCGTGACCGAGATGCTCCTGCAAAGCCACCTGGGTAAGATCACGCTGCTGCCGGCCCTGCCGAGCGCGTGGCCCGAGGGCGAAGTGACCGGGCTGCGGGCACGCGGCGGGGTGGAGGTCGACCTGGCCTGGAAGGACGGCCGGGCCACCCGGGCCGTGCTCCGGGCCACGATCGACGGCACCCACAAGCTCCGCGCCCCCAAGGGCCAGACCATCGACGGGCCCGACGAAATCAAACTCCGGGCCGGGCAGACGTACGAGGTGAAGTTCCGGTGATCCGCCTTGCCGTGTGTTCGACGATCGTGGGGGTGCTGCTCGCGGCGTCATGCTCCGCTGTGGCCGCCGTGCCCGATCCGTTGGCGGGCTGGCTCGTGATCCCCGTGCCCGCCAGTTGGCGCGAGGTCCACGATCCCGAGCAGGACTTCGCCTGGTACCGCACGCCGGTCGAGGTGCCCGCGTCCTGGCAGGGCAAACCGCTCTCGCTCGTGCTGGGCCCGGTCGACGCCTGCGACGAGACGTTCTTCAACGGCACCAAGGTCGGCGCCACTGGGGCATTTCCTCCCAACCACCAGGCGGACTCCGGCACGTCCCGCACCTACGAGGTGCCGCCCGCGGCCGTGCGCACGGGCAAAGT
>Ga0180434_10006748_pt1 | contig 13119 bp, 7 predicted proteins | sample SS_ome_7_FD_132453 | JGI IMG/M metagenome (GOLD analysis project Ga0180434, IMG submission 132453) | Hypersaline lake sediment archaeal communities from the Salton Sea, California, USA - SS_1_D_2 metaG | ecosystem: Environmental > Aquatic > Non-marine Saline and Alkaline > Hypersaline > Sediment... | reverse complement strand
GGTCGCCGGAACCGCGCCATATTACGGGGGACACATGTAAGGCGCCTTTGGAATCCGCCGACCACGTCGCCGGCTGGTACATGGCGCGCCGACCGTTGGGCGGCATATTCTCGTCGAGCATTCCCGCCAGATGTGTCGGCCTGACGACCGGCGATCCTTGGAGCCCTTTCAGAATCCCGCGTGTGAAGAGCAGAAAGCCTACCGCGCAACTGACCGGGTTGCCCGGCAAGCCGACCACCCAGCACCCCGACTCAGACCGTCCGATCCGCAGGGGTTTCCCGGGTTTGAGACGCGCCCCGGAGACGAGCCAGCGTACGCCCAAGTCTTCCAGCAGGTTCGGTACAAGATCGTGCGTTCCTTTGGACATTCCTCCCGTGACGCAGAGCAAGTCGTGGGCCAAACCTAATTCGAGCGAGGCCCGCAACGCCGACGTCATATCCGGGCAACGCCCGAACATGTCGATTTCCCCGCCCGCGAGACGTATGTATTCTTCCAACGCCGTGCTGTTGCTGTCGTGTATTTGTCCGTCCTGAAGCTCGCGTCCATGCTCAACCAGTTCGTGGCCGGTGGTCAGCAACGCGACGCGCGGCCGCGTAAACACGTCGACGTGCGTAACGCCGGCGGCCACCAACGCGGACAGCGCGCTGCCGCCGAGACGCGTGCCGGCTCGCAACATCAGATCGCCCTTTTTCAGCAACGAGGCGCGCCGATTGACGTACTGTCCAATCTCCGGCGAATCATTCAAAAGCACGAAATCGTCTTCGTCTTCGCTAGAATGTTCGACGCAAACGACCGCGTCCGCCGACGCCGGCATCGGCGCCCCCGTGTTAATCCGAAAGCAAGCGCCTTTCTCGACCGGATCGACGGGCAATTCGCCCGCGCGAATCAAGCCGTCGTTTCTCAGGCGCGCCATTCCATCGGCGAAATCGCTGACGCGTACCGCATATCCATCCATCACCGCGCGGTCGAAGGGCGGGAAATCGTGCGTCGAACGAACATCCGCAGTCAACACGCAACCGGCGGCTTCCTCCAGCGGCGTCTGACGTGAGCGCCCGGGCTTCACCTGATCCCGCAAGGCGTCCCAAATCTGGTCGGTCGTCGCGGCTTTCAATGTATCGAAATCCATGGCGGCGATTGTCCGTACGTCGGCACGCGACGTCAAGCCGAGCGACAAGGCCGACAAACCCCGGGCGCGACCTTAGTTCGCGGCATGGTCGAGCAATCACTGCGTCCGAACGCGTAGGGCAAGCGAGCGCCGCGAAAGGCGGCGCCGATCCCGGGCGCCGATCCGTCCTCGATCGCCGATCGTTGGCGCCGCATCGGCGAGGTCATATAATGCGTACATGGAACGAGATATTGATCGCATTTTGCTTCATCACGATCAGATCATCGAACGCGTTCGACGGATGGCCTCGGATATCGCGGCGGCGTATGACGGAGGCGCCCCTTTCTTGACGATGGTTCCCATTCTCTCCGGTTCGATCATCTTCCTGGCCGACCTGATTCGCGAACTGCCGTTGAAGATGAAAATCGCGCTGGTGCAGGTGTCGGCCTATCCGGGCAAATCCATCGAAGCAGCCGAACCGCGCACGATGATTGAGTTGACCGGCGAGGTCGAGGGCCGCGACGTCTTGATCGTCGACGACATTCTCGACAGCGGTCGCACGCTGAGGCGGGTGAAGGAGATGATCTCGGAGCGCAATCCGCGCAGCCTGCGCTCGGCGGTGTTGCTGCAAAAGCCGGACAAAACCCCGGCGGACGTGCAAGCGGATTTTGTCGGCTTTGATATTGAGGATCTGTTCGTTGTGGGCTACGGGCTCGACTTCGACGATCACTATCGCAACTACCCGCACATCGGCGTACTGCGTCCGGAGCTGATGCCTTGACCGACGATCCGCGTTATGACGCCGTACACGTCGACGCGAATTCGGTCGCTGCCCTGGACGAAGCGCGTGACGCGCGCCTCGAATTACTCGACGGAGACGAGATAATCGAGTTGTCGATCAAGCCTTCGTTGTGGTTTGTCGCGATAGTCTCGTTGCGTTTTATCCTCGCCGTCGCCGTCGTGGCCGCGTTGATCGACTGGACCGCGAGAAGCAGCGGAGCGCCGTTGACATCCTATGTCGCGATTCTGGCGGTGCTGGGGGCGGCGGGACGCCTGGCGGTCGCCGGACTGCAATGGGCCAGTCGGGTTTATATCCTGACGAACCGGCGCGTGATGCGCATGGCCGGCGTGCTGAACGTGGTCGTGGATGATTGCCGACTCAAGCTCGTGGGCGGGACGAATCTGGTGCTGGCGCCGGCGCCGCGCCTGCTGGGGCTCGGATCGATCAGAATCACGCCGAGCGGGGACGGCCAGAGCCCGATCGTCTGGGAACACGTGGCGCGGGCGGGCGCCATCTACGCCAAGCTGGTTCGCGCGATCAAAAAAGCCCAATCGAAACGATGAATCGACCGGCCCGCGGATCGGCCGCTTTTGACCGCGATAACATCCGTTCGCGCCGCGTGATTCCCGCCGCCGTTTTCCGTACCATGGGCGGCGTCCCGAACTTCAGGAGATGCCGCTTTTGCGCAAGTCCCATGTCGCCGCCGGTTGTCTGGTTCTGGTAACGCTCGCGGTCTACATCCCGGCGATGCGCGGCGGCTTCGTCTGGAACGACAACGAGATCGGCAGTCTGGGCCGGAACATCGTGCTGGAGGAGCACGGGCTCTACCGCGTCTGGTTCACCGCCGAATCGGTCAACTACTGGCCTCTCACGTGGACTTCGTACTGGCTCGAACACCGGATTTGGGGATTAAATCCCGCCGGCTATCACGTGGTCAACGTCTTGATTCACATCGGCAGCGCTTTGCTGATCTGGGGCGTGTTGCGACGTCTGAGCCTGCCGGGCGCGTGGATGGCGGCGCTGGTCTTCGCGATCCACCCGGTCAACGTGGAATCCGTCGCTTGGATCACTCAACGTAAAAACACGCTTTCACTCTTCTTCTGCCTGCTGGCTTTCTCTTGGTGTTTGCGATTTGACGACGGCGCGCGCCGCCGTTGGTACTGGGCGGCGACGGCGGCGTTTTTGGCGGCCATGTTAAGCAAGGGCGCCGCGGCGACTTTTCCGGTCGTGCTGCTGCTGTCGGCTTGGCATCGCCGCGAAAAGATCCGCGGTCGCGACATTCTGCGCTCCCTGCCCTTCTTCGCGATCGCGTTGCTCATGAGCGGCGTCGAGGTCTGGTTTCAATATGTCAAGGCGATCGGGGAAACCGTCGTGCGCGACGACTCGTTCATGGCGCGTTTCGCCGGCGCCGGCTGGATCGTCTGGGATTACCTGTACAAGGCCGCCCTGCCGATCCGCACATGTTTCATCTATCCGCGTTGGAATATCGACCCGTCCAACTGGCTGGTCTACCTGCCCAATCTCGCGCTGCTGGTCGTGCTGGCGGCATGTTGGTATCGACGCAAAAGCTGGGGTCGCCCCGCCTTTTTCGCGCTGAGCTGTTTCGTCGTTACGCTGGCGCCCGTGCTGGGTTTTTTCGACATTTATTTCATGCGCTACTCGCTCGTCGCGGACCACTACCAGTACCTCTCGATCATCGCCGTCATCGCGCTGCTGATCGGCGGCGGCGTCCGTCTGCTGAACAAACTGAGCCCGGCGAGCCGACGACCGCATTATCTCGTCGCGGCCCCGTTGGTCGTTGTCTTGAGCTGCCTGACCTGGCGTCAGTGCGGCGCTTATCAAGATTCAGAAGCGCTTTGGCGCGATACGCTGAAAAAGAATCCGGACGCCTGGATCGCTCACGGCGAACTCGGCAATATTCTCGTCGCACGCGGCGACGTGGATGAAGCCCTCGAGCATTACCGTCAGGCGCTCACGCTGACTCCTGACGCGGAGATCCACAACAACATCGGCGGCGCGCTGCTTATCAAAAGGCGACCCCGCCAAGCCGTCGAACACTTTCGCCTGGCCCTGCGAATAAACCCGGATTATCTCGACGCGCATGAGAACCTCGGCGCGACGTTAAGAAGCCTCGGCCGCGCCGAGGAGGCGCTCGAGCCCCTGCGCCGCGCCGTCGCGCTCGCGCCCGACCGCGCTCGAACTCGCTTACAATTGGCCAATCTCCTGGCGGCATCGAAACGTCACGGCGAGGCGCTCGAGCATTATCGCGCGGCGATTGAGCTTGAGCCCGACAACGCCGAAGCGCGGCGAAATCTGGGCATGACGCTGGCCTCGCTGGGTCGCCTGGTGGAATCCGTCGGCCATTTTCGCCGATCCATCGAGCTCGATCCAAACGCTCACAGAGCGCATTATAACCTGGCCGTCGTGCTGAAAGCCTTGGGGCGGGCCGAGCAAGCCGTGCCGCATTTCCGCGCCGCCCTCAGGTTGAATCCCGACTGGCCCGAGGCGCTCGTGCAACTAGCCTGGATCCTAGCCGTGCATCCGGATGAGCAGGTGCGCGACGCGGACGAAGCCGTTCGCCTGGCCGAGCAATCGGCGGCGCTGACCAAGGGCGTCGATTCGAAGACGCTTGACACGCTTGCAGCGGCCTACGCCTCCGCCGGCCGGTTCGACGAAGCCGTCGCCACGTGCGCGCGAGCGCTGGCCCTGGCGGGCGAAACGGCCGGCGAGGCTTGGCGCCGGACCGTGCGCGAGCGGCTCGAGCTGTATCGACAAGGCCGGGCGTTTCGCGAAAAACCTCTGGATTCCGGAGTTTCTCCGCTCGATCCTTGACCGACGTAAAACCGATAGACTACAAGACTGACTGACGACCGTGTTACGACTCGCGCGAGGTGAATGATGGGATTGACCTTTCAAGTTCTGGTGACAGCGATGTTCTTTCTGCAAGCCGGACCCGAATCCGAAAATCCTTGGGCGGATAAAGTCCAACCCGCGACGCTCAAAGCGCAGCGTACTCGTACGATAGTCGCGTTTCGTCACGCCTTGGACGTCGCCTATAAAGCGGACGATTGGCGCGCCGGCCTGGAGCTGGCTCGACTCGCCCATGCGGAATATCCCGACAACGCCATGCTCAGCGGGCGGCTTGCGCGGGCGTTTTGGCGCGCCGGCAAGCTGGAACGCGCCGAACGGATCGTCGATAAAATCGATCCGGATAAAATCGACAAAACCTCGCTAACTACTTATATCGAGATCCAACTCGGGCGCGGGGCCAGTAAACAAGCCGCCGCCGCCGCGCAGAGGCTGGAATTGCTCGGTCCCGAGACGGCGGTCGAAATCTTTCACATAATGTCCGCCAGATTGATCGAGCAACGCCTCGAAGGGCTGCCGGAGTTGCTGCGCCGCGCTACGGATTTGATCGATCCGGCCAACGGATATCCCGAGATCCACCTCGAGGAAGTGCTCGACGGACTACCCGAGTTCTTCGACGCCATCGGCCCCCAACCGATCAACCGAATCGCCTCTCACGGCAAGGCCGTCATGCCCCTCGGTAAAATCATCCGGCTGCCGTACTGCGAGGCGCTGATCAACGGCCAGGGGCCTTACCGTTTAATCGTCGACACCGGCGGCAGCATCACGCTCTCGCTCGACGACGACATCGCGCGCGAGCTGGAGTTGAAGTCCTACGGCACGGCCTCCATCCGCGGCATATCCGGAAAACAGGATTCACAACAGATGCTTGTCGACAGCCTGCAAATCGGCGAGATCGCCTGCCGCCGCGTCATGACGCGAACCTTCGCCATGCCGGAGCTGCTGACGTTAGCGGCGGACGGCATCATCGGCACGGGCATATTCGGCGAGGCGCGCATGGTGTTCGATTTGGAACACGAATCGCTGGTCATTGCGCCTTCGACGGATAAATCCGGCGCCGGCGAGGAATTTCAGGTGCGAATCATCGGCGACGCCAAGGTGATGGCGTCGATCAAGCTGGAAAACGCGCGGGCCGTGGCGTTGCTGGACAGCGGCGCTGACGTGGCCGCCTTGGCGCCGAGCGTCATCAAGGATCTGTATCCCGACCGGGATTTTCCCAGCATGTCGGCCGCCGGTCTGGGAGTCGGGGAAGGCGTCGCCGCCGGAGTGGCCCTCACCCCCGGCGTTAATCTCGAATGCTGGGGACGAAAGTTCGACAACTATTCCGGCGTCAGTCTCGACGTGCTCGATAATCTGCTCAGTCCGATTCTCGGAGTGCAGACTCAAGTGCTGATCGGCATGCCCGTCTTGCGCGAAATGAAATCGTGGACGATCGACTATCCGCGACGACGCATGTGGCTCGAATGGGTCGAATAAGGCGGCACGGCGCACAAAACCGCAAAACGCAAGCCCGCGTGTCGGCAACACGCGTCTCCAAGTCTGGCGACCTGAATCCGCGCCGTCGCACGCGCATCCGCGGGCGGGGGAAAGAATGTGAATCAGCGTCGGCTCGATCTCTTGCGGGTGTTGAGCGAGCTAAGCCGATGTGAACACGCCCGTTCAGCCGCAACAAGCCGACGCGTTTGCCGTGCGCGCACCTGCGTCCGATATCTGAGCCCCCGCCCAAACGCGCAGCGCAAGCAAGCGCTCCGCGACACCTCCGTTCGTGAGAATGCACACCCCCGAACAGCCGCTGACATTAAATTGATCTTTCCTTGGCGCAGGTGTGACGGATACGGTATCGTGAATTTACAGCGTACTTCGGGAGCAGGCGGGGCGGGAGGCTCTCGATCCAAGCATGTCAATCACATTGAAAAGGCGTCGCTATGATAAGCATGATGAAAATGGTCAAAACCGCTGGGCGAGGTTTACTCTTTGCACTACTATTGCCGGCGGCGGCCGGCGCTGACGGCTCGGTCGTGGCGTGGGGATTGAACAGCCACGGCCAATGCGACGTACCGGCGCCGAACACGGGCTTCACAGCCGTCGCGGGAGGCTACCACCACAGCCTCGGGCTGAAGACCGACGGCTCAATTGCGACCTGGGGCAGGAACGGCGACGGCCAGTGCGACGTGCCGACGCCGAATGCGGATTTCGTCGCCGTCGCGGGAGGCGGGAATCACAGCCTCGGCCTGAAGTCCGACGGCTCGATCGCGGCTTGGGGGGCCAACGACTACAACCAATGCGACGTGCCGTGGCCGAACACGGATTTCGTGGCTGTCGCGGCGGGTGACGCTCACAGTCTAGGATTAAAGTCCGACGGCTCGATCGTCGCCTGGGGATATAACTTCTTCGGGCAATGCAATCTGCCGACGCCTAACACGAGCTTCGTAGACGTCGCGGCGGGCTACTACCACAGTTTCGGCCTGAAGTCAGACGGCTCGATCGAGGTCTGGGGACTGAACAGTGAACGCCAATGCAACATCCCCGGACATAACGGGGACTTCACAGCCGTCGCGGGAGGCGCGTATCATAGCCTCGGTCTGAAGTCAGACGGCTCGATCGAGGCCTGGGGACGGAGCGGCGACGGCCAATGCGCCGTGCCGACGCCTAACGCGGACTTCATAGCCGTCGCGGGCGGTTACGATCACAGTCTCGGCCTGAAGTCCGACGGCTCGATCGTGGCCTGGGGATTGAACGACGATAACCAATGCAACGTGCCTGAGCCTAATACGCGCTATATATTTCTCGCGGGAGGCGGATACCACAGTCTCGGCCTTAGAACTCCCCTGGGCGCTTGTTGTTCGACGGACGGTTCTTGCGAAGTGCTCCTGGAAACTGATTGCGACACAGTCGGCGGAATATACAAGGGCGACGACACGGACTGCGATCCGAATCCCTGTCCGCTGCCGGGCGCCTGCTGTCTGGCGACCGGCGCGTGCATCGAGACGTACGAGGCGGAATGCATGGGGCAATGGCAGGGCGCGTTTACGACCTGCGCCGTCGACCCGTGTCCGGAACCGCAAACCTACTCGATTACGGTCTGGGGAAATAACGACTATGACCAACACGCTGTGCCGGCGCCGAACGCGGATTTCGTGGCCGCGGCGGCTGGCAAGGACCACAGCCTTGGCCTGAAGTCCGACGGCTCGATCACGGGCTGGGGAGGCAATTTCTACGGTCAGTGCGACGCGCCAGCGCCTAACACTAATTTCGCAGCCGTCGCGGCGGGCGGGAAACACAGCCTAGGTCTGAAGGACGACGGCTCAATCACGGCCTGGGGGCGTAACGATGACGGCCAATGCGACGTGCCGGCTCCCAACATGGGCTTCGTGGCTGTTGCGGGAGGTCGGTACCACAGTCTCGGCCTGAAGTCAGACGGATCGATCACAGCTTGGGGGGACAACTTCCGCGGTCAATGCAACGTGCCGACGCCGAACGCGGACTTCGTGGCCGTCGCGGCGGGCGAAGAGCACAGCCTAGGATTGAAGTCCGACGGCTCAATCGTGGCCTGGGGTTACAACTATTGGGGACAATGCGACGTGCCGGAGCCGAACGAGAATTTTGTAGACATCGCCGGGGGCGGCGGCCACAGTCTCGGCCTCAATGACGATGGTGAGATCGTGGTCTGGGGGCATTGCGGGCTAGGAATATGCGACGTACCGGCGCCGAATACGGACTTCGTAGCGGTCGCGGCGGGCGATGAACACAGCCTCGGCCTGAGGCCCGACGGCGCGATCGCGGCTTGGGGTCGCAACCAACACGGCCAGTGCGATTTGCCGAATCCGAACGCGAACTTCGTCGCCGTCGCGACGAGCGATAACCACAGCCTCGGTTTGGGGATCGCCTACGGCGCATGCTGCTTCGCGGACGGCACGTGTGACATGCTCTTCGAGCCTGATTGCATCGCCGCCGCCGGTACGCACCATGGCGCCGACTCGGTTTGCGACCCTAATCCCTGCCAGCCGGGCGCCTGCTGCCTGGCGACCGGGTGTGTCGAGGTATTCGAGGCGGATTGCATAGGGGAATGGCTGGGGCCGTTAACGACCTGCACCGGCGATCCGTGTCCGGATCCGCCTGCCGGCTCGATCGTGGCGTGGGGAGAAAACGACAGCGAGCAATGCGACGTAGCTGAGCCTAATACGAACTTCACGGCCGGCGCGGGGGGAGCGTATCACAGCCTCGGCCTGAAGGACGACGGGGCGATCGCGGCTTGGGGGAGTAACCAATACGGCGCTTGCGACGTGCCGGCGCCGAACGCGGACTTCGTCGCCGTCGCGGCGGGGGTCATTCACAGTCTCGGGTTGAAGGCTGACGGATCGATTGCGGCCTGGGGAAACAACGGCTCTCACCAATGCAATGTACCGGCGCCTAACTCGGATTTCATCGCCGTCGCGGCGGGCGCCGTACACAGTCTCGGTTTGAAGGCCGACGGCTCCGTAGTAGCCTGGGGGTGGAACTACCACGACCAATGCGACGTACCGTGGCCAAACACGGACTTCGTGGCCATCGCGGGAGGCCAAGGACACTCTCTCGGTTTGAAGTTCGACGGCTCGATCACGGCTTGGGGATGGAACGACTCCGACCAGTGCAACGTGCCGGCGCCGAACTCGGACTTCGTGGCCGTCGCGGCGGGTTATGAGTACAGTCTCGGTCTGAAGTCGGACGGTTCGATCGTAACCTGGGGGGACAATTCCTCCGGACAATGCGACGTACCGGCGCCGAACGCGGGCTTCATCGCCGTTACCGCAGGCGATTATCATGGCCTCGGTCTGAAATCCGACGGCTCGATCGTAGCTTGGGGCTCAAACAGCAACGCGCAGTGCGACGTTCCGACTCCGAACTCGGACTTCATGGTCGTCGCGGCGGGCGCTTTGCACAGCCTTGGCATAAAACCTGCCGCCCCCGTCCCGGCCGACCTGGACGGCGATGGAGACGTCGATCTGAATGATCTGGCCGAACTACTTGGTCGTTACGGCGCCTGTATCGGCACGCCTCTATATGACGCAAGCGCCGACTTCGACGGCAACGGCTGCATTGATCTTTCCGATTTGGCCTATTTGCTCGGTTACTACGGCGCAGGAACGTAAAACACGGAACGGGCGACGCTAAAACGACAAGCGAGGCCGATTTGCCGCACGCAAATCGGCCTCGTTGTTCTATCAAAATTGTAATAGCTGCTTTATGCCGGTGTTACTGGCATACCACGCCGTATTCGGCCAGCAGCGCGGCGAGATCTGCGAGATCTACGTCGGCGTCGCCGTCGAGGTCGCCATCTTCATATGCAGCGCCGCTCGTTAGGCCGTAGCTGGAGAGCAACTGCGCTAGGTCTGATAAGTTGACCTGGTTGTCGCCGTTGATATCTCCAAAACACCACGGATCATTGGCCGGCATGATTGCCAAATCGCCCGGCTCTACCAACGGATACCCATAGCCTTCGTACATCTCGTTCGGGCCGAAATCCGGTCCCAGCACGTAGCCCGATCCATCCGGCGCGAAGCTGTTGACCTGGCTGAAGTAATTGGGAAATTCGCCTTGGCCGACCGCTCCGTGATAACCGCGGTTGTTTCGCGACCAGTCGATCGTCATGCCCTGGCTGAAGTGGGTATCCTGCGGCAGTTCATACAAGAGTTCGAGATCCAGCCCGGCTCCTTTGTATATGCAATCGCAGGTTCTCAACTCCTGCAGGTAGAAATTGCCGTTGGAATCGATGGCGAAACCCATTGCATGATGGGGGTCGGGTAAACCGGTAAAGGCGCCGACTGTTGTAACGTCGCCGGTTGTCAGATCAATCGTGTACAACCGCGTGACGTTGCTCTGCGAATTAATGCCGTACATCTGGTTATCCACGGGATTGAAGGCGATGTCCTGCAGGGTTTGATGCGAATCCGTGCCCTGCATAGTCGCTGCGCCCGTGTTAATATCGACGCTGTAGAGTCCTGAGGCCGCTCCGCCCGTAGCTTTGTATATGGACGCGTACGTCCATAGATTGCCGTCCGCGTCGAAATCCATGCCGCCGAAGGAGATGCCGATCACGTTCATCGAACCGACCGTGACGAAACCTGCCGGATCTTCCGAATCGAACATAACCAGATCGTCAGGACCGTCGAATGGATACGGTCGGGGCAACGCGTTTGGGGCGTAGACTGTCACGGCGCTGGCGGCGCCAGTCGCAATGGACAGCACGGCCAACATGCATACTAGTTTGCGCACGTGTGTTTCTCCTTCTTTAGTTATGCGGTTATACCGCGACATTTATGACGACTTGCGCCGTGCGTTCCGCGCAGCGTCTCGTACATTCATGCATTTCGCAACGAATATGAACGGCTGTTCAACGTCGACGACGAAGCAACATTCCGACACCGACGGCTACCAGACATATAGCGCCCGGTTCCGGCACAAAGTTCACCTGCAAATCGTCGTACTCCATGGGCATGTTGCCGAAGGGGCCGCTCTTTATCACCTCGATGCCGCCGATCGGGGTATCACTGACCCAGCCCTGCCAACCCCACGTTGCGGGAGTGACGTTATAGGTCAGTTCTTCGAGCAAAGCGCCCTCTACGTCGAAAAACTTGATCGTGCCGTCAGCCACGTCGCTGACAGTGTTGAATTGGCCGCCGAAAGCCAGGATCGGCGTGGAAAAATCGAACAAGGTTGAGCCTGCCGGCGTGCCGCCCATGTAGTTGCCGTTGTAGGGGAGCACTTCGCCCGCCGGGCCGTACCAGTTGTAAGCGATCACGGCCATGTTGGCGAGCGAATCGATCATTGACCCGTTGCCTTCAAAGATAGGGAGCGGGCTGTAACTTCCAGGGGTACCGATATTTTCAAATCCTTCCCACATTTCTCCGGCGAATTCACCGACCGGAACGACATCCGCGCTAGCTGTGCTCATGACGACAAGCATCAGCGCGGCGATAGAGATTCGCTTTATTTTCATCTGACTCCTCCTCTCGAACAAAAAAAATGTGAACCGCGCACGGGCGTGGTCTAGTAAGATCACCATAACAGGTCCGCGATTCCGCCGCAATATTATTTTTGTAAATATCTTTGCGATTTTCCCCAGAAATCGCCGTAGAGGCTGGCATGCGACTTGCATTCCAGTTATCATACATCCATGAATCTTATGTCCAACTAAGGTGATGTGTTGTTTTCGAATTCGCAAGCGATTCCGTTTAACGACCATGTTCGAACCGTTATACGTTCGTTGAGCGGGGCATTTTCCGAACTGCTTACATCCGTCGGCGCCAATCCACGCGATCCACAATCGATGAGTCGACAATTCGGAATAAACAAAAATCTCGCCTGGAAAATCTCAAAAATCGTACAGGCGGAAGATAAAGCGTTAGTTTTGCAGCAGATGCCTGGAGCGGCCGGCGTCAAAATCTTCCTGCGAAGTCTAGAGCGCGTCGGCGTTGAACCGGTTTTGCTCGAAACCGCGCAGAAGGCTGTTCAGGAATTCGACGAGCTTATCGAAGTGCATTCGGGCGATCGCGCCACGCTCGAGATGATGGGTAGCGAGCTAAGCTCCGTGGGAAGACAACAGCGGGACGAGTACTATCGCAAGCTCCTGTTTCAAGGGGCCAGCTATGTTTGGGGCGTACAGGCTCGTGTCAGCCTGAAAATAGGCCTCGTTGGCCCAAGCCAAGAACCGGGAATGCTCGATTTCGCTTCTCTCAATGCCTTCATCGATTTCCGTCGTCTACGCCAAGGCGTAACCTGGCCCATGGCGTCGCGGCGATCGAGGAATGACGACGGCAGCGAGATGTCCACGTTCGCTGCCGAAGCTATCGATCCACGGTACTCGGGCGTCGATCAGGTCCCGCTCGTCGCGAATTTCTGTTCGCAACCATTGCCTGAATTGCGGCGCGTCGTGGTCGCCAATAGCACGAACTTCGAACTGGTTGAGGGCCCGGTCGGCAACACAGGCGCCCGAACATGCGTGATCGGGACGATTCAACGCCGCATTCCGTACTATCGAACGCCGGAAAACGAATACGGCGAGCACACCGCGATAGTGGACACGCCAGCCGAATTAATGATCATGGATTTGTTTTTTCACAAGGATTTCACCTTTACAATTTCCCCGGACGTGAGCCTTTACAGCGAGCTCTGTGCCGCCGTGCCCTATCCCGCGCGCGGGCGCGAACGCAATCAATTGCCGCTGTACGAACCTCTTCAAGATTTAGGCGTGGGTCCGAGGCCTCCTGCCACGCCTGAAGTTAACCGTTATCGACAGATGGCGCAGACCATGTTCGACCGCATGGGTTGGACGTCAACCGACTTTCATGGTTACCGGATGAGAGTACCGTACCCGGCCTGTCCGACG
>Ga0180434_10006746_pt1 | contig 13119 bp, 10 predicted proteins | sample SS_ome_7_FD_132453 | JGI IMG/M metagenome (GOLD analysis project Ga0180434, IMG submission 132453) | Hypersaline lake sediment archaeal communities from the Salton Sea, California, USA - SS_1_D_2 metaG | ecosystem: Environmental > Aquatic > Non-marine Saline and Alkaline > Hypersaline >... | reverse complement strand
GGGACGATGGCCGACTGGATCGGGGAGGCAGGGGGAGTCACCGTGACGGTCGATGAGACGGTCGTCTATTCCAATCTTTCGGTCGATCCGCCGTTGCGCGTAGAGATCCGTCCTGGCGATCAATGGCTGGACGACACGGAAGCGGTCGCCTTTTTCACTGCTCCGAGCGAACCCGAAGGTGGAAGCCTCGTCACGCGTCAACATGCGTTCTTGCGTGCCTTCCTTCGCGAGGGGCTTCAGGAGCCGAGCCCCCGTTCTGTGCGTTCGACCCTGCGGACCCTCTCCCCGGAATTCGACACCAACCTCGGATGGGGTGATATATATGAACTGTCCACCACGTTGCGTGATTTTCCGCCGGAGCGGGTCGCGACCGAGGTCCTCCCCGGAGAGAAAGCGGTCGTCGACGGAGCCACCTACACTCAGCCGATGATCGTCGCGACCGAGCGCATCGTCGCTTCGATGATTCAAGGACTCGATCTCCTGACCCCGGACGAAGTCAAGGTCGCCGTGTTCAACGGAAACGGAATCCGTCAGATGGCGAGCCGTACGGCCGACTATCTGCGCGCCCGCGGTTTTCAGATCACGAGGATCGCCAACGCCGAGACGTTCGGATATCCGGCGAGTTATGTCGTTGTGCTGACGGACGAAGCGAAGGCGTGGATCCTCAGCGATGCCCTTCTCAGCGAGGTCCGCATCGTTTCCCCCGAGACGTTCGAGGAGCACTACGTCGCGCTGCAAGACTTCATTCCTGCGGGGACGGATCTCGTCCTGATCGCGGGTGCAGGAATGGTACTCGAGTGATGGAAGGACGGGATCTCGCACGTCGGACCGTTCGGCTGATCGAGGATCGAAAGGGAGAGAACATCGTGGTGATCGATCTTGCCGATGTGTCGATCCCCACAAGTTATTTCATCGTCGCCGGGGCCGACAATCCAGTCCACGCCAAGGCGCTCCTCAACGCGCTCCGTCAAGGACTCCCCGTCAAACCGAGTCACAGCGAAGGGGTCGCGGAACGCAAATGGATCGTCCTTGACTACGGGGACATCGTCGTCCATATTTTTGATAAAGTGGCCCGAGAATTCTACGATATCGAATCCCTCTGGGCCGATCACATCGTCGATCTGCCCTCCGACCTATAATTCCCGGACGCGTCCTTCGTTGATCTGCGGGCGGTGCCGATTCCCCTCTCCTCCTAATCGGGCTGTCTCGCCGGGCAGATTCCCACGTAGGGGCAGTACTGGCAGGCATGGTAGTTGGGTTCGCCCGGGAAGCTCTCGTCGCGGATCCCCGATGCCACCGCTTCGATCTCCGAACGGGCCTTCTCCAACATCTTTTCCGTCGGCTCGACCCGACCGACGATGACCTCCGGGGTGAGGAACCGGAGTTCGAGGGTTCGGGGAAGCTTTCCAAACAGGTTCTCGTATGCGATGGAATAGATGGCCAACTGGCGGCTTTCTTTGGTCCGTTTCTCCGCCTGTTCTTCGGTTTGCACATCGGAGGTTTTGTAGTCGATGATTGTGCCTTCCCCGTCGATGAGGTCGATCCGATCGAAGACACCGACGAGGCGGATTCCGCCTGTGACAAACGAGAACCGACGCTCGACGTGAGCGGGAACGACGTCTTCTTCGGTCTCGAACGCGTGAAACGCGGCGAGTGCCTTCATCCCCTGACGAAGCCGGAGCTCCTCGTGCTCGGGGGTCAGGAACCCCTCGGCCTGCCAGTGATTGCGGAACGTCTCCTGGAGGGTGTCAAGCGGGGTCACCTGGCCTGCCATCCGTTGGAGATGGTAGAGGCGGATCGCCTGATGGACAGCATGTCCGTAGATCACTGCATGATGCGGTCTCTTGGGCACCCGGAGAATATAAGTGTATTTGTACCGCAGCGGGCATGCCAGATAATCGTCGATTTTCTGGTGACTGAGGGAGAGGATCTCCTCCCCGGGTGAGAAGAGGGTGCGTTGTCCACCCTCCCCTTCCTCCGTCGGGCCGGCGTATCGCGCGATCCGCACGAGCGGGGAACGACGTTGGGGGGCGATCTCCGAAGCGACGAGATCGAGGGCCTCGGAGACGAATAGGCTTGGCTTCCGCGGACGTTTTCCGCCGTAATCCTGCGCGCTGGTAAGGTAGAGGTCTTCCTTGGCTCGCGTCATCCCAACGTAGAACAGTCTGCGCTCCTCCTGGCGGTGGAAATCCGAGCCGGTGAGGAGATCTTTGACGAGCGCGTCGGGGAGAGGAATCGGATCGCGCCGATCGGCGGACGGGAACCGACCCGAGACGAGACCGACAAGGAAGACGACAGGGAATTCCAAGCCCTTGGCCTGATGGATTGTTAGCACGTTGACCGCATCGGTCTCCCACGGGGCGTCTCCGACCGGGGGATTGTCGCCGGCCTCGATCAAGTCGTCGAGATAATCGATGAACCATGCCACGCGGTCGTAGCGTGCCACCCGGGCGAACCGTTCGATGATCGAGAACAGCTTAGCCAGGTTTTGGACTCGCACCGCGTCGCGTACATCGTCGGAGTTCGACAGACGTTCGATGGTCCCGGTCTGGGTCGAGAGATACCGATAGAGGAGTTCGCCCGTCGGTTCGCGTGTGGAGAGCGGGAGCATCGCATCGAGGTCATCGAGAAGGTGCGCCGCCCGTTCTCTCCCGGCAGGGGAAATGTCGAGGAATCCCGGGGTCTTCACGGCAATACGAAGGACTTCCAGCAGACTCTTGTTCTTCCGTTGACCGTAGCTCGTTGCGACCGCGAGATCGTCCGCCGGCAGGTCGTATTGTGGTGAGCTTGCCACGTGGTGAAGCGATTGGGTGTCGCGCGGATCGGCCAGAGTTCGCAGGAAGGCGATGGCGGTGCGGATCTCTTCCTGATCGTAAAGACCGCGGCTGCCCGAGAACCGCCACGGGATGTGAAGCAGGTTGAAAGTGCGTAGAAACGGGTCGGCCTGTGCGTTGCTGCGGACGAGGATCGCGAACTGACGATAGGCACGGTCTTCCGTTCTGTGCCGCTCGGCGATCGTCTCGGCGACGAAGTCGCACTCCTCGTCGAGTGTCTCGAAATGGACCTGCTGGGGCGGGCGGCCTCCGTCCTTCGACGAACGGAGTCGTTTGGTGATCTCGGACCGGACCTCAAGCCGATCGGGATTGTTGTGCTGGATGAGGCGGTAGGCCGAGTCGAGAATCGGTTGTGGCGAGCGGTAGTTTTGGTCGAGGACGATCAGTTGCGTATCGGGGTACGCCTCCTGAAATCCGAGGATGTTGCTGATCGCCGCACCGCGGAACTTGTAGATCGATTGGTCGTCGTCGCCGCAAACGGTGAGGTTGCGATGACGGGCAAGCAGCTTGAGGAGCTCGAACTGGGCGTAGTTCGTGTCCTGGAACTCGTCGACGAGGACGAATCGGAACCGCTTCCGATACCGATCGAGGACCGTCGGGTGGTCGCGGAACAGCTTGAGTGTCCACGCGATCAGATCGCCAAAATCGACGAACGCGTGCTCGGCGAGGAGCTTCTGGTACACGGTATAGACCTCGGCGAGTTCATGTTGGTTCATCGATTCCTCGATGAGGAGCGTCTCTTCTTCGGTCTCCGCGGTGGCGGGACGTCGTGACGCGAGCCGTTGTGCGTAGGTCCGATACTCTTCCGAGGTGACGTCCTCGTCCTTGGCGCGGGAGAACAGGGCGAGCAAGGCGCGGAGATGACGGGTCGGATTCCCCAGCGGTCGGAACCGGTCGAGAGGAAGTTCAAACAGATGATCCTTGAGGAAGATCAACTGCTCGGCCTCGGTGAGGATCCGATAATCGAGGGGGAGGCCGAGGAGCACAGCATTCTCTCGGAGGACCCGTTCGCAGAACGCGTGAAACGTCCCGATCTGGGCCTCGACATACCCGTAGGGGACGAGCAGGTCCACCCGTTCTTCCATCTCGGCCGCCGCCTTCTCGGTAAAGGTAAGGGCGAGGATCTCGGCCGGAAGCGCACGTTTTTCCGCGATCAGCCAAGCGATCCGGCGCGTGATGACGGTCGTCTTCCCGGTCCCCACGCCGGCGACGATCAGTAGCGGCCCCTCGCCGTGTGTGACAGCCTCGCGCTGGCGAGGGTTGAGACCGTTCAACAAATTCATAGCGAGAGGAGTATAGAGGATCGATGCTTAAGGCTCATCCGAACGGACCTCGATCCCCCCTCGATCAAAGGGAAAGGGAAGGCAACCTGCACCTTCCCTCACACATCTTCTGGCACTGCCGTTTCGGCAGTTAGAGGATTCTCCGGATCAACCCGCTATTTTTTCGCCTTCTTGGCGACGATGTCCTTCAGGTTCTTCCCGGCCTTGAACGCGGGGACGACCTTCGCTGGCGTCTTGATCCGCTGGCCGGTCTGCGGGTTCATGCGGGTCGTGGCCTTTCGCTTTCGGGTTTCGAATTTCCCAAACCCGGTGATGATGACCGGTTCACTCTTCGCAAGCGCAGTCGTCACGACGTCCACCACACCGTCCAGTGCCGCTCGGGCATCCTTCTTCGTCAACCCCGTCTTCTTCGCCAGTTTCTCGACGAGCTCTGCCTTGTTCACGTCTACCCCCTTGGGTTGTGAGAATCTGGGGCTCAGTATAGCAACGAACATCGCCGTTGCCAAGTCTGTACTGCAGTAGACTTACGGGTTTGCACTCTTTTCTCCCACCAAAGCGCCTCTTTTTGCGGGTTTTAGCGTTCTGATCACTGGGTGCGCTGTTCGTCGCAAGGGGTGGGGTTTTCCGCGGGGCGAGATGTTCAAGCGGATCACCTTCGGACAGAAGAGGGTCCCCTCTTTCGTCCCAAAGTGCGCCGAACGCGCCGGACTACCCGAGCACATCTTCGAAAGCGGCCGTGAGGATGTCCATTCCCTCGGCGATTTGCTCGTCGGTGATCACGAGGGGGACGAGGGTGCGGAGGACGTTGCTGTACAGTCCGGCAGTGGGAAAGAGGGCGCCGTTTCGAAGGGCCGCGTCGGCGATTCGCCTCGTCAGTTCCCTCGCCGGTTCCTTGGTTCGGCGGTCGTTGACGAGCTCCAACCCGACCATCGCGCCGAGACCGCGGACATCCCCGACGACGGCGAAGCGTTCGGCAAGCTCCGCGAAGTGCACCTTGATCCGCTCTCCGATTCGAACGGCGCGATCAAGCAGGCCTTCCTCATCGATCGCATGGATCACCTCAATCGCGGCACGGCAGGCGAGCGGATTGCCGGCGTACGTCCCCCCGATGGCGCTCGGGATCGGGGCGTCCATCATCTCAGCCTTGCCGACGACGCCGGAAAGAGGGAGGCCCGATCCGAGTGACTTGGCGACGCAGACGAGGTCGGGATGAACGTCGAAATGTTCGAATGCGAAGAACGTACCGGTGCGGCCGATCCCCGACTGGATCTCATCGAACGCGAGGACGAAGCCGTACTTGTCGGCCAGTGACCGCATCGCCGGGAGGAACCAATCGGGCGGGACGAGGAACCCACCTTCACCGATCACCGGTTCGACGACCATCACCGCTACCTCCGATGGATCGACGAGGGAGAGGAGCGTTCGTTCGATCTGCTCTGCGGTGACGGTGTTCCGATATTCGTACGGATACGGGAGGCGATAGACGTCGGAAGCGAACGGGCCGAACCCGTACTTGTACGGCTTCGCCTTGTGGGTCATCGTCATCGTCAGCAAGGTGCGGCCATGGAAGGCGTTCTCGAACACGAGGACGGCCTTGCGTTTGGTGTAGGCGCGTGCGATTTTGACCGCGTTCTCCACCGCCTCTGCCCCGCTGTTGAAAAAGGCCGCCTTGACCGTCCCCCCGATGGCGGTACGTTCGCACAGCAGCTCGGCGAGTTCGATCAACGGGATGTAGGGTACCGCGGTGAAATCGGTGTGGAGGTATTCATCGATCTGATCCTTCAACGCGCTGACGACTCGGTTGTTTCGTTGTCCCACAGCGAGACAGCCCCAGCCGCCAGAGAAGTCGAGGAACCGGTTTCCGTCGAGATCCTCAATCAGCGCCCCCTCGCTGCGTTGGACGACGAAGGGAGCGTAGGTCTCGAGGGGAGCAGCGACGTACTTTGCCTTCCTCGCAAAGACGGCGGCCGACTTCGGCCCGGGAAGTTCGGTCTGAATGCGCGTAAAATGTCGTTCGATCATGATCCCTCCCCCACATTCCAGAAGTGGGCGGATGGTACCGGATCGCAACGGAACGTTTCAATGAACGGGCTACTCCGCGGTGAAGATACGACCCGGGGGGACGAAAGTCACCTTAAAGGAGAGCCCCTCGTATACGCCGCTGGCCGCTTTGATCTCTCGGATCTTCGACTTGTAACGGCTTGAGATGTGGATGCAGAGCAGCTCGTGCTTCACACGTGCTGCCCGGGCGACCTGGATCGCTTCGGCAAGAGTGGCGTGCTTGTATTCCTTGCGGTCCTCTTCGTCGAGAAACGTTGTATCATGACAGAGGATCTCTGTGTCGGCGACATACGCTGGCTTGAGGCCGACCGAGTCTCCGCCGTATGAGAAGAGTTTCTGGTGATAGTACTCGGTCACTGCCTCCCGGCCGTCGGCCTTGGCGCGGGCGACGATCTCCTCTTGACTCGCGCCGGCCAGTTCTGCCTTCAACCGGTGGCGTACCTCAACCACGTTGTAGCCGAGGGAGACTTCGTTGTGTACGTGTACAGTGGGGAAGGCCTCTACGTAGCGCGGCATCTGCCCGCCGAGGAGTTCGATCCGGTCCCCTGGCTTGACCGGAATCCACTCGAGCGAATAGCTTAAGCGTCGGTTGGTACGGGCAATAAAGTTCATCATCTCGGAGACAAAATAGTTCCCTTCAGGATAGTAGATCGAGAGTTCCTTTTCCTTGTCCCCCATTGCGTTGTTCCGGATGTTGACGAGACCGATCAGGCCTCCGATGTGATCGGCGTGACCGTGCGACAGAAAGATGCGGCGGATCGCGAACGCCTTGTTCCCGAGGATCGAACTGGCCCCTTCCCCGGCATCGAACAGGAGACGATCGGGATTGTAGTAGATCCATGTCGAGTAGAGTGCCTTAGAGTAGATCAACAGCCGCATTCTCTCTCCGTTTCTTTCACCATACCGGTTCGCCTCAGGCGACTCGCGGGTGCCGTTCTCTTCATTCAAGCCTCACGATCGAAACCGAATCGGGCCATTATACCGAGCGTGTTCATGGGACAAAACCTGTCCTGGATTGAAAGATGACGAGAGCTATTGCCGTATGCCAATCCGTCTCCTAGAATTCCTCGGGAACGGAGGGGACGAAATGATCGACATCCGCCTGATCCGAGAACAATGTGACGAGGTCGAAGCCCGGCTTCGGACGAGGGATCGCTCGGTCGACCTGAGCAAGATTGTCTCCCTCGACGAGCGGAGGCGCGGGCTGATCGCCGAGGTGGAATCTCTGAAGGCGGAGCGGAACCGGGGATCACAGGAGGTCGCCCGACGGAAGAAGGCGGGAGAGGACGCGTCCCCGTTGCTTTCTCGGCTGTCTGAGGTCTCCGACAGCATCTCGAGGCTGGACGACCGATTGAGAGAGACGGAGGCGGAGGTCGAGCGTCTTCTTTCTCTCCTCCCCAACCTACCGCACGAATCAGTCCCCCTCGGCGCAAAGGAGAACAACCTCGTCCTGAAGACGGTCGGTGAGAGACCCGAGCCAGGATTCCCGATCCGGCACCATCTCGAGATCGGGGAGGAGAGAGGCTTCCTCGATTTCTCCCGCGCCGCGGCGATCGCAGGGGCACGATTCCCGATGTACGTCGGGCCGGCGGCGCGGCTGGAGATGTCATTGATCCAGTTCATGTTTTTCCACCACGTGGAGCGCGGTTACCTCCCGATCCTTCCTCCGTTCCTGGCGAACGATCAAAGCTTCTACGTCGCCTCGCAGTTGCCGAAATTCGCCGATGACCTCTACCGATGTGAAAAGGACAGTCTCTACCTCAACCCGACGGCCGAGAGCCTGCTCGTCAACCTTCATCGGGACGAGATCCTCTCTGTGGACGAGCTCCCGAAGCGATACGTCGCCTACACGCCGTGCTTCCGGCGCGAGGCAGGGAGCTATGGGGAGGAGGAGCGGGGTCTGATCCGCGTGCACCAGTTCAACAAGGTGGAATTGTTCAAGTTCGCCCCTCCGGAGTCATCGTACGAAGAGCTGGAGTCCCTTATTCTCGATGCGGAATCGGTCCTTCAGGCGTTGGAGATGCACTACCGCGTCGTCCTCCTCGCCACCGAGGACATGGCGCAGCAGTCGAGCAAGACGGTCGATCTCGAAGTCTGGCTCCCCGGTCAGGGACGATACTATGAGGTCTCGTCGTGTAGCAATTGCGAGGCCTTTCAGGCGCGTCGTGGGAACATCCGCTATCGACCGGCTCCGAAGGAGAAACCGCAGTTCGTCCATACGTTGAACGGCTCGGGCCTCGCCACGTCGCGTCTGATGGCGGCGATTTTGGAGAACAATCAGACAGGGGACGGGCGGATCCGTGTGCCGAAGGTATTGCAACCGATGATGAAGGCGGAGGTGTTATGAGCGAGGTGCTCGTTTCGGCGGAGGGACTGACCAAGGTCTTCCGGACGCGCAAGCGCACGATCCGCGCTGCCGAGGACGTCACGTTTCAATGCCCCGGGGGCGAGATTTTCGGGCTCCTCGGACCGAATGGGGCCGGAAAGACAACGACACTGCGGATGCTATCGACAATCCTCACCCCGACCTCCGGGACGGCGAGCGTCGTCGGGTTCGACGTGCGGACTCAGCCGGGGAAGGTGAGGGAACAGATCGGCTTCCTCGCCACCGAGACCGGACTTTACGATCGCTTCACCGCTCGAGAGACCCTCCGGTTCTTCGGTCGGATCAACGACCTCGACAAGGAGGTGATCCGCCGCCGGAGCGACGAGATCTTCGACACCCTCGACATGATGCCGCTGGCCGATCGACGGGTGGGAACGTTCTCCACCGGGGAGCGGCAGAAGCTCTCCCTCGCGCGCAGTATCCTCCACGATCCGCCGGTGTTGATCCTCGACGAGCCGACGTTCGGTTTGGACGTGATGGCGGCGCACACTGTGATCGAGACGATCCGTCTGTTCCGCGGTCAGGGGCGGACGATCCTTCTTTCGACTCACATCATGCGGGTGGCGGAGAAGCTGTGCGATCGGATCGGAATCCTCTACCATGGGCGCCTGCACGCCCTCGGGACGCTGGCGGAGCTGAAGGAGCGGTTCGGTGGGGAGGATTTGGAGGACGCCTTTTTCGCCGCGGTGGAGACCGATAAATACGAGTAGGGGTTTCCATTCTGCTGGGAACGTGGTACTCTGAGCGTTGAGGAAAGGAGCCAAGGAGGCGATGATGGGCAGGAAGGTCGTACTTGCAACGGCATCCCTCGCGATCGCCGTCATGTCGGTCGTCCTGGTGGGGGGGCAGGTCGGCGGAGATGGCGGGTTCCTGTGGTGGGGGAATCACGAGCCAATCTACATCTACGGGGACGATGGGTTCACTGTCGAGAACGGCGTTCTTTTCGGAACCGGTACCGCTGAGGATCCCTACGTCATTGAGGGGTGGCGGATCGACGCTCCGAACGCGGACTACGGGATCTACATCGACCACACAACGAAGCATTTCGTCATCCGCGATTGCGTCATCGAGCGGGCGCGGCTCGCGGGCCTCTATTTCAATACGGTTAAGAACGGTCGGATCGAGGAGGTCCAGGTCGGACTTTCCGGTACCGCCGTCTACTTCTTGAACTCGAGGGGCAATGAGCTGAGGCGAAGTGTCATCGCCGAATGCCGGTACGGCGTTGTGATGGCGGCCGAATCGCGCGACAACGAGATCGTCGGAAACACTTTCCTCCGCAATGGACTGAGCGGCCACGATCCGCAACGCCGAAATCTGTGGTTCGAGGAGGACGGCGGGAACTACTGGAGCGACTACGACGGGCACGACGCGGACGACGATGGGATCGGAGACGTTCCTTACTATTCGGTGTTCGATCTGCGCCCGTTGACCACACCGCCGGCCGAATGGACGCGCGTCGCCCCAGCGGGGCTGACCTATGCTGGAAACCAGGTCGCGCCCGACGGTTCGCTCGTGGTGAGCTCGGAGACGCCGATCACTCTTGCGTCGATTGACCCCGGCAGCGGGCTGTCCGCGATCCACTACGCGATCGACCACGGCGACTGGGTTGTCTACAGCGGCCCGATCTACCTCCAGGGAACCGACGGACCGAAGAAGCTCTCTTACTACGGGGTCGATCAACTCGGCAACATCGAGCCAAAGCAGACGATCTCGCTCTTCCTCGACAATCATCCGCCGCAGACAGTCCACGAGATCGGGGAGCCGAACTACAACGACAGTCGCGGACTCTGGATCACGTCATCTTCGCGGATCACGCTGCGTCTCGTTCAACAGTCGACTTACGGCCAAACCCAAACTTTCTATCAAATCGACGGACGAGGATGGCAGCGGTACTCGGTCCCATTCACGGTCCGAGGCGCGGACGGCCCCCATCAGATCACCTACTACAGCCGCAATGCCTCCGGGGTGACCGAGCCGACCCGGACCCTCCTCCTCTACAAGGACGACACCCCCCCAAACACCCGGGGGTCGCAAGCCTCCTCGTCGATCGGCGTGACCATCGGAGAGAGTGGATCTTCCGCGGGGGGGAGTCCCGAGACGGAACCCCCTCCGATCGAGGAACCGCCCTTTGTGGAGGGCGAGCCGGCCCTTCAGGAGCCGGAACCCGTAATCGTTCCTGGAATGGAGGAGTCCTCGGAGCCCTCGACGCAAACACCGTCGGGATCGGCCGAATTCTAACCCGGCAGCGATGTGGAAGAACGTTCGCCTTCTCTTCTCCAAGGAATTGTTGGGAGCCGTACGGGATCGGCGAACGTTCTTTCTGACCGTTATTTTCCCCCTCATCTTCTATCCGTTGGTTCTCGCGGTGATGGGGCGGTTCAACGAAGCGGAGCAGGTTCGAATAGAGACCCTCGTCCCGACGATCCTCGTCGTTGACCGTTCTGAGGACGACGTCTTTCGTGCGGAACTCGCACGCGAAAGGGCGCTGTATTGGCGCGACGTGGGGAACGAGGAGAAAGGCCTCGAAGCGCTCCGGGAGGACGAGGGGCACGTCCTGATGGTCGTCGACAAGGAATCGGGCGGGGAGGGCGTCGGCCTGCAGGTGGCGCTGTATTACGATCAGTCCGATCAGTTCGCCCCGGTGGCCGCATCACGAGTCCGCGCCTTTCTCGAGTCCTATCTCCAACGGGTGGTGAGTGACAAGCTCGAAGCGTTGGGGTATGACTACGACGCGCTGACCCCGCCGATGACAGTCCGCGTCGAAGACGTCGCCACCGGTGAATCACTCGGACGGATGATCATGAGCCGACTGATGCCCTATTTCATGGTGTTGGCGATCCTCACCGGGGCAATGGGACTCGGCGCCGAGATCACGGCAGGAGAGAAAGAGCGAAGCACGATCGCCACCCTTCTCGTCAGCCAACTGTCGCGCACCGAGATCGTCCTCGGCAAGTTTTTCACCGTGATGACGGTCTCTCTCGTCTCCTCCCTCCTCTCGGCGGTCGGACTGTGGATCGGTGTCCAGTACTTCGGTGGGGGGCTGACGCCGGTAGGTATGGCGGGTTCGGCGGTCTTTCAATTCGATGTTCCGGCGTTCGGCTGGATGCTGGTGGTCCTCGTCCCGTTGGCCGTGATCCTTGCCGCTCTGGTGATCATCGTCGGCACCTTCGCCCGCAGCCAGAAGGAGGCGAGCACGTACTTGCTCCCGATTTACATGGTGATCGTCCTGGTCGGGATGATGTCGATGACCGGGAGCGTCACGTTTCAGGGGACCCGCTACCTCATCCCGGTGGCCAACGCACTATACGCGTTGCAGGGGATCATCGGTGGAGATTGGGCCGTTTCCAACCTCCTCTATACCCTCGGGGCCAACGTGCTTTGCGGGGCGTTGCTGATTACGGCCGCGGTATGGCTCTTCAAGCGCGAAGCCGTGCTGTTCCGAAGCTAAAGAAAGGTCGCTCTCTCACGGAGACGCAGAGGACGCGGAGGGAGAGCATTCAGGTCAGGAGCCTTCGCCGTGGAGGATGTGAAGAAGCGCAAGCCTTAGGATTGGGGGCGGGGATTGTCCTCTGCTCTCTATGGTCAGTGAGTCTTGAGTCTCTGCGCCTCTGCGTGAGATGGCTTTAGACTTGCTGGCCGCGGGAGTAGCGTTTCAATGCCTCGTCGGTGCGGCGCTTCTCGTCTTCGTCGCGTAGTTTCCTGCGTTTGTCGTACGTGTGCCGTCCCTTGGCGAGTCCGAGTTCGACCTTCGCGTAGCCCCGTTTGAAGTAGATCTTGAGGGGGACCAACGTGAAGCCGCGTTCTTCAAGCTGTTGGGTCAACCGCCGCAGTTCTCGGCGATGGAGCAACAACCGCCGATCTCGCAGGGGGTCGACATTGTGATGGGCGGCCTGCTCGTACGGGGCGATGTGCACCCCCTTGAGCGTCGCCTCGCCGTTGCGGATGACCGCGTAGCCGTCCTGGATCGAGCAGCGGCCGGCGCGGAGGCTCTTGACCTCCGTGCCGGTAAGCGCGATCCCCGCCTCGAGCGTCTCCAGGATCTCGTATTCATGACGGGCTTTCCGGTTGGTGGCAACGACGTCGCCCATGGTGGGTACAGACTAGCCGAGAGGTCTTGGGAGGGCAAGCCCCATCCTGATTCCGTCAACGTCGGAGACGAGCTCCGACGCTACAAATTCGCTGTCGAAACGTCCTGTAGCGTCGCACACAAGGTGCGACGTCAATGCCTTCCTACTCTTCAAGGTACATGCTTTGGATTGTTGATGCCCTCTTCGCGTCCTTTGCGCCTCTGCGAGAGATGGCCCTTGGGTTCTCTTCTTCACGACCTTCATGTTCTTCACGGTTGACGCTTCTGGTCTCTTTGCGTCTTGGCGAAAGGTTGCTCTGGGTTCTCTCGTAAAGCTCGCCGAGGGCACAGGAGGCAAACACCAAGGCAAGAGCCTTCACCATGGTGGACATGAAAAGCTTGAGGAGATGTAAGGCCAAGCAGGCGTTCGACAGTGCCCTCGCACACGGATTGCCGAACGAGGGATGGGATAAGCAAATGCCCGCACGG
>Ga0180434_10006743_pt1 | contig 13124 bp, 12 predicted proteins | sample SS_ome_7_FD_132453 | JGI IMG/M metagenome (GOLD analysis project Ga0180434, IMG submission 132453) | Hypersaline lake sediment archaeal communities from the Salton Sea, California, USA - SS_1_D_2 metaG | ecosystem: Environmental > Aquatic > Non-marine Saline and Alkaline > Hypersaline >... | reverse complement strand
GCTCTGGCGCGCCCAGCAGGTGCATCGCCTCGCCAACCCCGGCTACCGGGTGCAGCTGGCCTCCTTGCTCAGCGTCAAGACCGGGGGCTGCGAGGAAGACTGCGCCTATTGCCCCCAGTCGATGCATCACAGCAGTGATGTGACCGGTCAGCCCGAACTCGATGTGGAGCCTGTGCTGGAGCGGGCCCGGGCGGCCAAGGCCGCCGGTGCCGATCGGTTCTGCATGGGCTGGGCCTGGCGTGAGATCCGCGAGGGGGCAGCGTTCGAGTCGATGCTGGCGATGGTGCGTGGCGTGCGCGAACTGGGGCTGGAGGCGTGTGTGACGGCCGGGATGCTCACAGACGAGCAGGCGGAGCGTCTGGCGGCGGCGGGATTGACGGCCTACAACCACAACCTCGACACCAGCCCGGAGCACTACGACCAGATCATCACCACCCGCACCTATCAGGAGCGCCTGGAGACCCTGCAGCGGGTGCGGCGCGCCGGGGTGACCCTCTGCAGTGGCGGCATCATCGGCATGGGGGAGACGGTTCAGGACCGGGCCTCGATGCTGCAGGTGCTCGCCGCCATGGATCCCCACCCGGAGAGCGTGCCGATCAATGCCCTCGTTGCCGTGGAAGGCACGCCTCTGGAGGAGCGGGCGCCGGTGGACCCGCTGGAGCTGGTGCGCATGGTGGCGACGGCACGGATCCTGATGCCCTCCAGCCGTGTGCGACTCAGCGCAGGGCGAGAACAGCTGAGCCGCGAAGCCCAGATCCTCTGCCTGCAGGCCGGCGCCGATTCGATGTTTTACGGCGACACCCTGCTCACCACCGGCAATCCGGCGGTGGAGGCTGATCGGGCCCTGCTCGCCGCTGCCGGTGTGCAGGCCAGCTGGGAAGGGTCGGCCCGTTGATGAGCGAGCGACCGCCGATCCTGGTGGCGGCGTTCTATGCCTTCACCCCCGTGCCTGAGGCGACGCGGCAGTCGCTGCTCATGGCCTTGCCGGCGCTGGCAGCCGGCGCGGGGGTGCTCGGCTCGGTGTTGATCGCCGCTGAGGGGGTCAACGGCACGATCAGTGGTGCGGAGGCGGGCGTTGAGGCGGTGCTCAACCAGTTGCGGGATGCCCTTTGGTTGGGGGAGGCGCCCTTTGCTCGGTTGGATGTGAAACGCAGCTGGTGTGCGCACCAGGCCTTTCGTCGCTTTCGGGCCCGCCGCAAGACGGAGATCGTCAGCCTGGGCTGTCCGGAGGTGGATCCGCATCGCAGTGTGGGCACCTATGTGGAGCCCGCCGAGTGGAATGCCCTGATCGATGACCCAGGCACCCTGGTGATTGACACCCGCAACCACTACGAGGTGGCGATCGGCAGCTTTGAGGGCGCCGTGGATCCGGGAACCGCCAGCTTCCGCCAGTTCCCGGCCTGGGTGGAGCAGCACTTGAAGCCGCGGCTGGCGCAGCAGCGGCCGCAGCGGATCGCCATGTTCTGCACCGGCGGGATCCGCTGCGAAAAGGCCAGCGGTTATCTGCAGCAGCAGGGATTCGGTGAGGTGCATCACCTGCGCGGCGGCATCCTCAACTACCTCGAGCAGGTCCCCGAAGCGCAGAGCCGCTGGCGGGGGGAATGTTTTGTGTTTGATCAGCGGGTCGCCCTCAACCATCGCCTTGAGCCCGGTGTGCACCAGCTCTGTCACGCCTGTGGCCTGCCGCTGACGCCGGAGCAGCTGGCGATGGACTCCTATATCGCCGGTGTGCAGTGTCTGCACTGCGTCGATCGGTTCAGCGATGCCGATCGGGCCCGTTTCGCGGAGCGGCAACGCCAGCTGCAGCAACGCCTCCAGAGCGACAAGCGCTGAGGTGCATCGGATGCCCGCGAGCCCGATCCTTTACAGCTTCCGCCGCTGCCCCTACGCGATTCGTGCCCGGCTGGCCCTGGCGGCGGCGGGGTTGCGGCCAGGACCTGATCTGGAGCTGCGTGAAGTGGCCCTGAAGGCCAAGCCACCGGAGCTGGTGGAGGCCTCCGCCAAAGCCACCGTGCCCGTGCTGGTGTGGCCGCAGGGCGAGGTGATTGATGAGAGCCTGACGATCATGCACTGGGCGCTGGCCCAGGCCGACCCTGGCGGCTGGCTCGCGGGATGGGGTGCGTCTGATCGCGCCACGATTGAGGCCTTGATCCACGAGAACGACGGCTCTTTCAAACACCATCTCGATCGCTTCAAGTATCCCGATCGTCACCCGGGCGCAGGGTCCAGGCCCGATCGCCAGGAGTTCCATCGCCAGGAGGCCCTGGCGATTCTGCGGCGCTGGAATGAGCGTTTGGCGGCTGCGGGTTGGCTGCTCGGGCCGCGGCCTTCCCTGGCGGATTGGGCCCTGTTGCCGTTTGTGCGCCAGTTCCGCCTCGCCGATCCGGAGCGCTTCGACGCCGAGCCTGAGCTGGCGCCGCTTCAGGGCTGGTTGGCGCGGTGGTTGCAGGGCCCCGAGCTCGCGGCGGTGATGGCGGCGCCCTGGGCATCGCGCAGCGCCTGGCGCTCCCCCGCCTGGCTGTATCACCTGGCGCTGCGGCCGGAGTGGCAGGCGGCGCGGCAAACCGGGACCTACGACCGTTCCACCCGGGGACAATCCCTGGAGGCGGTGGGATTCATTCACCTCAGCGCTGCCGATCAGGTGGACGCCACCGCCCAACGTTTCTACGCCGATCTGCCCCCCGGTGAGGTGCTGGCGCTGTGCATCGACCGCCAGCGCTTGATCAGCGCAGGCCTGGAGGTGCGCTGGGAGCCGGTGCCGGGGAGCGGCGAGCAGTTTCCGCACCTCTACGGTGCCCTTCCCCTCGACGCTGTGGTGTTGGCCCAGCCCTGGACACCATGACGACACCCTCTTTGGCGGAGATCGAGCAGCTGGCGGCGTCGCGGGGGCTGTTGCTGCGCCTCCAGGTGGGGCGTCCTCTGGGTCTCTGGAGTCTGCGCCTGGTGGTGGCCCAGCCGCCGCAGACCCCGGGGCAACCCTTGCTGTTGCTGGGTGAATTGAAGGCCTGGGCCTATGGCGCTCCGGCGGGCCTCCAACTCGACACCATGCGGGTGCTGCCGGCCGCTCCTGCCGGCGTGGGGGCGTTGATCTGGGCCGCCACCTTCGCCTGGGCGCTGGACTCCACCCCCTGCCGCAGCGCCCGGCTGCTGGCGATCCGGGATGACGAACGTCAACACCGACGTCTGGTGCGCTACTTCCGCCGGCTGGGGTTTGCGCCCCTGCGTGAGGTGGGCGCGTCGGCCGCTGATCTACCCCTGCGCCTGGTGTGGGGTGGGGCTGGGTTGCTGATGCGCGGCGATTGCGCGACTGGCTTGGCTCGGGCCTGGCGGCTGGCTCAGCCGGCCTCGGCTGCGTGATAGCTGCTGCGCACCAGCGGCCCTGAGCGCACATCGGCGAACCCCAGCTCCCGGGCGATGGTGCCCAGCTCTGTGAATTCCTCGGGTGTCCAGTAGCGATCCACGGGCAGGTGGGCCAGCGATGGGCGCAGGTATTGGCCGAGGGTCAGCCGCTGACAGTCGACGGCGCGCAGATCCCGCAGCGTGGCGATCACCTCATCGCGCGTCTCCCCCAAGCCCAGCATCAAGCCACTTTTGGTGGGGATCTGGGGGGCCAGCTCCCGGGCGGCGGCCAGGAGCCCGAGGGAGCGGAGGTAGGTCGCGCCCCGGCGCACCTCTCCCTGCAGACGCTGCACCGTTTCCAGGTTGTGGTTGAAGCACACCGGATGGGCGGCGAGCACGGTCTGGAGTCGCTGCCGCTGGGCCTGTTCGCCCTCCCTGCACTCCCGGTGACCTCCCCAGAAATCGGGGGTGAGCACCTCGATCGCGATCAGGGGGTTGCGGGCCCGGATCGCCGCCATGGTGGTGGTGAACAGGCTGGCGCCGTGATCGGCGAGGTCATCGCGGGCGACGGCGGTGAGCACCACATAGCGCAGGCCCATGCGTTGCACCGCATCGGCCACCCGTTCCGCTTCACCTGCATCGAGGGGCATGGGCGCCCGGCCCTTCTCCACCTGACAGAAGGCGCAACTGCGCGTGCAGATCGATCCCCCCAGCAGGAAGGTGGCGGTTCCGGCTGCGTAGCACTCGGCCCGGTTCGGGCAGCGTCCCTCTTCGCAGATCGTGTGCAGGGCGCCCTGCTTCACCACCGCCTGCACTGCCTCAAGGGCGCTGGCATTGCCCACGGGGCGGCGCAGCCAGTGGGGCAAGCGCTCTTTGGGGCGCAGGCTGCTGTAGCGGCTGGTTCGACTCATACGACGTCCCGGCGACCTTCAAGCGCTCGACTCAGGGTGACATCGTCGGCGTATTCCAGCTCGCTGCCCACCGGCAGGCCGTAGGCGATCCGGCTCACCCGGGTGAAGGGCCGCAGCAGCCGGGCCAGGTAGAGGCTGGTGGTGTCGCCCTCCACACTCGGGGTCAGCGCCAGGATCACTTCGACGATGCTCTCCGCTTCCACCCGCTGCACCAGGCTGCTCACCTGCAGCATCTCCGGGCCGATGCCATCCATCGGCGAGATCAGGCCGCCGAGCACGTGATAGCGACCGGCATACTCCCTGGTGCGCTCCAGGGCGAGCAGATCACGGGAATCGGCGACGACGCAGAGCAGGCCGCTGGTGCCGCGCTCGGGATTGCGACAGATCTCGCAGGTGGGCTCGGCGCTGAGATGAAAACAGGTCTGGCACTGCCCCACCTGGCGACGGGCCGCCAGCAGCGCCTCCGCGAAGCTTTGGATCTGCTCTTCAGGTTGGCGCAGGAGATGCAGCGCCAGCCGTTGCGCGGTTCGGGGGCCGATCCCTGGCAATCGTTCAAATTGCTCGATCAACCGGGCCAGCGGTCGGGTGAAGCCGCTCAGGGATCTGCCGCGAATCCCACGAATTTAGGCAGGCTGCCCAGGGGCAGAATGGCCTCCAGTTCTGTTTCGGTGTTGGCGTCATGCGCTCGATCCTGCAATCGCCCTGGCGCCTGCTGCTCGCCCTGCTCTGTGTGCTGTCGCTTTCGGCCTGTGCCGGATCCACCGCCGGCCTGAACTCCTTTCAGAGCCCCGATGGCCGCTATGCCTTTCTGTATCCCACCGGCTGGACCCGGGTGGCTGTGAGCAACGGCCCCCAGGTGGTGTTTCACGACCTGATTCACAGCGATGAAACGGTGAGCCTGGTGGTGTCGGATGTGGACGCCAACGATGACCTCACCCAGCTGGGCAGCGCCGTGGCGGTGGGTGAGCGGCTTCGCCGGGATGTGATCGCTCCCCAGGGCAGTGGCCGCGCCGCCGATCTGGTGGAGGCGACGGAGCGGGAGAGCGCCGGTCATACGTTTTACGACCTCGAATATGCCGTGCACCTTCAGGACCGTGACCGGCACGAACTCGCCACCGTGGTGGTGGATCGCGGCCGCCTCTACACCCTGGCCACCAGCACCAATGAGGAGCGCTGGCCGAAGGTGAAGGGTCTGTTCGACAAGGTGATCAGCTCCTTCACGCTGCTGATCTGATCTGTTTCCATCAATTCGGGGCTGGGCCGTTTCAAGCAACTGTCCTCAGCAGCACAGCCATCCCCCACCCCAGGGGCCATGCTTTGGCCCATGACGACGTCCTCCCGGGTCGAACGCCTGAAAGGTCGCTGGAACGATCTTTCCGACCACCAGCAGGTGGGTGCTTCCCTGTTGGGTGTGGGCGGCATCTTTCTGTTCTGGCTGGTGTTCTGGCCCGTGCCTACCCAGGTGAAGGGCCAGGGGGTGCTGATCTACCCCAACAACGCCGGCGTGCTCAACGCCCGCGCCACCGGCCAGGTGCTCGATGTGAACGTGTCGGTGGGCGACAAGGTGCGCAAGGGGCAGGTGTTGATGACCCTCTATCTGCCGGTGCTCGAACGGCAGCTGGAGCAGCAGAAGGGCAACCTGGCCCAGTTGGTGAGGCAGAACAACGAACTCAACCAGCGCGACGCCCTGCGGATCAACACGGCCCAGATCGCACTCGACACGACCCTGTCCAAACTGGCTGATGATCAGACCCGTCTCAGCCAGCTGCAGGCCACCTATGGCAGCAAGGTGGAGAACCTCAACTGGCTTGCCAAGCGCGCCGTGGTGGCGCCGCTCTCCACTGCTGTGGTGTCGGCGGAGCAGGGCCTCACCAGCACCAGCGTGCAACTGGATGACATCAAGATTCAGCGCAAGGAAGCGGTCACCAACTTTCAGCAGATCAAGCTGAACGTCGAAACCGAACAGCTCAATCGCAACTACCAGATCGATGATCTGAAGCGTCAGATCAAGGTCACCGAAGCCCAGATTGCTTACGACGGCACGATCACGGCGGAACGCAGCGGCACCGTGCTCGACCTCCAGGTGATCCCCGGGCAAACGATCAAAGCCAAGGATCGTCTGGGCACGATCGGTCGCGCCGAAGCCCCACCGCCCGGTGAGAAAAAAGATGGTGGCGACCTGATCGCCGTCGCCTACTTCCCCCCCGCCGATGCCCGCCGCCTGCCGCTCGGGCTCCCTGTGGAGGTGGTGCCCCTTTGGAATCAGCGCGGTCGCTTCGGGGGCATTGAAGGCACGGTGCGCAGCGTGCTCACCCTGCCGGCCACCCCGGAAGACATCTCCACCACCGTGGGCAACACCCAGCTGGCCAATGAGCTGGTCAAGGAAGGGCCGGTGATGCGCGCCGAGATCAGTCTCGATCGTGATCCCCGCTCCGACGACGGCTACCGCTGGACCCTCTCCGGCGGCAGCGGTGTCTTCCCGATCCGGGATGGCTTGACCGTCGACACCTTCGCCTACGTGGAGTGGCGTTCGCCGATCACCTACATCCTGCCCGGGCTGCGCTCGCTCACCGGAGGCTATCGCTCCCTGCGGATCGATCGTCTCTGGAACCTGCCCTTCCTGCGCCAGCCCGGTACCCCTCGCTAACTCGCCAGTCCCGATGTCTCTTCGTCCTTTGCTGCGTCAGGAACTGCCCTGGTTGATCGCCGAGGTGGTGCTGTTGATTGTGCTTATGAATGCCAATCCGCCCGAGCTGTGGTTCTGGTTGGTGGTGTTCCTGGTGGTGTTTGGCTACCGGATCGAACGGTGGTGGTCGTCAAGGGCGCTCTGAGCGATTGAGCGTGAGTTGGGTGGGAACCGCTACCGAGGGGTCACTGGGCATGGGCAGCAGTTCGCGCAACAAGCGGGCGTAGGTGGTGTTCACGTCCACGGTGGCAAAGAGGCGGCGCACCAGGGAATTCACCAGTTGCTCCTGGGTCACCGAGAGATCGATGTCATTGGCCAGGCCGGTCTGATAACGCAGCTTGGTGTCGCGGAAGGCCTCCTTGCTCGCCCCCACGGCCCGTCGGGCCGACACGAGCTTGGCCAGGCTGGCCTCATGGTTGAGGAAGGCCTGCTCCAGGCGCAGACGGATGTCGTTGCGGGTGCTGGCGTAGCGCTGCGCTTCTGCCCGTTCCTTCAGCGCCAGGGCTTTGACGCTGTTGGCGGTGGTGCCGGCATCGAAGATCAGCCAGTTGAAGGCCAGACCCACTGACCACTCGTAACCGCTCACCTGCTCCAGCGGCAGGAAGGTGGCACCGCAGCAGCCACCGCCGATGATCGAGAAATTGAACTGTCGTTCCACCGACCCCAGACCTCCGGCGGCGGCGAACAGACTCAGCTTGGGCAGCAGCTGGGCGGCGGTGGCGTCCTGGCGCAGGGCGAGGGCGCGGCGGGTGGCGAGGATCGCTTCCAGTTCGGGGTTGTTGTCGTAAGCCGCCAGCAGGGTCTGCTCCAGATTGAGGGGCCAGGCCGGTTGCAGGCTGATCGGATCGGCGGCGCTGGGGGTGACCGAGGCCGGCAGGTTGAGCACGGTCCAGAGGCGGCGGCGGGCGACGGCACGGTCGGCCAGGGCCTGAATCAGATCCTCCTGATCAGCCGACAGCACGGCGCTGCGACGCAGCAGGTCGACCCTGGGCACGAGGCCGGCCCGTTTGAGGTCGAGCACGTCTTCGAGCACCACCAGATCGGTGCGCACCACCGCATCGCGGATGCGCACCAGCTGCTCGCTGCGCTGCAGCTCGTAGTAGGCCTCACTCACCGCCAGTTGCAGGGCGCGCAGGTCGTTGGCGTAGGTCTTCTCCTGCTGCTCGAGCACGGCCTGGGCGGCCCGCACCCGCGGCGTCCGGGCGAAGTCGATCACCGCGTAGTTCAGTTGCAGGCCCGCATCGGCCGACACCCCGTTGGCGACGGCTCCCAGGCCTCCCCCGGCTGGCACGTAGAACGGCCCGGCGGAATCGCCGCTGACCGTTGTGCCGTTTTTGGTGAGGGCGAAATTCGGCATCTGCCCCTGGGCTGCAAAGGGGGGGCCAAAGCCGTAGGTGTTGTTGCCGTAAGGGGAGTAGGTGGTGGTGCCGCTCTGGAAGCTCTCGACGTTGGCGAAGACGCTGATCGTGGGCCAGTAGCTGCCGGCCGCGGCGGCCACGGTGGCGGCCTGGGCGGCGATCTGATCCCTCTGCAGCTGCAAGTTCGGGTTGTTCTGGAAGGCGATCGCGATCGCGTCCTTCAGGCTCACCGCCTTGATCGGCCTGGCAGGGGTGCCTGCTGCCGGCAGACTCAGGGGACCGTCCGGACGAGCCTCCTCGGGGCTTAGGGGACCGGACGCTGGTTGGTTGGCATCGAGCAGGTTGGCGGGCACCTCGGGGGCGGCCAGATCGTCGCTGCTGTCGAGGCTTGGCGCCGGCCCCAGCATCGAATCGAGTGCCTCCATCTGGCGGTTGAGCTGATTCCAGCTTTCTTCAAGCTGGCGGGTGGTGCCGCCGGTGTTGAGGGGGGGCACCTCGTTGGCGCGGGGTTGCACCGGCTGTGCGCCAGCGGGAGCGAGCGCTGTCAGCAGAGTGAGGAACGGCGTGAGACTGGAGCCGCGGCGGAGAATCAGGGGCACAAGTCCGGCGCTGGTCATCGCAATCCGTTTGATCCTGCCGAGCCATCGCTCGCCAGAGCCTGTGCAAGGACAGGTGTTGATCCGGCCAGGCCTGGGGTGTTGTCTCGGGTGATCATCACCATGTGTCCCAACAGCGACGCCCGCAGCACGATCTGGCGCAAGCGTTGGGCGCTCACCTGCTCTCGGGCCTCCTGCGTTGCCTCCAGCAGGGTCTGGCGCAGGACCTCCATCTCGGAGTGCAGAACGGTGATCCCCTCCTGCATGGAGCTGTTGGGCAAGGCCTGGCGCTCGAGCAGGGAGGGGCGTCGCAGCTCCACGGCCAGACTCCGGAGCAGGGCGACCTCCCCGTCCAACACCTTCACTTCCTGGGCATGAAGCTTGCGAATGGCTTCAGGCGCCTGCATGGCAGCGGGAAGTCCTCGTAACCCATCGATCACGCTCATCAGCTGGGAGCTGAGGAGATCCAATTGGCTCCAGAGACGATGCAGGGGGTGGTTCTCGGGGCTGGCTCCCAGCTCCACCTGGGCCGTCTGACGCTGTTGCCGGACGCTGTTGATCTGACCGAGCAGGCGGTTGCGCCGGCTGCGGCGCTCCGCAATCGGCAGCCGGCGCGGATGCTCCTGGCTGAGGTCGTCGGCGTAGCTAGTCAGCTCAACGCCAAGGGCTTCAAACAACGTGGCGAATTGCTGATGCAGCTGGGGGATGGTGCGACTGGGCCAGATCCAGCGGGCAGCCCACAGAGAGATGACGATGCCCAGGGAGGTCCAGAACAGACGTAGTGGGGCCCAGACGGTTTCTTCGCTGTTGTGGACCAACCAGCCCATGATGATGATGTTGCCGGCCACCTTGTAACCCACCTGCAGACCAAGCGCCCCGCCGAATAAACGGGTGGCCCCCAGGGCTAGACCCAGAGACAGGGCAAGTGGCAACTGCAGGCTGCGCGAGAAGATCACCAGCAGGATCACTCCCATGAGCGATCCCAGCAGCCGCTGGATGCCCAGCTTCAGAGAACTGCCGTAGGAATTGGAGAGCACGGCTGCAGTGGTCATCGGCAGGTAGTACCCGAAGGGAATGTCGCTGAGCAGACCGAAGCCGGCGCTCAGGCCGGTCACCACGGCAAGGCGTAGATCGCTTCGCACCACCCAGGGATTGCGCTGCGTTGTTTGTGGCGTTGGAGCAGCCATTAGGCCATCGCCCGTTCAAGAATCTGCTGGCTCCGAATCAGGCGAGTGAGCCGCATCACCTGCTCCTCCAGGGCGATCCGTTGGGGCACGCTGAGTTGTTGGGTGTCGCGGGGAAGCACCAGTGCCTGGAGGGGTAGGGGTTGCTGGAGATCTAAATAGCGCCCCAGTTCGGGCAGCGCGAGCCTTCCCTCCTTCGGTCGCAGGCGCTCCAGCAGGCGCTCCACAAGCAACCAGCGCACCTGCAGGCAGCGCAGCAGGCTCATCCGCTGCGGCCAACGGCGTTGGCGTAAGCGCTGAATGTGGCGAGGTCCGAGGCTTTCTTCCACATTGATCAGGCGTTGCAGTTCCAGCAGGCTGCGCGTGATCGCTTCCGAATCAATCGGTTCCGGCGCTGGGCCCTGCCCCTGGAAGGCGGCGCTGTGGGCCTTCAGCCGGCGATGCAGGATCGCCACCAGGCCATCGCTGAGCTCCTGCATGCGGGCCAGGCGATTCTTCGGCCAGAACAGGCGACCCATCAGCAGGGCCACAACGATGCCCACCACCGTGTCGACACTGCGGTTGAACACGTAGCTCCAGTTCAGCAGCGAGTATCCCGGGATCGCCAGGAACATGATCGTGATCACCGCGGCGGTGGAGAGGCCGCTGCTCCAGCCGAGACGCCGCAGCAGCGGAATCGAGATCAGCAGGCTCACCAGGATGCCGATCCAACCGGAGAGGATCGTGTGCACCACAAAGGTCACCAGCCCGCCGGTGACAGTGCCCAGGATGCGTCCCCGGGCTGCCCGCAGCGAGTTGTCGTCCTGGTCGTCGACCACGAAGGTGACGGCGAGCAGGGGGTACCAGAGGTAGGTGATGCGTTGAAAATGCTGGGCGATGGCGCAGGTGATCAGCACGCTCAGCCCAAGACGCAGGCTCTGTCGCAGCAGATTGCCGTTCACGCCGAAGCTCTCGATCGCTGCCATTGTGCGGCCACGGACCCGTTGTCGCCCGTGTTGTCGCCCGATCTTCTCTCCAGCGCGCTGTCGCACACCACCGATCTCGACCTCGACGCGCTCTGGCGCATGGGTGCGGCGGTGGCCTGCGGCTCCGCTGTGGGGTTCAACCGCTTTCGCAACGGTCGCGATCATCCGCACCGCTTGCGCGTGCATGTGCTCGTGGGGCTCAGTGCCTGTCTCCTGGTGCTCGCAGCCGGTGATGGGCTGGACAGCCGCAGTCGGGCGATTCAGGGGGTGGCCACGGGGGTGGGGTTTCTCGGTGCCGGCGAGATCCTGCAGGAACCGCGGTCGCGAAAACGCGGTGAACCGGCCCATGTGCGCGGCCTCACCAGTGCCGCGTCGATCTGGTTCACTGCGGCCCTGGGGGTCACCGTGGCCACATCTTCACCGTCGATTGTGCTGATCGCTCTGGTGCTGGCCCTGATCGTGCTCAGCTTCGGGGGTCAGAACAACACCCGGTAGCGCCAGCTGCTGGTTTCACTGGCATCGGCCCCGCTGCTGTTGCTCCCGGGCCATTCAGTGTTGAGGTAGCTGATGCCGTTGCGATCGAACGGCGTGGCCTTCAGCCGCTCGGTTTCCAGATCGGTGGTGCCCATGGCGGTGATCAAGCCCCCCAGCTCCATCGGCCCCAGATCGGTGTTGAGATTGCGGCCTGCGGCCGTGATCAGGGCGGGCAGGCGCACCAGATTTTCCGGTCGCTTCAGCGAACTGAACAGGCTTTTAAGCACAAGTTGCTGGCGCGCGAGCCGGCCTAAATCGCCTTCTCCGTCGTGCCGCCAGCGCAGAAAACCCTCCAGATCCCGACCTTTGAGGGTCTGCGGTCCCGGTTGCAGATCGATCTCCAGCCCCTGCGAGCGGTCGAGGTAATACAGGCGCTTGGGCACATCGACCCGGACGCCACCCACCAGATCACCCATGGTGCGGATGCCTTCCAGGTTCACGAGGATGTGATGTTGGATCGGCCGCCCCATCAGCCTGGAGAGCTCCTGCTTCACCGCTTCCGCGCCACCCCTGGCGTACAGGGCGTTGACCTTCATCGGGCCGAAATTGCGCGAATCGATGTAGCTGTCTCTGGGGATCTGGGTGATGCGGGTTTCGCCGTTCTCGACCCTGATGGTGAAGATCGCATCCGTGTTGCCGCCACCGTCTTCCATGCCGAGCACCACCACCTCCCGGTCTCCGAAGCTCGACCAGGCGGCGAAGGGATTGCTGATCGGCAGCAAGGGGTCGCCGGCTTCTGCTGCGGGTCCCGGCGCCAGGGAGCGTCGCAGCGGGATCGAGAGCAGCAAGCCCGCACCCAGGCCGATGCCCACGGCAATGAGCAGGGAGCGGACGGCTGGAGGCCTTGGGTTTGGCGCTTTCATCAGTCAATTTTAGCCATGCCTTTTTCTTTTCTTAAGCTTGGTTCCTTGTGGCGCTGCTTTCCTGTTGTTGCAGGTTCAGTGCAGTGGCTCGCTGATCACCATGGTGGGGCAGGCGAGCTGGCGGATCAAGCCGCTGGTTCGGTCGCTCGCGGGGATGGGCAAGCCGGCCACCCGGCGGCGTTGTGAGCGGAGGATCACCAGATCATGGTGGCGGCTGAAGCGTTCGATCGTCTGATCAATGCCTGGGCCTGGCACCAGATCAATGCGGATGCGGTCGTGCGAGTCGCCAGGGGGATGCCAGCGCCGAAGTTCCCGTTCGATCCACTGACGATCGTGGCGGCTGAAACGGGGATCAACGATGTGCAGCAGGGTGATCACTCCTGTGGCTCCGCCCCCGCCATGGTTCAGCAGCCGCTGCGCCAGTTCGAACTGCTCGCGCGCGCTGGCGGACAGGTCCTTGATCGGGACGAGGATCCGTTGCAGCTCTTCCGGGTCCCGTCCGGCCAGATTCACCACCACGACAGGACAGTGAGCGCTGCGGCAGACCCCATCCACCAGATCACCGAACAGCCATTGGCGCAGTTTGTCGGGTTGCCCTGTTCCAATCAGCAGCAGATCGGCCCCCTGTTCCAGGGCGCTGCGACTCATACCCCCGGCGATGTCTTCATCCAGCCGCAGCAGGCAGTGC
>Ga0180434_10006742_pt1 | contig 13124 bp, 14 predicted proteins | sample SS_ome_7_FD_132453 | JGI IMG/M metagenome (GOLD analysis project Ga0180434, IMG submission 132453) | Hypersaline lake sediment archaeal communities from the Salton Sea, California, USA - SS_1_D_2 metaG | ecosystem: Environmental > Aquatic > Non-marine Saline and Alkaline > Hypersaline >... | reverse complement strand
GTCCATCGCTGCCCGTACTGCCGAACCTCGTAGCAACCGCACGCAAGGCTGCCGCCGTATTCGCTGTATTCGTACCGATACCGCTCTGTGTAATCGCCGCCCAAATCTTGACAGAGATGGAACACTTCCACGGTCGCACACCCATCGCCTGAGCTACTGGAACTACTCGACGAACTAGAACTTGATGAACTCGATGAGCTTGACTGGCAGCAACACGGAATCATACCTCAGGCCCCCCGCTCGGCTCGCACTCGCCTTGCACAACCTCCCAGCCGTTAACGACAAATTCAATTAACACCACCGTGCCGAGACTTAGGTCGAGCCACCGGTTATACACACGCTTCAGCTCTCCGCTTTTCGATTCGCTGCCTTTGGGGCCAATGAGAATGTCCGCATCGCCGAACGCCCCCTTGTCGATATCCTCAGTCAACTCCGCAAGCAATCGGTGTTGTTGTGGCTGCTGCGTCGCGTTGACCTGACCCGCAACTGTGCGTGCGGTCCGGTTCCATGCGTTGATCTCCGTCGCTGAGAATCGTGGCTTCTCGCCACCGACACGAGTGCGGAAACGCATTTTTAACCCCGGCAGACTGCTTCAAGGTCGATCTTCCCAATCTGTCCAATCACCGCCGTAGCTGTCGCCGAGTCGTTGTAGGCAATCGAGATCACGGCCCACAGCAAATCACCCGCGACGAGCCCCGTTGGAGTGATTGTGAAGTCCCGAGATGCGTGCGTCAGTGAGTTGATCGAGATGGCTGAAGTCGCACAAATATCGGCGTTGCTGGTGCCGTCCCCATCGGACTTGAACACCTCCACGTCAAGCGTCATCGAGGTGTCTGAGATTGTTGTCTTGGCCCCAGCGAACATCTTGAGCGTGAGCGACTTGCCCGCCGAATATCGATCCGGCAGGATGATCGGAATGGCCGCTTTGCGGGTACTGTTGCTGGCTTTGATGTCTCCCGTTTCAATCACTGGAGACACACTCGCCGAGACACCCGCGCCGAACGCAAACCCCAGGTCGTCATTCGCAGCAGTGCTTGGGAGTGGCTGCCCAGAGTCCCACACGACAGCCGACGTGATCGGAATGCCATAGGTCCGGGTCACCAGCTCCATTGCCGACTCTGGCCACTCGCAGTTATCGGCGGCGTGGTATCCAAAGACTGACTTTTGATCAAGTGTGATTGTTCCGTTTGCCATTATACTCCGATCCCTAGTAGAGAGAGGTCTGCTGATCGATACACTGACGCCACGCACACGTGGCTTGGCGTCTCGACTGATGGCTCATCATCGCTTGTGCGAGTTGTTTCATATCGCACCCATAGGTACTGCCAGCCCTGTTTACTGACCCCCGTGATGCCGCCGATGGTGATTCCGGTCTGGTTTTCACGCACTGACCATCGAAAGGTCAGCTCGGCATCACTGGCCCCTCTCCGCGTACCTGACACCCCCGTCAACAACGCCTCGCCTGGCTGATTGCCCTTCCAGAACGTCGCGTTGGTCTTGCCGATGAGTGCTTTGAGGGTTTGTCGATAACCGAGGGTGATTGAGTCCAGAGGCACCCAATGCGTCTCAGACTCATCGTATGTTGGTTCCAAAATTGGCACGGGTGATGGCTGCGACCCCTTCCCGTCATCGTTCAAGAGTTGCGGCTGCCAACTATCACTGCCTGATCGATAGACGCTGATTGCACCGACTGGATAGGCAACCTCAGTGCTGAGTGTTCCCAACTCAAAGCTGAACTGCACTTCCCCAACAGCCGGAGCGGATCGCCTCTGAAATGTGCGGAACGTCGCAACGCATTCATAGATACTGTCTGCGATTTCGGTTGCATCGATCGTATCAAGCGGCAGCGAGCCAATTGCGATTGGCGACCCCAAGCTGCTCAACAAGAACGCATTGCAAGCTGCAATTGCGTCTGCTTCCGTCGACACGCCAGAGACGTGATAGGTCTTGGCAAGCTCGGCGTTGGCGTCAGCGGACAATCGCCCCTTCTGTCCAACAATCTCAGAGACGATCGCACTCATGGTAGCAACACCTCGTCCTGGAGATTTTGATTGACCTTTTGCAACTCACTCACGATCGCCTGCTCTCCAGGTGTGATCCGCTCCCCGAGAAACATGCGAGACGACAGAGACGAAAACGTTCCGCTAGTGGGAGCCGCCGCACTAATTGACGGAACGCCGCCCGACGCCGACAGCGAGTTGATCAAGTCCATGACACGAGCGACAGATGACGAGTTGCCGCTTGCCGCACTGCCACTGTTGGCCTCCGCCACCGCGTCGTTATATCGCCGCCTTGCGTCGTCAAGTCGCTTTTGCGATGCAGTATCTTTCGCGATGCGGTTGTCGATAATCTGCGATTCAACCTCACCGGTAATCTTATCGATTTCCGCGGTGAGATCTTTATTGCCCGTAATGTATGCAAGCCCCTTGGCAATCTCGCCAACAGCATCGTTCCAGGTCATCAGCATTCCGGCGACAAAATCGTCCCACAACCCACGCAGTGATTGCGTGCCTTTTTGCCATGCGTAATCCATAGCGGCCCACATCACATTTGCGGCTGCCTCGATATTTCCCTCTGTCATCGCTTTGGCGATCGCCCCGATTGCCTCGCGTCCATTATCGACGAGGGGGCCGAACCGAGAAGCGAGCCACTCGGTAGCCGCACCAGACTTGATGGCCCATGTCGCAAGTGCGGCTAGTAGCGACAACGTTGCCCCCATGGGCGTGATCAGCAGTCCGGCGACAGTGCCCACAAATCCAATTGCCGCGGCGAATCCTCCCATTGCGAATGCGACCGCTTGGACAGCGACACCCAAAGTCAGCAATGTTCCGCCAAATCCTGCAACTGCCGCTGTTGCCATGAGTGCAACGCGGATTGAATCTTGGTGAGCCACCACAAATCGACCAATTGTTGCGGCAGACTTCGCCGTCGCGTTGTAGAACTGTGTCAACCCGTCAACAATCACCTTGCCGCCGTTGATCCAAGCCGCAGCCATCGCCCGTTTTAAGCGATTCATTGCATCAGTGAGAGCAGCGGCTGCCGCCGCGTCACTGTCGGTCAACGTGATGCCTAGTGCGGCTGCCTCTTTTTCAAGTGCCGCAATTCCTGACGCACCCTCATTCAATAGCGGGATGAGTTGCTGACCACTTCGGCCAAACACACGCATCGCGATCGCCGCTTTTTCGGTCGGGTCTTCAATCTGTGAAATTCGCTCGGCAAGCAGACGGAATTGTCCGATCGGATCTAAAGAATGGAAGTCCTCTACAGACAGCCCAAGTGACGTCAATGCATCAGTGGCGGTCGTCAACCCCTGCTCCGCGTTGTATAGAGTTCGAGCCATTCCGCGAAAGCCCGCCTCCACAGCTTCGATATTCGATCCGCTTTGCTCCGCTGCGAAACCCAACGCCGAAACATGATCAGCAGACAGCCCCATGCGGATACTCGCCTTATGGACCTGGTCGCCGAAGTCGGCAAACGAGTCCGCAGCCATCTTGAATGGGGCCACAATTGCGGTTGCTGATCCCAAGATCCCAGCCCCAATTCCGGTGATCATCCGCCCGAATGACCGGAGCCGCCGCTGTGCGTCTCGCAATCCACGCACGAGCTTGTTGTCGTCTGCCGACAACTCGACATACGCTTTGCCTGCTCGGATACCTCGCGTGTTTGCCACTTATTTTCCCCACGCTTTCGCAAAGTCCGCGATAGTTGCTCGCCGTCCAGTCTTGCGTTTTGATCGGTAAGGATTGAGCTTTCCAGGATCGATCATCTGAGCCCGCTTGATACCCATTCGTGAATTGTAGATCGCCGCCGATATAGCCGCCGTGTGGTCCCACGCGATGCTTTGTTGTGACCTCACCATCACGCACAATTCCCGCAGTGTGTAGGGACCAACATCAATCTGCAAAATTGCTGCACACTCTGCGATCAGCGTCCAGTAAGTTCGTCGAGATTGAGGTTTTCGATCTCGTTCAGTGCCTTCTCGACTTGCAGATTCTTGACCGCATCGACTTTCTCCCACGCTGCCGCCAGTACTTTCCGTCTTGCTGGACGGCAGATAGTAAAAAGCTCGCTCATCAACGCCTCGCACGCCGACTCCAACACATCGCCAATCAAGCGGCGTGCAAAACCAACCTCATCAAGCTGGCGACGTTCGATCTGCTGTGTGCACACGAACGAAATGACATCGACCAGTTTTGCATCGTCGCTCTCTATCGCAATGAGCGACGACTCGTCGAGGGCCAGTAGGTCGACACCGCACGTTTTCTTGAGTTCTCGAAGCGTGACGGTGTCCAAGCTGACGGACCATTCGTCGCCCTGGTTGTCCGTGAATGTGTGCAACTATTTGCCCTCCGGCTTGACCCGCGGTGACTTGCCAACGCGGACGTCAAAGTGAGTGTAAGTGCCGTCTGGATTCTGGACTCGCTGGCGGCGGTACTCAAACCCGTCTTTGGGATTGATCCACGGTTCCTTTTTCCAGGATGTGTCAGCTTTTTGCTGTTCAGCAAGCTGCTTGACTGTCATTTCTTGGGACTTAGATTCGCTCATTGATTACACCCTTCTATCAACTAGAGATTGTGACGTAGTCTGCTGCCGTAGTCGGGTTAGCAGCAGGGCGAATTGTCAGGCTGACGCTATTGCCCTCGTGAGCCCCATCATCATCCCACCCGACAATGTAGGCTTCCGCCTGGAACCCCTTTTCACCATTGGTGGCAACGGGGCCCGTCATTGCAGCCACGCCGATCTTTGTGTTGTCCTCAAACGCCGCTTTCAGTGCGTCGTAGTTGGTCTCGCCGTTCCGCTTGGTCAGAACCACCGTGATCTCCCGCACGGTGTGTGTCGGGACAACGCCAACCTCTTTGTCGTTGCGGACAGCAATCTCTGCGACATTCTTGGATGCAGTGACCTGCACGTCCTGCACGCTCGGCATCAAAACCCACGTCGGCGACGCGATGTCGCCATCTGCGTCGTAGTAGATCTCTTCGGTGTAACCGACCTCACCAGCCCCAGACAGAGCCATAACAGAATCTCCTTATCGAATAGCGTCTCGCCACATTTGCGGCATATTTTCGTCTAGTTGACGCCGAAAAGCTGGCCCCATGAACGGCCTCGCGGCGATGTCACTTGTTCCGTATTCCAGTGCCTGTGGGGCCTCACCGGCACCTGGAAAACCACTCAGTTGAGCAGGCCCAATAACGACAGAGTGAGACTCCTTTTCGTACCCAAAAAACAAAAACCGCTTGAGAAGCCCCGTCACAACCCGCGGCGGACGCCCCGGATCGCTTGGCCCTCGCTGCTTCCGTCGCATTGATTTCCGTGCGTCTTTTCGTGTCTCCATCCCGAATCTGAACAACACCCGCCGCTCGGCTTTGCTTGTAGCATCCATCACTTGCCGCGAGTTAAAAAAGATCGCGTTGGGCGGCATCCGAAATGTGATCCCACCAAACGCCACTAGGTCGCCTCCAAGAATCGATATGGGACTCGAAACACACTCATGAAGTCGCCGGTGTACCTCAGCTCGCCATTGTCCTCGCTAATCGTGCGGGTCAATTGTTGTGGATCAAACGCTGCATACACTGAAGTTTGACGCAGTGCGATGAACTGGCCGACCCCCGCGACAGTGAAATTCGTTTTTGTGTACCGAGCCACTGCCGAGTGAACCAAGTCTCGCAGGTCGTCAATTGTGCCGCGGTATTGGTCTTGCAGTCGCTCTGCGAATCCAAAATCAACCTCGAAATCAAACTCCGCCTGATCACGGGAGAGAGGACGCGATTCAATTTCAGGCCAAGGATTAACAAGGCAGACGAGCCTGCCAGGCGTCAATTCCTGCTCACCCAGCCAGACCGGCACCCATGAGCGCTCTGCAACAAACGGACGCGACCACGACCTAGTCGAGTCGTTGATGTCCGCTACAATCGCGTCCGCAAGTGCTGTGTCTGGTGCCAAGTTACACCTCCTCAACATACAGCTTGAACATCTGCCGCGTCCCGTCTGTGTATTCCCAACATCGCGACTTGCTGGACGGCTGCCGGAGTTGGTAGGTCACTGTTCCGACCGTGATTGTATCGATAGGCTCCGGCGTCCTGGCGACATCATTGAGTGTGTAATCCGCTACACTGCACAGCAAAATTGATTGCATGCGAGTTGCAGTGTGATTCTGCTGGGTCTTGGCCCGAATTTCCTCTTGGTCGACAATCACACTCAGTGATTGCGATTCACTGCGTCGCCGCAACGTAGCGGCCTGCCCGAAGGTTGTGAGCACCTCCGGGCGGACCACTGATGCGAACTCAGAGTCAAACGAGCTTTGCGACATCAGACCGTCGACAATGCAACACCATCGTTGGCAACCACACGCCACTCGATGTCAGAACCATCCTCAATTGCGGTCAATTGCAGGTGGTCGCCGACATCCGCAAAGGTGAGTGTGTTGTTGCCAGTCTGATTCACTGGTGACGCGGATGTAACAACCACGTCCCCGCCGTCAGTCTTGAATCCGAGCGACAATTGCTGGCCAACAAAGGTTGGATCAGCAAGGGTCCGCGTTTCCGCACCCGCAGAGACCAATGAAACCGAGCCACTGACGGTGACTGGGATTGCCTCTCCATCGCCAGGGTCGGCAATGATTGAAGCGATTGCATTGTTCGCCGTGATGGCTGGCTGCTTAGTCTTGAGGACGCGAACCGTCGCGCCACCAGATGCCGCGTCAGCCAGAGCAACGCCGAGGTATGTGTTGCCCGTTGCGGTTGCGGTCGCCGCACCAGATCCGGCGGTGCCACCCACAGGATCACCGTCAGCGTCCCAGTAAATTGACGCCCCGGCACTGACCGAGCCAGTCACCTTGACGATGTCGAACACGCCCTCAGTTGCCAGTGCACCGAGTGTGTTTGCTGCAATTGCCCGGTTGGCAATGCCGACGAGGTTGCTCCCAACCACAACAACATCACCGGCACTGACCGCTGACCCTGGTGTGTAATCCACTTCCGCACCGGAAGCGTGCCGTGTTGCCTGTGCCATTTGTCTCACTCCTTTTGGTAGAAGAACGCCCCAGCCCAGACGGCTGGAGCGAATCAAGTCAATTCAGATCAGGCGGCACCCTTGGATTTGACCGCCGCAACCGTGTCCTCCATCCCGACACCGAAGTCGTGGTAGCCTCGCCACTGCATTCCCAGTGTGTCGAAGCTTGTCTCTCCAGACTCGATGACTGGGGTTTGCTGACCGTTCAGGAATCCGACACACATGGCCGCCCGCACACTGGGATCAGCGAACATGTACCACTGAGTGTCAGACTGGCCAGTGATTGCGGTGCCATCCTCATCTTTGATTGACGTGTTGTTGAGGAGCGGTGACACCACTTTTCGCAGCGTTTTGACGTGTGGGTTCCGCTTTGGCTGCTTCGCGGTGCTCGTGCCGTCGATCAGGTCGCGTTCCGACAGCAGCACGTCAGCGGTGTCTTCGAGCGTTGACCCAACCAGCAACACTGCCGGAGAAATGAGGATCGGGTCCCCATTCGAGTCCACCATGTTGCGGAAGCTGGTTTTCGCAGTCGACAGCGAGGTGACTGACAATGCAGTCGATGCCCCCTCGATATAGTTGCCATTGCCCGCCGCAAAAAAGCTGCTCGGGTTGCTCAAGAGCAACACATAAACAGCCTTTTCAAGGCGAATGGCTGCCATCCGTCCCATGTTTGTCGGGATTTGCAAGAACGCATCGAGGTCGTCATTGATCTGGTCTTGCCGCGTCAGACTGATGATCGCCCCGTAGGTGTCAAGCTGATTGGTGTACTTGGCGTCGCTCAGGCCGATATGCTTGAGTTCCCCGTCAGCACCAACCTTGCGGAATGAATCGGTTGTGTCCAGCCGGTATCGACTGTGCACTTTGAAGTCAGACATGTTTGCGGTGCGGCAGATGTTCGACCACGTCACCTCCTGGGCCTGGTAAGACGCGATCAGCGTTTTGTTCGCGACGTTCTCCAGGATGTTGGACAGCGTCAGTGTGGTGAACCCACTCGCGCGCAACTGTCGCTCCGCAGTGTAGGTCGCACGGATAAATTCGTTTGACTTAAATGAGCCGCTGTAGTGCTGCCCAGCCGCCCGAATCACGGAGCCCATCAGAGCGTGCAGCGTGTACTGGCGGTACTGCTTTGAGACCGCCGCGTTCATCACGTCCTCGCTGTACCATTCACCGACTTTGGATTCTGGCACACCGTGACTGCAAAGCAGGGCCGCCTCGATTGCGTGGGCATCGGCCTCTGGCTCAAATCGACCGACACTCGGCGACTTTGGACGAGATGCACGAATCAGGTGCAGCTCCAAGTCACGCAAGTCCATTCCAGTCTCAATCGCGTGAGCCTCGATTGGATGCTCGACACCGTTGACCTTGATGGTTTCGACATCCGCGTACTTGGCGCACAACTTCCGAACGCCGTGTGCGTGACGAGCGTCTTCGGCAAACAGCCGACGATTTTCGGCCCGCTGTGCCTCAATGCTCCCGTCGGTGCTGGCACCGTCAGAGCCAACAACCTTGGCCTGCATTTGAGCCGACTCTTCCTCGGGTTGCGTGTTTTGTTCGGCGTCAAACATCGCCCGAAGACTGGCTTTGACAGCCTCCGTCAGTTCGGACACATCGAACCCTTTGGCTTTAAGCCATTCCTCGAACTTCATCTGATCACCTCCTGTTGAATGTGCCGTCATGCGAGCCGACGTGGTGTCGTCTGCTCCCATTGCGACAAACGAGATCTCGCCCAGGCGTGACGCCCGTGCGACGTAAATTGGACCAGTGAAAGACCTGCCGTTGACAGTGACCTTTTCACCAGCATCAACAAAAACCACTTTTTCCGACATCGCCCCAATTGATGCCTGCCACGGGAATCCATTGTCGGCAGACTCAACCACCTCGCGGGCGTACTCATTGGCCGCTGAGATAACCCCAGAGACCTTAATCGCCTTTGCTCCCACTTCGATTGACTCGGTGTGCCCGATGATCTGAGCCGTGTCGTGATCTCGCAAAATTGGTCGGCTTTTCGCCGTCACTTTCACGCCAGTCAAATCAACAACGACTGGGTAATAGAACCCTGCCAATTGCATTGCCCCGCCGTTGTACGCATTCATTGCGAACTTGCGGAGCTTCTTTTCGTCTCCCTCAGCCGCCGCTTGGAGTTGGCAATTGTCGCCGCTCCCAATGTGGAATGAAGTGGGTAGCTTCGACGCTTGAATCGTCTGGGCTTTCACCGCTTTCGCGATCTTGCGACGGTTCCGTCGTGCCCGATTTGCCATCAGTCGCTCCTACGGAAAATTGCTGCTGAAACAACGCCTCTCGATACTGCTCGACCGTTTTTCCGTACGATCGAGCGGCGTCAGCGTCGTGTTGGTCTAAGTCGATATTGTCTCGCTGCAATACCAAGACACGATTGGTCATGCCGCTTCGCAATTTTGTCTCTTTTGCGTTGGCAGACTTGGCCTCATCAATATCTTCGCGGTTATCCCAGTGCCACTGCCACGACCACTCCGCGAATTCATCGCTCGAGGCTGCGTCAATCAATCGTGCGGCATAGGCTTCGGCGAGCCATGCATACAAGATCTTGTCAAGAACTGCACATTCCCACTCGTCCCGCTCGACATCAATCGACTTGAAATAAGTCTGGTGATCGAGTCGTCCCGATGAGTAGTTGTATGAGGATGAATTGGCCGCGGCGACATTGAATGGCATGTTCAGGCAGCGAGCAATCTCATTCAAAATCTCACGCTTGAACATGTCATAAGATGCCGATGGGTGCTCGGCGCGGAACTGCTCCATCTTCCACGAGTTCGGCAGTGTGACCATCGCTCGATACTCGATCGGGATCGCATCAAACCATTCATCCTGCCCGAGGTTGGCTGAATCCACAGCAGGGGAATCGGTGTAGAGGACTGCTGCAAAGTCTGCCGCTGTTTCGGCAGCCGCAAGAGTTGCCAGCGTGAAGCGTCGAGACATTGCAAACAGAGGCAGCGCGGTCACAATTTCGCTGATCCCGCGTAGTTGCTCAGGTCGGTCGCGGCGAAACACATGCAAGATGTGGTCGGAACTGACCCATTCGCCTCGCCATGCCCCATCAGAGACGACGCCGCCCGGGTGTGTGTCCTGCAGGTAGTAGTGCGTGATGTTGCCGTTCGTGTCCATTCGGACCGCATCAACGCCATCTTCCTCTCGACGCAGGTATTGGAACGGCTCCTCGACTCGGTCTGCTTCAATTGGCCGAATATCGAGCTTCACTGGCGACTTGAGTGAGGGATTGGTGATCATGACGGCGAATGACTCACCATCGACGCACTTTGCAATCCGCATTGTGCGTAGCTTCTGGGCTAAGTCGACCTCAGTCGCCCAATCCACAAACATCTTTTGCAGTCGAACCGATTCAGACTGCGACAGATTGTTGAGCTGAAGCCGTGGCCCCTTGCCGATCAGGTCGTTCGCCAGCGTGAGGATCATGCCTTTGGCGTAGCTGTTGTTCTGTTGGGCCTCGTATCGAGCCCTCATGCGAACCCGGTTCCGAATCGCTGGTGTCATCAACGCATTTGGGGACAATGCATCAGCGTTGGCCCAGTGACGCTCATTTTCGTCGGTTGTGCGTGCCGAATCGTAGTGCGCGGCGATCTTCCGCCGGTACGTTTTGACATACCGCGGGTTGGATGCGACTGGCATCTTCTTTTGTTTCGGGCGAAATAGCCCGCTGATTTTGCCCAAAACACCCACTAAATCGATCCTGGCGGACGCATTTTATTGATGATGATTTTTCGACCGTTTCCAGTGACTGCGTCTTTGTTGTCGAGATACTTGTCGGCCTCGATCATCTCCTTGAGTGTGCGTGACTCTCGCTCTTGATCACCCGACTTGAGCCGCTTGGCTTTTGTGGCCGCGGTCTCGATTTCATCTTCAATTGCCATTGGTCTCCTCCGTTGATGAATCATACTCCAGCAAGTCGCCAATTCCGTGCTTTCGGAGCTATATTCACGCCAGTGGCTCACCCTCTAGTCCAGATGTGGACTTTGCTTGGCTGGACGCCACGTCCTGATCCGCTCCCCTGTGTAAACCCGGGTTTTGCAATTTCGACAGATCCGATATCGGTGACTGCCTCTCGTCTTTGAGACGGGGAGGTGTGGGCATCCACAATTGGGGCATCGGAGCCGATTGTCTTTCGCCATCAAATCCCTTTGCTGCGTGCAATCTCAGAGAACTTAACCCCGCTTGATGTCGCCATCGATTGCTTTTTCGCCACGAGAGAGTGGCCGAACCGAGCACCAGCGGCCAGTGCATAGGCAAGACAGTCGAAGTAGTGGTTATTCTTGCTGATGGGAATCCACTTTGTGACCAGCCCCTTCTCCTTCACAAACTCCTGGACCTTCTTTTCTGCCAGCATGTGACGCGAGAACGTCTGGTGCTCAACCGCTGGAGCACTGAATAGCGTCACCGCGCCGGGACGGTCGAGTGGCCCCGCGAGTGACTTGTGGGCCTGCTCCTTCCAGTAATCCGCATTCAGGTCCACTCGCTTCACGCCGCGGTTTTGATCTCTCACACACGCCATCTGCTCGCCCACCCAGATGTGCGTTGCTGTTCGCTTCATTGGATGCGTGTACGCACCGCTTCGCTGCCCAACTCCATAGCCCTGGATTGGCTGGAACATGTTCGCGGTGGTTTCTCGCACGAATTGATAGTGCGTCTCTGTCTCGTATGACGAGTCGAACCAGACCGCATCAGGTGGCCTGTGATTCTCTTGGCACTGATCTGCAAACTCGTGCAGCGTCGCCAGTGTGGCCAACTCAAGACCGAGTTGGTTTGTCGGGACATCGAGCTGCCCGTAATTCGTAATGAACGCGCGGTGCCCCTCGGTCCACGCTAATTCCACCCACCACGAGCGATACTTCCCAGAATCCATCCCAATCGTTACGTGCTGTGTTCCCTCGGGATAAACGCCTGCTGCGAGTTCGTGTTGCCGTCGACAGATCGTGTCGACAGACAGACTCACAGTGTCTTCACGATCGGGCACATACGGCAGGCACCACACAAACTGCCGCATCTCCTTCTCTGCGTTGTCCTCATTCTCGGCCCGCGACGCCCGCCACTCATCAACGCCGTAGCTTCCAGATTTCAGCAACAGGTTGTTGACCGCCGACCACCGGAATCCCAGCGTTGACGTCGCCGCTGGCTCGCCCATGATTACTCCGTCCGGCGTGACCTCTTGGCCGCGATGCACGAGACGCGACTCCCGGTTTGCCTGCCGCCGCTCGTCCTCCGTCCACAACACCTCGCACGCTGGGCAGACAAACCCGCTCGCCGACTTCGCCGCGTCTTCCGTCTCTGCGTTCTGCCATCCGCGAAGGTGCTCACGCTCGGGAGTGCCGTACACATTGCACCGCGGACACTTCAACGCGATCTTCGACGCCGTTCCGTTGCTGTACTCACGCCAGATCCGCCCGTCTTCAGTCGAAACCGTGCACTCGCCATAGATTCTCTTGCGATCATCGTATGCCCGCGTCCGGGCCTCCAATTGCGTGAACTGATCCGCCTCGCGTGATGTCGCGGATGACTTGTCGAAGCCGTCTACCTCGGTTACCGCCAACACCCTCGCGGTGAACGCCGCACGCTGTTTGTCGCTCCCGCCGCCCGTCATGAACCGGATCGATGAGCCGTTGCGGAACTGGATCAAACTTGGCGTGCCTGTTTTGCTCCCTTCACCTTTTGACGGGAGAAAATCGCGATAGCGGCTCGCCTCAATGATTGGCTTGATGTCAACGAGCCATTTATCCTTCACGATATCGCCAGTCGGAACACCAACAATCACCGTCTCGCCAATCTCAAAGAGGTGGTACAGGATCGGAATCGTCCACGTCGTCAGCGTCTTGCCGCTCTGCACCGGCCCGGTCGCGAAAATCCGATTCCACCGCCCAGAGTCGACAGCGTCGAAAAACAGGCCTGAATACGGCTGTGTCTCACATCGATATCGCCAGCCTTGGTTCGGACCATCAGGGATCACGATCTCCTGCTCTGCGAACTGGCGGAGCGTGCGAAACTTGCGAGGCTGCAGGCGAGCAACAAAATCAGTCACCACCCTCCGTGTCGTTGTCTTGATCGTCGCAGAACTCATCAATTCGCTT
>Ga0180434_10006741_pt1 | contig 13126 bp, 11 predicted proteins | sample SS_ome_7_FD_132453 | JGI IMG/M metagenome (GOLD analysis project Ga0180434, IMG submission 132453) | Hypersaline lake sediment archaeal communities from the Salton Sea, California, USA - SS_1_D_2 metaG | ecosystem: Environmental > Aquatic > Non-marine Saline and Alkaline > Hypersaline >... | reverse complement strand
CGGCCAGATGGTGCCCGAGTTCGAAGAGGCCGCCTTCGCGCTCAAGAAGGGCGAGACGAGCGGCGTGGTCAAGACCTCGTACGGCTACCACATCATCCGCGTCGAGGACCGCCGGCGCGAACTGCCCGAGGACTTCGACAAGAACAAGAAGCAACTGCGCGAGGGCCTGCTGCAGCAGCGCCAGGCCCAGGCCTGGGCGGCCTTCTCCGAGGAGCAGCGCGAGAAGGCGAAGGTCACCATCCCCGACCCGGAACTGCGCGGCGACGTCGCCCTCGTGGACGGCGACCACGACCAGGCGCTCAAGGACTTCCAGACCGCCCTCAAGCAGGTGGATCGCCTGGGTGAGGGCATCCCGGGCGCCATCCACTTCGCCATCGGGCAGATCTACGCCGGCCGCAAGGAATGGAAGAAGGCCGCCGAGGCGCTGGAGCAGACCAAGCGCTCGGCGGTCGCGGAACTGCTGCCCGTCTACGTGGCGCTGGGCCGCGTCTACCTGGAACTCGGCGACAAGGAGAAGGCGCGCCAGAACTACGAGGAGGCGGTGTTCGAATCCCCCGAGGATCCCGGCACCCTCTGGCAGCTCAAGAACGGCTTCGAGAAGTTGGGCGACGAGAAGCAGGCGGCCGAGATGGATCGGCTCATGCAGGAGGCGTGGCAGCAGCAGATGGAGGAGATGTCGGAGCGCGCGCCGCGCGAGGCGCCGCCCGACGAGTGACGCCGCGCCCCAATCGGGGTCCGAAGGTATGACGGTCGGCACGCTGCTCAACGACCGCTACGAGTTGCTCCGCACCATCGGCGAGGGCGGCATGGCCGTCACCTATGAGGCCCACGACCGGCTGCTCGACCGGCGCGTGGCCCTCAAGGTGATGCGCGAGGCGCTGGCGCGCGATCCCGCCTTCGTCGAGGCGTTCCGGCGCGAGGCGCAGGCCGCCGCCAACCTCAGCCACGAGCGCATCGCCGGGGTGTACGACACCGGCGCCGACGGCCAGACCCACTACATCGTGATGGAACTGGTCGAGGGCCAGGACCTCAAGGCGCTCCTCCGCAGCCAGGGCCCCCTGCCCCAGGAGCGCGCCGTCGAGATCGCCATCGAGGTCGCCGAGGCGCTGGCCGCCGCCCACGACCGCGGCATCGTCCACCGCGACATCAAGCCCCACAACATCCTCGTCACGCCCGACGGCCACGTGAAGGTCACGGACTTCGGCCTGGCGCGCGCCACCACCACGGCCAAGGCCGAGACCGACGTCATCATGGGGTCGGTCCACTACTTCTCGCCCGAGCAGGCGCGGGGCGATGCGGTGGGGCCGCAGTCGGACGTCTACGCCCTGGGCGTGGTGCTGTTCGAGATGCTCACGGGCAAGGTCCCCTTCGAGGGCGAGAACGCGGTGGCGGTGGCGCACAAGCAGGTCTACGACCGGCCCCCCGCTCCCCACGGCCTCGCACCCGAGATCGGCCCCGAACTGGACGGCATCGTGCTGCGGTGCCTGGAGAAGGACCTGTCGCGGCGCTACGCGTCGGCCGGGGAACTCCTCTCCTACCTGGTCAAGTTCCGCGCGGGACTGGACGAGGGGCTGTTCGCCCTGAGGGCGCCGCGCCGTGAGGTGCGCCCCACGCGCCGCTGGATGCGTTGGGCCGCCGTGGCGGCCGGCGTCGTCGCTCTGGGGGGCGCGGTGGCGGCCGGGATCGCGCTCTCGAGACCGCGGGCCAAGCCGGCGGTGACGATGCCCAACGTGAGCGACTGGGACCTGGCCTCGGCCGAGCGGGCGCTGAGCGAACTGGGCTGCGAGGTGCAGGTGGTGCGGGAGGAGTCCGGCGACGTCGAGCCCGGGCGGGTGTTCCAGCAGCAGCCGCCGGCCGGCGCGCGCCTGGAGAAGGGCGATGCCGTCAAGTTGTGGGTGAGCCTGGGGGCGCAGCGCGTCGAGGTGCCCAACGTGGTCGAGATGTCGCCGGAGCGGGCGGGGGAACGCCTCGAGAAAGCCGGCCTGCGGCGCGGCGCGACGAGCGAGGAATTCTCCGAGACGGTCCCGGCGGGGTATGTGATGGTCACGGAGCCGCCCGTGGGACTGGGCGTCAAGAAGGACACTGTGGTCGCGCTGGTCGTGAGCAAAGGCCCCGAGGAGGAGCCCCCCGAGCCCAAGCCGGAGCCCGCCACCGGCCAGGAGACGATCACGTTCACCGTCCCCGACGACGTGGGCCCGTCCGAGGTGAAGGTGCGCGTGGAACTCGCCGACGCGGAGGGCCGGCGCGTCGTTTACGACGGCATGCACGCCGCCGGCGAGTCCATCCCGCCGCTGCGCGTCAACTACTCGGGGCGCGCCGAGGCCAAAGTGTACGTGGACGGCAAGGTGCGCTGGTCGCGCACCTTCGGCGGGTAGCGATCACTCGCGCATGCGCCAGGCCGCGGCGGCGCAGAGCAACTCCACCAGCGTCAGCCACACCCGCGAGGCCAGCGCCGCGACCACGGCCATCCCGCCCGGCAGCGGCCCCGCGAGCAGCGCCGCCAGCACGCCCTCGCGCACGCCGAGCCCGCCGGGCGAGACGAAGGCGATCAGCCCCACCACCCACGCCACGGGAAACGACGCGCCCACCGCGACGGCCTCCCGCGCCGTCACCGGCGCCATGCTCGCCGCCAGCAGCGCGAAGCCGCCGCTCAGCAGCCCCCACATCAGCAGGCAGAGCGCGAACATGCCCAGCAGCGTCCGGTAGGACAGCCGCACCGCGATGGGCGCCCGCCCCATGCGTTGCAGCGCCGCGTTGACGACCGGCGCGACGACCCGCGGATGCGCCGCCGCCAGCAGTATCAGCACGACGCCTCCGGCCCACGCCCACGAGATGCCCGCCGTCCCTCCGCCGCTCACCGCCCGGATCGGGAAGAACGCCGTGGCGGCCAGGGCCACCAGCGCCAGTTCGAAGACCATGGCGGTCAGCGCCACCGGGGCCGGCACGCCCTGCCGCCGCGAGAGATACGACCGCCCCAGCACATACCACACCTTGCCGGGCAGGTAGCGGCCCAACTCCGACAGGACCCAGACGCGGAAGACGCGTCCATAGGCCAGCCGGTGGCCCATCGCGGCCAGCAGACGCTGCCACAACCACACGCGGCAGAGGAACCACCCCGCCGCCAGCGGCAGCGACAGGAGCGCCGGCGCCGGATCGAGCGTCCACTCGCGGCTTCGCAGCGCCTCCCACTGGCCGGCCAGCATCCAGACGATGTACGCCAGCGCCGCCAGCAGCACGACGGCCTGCGCGGCGGCGCCAAGGGCGCTGCGGCGGCGGGGCTGCTCGTCGGGGGGATCGGCCACTCAGTCCAGCCGTTCGGCGATGGAATAGGCCGCCCCGCCGGGCTCGCGGGCCAGCGCGCGCCAGGTGAGCAGCCACATCAGCAGCAGGCACAGCCCCGCCAGCGCCAGGGCCGCGCCCAGGCACGCGGCGCAGAGCCAGGGCCAACTCGCCGGAGCGGGATGGGACAGCGCCAGCGCCATACCGGGCGCGACCAGCGCCAGCACGATGGCGCCCCTCAGGCCATACGCGCGGAAGGGATGCTCGTTCCCCTGGGCCGTCATCAGGGCGACGTGCAGTTCCACCATCGCCTGGGGGGCGCGCTCCCATCCATACTTCGAGCGGCCGTGCGGCCGGGGGCGGTGGGCCACGGCGATCTCGCCGACGCGATGGCCCCGGGCCCGCGCCAGCAGCGGCATGAAGCGATGCAGGCCGCGCCGCAGCCGCAGGCCGCGCACGACCTCCGCGCGATAGGCCTTGAAGCCGCAGTTGAAGTCGTGCAGCGGCAGCCCCGAGAGGCGCGCGATAACCCAGTTGAACAGGCGCGAGGCGATGCGCCTGCCGAGGGGGTCGCGGCGCACGCGCTTCCAGCCCGAGACCAGGTCGCAGCCCTCGTCGAGCGCCGCCAGGAAGCGCGGAATCTCGCGCGGGTCGTCCTGCAGATCGCCGTCGAGGGTGACGACGACGCGGCCCCGCGCGGCCGCGAAGCCCGCCGCCAGCGCCGAGGACTTGCCGGCGTTGCGCGCAAAGCGGATGGCGCGCACCTGGTCGTATCGTCGGTGCAGGTCGCGCAGGCGCTGGAAGGTCCCGTCGGCGCTGCCGTCGTCCACGAAGATGACTTCCCACGAGGCGTCGAGGCCGCCCATCGCGGCGGCGATCTCGTCCGCCAGGGGAGCCACGCTCGGGGCCTCGTCGCGCACCGGAACCACGAGCGAGACGTCCAGCGCATCGGCCGGGCTGGTCACGGCGCATCCCCCGGCTTCCCGACGCGGAAGATGCGGAACGTCTCCAGGTCGCGTTGGCGGGTGAACCTGTAGGGGACGTTGCGCCCCGTCACCGCGTAGAAACTCGCGCCGATGTACCCGTCCATGGTGTGGATGGGGATGCGCCCGCGGTAGGTCTTCTCCCAGACGAACTCGAGCGGCAGACCCTCGGGCACCGGCCCCTTGTGCACCCGGTCCGGGATGATGATCCACTCGCCGGGGCGCGGGCGCCTGCCGTGCGCCGCGAGCAGCGTGTAGCCCGCCGAAAGGGCGTAGCGCTGCCAGCCCCAGTTGCCCATGAACCAGACCTCGCGGCCCGGCCGCTGCAGCCGCTGCGCCTCGCGCGCGAAACGGCGATAGGTGCCGGCGTACTGGTAGTCTCCCGCCGCTACCATGAACGCGATCACCGCCTGCGCCGCCAGCAGCACGCCCAGCAGAATCGGCAGCAGGCGGGTGCGCGCCTCGGGCCGCCGCAGCAGCCGCACGGCTAGCAACGCCAGCGGCGCTATCGCGGGGATGACGTGGCGAACGGCCTGGAACATCACGAAGAAGACCGCGAACGCCAGCACCCCGCCCGCCCAGAGCGCGAGGAAGAGATGGTCCGCGCCGTCGCCCTCCCTGCGCGACAGAGCGCCCGGCGCCGCGGCCAGAGCCGGCACCAGCACCATAAACACGAGCGCCGCGCCGGTCGTGACCCAGAGGCCGTACTGCCACCCCACCGCCGCCTGGTTGTGCAGGCGCGCGCCGAGCAGGGCCAGCGCAGCGGCCACCGCCGCGCCCACCGCCAGCCACACCCACGCGCGCCGCCCCGCCCCCACGACCAGCGCCGGCACAAGGAAGAGGCACGCGCCCACGATCACGAGCGCCGCGTAGAAGCGGTCCTGCCAGGGCAGCGTGCCCCGGCGCTCGGCCATCAGGTACTCCAGGTGCACGCGGCCGTGGACAAGTTGGTTCTGCAGGCACCACAGGCCCAGCATCCCCACGGGCGCCAGCAGCCACAGCGCGTAGCGGCCGCGCCGCTGCAGCAGCGCATAGGCCGCGAGCGCCGGCAGTAGCACCACCCCCGAGTACTTGCTCAGGATCGCCAGCCCCACCACCAGCCCGCCCGCGAGCGCCAGCGGCCAGCGCCGCCGGTCCACCCCCGCGACGAAGAGCGCCGCAGCCGCCGCCGAGAGTGCGGCCAGCGCCACGTCGCGCATCACGTTGTTCGACACCACCACCGCCGGCGACAGCATCACGAACAGCACCGGCCACGCCGATCCCCCCGCGAAGCGACGGCTCAACCACGCCGTCGCCACGCCCAGCACCACGAGGAAGGCGAGCATCGCCAGGTGGATCGGCACCTCGGAGAACCCGAAGGCCGCGACGGCCGGCGCCACCCAGTACGAGACGAACGGCGGGTTGGTCGTCTCGCGGAAGATGGGCCTGGGGTCGCCGAACCAGTTGATGTCGGCGCTGAAGGGCCGCAGGGGATCGCGCGTGATCTGCTCCGCGACCCGCAGAACGACGGTGTCGTCAATGTGAAACGGCTTGTCGAGGAACGGCACCCCGACGACCAGCGCCAGGATGACGCCGAGCCAGAGCAAGCGGTTATTGGCGGCCATCTTTCGCAGGGGCGCCCGTCCGCGGGCGCCCGGCCCCGACGCATCGGGGCAGTCGTAACGACGCCGTCTTGCGACGGCGCGGGAGGCCGCCGAGGGCCTCCCCTACGGTGTTACCTCGGCGGCACGCGGTTGGCGGGCAGGGGCGGGAAGGCCCGGTGCGGCTCGGTCTGATACCAGTAGGCGACCGACGAGTAGTCGTTGCCCTGGTCGTTGGCGTGGCCGTGCTCGATGCTCACGCGCACCGACTTGCGGAAATGCACCGGGTCCTCGATGTGGAACCGGTAGAGGCTCCACTTGCCCGACCAGTTCGTCGTGTCGCGGCCCAGCGAGACGCCCGTGTAGAGGCCGGAGTACTCGCCGCTGGGGAAGCCCCACGCCTCGCAGAAGTAGTCCTCGGTGCCGGTGCCGTGGAGCGAGGGCGGCCAGGTCTCGCCGTCAATGAAGATCATGTCGTCGCCCTCGCCGAACCAGGTGTGGTTCTGGTGGAAGGCGTTGTAGTTGTCCACGCTCAGCACGCACCCCACGTAGTGCCCGCGGCCCTCGGCATCGAGCAGCAGGTAGTTCTCCTCGCCGGTGAGGTTGATCTCCTTGCCCTCGTGCACCACCTTCTGGCACGGGTGCTCCTGGTTGTACCAGGCGTGGAAGCGCGCCTGGTCGGCGGGCAGGGCGTCGTAGAGTTCGTGGTCCACGTAGTAGTAGAAGGACGGCACCTCGTGCTCGGTGGGGTTCTCAATGGTGATACGCGCGCGCGACTCGAAGGGCATGGGGAAGTAGCAGTTCATCCCCGCCGCGCGCCCCGGCCCCGGCCCCTTGACCACGCTCAGCGGCAGCGACACGAAGTGATTGAGCACCGCGTGCCCCACGCCGAAGAAGTCGCCCACCGGCGCCTCGACGCTGGGGTGCTCCTCGCCGTCCCAGAACATGCGCAGCACCAGGTTGCGCAGGTAGTGCGGGTCGCGCGCGCCGATGGTGAACCAGATGTGGCGGATGCTGCCGGGCCCCTCGATCTCGGCCAGCGTAGCCGTCTCGCCGGGCTTGATGGTGAGGCAGTCGCGGTTGTCGCCGGTCTGGTCCCAACTCGAGACGCGGCGGCTGCGGGCGTCGCGCAGCGTGGCCAGCCCCGAGAGCGGGCTGTGCGCGGTCAGGTGGTCGGACATGGGCTCCTCCTCGCGGACGATAGGGCGTTCGACCGCCTCGATTCGCCGCAGGTGGGCCCAATCCTACAAGCCGGGCCTCAGGTTGCCGCCGGCTCGGCGGGTTTGGCGCGGTAGTGGCCGGTCTTGATGAGCCCGTCGGAGGCCAGGCCGAGTTGCAGGCGCTCGTTGATCCGCGCCAGGTGGTCGCGCACCAGGGCCTCCATCTGCTCGGGCGCCATCCGGGTGAAGTTGACCCGCAGGTCCTGGCGATCGCCCATCGCCATGAGGTAGGTCTCCTCATCGGTGATGATCCCGTGGGCCAGCGCGTAGTCGTACATGGGCGTGCCCGGCTGGGGCAGCAGGTAGCCGGCCGAGGGGTAGATGTCGTTCTCGCGGCAGAGGTCGAAGGTCTCGGCGATGGTCTCCTCGGTCTCCTGCGGGTAGCCCAGCACGAGGCTCGTCCACACCACGATCCCCGCCTGCCGCAGCACCCTGGCCTGGGTGACGAAGTCCTCGGGCGAAAGGTGCTTGTTCATGGCCTTGAGGATCTCGCGGTTGGCCGATTCGAGTGAGAACCCCAGCCCCACGCAGCCCGCCTCGCGCGCCTTGCGCGCCAGCGGCAGGTCGTGCTCGCGGAAGAGGTCCGAGCGGCAGTCGGCCGTCCAGTGCACGTGGAAGTCGCTCCTCAGCAGGGCGTCGAGGAAGGCCTCGCACTGGGGCCGCGAGTGGAAGGTCAGTTCATCCCAGAAGTGCACGTAGTTGACGCCGTAGCGCTCCGCCAGGTGCGCGATCTCGCGGCACACCGACTGCGGCGACCGCGTGCGGTAGCGCACCCCGCGGAACGCGTGGTAGCAGAAGGTGCAGGCGTGGGGACACCCGCGCGCCGTGTTGACCGGCATCGCCCGCAGCGACTCGAAGGGCAGCGGGTAGGGCTCGTCCACGTACTCCCTGCTCCTGTCGAGGTAGACGGGCATGTCGAAGAGGTCGCGCTCGATCATGGGGATCTCGTCAATGCTGCGGATCACCGGGCGCGGCGCGGTGGCGTGCAGGCCGTCGCGGTCCTTGAAGACGATGCCCCGCACGTCGTCGAGGGGCCGGTTGGCGTCGAGGGCGCGCAGCAGTTCGACGATGGTGATGTCGCCCTCGCCCAGCACGGCGACGTCCACCTCGGTGCGTTCGAGCACGAAGCGCGGGATGGAGGAGGCGACGGTATTGCCGGCGATGATGCGGGCCTGGGGGCGTTGGCGGCGGACGGCGGCGGCGAGGGCCTTGGCCTTGCTGTAGCCGGTGACGATGCAGCCGAAGGCGGCGACGTCGAAGTCGCGGGCGGCGAGTTCGCGCTCGAGGTCGGCGTCGGAGAGGCGGTGGGCGTCGAGATCGAGGATCTCGAAGTCGAACCCGGCGCGCGCCACCGCGGTGGCGATGTAGCCCAGGCCGATGGGGAAGATGAGTTTGGGCGAGTCGGGGCGCAGGCTGATGTTGACGAGCAGGACCTTCATCGGTCCTCCAATCAGCCCCGAAACCCCCTTACAGCCCGCACCAGTCTAGGGCCTGCCTGCCGCCCCGTCAACGGCCCGCGCGTCCGCCCACGCGACATCGCCGCCGCTGGTGTGCTGAATCCGCCCAAAACTTACCGGAGGGCACTGCTATTCTGCCCGCGTCCCACAGACCACCGGACGGTCAGGGACATTCGCGCAGAGAGATCTTCCCCGTCTCCCACGGTCGAGTGTCGGCTTGGAAATGCCCTTAGGGGCGCTCTGCTCACGAGACGCGCGCCGCATGCCTCGCCCCCCCACCCCCCCTAGTCCCACGGAACACTTCGTCCTGTGGCGAAGGCCCGTACTGCAGGCATACCATCTCGCTCACGGCCGCGGATTGAGCCACAGTGAGCCCAGCTCTCCTCCATCGCCCTCCAGCCTTTCCGCACACCTGCTGCTCGCGGAGAGCGCCTTCAACTCCAGGCCGCCCTCGCGAGCTCAGGATCCGTTTCCAGGCCCGCGCGCAAGGGACAGACAGCAGCCACCGTTGGCCTCCTGCGGACGCAACTTGCCGTCTCCAGTGTGCTGGATCCTCCCAGAACCATCCGGGAGGTACCATCTTTCCCGAAACGGTTGAGCCACCTTGCTGGCTTCTAGGACATGCGCCACAAAGAGCGATGACGAATGCGTCACCGTAGCCCCATTGCGCCAGAAGCCGTTAGAGCGCACTCTAAGCCGCCAGCGTATGTTTGACTTCGCAGATGGTGTTGGCTATGCTGGTCACGCCGAACGCTCACGCGACTCCAGCGGCCCACGCTCAGCGTGGGGACGAGCGGCGACGTTTGTCCCGATGGTTGCGGTCCGCGAGGTACTTAAGCCATTCCTCGCAATCTGGTGCCTCAGATCCCCTTGACATCGGAACCGCAGTATGCTACACTCACGTTCGAGTGACGTTCTAGAGGAGGGCATGATGAGAACGATTGAGGAGCTTTTCGTAGACGAGAACGAAGTGAACAAGGCCGAACTCGGTGCGGCGATTGAGCCCTTTGCGCGCATTGGGCGATCAACGAGCGAGGCGGTGTTCACTGCCGCTGGCGAGGGGCTGTCGGACCAGAAGCGAGTCCTTGTAGCCCTCTTGGTAAGGGAGGCCGCAGTCGTGGCAACAGGCGGGGAGTCCGGGTTGTCTATTCCCCAGATCATTGCGCAGACCGGCGCAAAGGCCGACGCCACGAGGAAGGCACTGCAGCGTCTGAGGCAACGGAAGTTCTTGGAGAAGGACGGAGCGCTTTGGCGGATTCGCCGTCACATGGTCGGCAAGATTCGCGAGTACTTAACGGCGGAGGACCGACGAGCGCCCCGCAATCCACGGAGGTGATACACCATGATCGACGTTGATGAGGGACAGATTGCGGACGCTGTGTCCGCTGCGAAGCGGATGGTCGCTGCTCTGCAACCGGACCTGACGGAGCTTGAGCGAGCAGCTGCATTTGGCGTCGTGCTGGCAGCGATGCTGGGCGAGGTACGACGAGAGCCAGTCGTGAACCCACCGCCCCGAGGGCAGAGAGGTAAGCAACGCGAACGCGGCAAGGCAGAAAGAACCGCAGACGCGGGCGATCCAGGTGTGTTCACCTATGACGCCGAGCGTTACCCGGAGCCCTACCAGCTCGCCAAACTCCCTGCTATCGAGCGAGTGCTATGGGTGATGGTCGTTGAGAAGATGGAAGGGCGGCGCGAGCCTCTGTCAGCTCCGAAGATCGCGGATATCTTGACGCGCTCGATAGGACTGCGGACCGGTGCGAAAACGGTTGACGAGGCCCTGAAACGTGAGCTTCAGAAGCGCACCGGGGTGTCGCGGGTTTCTCGTGTACCGAAAGGCCGCGGCCGCGGCGCTTGGAAATGGCAAGTGACAAGAGCCGGCGAGGAGCACGTCATGTCGGCACAGCCGGCACGGAGAGGAGGCAAGTAATCGATGAGAACTCAGGGTCCTGAGCGACCGCCAAGTCTCAAGGATTTCGTACACCAAAAACGACCAACGAACACCGCGGAATACCTTGCAGTGTTCGGGTTCTATCGCGAGAAGCACCAAGGCCAGCCAGAGATCGACGAGGATGCAGCAACTGATGCATTTGAGGCCTCTGGTTGCGGGCGCCACTGCCCAGATCACCTGGATCAGGCGCTCCGTGACGCCAAGAACAAGTACAAGTACCTACGCGCGGGCAGCAAACGTGGGCGTTTTGCGCTCACGGGGAAGGGTCGGCGCCTGGTCCTTCTGCATCTCCCGCGAGAGGACACTGAATCAGCGCACGAACAACGAGTCGCGCTGGGTGATCTGCACCCCGAGGTCGTCCGTGTCGCCGCGAAGCTGTTTCAGTCGGGGCACTACTCCCAGGCGGTGTTCGAGGCGTTCAAGTGCCTGAACAACCGGGTCAAGCAGAAGTCTGGGCTGTCGAGCAAGGACGGTAGGGATCTGATGGCCGCGGCGTTCAAGCCCGCAAACGGGCCTCTGAGACTCAACTCGGGCAAGACTCAGAGCGACAACGACGAACAGGACGGTTACATGTTGATGTTCATGGGTGCGATGGGCGGCATTCGCAACCCTCACGCACATGAGAACGAACGAACGTGTGACCATTCCGATGCGCACCAATTGCTGGCCTTTGCGAGTGTCCTGCACCGGAAGGTGGACGCGGCGCGCGTCAAGCGCAGTCGCTCGACCCGTCGCTAGCAGGATCTACAGGCCGGAGCGACGCTCGGTCCTGCCCTACGAGCCCGCCCCCCTACGAGTCTGCGGGCGGCAGGGCCTCCCCCGCGCCCGATTCCATCGCCTGCATGGCGCCGATGCAGGCGCGCAGGTCGCCGATGGCCCGCTGGTACTCGGTGATGGCGTTGGCGACCATCGTCGCGCCGCGCTGCATCTTGTTCTCGAGCGATTCCTCCATCGCGTCGAGCACCCGCCCCATCTCGATCAGCCGCGCGTGCACGGTCTCCATGTCCACCCCACGCGTGTAGCGCAGGTAGAGCCCGAACAGCGCCAGCAGAAACGGCACCGCCATGCCGTACGACAGCACGATCACCCCCCGGTCGTAGGCCGCCAGGTGCACCTTGCGGCACACCGCGAAGGCCGCGTCGGGGATGGCCGCGATGGCCCACGGCAGGGTGCGCTCGGAGTCAATGTACTGCGCCACCTCGCCCGCGCGCTTGCCCACCTCGCGCTCGATGGCTGCGGCCACCTTGGCGCGCGCCTCGGGCTCGGTCTCCTTTTCGAGCGCCTCGAGGAGGTCGGCGGCGGGCCACTTCGAGTCAATGGGCAGCAGCCGCCCGTCGCTCAGCACCAGGGCGAACTCGACTACCTTGCCGCCGATGTGGGCGTCGCACTGCAGCATCGCGGCCGGGAAGGCCTTGAAGGCCTCGAGCAGGATGTTCTCGCCCGCGCGGCCCTTGGCGGCGCCGCCGGCGATGATGCTCTCGACGCGCCGCAGCGAGGACCGCGCCTGCTCCTCGGCGGCCTGGCGGGCCTGGTAGTCGGCCTGCAGGCGCTGCAGCAGCGCGTGGGCCTGGCCCACCTCGGCCTTGACCGCCGAGTCCACCTCGGCCGAGCCCGCCAGCCGCTCGCCGATCCGCCCCAGGGCCTGCGAGTGCTCGGCCAGCCGGTCCTTGAGCGCGCCCAGGTCGGCCAGCGCCTGCACGGCCTCGCGGGGCGCGGCCCGCTGGGCGGCGAGCGACCGGATCACGACGACCGCCACGACCACGGCCGCCGCCGCGGCGGCCAGCGCGACCAGGATGGCGATCCACTCGGCCGGTCCCACGGCCTCAGGCCTCCTCGCTGTAGGTCACGGAACTGCGCGGGCCCTCCCACACGGTCACGCGCGCCATGCGAACCGCCTCGTCGCCGGCCAGCCCGGGCAGCCGCTCGCGCAGGCTGTGGAAGACGTGGCGGGCCAGGTTCTCGGTGGTGACGTTGCGGTCGCGGAAGGCCGGCAGTTCGTTGAGCACCGTGTGGTCGAGCGCGGCGAGGACCTCCTCGACGGCGGCCTTGGCGCGGCCGAAATCGAGCACCATGTCGAGGTCGTCGAGCCGGTCGCCCGCGAAGACGACGGCCACGCGGTAGTTGTGGCCGTGCATCTGCGCGCACTTGCCGGGGTGGCCGCGGATGCAGTGGGCAGCCGAGAACTCGCTCTCCACGGTGACTTCGTACACGCCTGGAGCCCCTCCGGGCCGCGGTGCCGGCCCTGGGAGCGGTTTTCGACGGCGGGGGGCTCATCCCTGCGCCGGGCGCCGGCGGGGCTTGGGGGGCGGGCAGGTAGACCCGCCTTACTGATGGCGGGTAAACCCGCCCTACTCACGGCGGGTAAACCGAACGGGGCCATTCGGCGTCTCTGGAGTGGGCGCGGCCCGGCGGGCCCGGGTGGCAAGACGGCCCCCGGCGGGGTATAATGGCTCGCGGTAGGCTGACGATGGACGACCAGAGAGCGCGCAAGGCGCGCAGGCGGCAGGTCGCCTGGCGCCTGATCCATTTGGGCATGGCCGCTACGGTGGTGCTGGCAGCGCTGGTGGGGGGCCTGGCCTGGGGCACCTATGTGAGCATCGCCTCGCTGCTGCCGCGCCCGAACGAGTTGGACCTCATCAAGCCCAGCGAGGGGACGCGG
>Ga0180434_10006739_pt1 | contig 13127 bp, 15 predicted proteins | sample SS_ome_7_FD_132453 | JGI IMG/M metagenome (GOLD analysis project Ga0180434, IMG submission 132453) | Hypersaline lake sediment archaeal communities from the Salton Sea, California, USA - SS_1_D_2 metaG | ecosystem: Environmental > Aquatic > Non-marine Saline and Alkaline > Hypersaline >... | reverse complement strand
GTCACCCTACGCGCTGAGCGATGTCCCTCCTCGGAGGGGTTGTTCTTCATAGATAAAGCTATAGAATGATCTTAAGAGGAATTCCAAAGGAGGGACGATGGCTGAGCAGGTCGAGAGCAGAGATGAAGTCCTCGTTCAGGTGATCGACAAGGGGCTTGGGAGCCGGATCCACGTCCGGCTGTCCCGGTTCCGCGACCGTGACTACCTCGACATCCGCAACTTTTACGAGACGGAGGAAGGGGAGTGGAAGCCGACCCGGAAGGGGATCGCCGTCCCGGTCGAGCTGTACGATGAGCTGATCGAGGCGCTGGCCGCGGCAAAGGAGAAGATCGCCGAGCGGGCAGCGTCGACGCCGAAGTCCGAGACCCCTTGATGCGGGTCCGTCGTTGCGGGATAATTCGTACGAACACCGGTCCCATCGTCTAGTGGCCTAGGATAGCGGGCTCTCATCCCGTCGACAGGGGTTCAAATCCCCTTGGGACCAAACGGCAGTCCCTATTCCATGCCCGCCGTGCCGCGAAGGGCATCCTGCTTTCGGCCCGATCATCGGTCGGAATGCCTTCTGGACGACGCGAAGCCTCCTGCTGCTGTTCACATGAGAGAGGCCGTGCTTAGTCGCCCAGGATGTCTCCGCAGGCGGGACACAACCCTCGGCCCGACGCGATCGCATCGCTCTCTCGACAGAAGAGGATACACGAGTCGAGCTCGAGCCCGCAGGCCGAAGGACACGTCGAAAGCGCGTAGGGATCTCTCGAGTGGCTGAATGCCGCGTGGTACACGCTCGATGCCGGATCCGCGAAGAAGAATCTCGCCCGATACGTCCAAGGATGATACGGCGTGTTGTACACCAACGGTCGCACCGGGATCTCGAACGACGCGGACGTCCGCCGTTGCCATTCGTCCTCGACGACGACCTGGATCACGGCGGACTGCGCCGGAAACGCCACGTCGTTCAGGATGGCGTTCTGCTGACTCATCAGCTCGAAGACGTCATGGTTGTGAAGGGGATCGTAGGGGTAGCCCAGCTCTGGCGCGGGCGCGTACGGAATCCCGTCCTCCGTCGTCTCGCTGGTATAGAGGGGGTATACGATGCAGGCGTTCTCCACGACCTGGCCTCGCCACGAGGCGTGATATACCCCTTGCACGTACGGGGGGCAGAAGACGGAATCGCCGATCGTGACGCCGCAGAGCGTCTTGAGCTCGCACTCAAGCCGGATGTGGATCAGTCGCCACTCGCCGTCGCATCGGACCCCCGACTCCGGTCCCGACAGGCCGCCTTCGTGATGCGTGAAGTCGATCAACGTGCGTTCCCTGGGCACGAGGTGCCATCGGTACGGATCGCCCGAGATTCGGGGGGCCAGGATCCGCGGCAGCGGATTGGTCCCTCGCGCTTCGGCGACGGCGCTCCTGGCCTGATGCCCGTCGGACCAGGAGACCGACACGCGCCACTCCAGCCGGTCGACCGTGACGTCGAGGATGCTGCTCGTCGTTTCGACGACGCGGCCGTCCGGCAGCTCGTATCGGTAGACTCCCGGAAGGCGAGAGCAAACGACCTGTGCCTCGTAGGGCACGTTCCCCGCGGACGGCTCGACGACCGCTCGGAGCTCGTCGACGGTCGGCTGGCTGCAGCCGGTCACGATCCAGAACATCCCACCGAGGAGAAGGAGCCTTACGTACCTCATCCGTCCATCAGACCACGCCTCGCCGGAGGTTGTCAAGCGGAGTCGGAATGGATCGGCGATGGAGCGGGCCGACGGACGGAAGCGCTACGGGCCGTCCGGGCGGCCGATCTCGGCCAAGTCCGAGCGGTGGGGGCTTTGCCGTGCTGCGCCGTCGGCTCCGAGGGAAAATGCCATCCTCGCTTCCGTGAGCTATGCTCTGAGGAGTCCATGAGGGGAGGCCCGATCGAGCGATGTCGGCCGCAGCGATCCGCACGACTGGAGTGACGAAGTCGTTTCCCGGCAAGCGGGGGGAGATTCCCGTCCTCGCGTCGATCTCGTTGGAAGTCGAGCGGGGCGCGTGGACGACGATCCTTGGGCCTTCGGGATGCGGCAAGACCACTCTATTGCGGATCCTGGCCGGGCTGCTCGCGCCCGACGGTGGGGAGGTGTCGATCGCCAACGCGGCCGGATCCGCCGGCCGCGCAGCCTACCTTCCGCAGCGGGATACGCTGCTCCCCTGGAGAACGGCGCTCGACAACGCGATCCTCGCTTCGGAGATCGAGGGGAGGCCGCTCGTCGCCGCCCGCGCCAGGGCGCGCGGACTGATGGTTCGGTTCGGGCTGTCGGGGTTCGAGCATCATTACCCATCCCAGCTGTCGGGCGGCATGCGGCAGCGGTTGACGCTGATTCGAGCGTTCCTTGCCGACCGGGACGTGCTGTTGCTCGATGAACCGCTCGGCGCGCTCGATCCGCTGACCCGGGCGTCGCTGCAGGATTGGCTGCTGTCGGTCTGGATGGAGTTGGGCAGGACGGTCGTCCTGGTGACCCACGATGTGGAGGAGGCGCTGCTGCTCTCCGATCGTATCGTCGTCCTGACCGATCGTCCCTCGATGATCGGTCGCGACCTCCGCGTCGACCTCCCTCGCCCGCGCGATCGAGCGTCGATCGAGCTGGTCCGGACGAAGGGCGCGCTCCTCGATCTCCTGTTGGAGGGGCGATGAGACGCGCGACCGAGCTTGCCGCGCCGATTCTCCTGCTGGTCGTTCTGGTCGGGGCGTGGGAGGCGGCGGTCCGGGGACTGGGAGTTCCGCAGTACATCCTCCCGGCGCCGAGCCGGATCCTGATCTCCTTCGTCGCGCGCTTTCCCGGCCTCCTGCATCACGCTTCCGTGACGTTGGCCGAGATCGTCCTGGGCCTGTTGATGGGCGGGCTCGGCGGGTTCGGCTTGGCGGTCGCGGTCTTCTACTCGCCGATCCTCGATCGCGCGCTGTACCCTCTGATCATCGCGTCGCAAATGATTCCGGTGTTCGCGATCGCCCCGCTGTTGATCGTCTGGATGGGATACGGCCTGTGGCCGAAGGCGACGGTCGCGGCGCTGATCGGGTTCTTTCCGATCGTGATCAACGCGTCGGACGGGCTGCGAGCGCCGAGCGAGGAATCGGTTGAGCTGTTCCGTTCGCTCGGAGCGACGAGGGGACAGATTTTCCGGAAGCTGAGGTTTCCGGCGAGCCTCCCGACGCTGTTCGCCGGGCTCAAGGTCGCGGTGACCCTGTGCGTCGTCGGCGCGACGATCGGCGAGTGGGTCGGGGCGCACCAGGGGCTCGGCTACCTGATGCTCCAGTCGAACGCGCTTCTGCGTGTCGACCTTGTCTTCGCGGCGATCCTGACGCTGTCGATTCTCGGTTTGCTCCTCTTCGGGGCGCTTCGCATAATCGAGCGGCGCGTCCTGCGGTGGCGATCGTTGAGCTGATCGGGGTCGACTCACCACGAGGAGGGGGAATGAAGAGGGGGATGCTGGTCGGGCTGTGGCTTCTCGCGATGGCCGCGACGGCGTCGGGGCAGACGCTGCTGCGAGTGAGCCTCGACTTCTTCGTCAACCCCAATCACGTTCCTCTCGTGCTCTGCCAGGAGTCGGGGCTGTTCGAGGACGCGGGACTCGAGGTCGAGCTGTTCGTCCCGGCGAGCCCGAGCGACCCGGTCAAGCTGGCGGCATCACGCGCCGTCGACATCGCGCTGACACCGCAAATCAACTACTTGATCGCGCGGTCGGAGGGGCTCCCGCTGATCGCCATCGGTGCACTGATCGATCGAGGGCTGGGCGGCCTTCTGGGGCTTCGAAACCGCGGCATCGAGACGGTCGAGGATCTACGCGGAAAGCGGATCGGCTATTCGCTGACGCCGCTCGAGCCGGTGCTTTGGCGAACGATGCTCGGCTGCGCCGGGGTCGAAGCGAACGACGTCCGACTGATCCACGTGGGATTCAACACGATGCAGGCGCTCCTCTCGGGGAGCGTGGACGCGATCGGCGCGTTCCGCAACTACGAGCCGATCCAGGCCGAAATGCAGGGGGGCGATCCCGTCTTCTTTCCTCAGGAGGAGTACTGCGTCCCCGAGACGTACGAGCTCCTTCTGGTCGTCCATCCCGATCTCATCGAGGAGCGCACGACGGAGCTGCGCGCGTTCCTCGACGCGTTCGCTCGGGGGATCGAACGGATCCGAGCCGACGCGGAGGCGGCATTCGAGACGTTCGTGGCGGCGCATCCCGATCTGGACGACGAGGTGAATCGGCGGTCGTACGAACGCACGCTGGCGCTGTACGCCGACGGGGTGCGGCACGACGACCTCGAGATATGGACCGCGATGCGACGATTCCTGGTCGAGCACGGCTTGATCGATGAGCGGCTCCCGATCGAGGGGCTGTATACGGACGCACTGCTCCCGAGCGGGCCGTGGAGCGAAGAGTGAAGGGGGGAAGGGTGCACACGGCGAATCGACAGCTCGAGGTGATCGTGGGGTGCATGTTCTCGGGGAAGACCGAGGAGCTGATCCGAAGACTGGAGCGGGTCCGGATCGCGGGGAGAAGCATCCTGCTGTTCAAACCGACGATCGACGATCGGTACGACACGAACGCCGTGGTGACCCACTACGGACGCGAGTTCGCCGCCCACCTTCTCGAACCGGGACAGGAGACGCTCGAGACGCTGCGGAAGAGGGTCGGCGAGGAGGCGCTGGAGAGGGCGGCGGTCGTCGCGTTCGACGAGGGGAACTTCTTCTCGGAGCGGCTTCCCGGCCTGTGTCAGCAGCTCGTCGGGATGGGGAAGCGGGTGATCGTCGCCGGGCTCGACCTGACCTTTGCCGGGGAGCCGTTCGAGCCGATGCCGGATCTGATGGCGCTTGCCGACCAGGTCGACAAGCTGCAGGCGGTCTGCGTCGTCTGCGGCGGCGTCGCAACCCGATCCCAACGGTTGATCGACGGGAAGCCGGCGCCGGCCGACGGCCCGGTCATTCAGGTTGGAGGCGTGGGGAGCTACGAGGCCCGCTGCCGCGCCTGCTACGAGCGGTAGGAAACCACGGAACCTCTCAACCGCAGAGGACGCAGAGCGACGCAGAGGAAGGCAAGGAGCCGTTGAGGACGTCGGAGGGAGGCGAGCGCAGAAGGAAGGGCCGCCAGAATGGAAGACAGTGGCCTACCGAGTCTACGAGGAGAGACGGCCGGTGCGCGGCCGGAAAGCTCCGCTCTCCGAGCCCTGACCCGCGACCCCTGCCCGCTCACCTAGATGTAGTACGTCTCGCCGTCCTCGCAGATCGTGAGTCCCTCGATCGGGTCGGGCGTCTCCATCATGTGCGTCGCGAAGGCTCGGCTCCCCTGATCTCGCAGTCTCGTCATCCAGTGCGCCACCGCCGGTGCGTCCATGTGTCCCGGATCGTTCGAGCGTGTCGAATGGGTCCATTCGAGGACCGCGACGTCCGCCCCCTCGAGGAGCCGCTGCAGTTGCTCGCACTCGCCGGTATCTCCGGTGTACGCGATCGTCCGGCCCTCGTACGTGAACCGATAGCCGAACGCGGTCAGGTTGAAATGCTCCATCTGGATCGCGGTGAGCGACAGGCCACCCGCGCGGTAGTCCCCATCCTCGCTGACCTCCACGTACGTCACAGGCACGTGCAGCTCGATCCCGTCGTCGCGCATGTCGGGCCAGGCGAGATCACACAGCGTCTCCGTTCGCTCCTCGATGCCGGGGGGACCGACGATGAACAGCGGTCGGTCTCGCTCCAGGCGGACGCAGTACTCGAGCAGGAGGAACGGCAAGCCGAACATGTGGTCGGCGTGCAGATGGCTGATGAGGATGGCCTCGATCGCGGTCAGATCGAGACCGAGCCTCCGCATTTCCACGACCGCGGTCGGCGGGAGATCGAGAAGGATTCGGCCATCGATCAGGATCGAGTTCCAGCGACGACCGTCGGTGAGCGCCGCTCCCGACCCGAGGCACGTGAGCGGAATTCGTCTGCGCAAGGCGATTCTACTCGGCTGTGTGGATGGTTTCGTCGGTCGCGCGCAGTCTTCGGACGAGTTCCTCGAGCATCCCTTGGGCAATCTCAGGATGGTTCTCGATCAGGCTCTTCATCGCCCACTGGGTGATGACGATGCAGCTGGTGTCAGTCATCGCGATGACGTCCGCGGTGCGGGGCGCGCCGTCGATGACGCTCAGCTCCCCGAAGAAGTTGCCAGCGCCGAGTTCGGCGAGCTTCTCTCCGTCCCGGATGACCTCGGCCTTGCCCTTGAGGATCAGATAGAAGCCGACGCCGCCCTTCCCCTTCTCCACGAGCTTCATCCCGGCTTTCGCCTTCTTCTCAACCGCCGACTTGAGGACGCTCTTCAATCCCGCTTCATTGAGCCGGGAGAAGATCGGTGTGGCCTTCATGAGGGAGATGATCTGCTTGTCGTCCATTCGGATGCTCCTTTCGTCGTCACTCGGAACCGGAAGCGATGATATAATACGCAGATTCGCTTTTCCAGCGGAAGAGGGGGGCTTCCATGTCGTGGAGTAGGACCCTGAAAGTGCGCCAGTCAATCCGCGCCCAACTCGAGTCGGGCGAGGAGATCGCGTTGCTGTTCAGCGACCTGCGAGGGTTCACCAAGTACACCGCTCGAGAAGGGGATCGCGCTGCGTACGAGTTGGTCCAGATCCATGAGGGAATCCTCCGCGAGCGGATCGACGAGCACGGGATCCTGGTCAAATCGTTGGGAGACGGGGTGATGGCGGCGTTCGAGACGCCGGATGACGCCATCCAAGCGGCGGTCAAGATCCAGCAAGCGATCCGCGTGCGCAACCATCAGTCGCCGGGGAAGCCGATCGATGTCGGGATCGGGATCTCCAGCGGCCGCCCGGTGATGACCGACATCGACTTCATCGGGCACGCGGTCAACCTCTCACAACGACTCTCCGCACTGGCCAAGGGTGGGCAAATCCTGGTGACCGAACGGGTCCGAGATCTGACTTCGCTCGAGGAAGGGTTGTTCTACGTCCCGTTGGGTGCGCAGACCCTGAAGGGGCTCGGGACGGAGCGCGTCGTCGAGGTAGCATGGATGCGGGAGGTCGCTCGGATCTCCGATGCGGCGGATCTGGTCACGTTGGTCCTCACCGAGCGCGGGACCATCGTCGTCGAGCTCGCCAAGGACACCAAGCAGGACATTCGGGATGCTCTCGATCACCTCCAGCGGGCCCGCGCGGCGGAAGAGGGGGCGTTTTCGGCGCTCCTGCAACGGGGGATCGCGCGGTTCACCCGCCGGCTGATCGGCGCATCGCTCGGGGTGTTCGGTATCGCGCGCGAACAGGCCCTCGATCGGATCGATGTCGTCCTGCGCGGTGACGTACTGGCCGTAGAAACGCGGGATGGGGCGTTCCGACTTCGCGGCGTCGATCGGGACAAGGCGGAAGCCTTCGTCGCGAAGGCGAACGAGCTGCGCTCGGAGGGCGCGTAGAGTATGCTCGTTGCGCCACGGAAGCTCCGGCGGCGGCGCGAGTTGTCAGGAAGTATCCGAAAAACTGGTTGAATTGCTCTGGGGCACGATCTAGAATGGCGAAAAGACTCGAATCAGGGGGGAGCATGGGTAAGCGAGAGGTCCTGGAAAGCACACTCAAACAGATCAAGAAGTCATACGGCGAGGGATCCATCATGTGGCTCGGTGACGGGGCCCAGGTGCTCCAGGTCGAGTCGGTTCCCTCCGGATCGCTCGCACTGGACATCGCGCTCGGCGTCGGCGGGATCCCGCGGGGGAGGATCGTCGAGGTGTTCGGGATGGAGGCGAGCGGGAAGACGACGCTTGCCCTTCACATGATCGCTGAGGTGCAGAAGCGCGGCGGCACGGCGGCGTTCATCGACGCAGAGCATGCCCTCGACCCGACCTACAGCCGAGCGCTCGGGGTCGACCTCGATCACATGCTCATCTCCCAGCCGAACTCGGGAGAGCAGGCGCTGGAGATCACCGAGCAGCTGACGCGGAGCGGAGCGATCGACATTATCGTGGTCGACTCCGTCGCTGCTCTCGTGCCGATCGCCGAGATCGAGGGACAGATGGGCGAGCCGACGGTTGGCCTGCAGGCGCGGCTGATGAGTCAGGCGATGCGCAAGCTCTCCGGCGCAATCTCGCAATCGAAGACGATCGTCGTGTTCACGAACCAGATGCGCTCGAGGATCAGCACGTCGCGGTTCGGGCCGTCGACGACGACCTCCGGCGGCTGGGCGCTGAAATTCTACGCGTCGATCCGGCTGCAGATGTGGGGCTCGGGACGGATCGAGGAGGGGACGGAGCGGGTCGGGCACAACATCAACGTGCGCGTGGTGAAGAACAAAGTCGCTCCGCCGTTCAAGGAGGCGAAGTTCGACGTGATCTACGGGCGCGGGATCGTCCGATCACGGGACTTGATCAACACCGGCGAGGCGCTCGGCGTCGTGTCCCGAAGCGGGTCCTGGTACTCGTTCGGGGACGAGCGGCTCGGACAGGGGATCGGGAACAGTGCGGCAGCGCTCGAGGAGGACGCGGCGTTGGCCGACCGGCTCGAGGCGGCGATCCGCGAGAAGGCGGGGCTCTCTGTGCGCCAGCCCGTGACGGCCAAACCGGAGGAGGGGGACGCCGACGCCGAATCGTGACCCTTGGTCCGACCTGTTGCGGTTACTGCGGGAGCGGCCGCGAAGCGTCTCGGAAGTCCGGCAGCGACTCGAGCGACGTGGGCACGACGACGATGCCATCGAAGGGGCGATCCGATCCGCGCTCGACGGGGGTCTGTTGGACGATCGAGCGTTCGCCAAGCTGTGGGTAACCGATCGGCTCTGGCATCACCCGCTGTCACGGGCGGCCGTGGCGCAGGAGCTGCACGCCAAAGGAGTCGACCGATCGATCGTCGAGGCCACGCTGACAGAGTGGTATCCTGCAGCCCGGGAGGTCGAGTTGGCGCGCGAACTGGTCTCGTCCCGGTTGGCGCGATTGCGGGCCGTCGACCCGGAGCGTCGGCGAAACCGAACGGTGAACTACATGATGAGGCGGGGCTTCTCTCGCGCGCTGTCCTGCCGGATCGTGCGGCAGATTGAGGAGGAGACCGACGGTGACTGATCGGAGGGTGGGTATTGGGTACGACGTGCACCGGCTGGCGGCTGGTCGGGCCCTCATCCTGGGCGGGGTGGAGGTCCCGTTCGACCGGGGGCTTCTCGGTCACTCCGACGCGGATGTCTTGGTTCACGCGATCTGCGATGCCCTCCTCGGAGCGGCCGCGTTGGGGGACATCGGGACGCATTTCCCCGATTCGGACGACCGATACCGGGGCATCTCCAGCATGACGCTGCTGGAGGAGGTCGTGCGGGAGGTCCGGCGGGCGGGGTATCGGCCGAGCGGCGTGGACGCGACCGTCCTCGCCGAGCGGCCGAAGCTGGCCTCCCATCTTCCGGCGATGAAGGAAGGAATAGGGCGTGCGCTCGATCTTTCACCGGATCGCATCGGGCTGAAGGCGACGACGACCGAAGGGCTGGGTGCGGTCGGTCGTGGGGAGGGCATCGCCGCGATGGCGGTCTGTCTTATCGAAACAGCTTGACGATGTCCTGGTACGTCACGAGGACCATCACACCGAGCAACACCAGGAATCCGATCGCGTGAATCAGGCCCTCTCGCTCGGGCGCGATCGGCTTCCCGCGGATCCACTCGTACAGCGCGAACGCGACGCGGCTGCCGTCCAACGCCGGGAACGGAATCAGATTCAGTAGGCCGAAATTGATGCTCAGAAACGCCAGCAGGCCGAAGAAAGCCACCGCCCCCATCCTCGCCCCCTCACCGAGAAGTCGGGCCAACCCGACCGGTCCCGCAACCGCTTCGCTGGCAGCGACCTCCCCCGAGACGAGCTGACGGACCCACGTAACGAGTAGCCCGACGTTCCCGGCGAACTGCTCTCCTCCAAGTCGCAGCCCATCGACGAATCCCGGTTGGCGCCGGACGGCGCCGAGCGTTCCGAAACGAACCCCGTTGAACAGCTTCTCCGCTGTCACCTGGGTCACGGAAAGCGGCAGCTCGAACGCCTCGTCCTTCCGCTGTACGGTGAGCGTCCCGCCGACCGTCCGGTCGAGGTCCTCGAAGTGAACAAGCAGGTCGATCGCCGTGTCCACCGGGGTACCGTCGACGGCGATCACGCGGTCCCCTTCGCGCACACCGGCCAGCCGAAGCGGAGCCCCCGGATCGAGCTCGACGAGTTCATTGGTGAAGGTGTTCGTCAGGAAGTACGCGCCGATGACGTAGCGCGCTTCCTCCTCCTCGTAGGTCGGGGTGATCGTGACCTGCACCGGCTCTCCGCCGCGCTCGATGCGAAACGAGATCGGGGACCCGCCGGAACGCTGGATGACGGCGGAGACGTTCTCACGGTCGAAGATTGGCGTTCCGTCGATCGACCGAAGAAGGTCGCCGGGGGCGAGCTGCTCCGCTGCGGGGGAATCCGGGATGACGTCGGCGACCTGAAGCAGCGGCGCCCCGAACCCCCACAGGACGAGCAGCCCGACGAGGAACGCGCCGATGAGGTTCGCCAGTGGGCCGGCGAGACTGATCGCCGCGCGCACGTACGGGGGCTTGTTGTACAGAACCCGGTCCTCGGGGATCGCCTCGTCCGTCTCCCGTTGGTCCTCTCCGGCCATCCGGACGTACCCCCCGAACGGGATCGCCCGGATCGAATAGCGGGTCTCCCGGCCCTGGTACGAGAGAAGGCGAGGGCCGAAGCCGATGGCGAACTCCTTGACGAAGACGCCGGACAGCTTGGCGGCGAGGAAGTGACCGCCCTCGTGGAGGCCGATGAGCACGATGATTGAGCCGATGAAGATCAGCAGAGTGAAGATCATGACCGAGCCCTCGCCTCCATCGACAGAATTCTCCGCGTCTCCTCGGTGATCCGGACCTCGTCGGACAGGCGGACGCCGATGACCCATACGATCTTCTCGCGATCGCAGAGGAGCGCGATCCGGTCACGCTCGAAGTACGGCACGTGCTCCTTCCCGAGGAAGTCCTTCAGCTTCACACTGCGGCCGAGTCCCAGAGGCACGAAGCGATCGCCGTCCCGGCGTGACCGCAGTTCGAGCGGGTAGGAGATCCGGTCAGCGTCGGCGAACTCGCGCCATCGGTCGGCGGCGTGGCGCGGCCGCGCTTCTTCCTCGACGATCGCCAGACGCAGCGACAGCGGAGGGTCGGCGATCTCCGTCTCCCCGAGGTCGATCGGCCGGGCCCACGGCCGGATCGGCGCCTCGGCTTCCCGAGTCAGAAGAAGCTCCTCGGCCTGCAGCTGCGTGTGAAGTCCCGGCAGGGACAGCTTCCCGTGAGACGTTCCGGACGCGATCAGGTTGACGACGGCCTCGATGTGATCGTGTGTGAGCCTCGAGAGACCGTCCCGAACGCGTCGCGCCGCCTCACGGAGGAGGAGCTTCTGAACCGCGCGCGGATAAGATGCCACGATGCCTCGTCGGAGCGCCACGTGATCGCTCCCCTGTTCGGCGCAAACGGCTTCCCAGAGCATCGAGACCAACTGGCGATTCACCTCGTGGGCCTCGGCGGCGAGTCGCGATCCGCGGCAGATCGCCTCGACGACGTTCGGGTTGATCTCCTCCAATTCTGGGAGGACGCGGTGGCGGATCCGGTTCCGAGGGAACGAGACATCGACGTTGGTGTCGTCGACGCACCAGGGGAGATCCCTGTCCCGGGCGTACGCAACGATCTCCCGCCGCATCGCGTCGATCAACGGACGGACGTACGGAGGGCGAACCGGCGGGATGCCTCGAAGGCCCATTGGGCCGCTGCCGCGGCTGAGCCGGTAAAGGATCGTCTCCGCTTGGTCGTTGGCATGGTGCCCCAAAGCGATCGCCGTTGCGCCGATCTTCTCCCCGGTCGACTCCAGGAATGCGTAGCGTGCCGCTCGAGCGGCGCCTTCGGCCCCGTGTCGCTGATGAGCGGCGAGGGTGTCGGAATCGAGACGAGAGGTGTGAATCGGCAATCCATGCTCCCGGGCGAGTTGCTCGACGAAGCGTGCGTCCTCGCCGGACGAAGGGCGAAGCCCGTGATCGAGATGAGCGACGTGGAGCGCGATGCCGTACTCCGGGCCGAGGCGGCGGAGCAAATCGAGGAGGACCACGGAGTCGACCCCGCCGGAGACGGCGACGAGGACCGTGCCGCCCCGAGGCAGCATGCCGTGGCGCTCGATCGTCTGTCGCACGGTCTCGACCAGCATGGTGTCGATTGTGTCGATACGAACGCGCGAAATCAACGGTTGGCCCCTGTTCGTCGCCCGAGTATGCTCCCGGTGTGATGAGGCGCTGGAGCGTCATGTTCCTGTTTGTCTGCGTCGGTCTGACCGCGCTCGCGGGCCCGTGGGACGCGCCGCTTGGGCGATCCGGTGCGCTGCTCGTCCTTCCGGTCGGGGCAACGCGGCTCGAGGTCGGTTTCGGCGCTCTCGAGCCGAACGTGCGCGTGAGCCGTAGGGTGGCACCGCGAGTGGACGTTGCAGTTTCCGCGCGCCCGAGCGACCTGTTCGACCTCGGGGCGAAGCTCGTCGTCGTCGAGGATCTTGTGCCGATCCTGGTCGCGGTGACGGTGGGAACCGACGGGGTCGGCATCGCCGCGACCCTCTTCCTCGGTCCGGTCCAGATCGATGGAGGGAAAGCGTGGGGGGAGATGCCGTCTCGTTGGGGACGTGTCGAGTTCTCCATCCGTCCGACGGTCTCGCTGATCCTCGGGGTGGACGTGACCGAGGGGCCGATCGACCCCTACGGTGGGATCCGCCTCTTCTCGGGCGGTCATCGGATGTGGGAGATCGGGCTCGCCGTCCGGCGCAGCGGGATTCGGTGGAGCCTGGGGGACACGCTGTGGTGAGGCGGGCGCTGGCCTTTGCCGCGGTCCTATGGATCCTTGGGATCGGGTGTAGCGCGTCTCCGCTGACCATCCTGTACACGAACGACCTTCACCTGAACTTCTCTCGCCTGGCGTCGATCGAGCAGCGGATTGCCGAGGAACGAGCCCGCGGTATGCCGATCCTGTTGCTCGACGGCGGAGATGCATGGCAGGACTTCCGTCGCCCGCTCGCCGCCGTGTGGGGCGCCGATGAGATGGTCGACTGGATGAATCGGGTCGGCTACGACGCGATGGCACTCGGAAACCACGACCTGTATTGG
>Ga0180434_10006738_pt1 | contig 13128 bp, 9 predicted proteins | sample SS_ome_7_FD_132453 | JGI IMG/M metagenome (GOLD analysis project Ga0180434, IMG submission 132453) | Hypersaline lake sediment archaeal communities from the Salton Sea, California, USA - SS_1_D_2 metaG | ecosystem: Environmental > Aquatic > Non-marine Saline and Alkaline > Hypersaline > Sediment... | reverse complement strand
TCCCTCACAAGTCTGAGCGACCACGCGTCATCGTGGATGAAGACGCTGTCAATGACTGCTTCGAATCTGGCTTCGCCGCGAGCCGAAAGCAGAGGCCGAATTTCCGATAGGACCTTATTGAAGAAGGACCTCTTCATTCCTTCACTCAGTCTCGAGCTGTAGCTTATTTCTTTGTCATTTCTCTTTACCAGTATTTCGTGATCGCTGAGATTGAGCTGCATGGTAAAGAGTTTTGGCTTGTCATATCGCCGCAAAAGCTCACTGACCTTTCGCACAATGAAAGGAGCGTCACGGACAATCAGAATGTTTCGATACGCGTTGTGAAAGATCACACGTTCGTACACATCGACAACATCCTCCAGCTCGCCCTCTTCAGCGGCCTGACTCTCATCACGATAGAATCCGTAGGCTTGCTTCTCACTCACAATCGTATTCAGCAGTGTTGACAACTCGCTCGAGCGCAAAAATCTGACTTCAAAGAAGGCGATCTCTCTTTCGAGAGCGTTACTGGCCTTGCCGTAGACAAGTATGGTATTGGGAGACTCCTGTCGCCAAGTATAGCCAAGACTGGTTACGACAACGTCAAGAGCATCAATCCACGGTACCTCGGAAAACTTCATCGTGACTTTGCCGTCGATTTCAGGGGAGATCACGATATTGCTGCCGCTCAACTTGGCGATAAGTTCGAGAACCTGTCTGATCGGAGCGTCTGAGAATGCATAGTTGACATGTGGTCGTCTGACTATGTAGAGATTATCGCCGATCAATTCCTTCTCGAGACCCGCCTTTTGGACAAGAACGTCAAGCGCATCGTCCCAAGGCACGTCACGCAGATCAACGTCAATCAGACGATCGGACGGCACTTTCAGGTCTTCGAGCTTCGCGATTCGACCGGACTCGACGACAATGCTGATACCAGCCTTCTCTGCGAGTTCTGACAGAACGTCTCCGAGGCGGCGATCACGGTATGTGAGGGTTACCGATTTTCCTTTTGCCGACTTTTCCTCGTCAACCTGAGGCTCTGCATTTGAACTGGCAATGAAGAGAACACCGTTCGGTCTCTCTTCGAGCTTGAGATTGAGTGAGTTGACCAATGCGTCGAGCGCAATCGGCCACGGCTGGTCCTTGATCTCAAGGGTCACCTTGGCCGAAATATCGTCGGCAACAACGATGTTGATGCCGGCCTGTTCGGCAATGACCTGAGCGACTTCCGCCAGATCCTGACTGGTGGCCTTGATGGTGATTGTTTTTGGAGGCTCTCCGGTCGGATCGGCCTCCTGTTCGCCGGATAGGACCGGCTGACATACTGCGATGAATGCTGCCAGGATGAAGAGCCTGGAGAGTAGACGAGTTGCCATGGCGTCATAACTCCTTCAAGGGCCTACGGTTACTAGACAAAAAGGGTGCCAAACTCGTGCTCAGCGTTCCTTATCGTAGTTCCTTACGATTCCCTTCTTGCTTTGCGTATCCGTCTTTGTTGGTTTTTGTTGGTTTGATAATGTGCGCGCAATCTGTTGACCGCGGTAAGAGAAGACCACCGTTTCGGGACAGATCTGCGTCACTGCTACTCCTTTGATCGTATCGCCCTCGCGCACCACGGTGTCATTGACAATCGCTGTCGGATGTGCTGTGGTGTACACGACGGCCGATACGAAGATTTCTTCCTTGGCGAATTGCATCTGAAGAGTGGCTTCGTTTCGAAGCTCTTGAGCCTTGGCCATCAGTTGCTGAGCTTCTTCTTTTTCTTCAGCTTCCAACGGCTGGTCTTTGAGCATGATGTTAAGGTTTTCCGCCTCGGCACCAACCTTTTCAAACTGGCCCTCTGCCATCCACCTCTCCATGTCGGCGTGCGAACATCTTGCAAGGATTATGATGAGCCCTTTTGCGTGTTCATTTGCCTGCTTTCGCAGATCCAGCATCTGCTGCTTCACGAGGTTGTTGGTGAAGCGATCAGGACTGGTGAGATTGACAAGATGACGATAGAAGACCAACGATTGTTCGGTCTCCCCGGCATTCGCCGACCTCTGTATCCTGGTCAGTAGTGATCTGACCTCTTCGGTCGTTGCCTGAGCGACCATTGGCTGTGCCTGCAAAATCGTATCCATCAGTTGATTCTTCAGTTCTTCAATTCCAAACTGATAGGCTCTCAGGTAGAGCAATTGATCGTAGCGAGCAAGGACGCCGGATCTGTCCCGAAAGCCGTGAGACTTGCGGAGCTCACTCAATAGCCCACGTGCCTTGCGCAAAAGGCTGATCTGCTGATGATACGTCAGGCGCTCACCAATCTGTGGCGGAGCCGTAGACGGCCGTTCAAATGGATTCCGTCTCCCTTTGCGACTGAAAACGTACGTGTCGCTCATGAGAGGTGATGCTTGCGACACCATTGCCGCCTGACCAAAGCTTGGCATGGCGTTGTCGCCTACCGATCCGCCTTCCGGTGAAATCGATAGCGCCAGTGACAAAGCGATCCAGATCGGTGCTATAGGCATGTTATTTTGACCTCTTGCCAGTGCCCTGTTGTCTATTGGGTCTTCTGCTTCTTTTTGCCTGTTTGGGTTCCACCTGGACATACCTGTACGTGCAGCCGCGCAAGGTGACCGCATGAATCTCATTGTCGGGTTCTTTCAAGGCAAATTCATTAACCGCCATAAACCGCGGATAGTTCTCCAGCATGTTCACGAAGCTTCCCAGGTTGAAGTACTCACCGTGAACTGAGATTTCGTAGTCAACTTTCTGCAGGCATTCGGGATCGGTCGAGGCACGTGTTTTTCTCTTGCCGGTGGCGGCAGTATTGATCTTTACAGAGCTGATGTTGATGTTGCTGGCGACTTTCATTTCGGCAAACATCTCTAGCAGTTCTTCTTTGTTTGCATGTTCAGGCAGTACACGTTCGTTATCCTTTGCCGCAGCAGCCCACTTCTTTAGCTCTTTCTTGAGAGGTTCGATCTTCTTTGCGCGTGCCCTGACCTTGTCGAGTTCTGTCTGTAACTCCGCTATTTCTGTCTTGATCGTTCTATACCTGAGAAAGCCAAGGAAAAACACTGCACCCAACGCCAACGCGATGACAAGAACAGTCACGATCGTCAGGATGAGCAGGTGCTTTTCACTCATATTCTTCAAGTTGAGATTCATTTCCTGCGCTCCGTATCAGATATTCCCTGAGGCGACATTGGTATTGCCATTTTTTTGCCGGCCCCTGGGTCGTGTTGGTCGTTTCTTTCCACTATCAGCTGCGGGGACCATGCGAGGTTTCATTCCGAGGGAAATCGAGAACCCAAGAACATCTCCCTCATCGGAGGAACTCTTTGTCACGGTGGTCCATTCTGCTGACTGGTAATTGCTGAGAAAATTAGGGTGCTCTTTGATCTTCTTGAAGAAAGAGGCAATTCTCTTTTCATCTGTGCTCGTACAGAAGGCCTTCAGCGTGACGACCGGTCCGGAAGCAACGCCCCCCTTCTTTCGCGCGGCCTTTGGCTTCTTCACATCGAGTGATGTAAGCCAAATGTCTTCCGGCACAATGCTACAGATCCAGTCAAGCTGGGGTGCCCAAAGAACGCGCCCAGCGTGGAGGTATGTGATTGCGGCTACGCGCTGGTGGATCTTGTCAACCTCGGCCTGAAGCTTGTCCGCCTTTTTTGCCAACACCTTCTGCTGCGCCAGTGTTTGCTCTTTGGTGGTCTTCAGACGTTTTTGGCTCGGTATGCCCGCTGCAAACAGCCAAAGCACACTGAAAAACATTACTGCGATGATAGCTGTGCCGCCCAAAGTCACCAGCAGACGAGGCAGCGGTGTGTTTTCAGCTTTCCGAGCTTCCTTCGGCAAAAGATTGATGCGAATGATAGGCATTTCTTGCCGTGCTCCCCTATGTTAACCTTGAGGCCAAGCCGACTGCGACAGTAAGCTGCGGTGCACACTCCTGAAGCTCGTCGACAGACACAAGTGAGTCATCTACAGCCAGACCCTCTGTGGGGTCCCACAGTTCGGTCGGAATACCAATTTTCTCCTCTAGCCCTTCTCTCAAGTTCGTCAGGCGAGAGCCTCCCCCCGAGAGATAAACGTGTTTCACGTTCTCATCCGTTTGGTGTTCGAAGTAATCGAAAGACAGGCGTGTCTCGCGAGCAAGGTCTTCGAGCACTCTCTGAATGCTGAGGGCAACTTTTTCGGAATCCTCTTCGGGGTCACTCTTTAATTTTTCGGCCTTTTCCGGGTCAACATTGCAGCGACGGGCGATTTCCTGTGTGAAGTCGTCGCCGGAAACGTAAATTTCGCGCGTGAACGCCAGGTTGCCCTTTTCGAGAATATTGATTTCTGTCTTGGCACCTCCGATGTCGATGAGGGCGACGTTTTCCACTTCCTTTTCACCTTCATCGTCTGCCGTACGGGAGGCGTAAAAATCGAAGGCATTGTTGATCGCAAAGCAATCGACATCTATGGCCTGCAAATGGAGACCCGCCTGTTGCATCAGCGTGACATGTTCGCTTATGAAATGTCTCTTGGCCGCCACAAGAGCGACGCGGCTTTCCGCGGACTCACCTTCACGCTGGCGAGTGCCGAGCCTCTGGAAGTCCAGGGATACGTCGGAAATCTCAAATGGGATGTACTTGGGGGCCTCTTCTTTGACGGCCTTCTCGAGTCGGTCATCGGAAAGATCGGGCAGGAGGATATGTCGTACTATTATCGACTGTCCTGATACCGCCGTGGCGACCGGTGATCCAAGCATGTTGCGCTCGTGCAGCAAAGCGCGGATCGCATTTTGCGGAGGCTCATCAGCAGCAATCCGACACTTGGCAAAACCCGTAATGACAAACTCATTGCCGGCCTTTGTCAGTTCGACTGCCTTGATAGTGCTGGTGCCTATGTCGAGGCCAACAAGCTTTTTTGTGTTCCCAACAGCGGAGCCAAAGCCAAAGACATCCAGAAGTCGGGTGAGAGATGAGCTTTTCTTTGCGCCGGGCATAATTCACACTCCAAGGTCGGGTGCGTCGGGATAACCAAGTGCGTCAATCGGCAAAATCGAGAACGGCTGGCCGACGACCGTTTTAGTCGCGGCCAGCCGTCGAAATCATTTACAACTGAGCAATCAGACAATCGCTCCAGTTAATGCAAGTTGTTACTTGGCAATCACCCAGGTGTTACCGTCAAAACCAGGATTAAGGGCACCTCTGGCGACCTTGCCCCACATAGCGTCGGCAGCATCAAAGGCTGCGCTGGCAGCGGGGGTCGAAACATCGCCGTCATATTGCAGGACGCTACCCTTTGTTGCATAAACATCGCCCTCTTCATTGATGAAGAAAGTGCGGTTGCCGGTCGTACCGACATCCTGCGGCCAGGCGTAGCAACACCAGTGTACTTCCTGAGTGTCGATGGCTAGTTCATCGGCTACACCAAGTGTCGGATCATAGATGGTACCTAGAGCAACATCTGTGCCGCCCAAGCCAAGGTCATTGTCTGCGGCACCGGCATTATCCGAAAGATAGACCATGTAGAAGTATCCCTGCTTACTGGCCCAGCCATCGCCAGCGCTTCCTTCCGTGGTCATGCTTCTGGAAATGTAGTTGCGCCCAGGGACGGTGGCGTTGACATCGCGCACGAGAAGTTCGCCAGCGAGTTCGCCGATCAGACCATACTCACCATTACCATCCTGATCCTGATCCACATCGCACGACTGGCGGAATGCGGATTCCTGACTCAGAATCGTTCTGAGTGTCGAGATTGCGTTGGATTCGTTTGTAACGAGCTTTGATTTCAGCAAGTTCGGAATGGCAACCGCTGCAATGATTGCGATAATTGCCACGACGATCATCAGCTCGATCAACGTGAATCCTCTTTTACGCGTTCCCTTCATAACTATCCCCTTTCTCCAAAAATGCTCTCAACAATAAAAGACCTAAAAATTGCAGTAAGCGCTAACGCGATCTCAGAGTGAGCAAAGCTTGTGCCAAATCTGTTGATCGCGCCGCTTACTCTTTCCAACTCCAGTATCGGTCCTCAACATGCGAAGTTTAGGACTGCGCGGACGGTCTTTCGTGATCGAGCAATATGTGACACTTTCTGGACAGTGGTCGTCGGCCCGGCACTCTGAAGGTGACACGAATTGTCAGTTGGCCGTTCAGTAACACTTTACCTACGCACCGGTTGTGCGAGTTGATCTTTCCTCTTTCCGGGTAGCCTTGTGTAAGTAGCTAAAGGCATAGTATGCGGAGCCGATAACGTGAGGTGTCCGAAAACGCCAACTGGCGCGGACTGGATAGAGTCGTCTATGTGTTGCTCATTTAAGGATGTTGCGGCGCTCACTTGTACAGGACAGTCCGTAAAGTCGGACAGCAGAGTATACAGGAGACTCTCTGAGTTAGTCTGAGATAGTTGCAGATTGCGAAGATCTTGTGGCTCGACGAACGGTCAGACTAATAGGTGCAACGCCGATGCAGGGGATAATCGATGAGTGAATTGACATCTGTCGTCCAGCAGGACGAGCTTGTGGCGGGTGATATTTACGAGGTTGACCAGCTTCTACGTGAGCTGGTGGATCGAAACGGTTCTGACCTTCACATGACAGCCGGATGTCCGCCAAAGGTCCGTGTTGATGGGCGATTGACTAGCATTGGCGATGTTCCTCTTACGCCGGCAGAAGCTCGACGTCTTACGTACGGATTACTGAAGGAAGAACAGATAGCCAAGTTTGAGCAAGAATTAGAGCTTGACCTTTCTTTTGGCATGAAGGATTTGGGACGCTTCCGAATGAACGTGTTTCAGCAACGTGGCTCCGTGGGAGCTGTTCTTCGTCTGATTCCTAATCGCATCAAGGGATTCAAAGAACTCGACTTGCCGGTCATGCTCTGTGAGACTCTTTGTGAACTTCCTAAGGGGTTGATTCTCGTGACAGGTGCGACAGGTAGCGGCAAGTCCACCACGCTTGCGGCCATGACAGACTATATCAACTCGACTCGGCGTGAGCATATTATCACCATTGAAGACCCAATTGAATTTGTCCATAAACACAAAAACTGCGTTGTAAATCAGCGCGAAGTTGGTTGGGATACGAAGGGATTTCATGCTGCTCTGCGAACCGTGCTGCGTGAGGATCCGGACGTCATATTGATCGGCGAGATGCGTGACATGGAGACAATCGAAGCGGCCATGAGGATTTCCGAGACCGGTCACCTTACATTCGCCACGTTGCACACGAGCGATTGCGTTCAGACAATCAACCGTATCATCGACGTCTTTCCTGCAGGACAGCAGCAACAGATTCGAACGCAGTTGTCCTTCACCCTTCAAGCGGTCTTTTGTCAGCAGCTTCTGCAGCGAACTGACGGCCGAGGCAGGGTTCTTGCGACGGAGATCCTTGTTGCGAATAGTGCCGTTCGAAGTCTGATCCGCGATGACAAGGCTCATCAGATCTATTCGATCATCCAAACCGGGGGTGAGCGTGGCATGAAAACAATGAATCAATCACTGCTCGAGCTGTATAAGGATGGTGCAATTTCATATGACGAAGCGTTTTCCCATTCGACAGATCCAGATGATCTCAAGCGCACCTTTGCCCAACTTTAGGGACTGATCAGGAACCAATGACATCTGGGAGCATACGGGTTCTTAGATAGTCTCTGAGAGAAGGAAGATGAATTTGGGAAAGTTCGACAGACGGATTCGCGACATCCTTGTTCGTGGCGAACTCTTGACTAGAGAGGACGCCGACGACTGTTTCGAACAGGCTGAAAGTGACAAGAAGAGCTTTGCCGAGATAGCTATTGCTTCTGGCAAGGTCGAAGAGAAAAGCATCATCGGTGCACTTGCGGAAGATGTAGGGTTGTGCCCGATTGATCTCGACAAGGTCACTATTGCCGATGAGTCCTTGCAGCTTCTTCCGCAGGACCTGGCGCGATACTATCACGTTGTGCCGATTTCTTGCATCGGGAAGATACTCACCATCGCCGTGGCGGATCCATTCGATGTCGTAAATCTGGATGACGTCAAAATAGTGACGGGTTGCGAGCTTCGTCCGGTAGTCAGTACGGCACCGGCCATAGCCAGAGCAATTGACAACGGCTACAACCGAACTGAAAACGAGATCGCCAAACTCTTTGACGGGCTGGATGACGGGCCGGAAGTAGAACTCAGAGAAGAACGTGAGGATGACAATTCTCTTGAGGACGTCGATCTTTCTGACGGTGCGCCGGTCGTCAAGCTGGTCAACCTGATGTTGTGTGAAGCCATCAAGACGCATGCCAGCGACATTCACATCGAGCCTTTCGAAACCAAGGTGAATGTTCGTTATCGAAAAGACGGCGTACTCCACCCGGCTATGGCTCCTCCAAAGGCTCTGCAGAGTGCCGTTGTCTCACGTATCAAAATCATGTCGGGTCTCGATATCGCCGAGCGACGGAAACCGCAGGATGGGAAGTTCCAGTTACGTCTCGAAGGTCGCAGGGTTGACTTTCGGGTTTCCTGTTTGCCCTGTGTACACGGGGAAAAGGTCGTTTTGCGTATCCTCGATGCAAGCAACCTTGCTCTCAATCTCGACTCCCTCGGCTTTGAAGAGAAAGCATTGGAAGACTTCAGGTCTTCTGTCAAAGCTCCCTACGGAATGGTCCTTGTGACCGGCCCGACCGGCAGTGGGAAGTCCACGACCCTCTATTCGGCCATTCGAGAAGTAATGTCGCCGGACAAGAACATAGTGACCGTCGAAGACCCGGTGGAATACGAACTGGAGGATGTCAATCAGGTTCCAGTCAAACCTAAGGCAGGCCTGACATTTGCCGGAGCGTTGCGCTCGATATTGCGGCAGGACCCCGACATCATTCTCGTGGGCGAAATCCGTGACACAGAGACGGCCGAAATTGCGGTAAAAGCTGCTCTCACAGGACACTTGGTGCTCAGCACGTTGCACACAAATGATGCACCTTCCACCATCACACGTTTGGTGGACATGGGGATTGAGGAGTTCCTTGTGGCCTCTTCCACACTCGTAGTGTCAGCGCAGAGGTTGACGCGCAGGCTCTGCAGAGAATGTAAGGAGCAATACACGCCCCCAAGAGACAAACTGATATCTGTAGGTTTCACTGAGGCCGAGGCCGACAACGATGTAGTACTATACCGAGCCAAAGGATGCCCTCGTTGTACCGATGGATACCGCGGCCGTTTTGCTTTGCTCGAAACAATGTTGATGTCGGATTCTATCAAACGCCTTGTTCTCAAGGGAGCGTCGCCTCTGGATATTAAGGATAAGGCTCTGGAAGAAGGAATGATCACTCTTCGGCGTTGCGGGCTGCTCAATGCCCTGCGTGGCAATACGTCGTTGGAGGAAGTGTTAAATGTCACAAATCCGGACTAGCTCCGTTTGTAAAACAATCGAAAGTGTTTTGTGCCCGGCTCGTTACTCATACGTCCGTCTGCTTCTACTGTGGAAGAGCACTATGATGGACGTTGAACTCTGTTTTAGGTAAGGGGATATCATGCCCGCGAATAACTCTACAGACTTTTCGCAAGGCACCGCGGCGGTAGCGTCGCCACCGTCGGGTTCGCTATCGACATCCAGCAGTGCCGGAGCTAAACCCAAGGCCGACAAGACTCCACGTTTGCGGTTGAAGGCGGACACCATCGTTCTCTTCGCAAGACAGCTTGCCACGATGATCTCATCCGGCGTTACGCTACTGGAGTCGCTGGAAGTTTTGGGCGAACAGGCGACGAACAATCGCAACCTGCATCGAGTCGTTAAGATGGTGATAGAAGATATTCGTTCTGGCAAGGATTTTTCCGCCAGTCTTGCACGCCATCCAAAAGCATTCAATTCATTGTTTATCAACATGGTGAAGGCCGGCGAGGCTAGTGGCCAGCTCGACACAGTTTTGGTCCGACTCGCAGAGTATCTGGAGGCTACGCAAGAACTGAAACGAAAGATCAAGTCGGCCATGACCTACCCAATTATCTCTCTAGTGATGATTCTGGGCATAACGACTTTTCTCTTGGTCTTCATTGTGCCGAAATTCCAGGAGATCTTCGATAGTCTCAGTGTCACTCTGCCAAAAATCACCCTGTATCTCCTGGCCTTGAGTGGCTTTCTACGCTCACACTTCTTGATTGGTATTGTCTTCTGTATCACCGGCATTATAGGTTTGGTGATTTTCAAGAAGACCGAAACAGGCAAGCTTGCCTGGGACACCGTGATACTCAAAGTCCCTATCTTTGGAACGCTTTTCCAGAAAGTAGCACTCTCGAGATTTAGCAGAACATTTTCGACTCTGATAAAAAGCGGCATCCCGATTCTCGGCTGCCTGGAAATCGTGGGCGGCACGGCCGGCAACAGAGTTGTGGAACAGGCCGTTAAGAGTGCCAGCTCAAGTGTTCGTGAAGGTGAAGGATTAGCTGAGCCTCTCATGCAATACAAAGTGTTCCCGCCAATGGTTACTCGCATGGTAGCAATCGGGGAGCGCTCTGGCGCTCTGGAGACACTGCTCGAGAAGATATCGGAATTCTACGATCAGCAAGTATCAGCTACCGTTGAGAGTCTTACTTCACTTATTGAACCCTTGCTGATTGGCGTAATGGGAGCAATCGTGGGCAGCATCGTTTTGGCAATCTTCATGCCAATCTTCAAGTTGCAGGAATCTTTGGCAGCAGGAGCATAGGACAGTCGTATGCCATCCCTCGCTACGGCGATTGGCAGACCGTTGAAAGATACGGTCTGCCGCCGTGGTCCGGAGGGACAATACTGACCACCTTCTGCGGAGTATGTTTCACGACTATAGCCAGATAGCGCAGGAAACACTGATCGAACAAGAATGAACGAGCACCAGCAAAGCAAAAACGTATCTGTATTCACAACGCGACGTGAGATTGTCGCTGCAAGGTACGCACCTGTCCTTCGTCTGACGCTTGCATTGATGCTGCTGTCGATTGTCGTGCTCCAAGTTGTTGGGGTCTGGTTTGGTCTGGGCATAACCTCCATAGCTTACCAGTGTCTTATCGTCAGTTCTGTTGGGCTGCTCGCAGCTCTGCCATTTACTGCCACGCAAGAGAATCGTAAGCTTGTCGTGGCGCTGGGGATGGGACTGGACTTGGGGTTCATTGCTCTGCTCGTATACCTGACCGGTGGTACGGGAAGCTTCTTTGCGCAGTTGTATTTTCTCCCGATCCTTGCCACAGGTATGCTGATGGAACCTCGTTGGGCCGTGGCTTGCGCCGGTATTTCTTCTGCCTTGCAGACGGGTATAGCCGTGCTATACGCTGCTTCCGTATGGTTTGGCATTACCCCTCCCTTCGTGCAGTTTTCATGGTCCGAGGCCGTTGCATACACAGGTATTGATCCGACGATCACAAAGGTGTTGATTCAGGTAATGGGCTACTTCCTAGTGGCGCTATTGACGAGTCATCTTTCATCTCGGATGCGCGCAGCAAAACTTCTGAGCAACGAGATACTGGAAAACATCGCCGAAGCCGTTATTGCAACGGACAAGTCCGGACGGATTGCCTTTATCAACAGGGAGGCAATACAGCTCTTCAACTTCAACAGACAGACACAACTCGCTGGAAAGAAGATCGCGGAGGTCTTTCGGCGTGAGAGTGACAAGCCAATCCGCGAGGCTCTTGCCGGTAAAGAAACTGGCCGACAGACCATCTGGATCGAGGATCGGCAGAGTCAGACGGAGCGAGAGTTTGAGGTGACAGGCTCTCAAATCCCGGATGCCAAAGGCTCTTTTCGCGGTGTCGTCGCTGTTTTTACAGATTTGTCACTCCAGAAGCGAGCTGAAAAGGCAGAGAGACGGGCAAAGCGTCTCGACTATACGCGGCATGTCGCTGCTGCCATTGCACACGAGGTTCGCAATCCTCTCGCCTGCGTCAGGGGGGCTGTTCAGCAAGTTCTGGCAAAACAGAGACTGAGCAAAGTGGAAAAGGAACTGGTGTCAATAACAATAAGTGAGTGTGATCGACTGGAGTGCGTGATTTCGGAGTTCCTCGAGTTCGCTCGCCCCCCCAAGGTCAGCATTTCGCTTATTGACATGGCGGAAGTGTTGAGAGAAGTGGCTTTGCTTCTCGGTCAAAGGCCCGGAATAAGTGACAAGAGATTGCATATTGAAATATCCGACTCGTTGCCATGTAACGCTGACTTACGATTGATGAAACAGGTGTTCTTGAATTTGGGAGTGAATGCTTTCGAAGCCATGTCTCCGGAAGGCGTTCTAACGATCAGGGCCTCATCACAATGCAACGAAGGAATAGAGGGCGTCATTATTGAATTTGCAGATGAGGGCGAAGGAATAAGGACGGAGGTGAGCGGTCGAATATTTGAACCGTTCTTCACAACAAAACCGAAAGGAACCGGACTCGGCCTGGCCATTACCCGTCAGATTGTCGAGGCCCACGGCGGGGATGTCTCAGCGACTTCAAATCAGAATGAAGGCGCGACATTTGGTGTCTGGCTGCCAGTTGAGGGCGCAAAGGTTCCTGCGAATACGGAGGCTCTTGTAGCTGTATGACGACCAACAATCCGCGAATTCTTGTTGTTGACGATGAAGACAGTATGCGTCGACTCCTCACAATACTCCTCCAAGAAGAGCAGTACAAGGTAACAGCAGTCGCTTCGGGAGTTGAGGCTCTTGGCGTCTTTGACTCATTTCACCCTGATCTTGTGCTTCAAGACTTGCGCATGCCGGGGATGAGCGGAGTCGAGCTTCTCAGGAAGCTCAAGGAAAAGGACCCATTGGTTCCCGTGATAGTCCTTACTGCGTTTTCGACATGGCAGACAGCAGTCCAGACAATGCGTCTTGGAGCCTTCGACTACGTCAAGAAACCGTTTGACGTTGAAGATATCAAGAACTCTGTTGCCAGAGCGATTCAGGCGTCAAATGAGCTTCATCACAAAGGAAACGCGGACAACTCTCATCTCAAGAGCATTGTCGGACATTCACCCCAGATCCAAGAGCTTAACCGTCTTATAAAACGTATTGCCAGAACGGACAGTACCGTACTCGTGCAGGGTGAGAGTGGCACAGGAAAAGAACTCGTTGCCCGCGCATTACATATTCGCTCGCATAGAGCCGGACAGGCGTTTATCTCCGTCAACTGCGGAGCATTTACAGAAACATTGCTTGAGAGCGAGCTTTTCGGTCACGTCCAAGGCTCCTTTAC
>Ga0180434_10006733_pt1 | contig 13137 bp, 10 predicted proteins | sample SS_ome_7_FD_132453 | JGI IMG/M metagenome (GOLD analysis project Ga0180434, IMG submission 132453) | Hypersaline lake sediment archaeal communities from the Salton Sea, California, USA - SS_1_D_2 metaG | ecosystem: Environmental > Aquatic > Non-marine Saline and Alkaline > Hypersaline >... | reverse complement strand
GCCCGAGGATCGGCAACTCGTAGCCGAGCAATTCCGGCACACGATTTCCACGGGCGCCGAGTTCCCGACGCAGTTTCGGGTGTGCGACGGCCAGGGACGCATCCGTTGGATGGAGGAGCACGGCAAGGTTCAGCGCGACCAGCATTCCGGCCAGTTCACCGGCATCACCGGCGTCCTCCACGACGTGACCGACCGCAAACTGGCCGAAGACGCCATTCGGGAAGACCAGCGGCGGCTGCGCCGTTTGCTCGACATGCATGAGCACGAATGCCGCTGGACCGCCAGCGAGATCCACGAAAGCTTCGCCCAACCGCTGATCGGCGCCCTAATGCAACTCCAAGCCGTCCAGCCGGCTCTGGAGCGGTCGGGGACCGCCGATCAGCAGCGTCAGTATACCAGCGCGTTGGAAATCCTTCAGTCCACCGTCAATATGGCGCGGCAGATGATGGGCGGACTACGGCCGCCGATCCTCGATGAGTTCGGCCTGATCGCGGCCATCGAGAACCTCGTCAGCGAGCAATGGACCGACCTGAAAATCGAGTACACCTACGATCTGTCGTCACAGCGGCTTGGCGAACCGCTGGAGACGGCCATCTTTCGGATCGTTCAAGAGGCGGTCGCCAACATGCTCCGCCACAGCCGCAGCGACCGCGGCCGAATCGACTTGTCCCAGCGCGACGGCCATATCCAGCTCGACATCCAAGACTGGGGTCAGGGATTCGATCCGCGCGCCGTGCCGCCGCATTGCTTTGGGCTCGAATCGATTCGCGAACGCGCCCGGCTATTCGGCGGCACCGCCGAGGTGCGCAGTACCCCCGAACACGGCACGCGGATTCTCGTCCGTTTCCCCGCAAGCGTTGCCCCGCCGTGAGCGATCCGCTCGGAGAGGTCAAAGGGTGGCACCCGTTTTGGCGGGCACCCACTTCTTGCACTCCTTGATGGCATAAATAGCGAATCCGCGGCAGAAGACGGGCATTCTAGGCCATCCAACGCCACCCGTCCTAGCTGTAGCGCAAGGTTCTTGCCTCGCCCAGGGCGATCCCCGCAACCCGTTATGCGTCAACGGATTAGTTTTTTCCGGTGGTCCGCCAAGAAATTCTTGGACTCGCGTTAATCTGGCGTATTAGGGTCTTGACACCGCAAGTTTTTCTGCCGAAAATGCCCTATTGGCAATTAAGACCCTTGCGGTGGGGGGAAACCGACCCTCAGTGACCGCACGCTCTGTTAACCTCCGGAATAGGCCGCGACTGAAGCTGCCTGCCCATTTGCTACCCCCGCGATGCATGATTTCCCCATCCAGGTTCTGCTGATCGAGGACGACGCGGACGACGTCGCCTTGATCCGGGACTATCTCGGCCAGCCGCCGGTGGTCCCGTTCACCCTGGCGGCCGTCAATCGGCTTTCCGAGGGAATCGCTCATCTACAACAGCATGATACCGACGTGGTGTTGCTGGACCTCAACCTGCCGGACAGCAGCGCCCTAGGGACCCTATACCGGCTTCGCCAGGCGGCGCCGGAAGTGGCCGTGGTCGTGCTGACGGGGTTGGACTCCACGGAGTTGGGCCTGAAGGCGGTGCAGGCCGGGGCGGAGGACTATTTGCCCAAGGACCGGTTGAAAGCCGATTTACTGATCCGCACCATCCGGTACAGCCTCGAGCGATCTGGCCGCCATCGCGCTGAACAGCGTCTACTGACAACCCATGACGCCCTGCGGCAGTCGGAAGCTCGGCTTCGTCGGCTGCTGGAAAACATTCCCGACTACGTGCTGAGCGTCGACGAAGACGGCCATATCCAGTACATCAATCGCGCCGGTCCCGAGTTGAACACGGAACAGTTGCTGGGAGTCTGCTCGCTGGAGATGGTCGAGGTGGAAGATCGTCGGGTCTGCCAGGAGGCTCTTCGCCGGGCGTTCGAAACGGCCGAAGTCGAAACCCTGGACGTGAAATCCTTCAACGGATTCTGGTGGACAGTGCGACTGGTGCCGATGATCGACCAAGATCGGGTTGTCGGCGTGACCGTGATCGCCACCGACATCACCGATCGCAAGCGGGCGGCCGAGGAACTGCGGAAAGAACAGCAACTGCTGCGTGAGATGCTCCTGTTTCTCGAACGCGAGCGAAAGCTGGTCGCCTACGAAATCCACGACGGCTTCGCCCAACACGCGACCGGGGCCTTGATGCACATGCAGGCCGTCAAGCCGCTGGTGGAAGACCAACTTCCGCAAGCGGGGCAGATGCTTCAGGACGGCATGCGGTTGTTGGAGCAAAGTCTGACCGAAGCTCGCAGTCTGATCGGCGGATTGCGGCCGCCGATGTTGGACGAACTCGGCATCGTCGCCGCCTTGAACTACCTGGCCGACGAGGCCCGGCAGCAGAGCGGACTGCAAGTCGAGTTCGCCTATCGCGTGGCCTTCGAGCGGCTTGCCGCGCCTCTGGAGGCCGCCATCTTCCGCATCGTCCAGGAAGCGCTGACCAACGCCCAACGCCACAGCCGAAGCGATCGGGCACGGATCGAACTGGCCGAACAGGAACAGGGCTTACGCATCGAAATCCAGGATTGGGGGATCGGCTTCGATCCGAACACCGTGCCGCCGGAACGCTACGGGATCCAAGGCATCCAGGAACGCGCCAGGCTGTTCGGCGGCCGGACGACGATCGAATCGTCGCCCGGCGAGGGCACGCGGGTCGTCGTTCACTTGCCGATGGTGCCCTGCAATTACCAGGAGGCGCCCACCAACTCGCTCTCGAGACCCGTCACCCAGGAGTCCTGGCCGAAGCCCCAGGTAGACGCACGGTAGACAGAGCCACCCATGCGGGGTAAAACGCCCTATGGGGATGGCTGCCTTTGCATGGAGTCTCGCACGGAAGCGACGAGCGCGGGATGGTAGACGAGCGCAGCAAGCCCACCAGAACCAAGACAACGGCCGAATCGCCATGGTGGGGCTCGCTACGTGGCTTATGCCGCCTGCCACCGGTTGTCCGCCGGCCGAAACGGCTTCCCGGCCCAACTTTTTCTGGTAGGATAGAGGAGTCCATGTTATGATGGAGACATCGGGGTCGGTTCTAGCGAAGTGCTAACAGGCGAATGGTTTTGAACTCATCTCGAACTTCCCAGGCCGCACCAAGTCCATCCACAGGGGGGGTGTGGCATTACTCCAGGTTGATCCAGTGCAGGCATGCCCAAGCTGCGGGTTGATATATTTGTTGACTTGGTACGACGCAGCGGACTGGTCGAAGCCGATCAGCTCAAGGTAGCTCTCGCCGGTATCCGCCGCGAAGAACCCCAGAAGGCGGCCGGCGATACCGATTTCGTCGCCGGACGGCTGGTCGAGGCCGGACTGCTGACCCAGTGGCAGTGCGACAAGCTGCTCGAAGGCCGCCACAAGGGCTTCTTTCTCGGACGCTACAAACTGCTCGGGCACCTCGGCACCGGCGGCATGAGCAGCGTCTATCTGGCCGAGCATGTGCTGATGCAGCGCCGCGTGGCCATCAAGGTGCTGCCGAAGAACCGGGTGACGGATACCTCCTACCTGGCACGATTCCACCGGGAAGCGCAGGCCGCCGCGTCGCTGGACCACCGGAACATCGTCCGCGCCTACGATGTGGACAACGACGGCGATGTCCATTACCTGGTCATGGAGTACGTCGAGGGCCGCGACTTGCAGAACATCGTCAAGGAAGACGGCCCCCTGGATTACGCCCAGGCCGCTGACTACTTCCGCCAAAGCGCCGAAGGGCTGGCCCATGCCCACGAGGCCGGACTGATCCATCGCGATGTCAAGCCGGCCAATCTCCTGGTCGATCCGCGCGGCGTCGTGAAGGTGCTCGACCTGGGTTTGGCACGCTTCACCAGCGAGGAGGATCGAGCTTCGCTGACGGTCGCCTACGACGAAAACGTGCTGGGAACCGCCGATTACCTGGCCCCGGAGCAAGCCATCGACAGCCACCGCGTCGACTCCCGGGCCGACATCTATAGCCTGGGGTGTTCCTTCTATTACGTTCTGACTGGTCATCCCCCGTTCCCCGACGGGACGCTTCCGCAGCGATTGATGAACCACCAGAAGCAACCGCCCCCGTCGATCCGCAAGGAGCGCCCCGACGCCCCGGAGGACCTGCTCGACGTCTGTTTCCGCATGATGGCCAAGAAGCCGGCCGATCGATACCAGTCGATGGACGAGGTGGCTGATGCCCTGGCCGGGTGGCTGGCCGCGCATGGGTACGTGACCGAAGTGGAGGGCTATGGTTCGTCGCCATCGAATCTGGCAGCCGCCATCACGGGTCAGGAATTTGTCTTCGAGCAGAACGGCTCACCGTCGGCCCGCGGCCTGAGCGAGACGCCGTTTCCCCGCGGCGAAGGGGCCGACATGCCGGTCGTTGAAGATTTCCCGCGGATCCGCACCGAGCCTTCAAGCCGGGATACCAGCGCAGGGGCCGGCGAGACGTCGGTCGAGGGCAAGCGGTCGTCTGGCCCGACGCCGGTGAGGCCCGGCACCAGCGACAAGAAGACCTTACCCCGGGCACGACCGCTTTCCGAGCCGACCGGTGTACCCGCCGTCAAGATCGAGACGGAAGATTCCTCCATTGCAGCCCGGCTCCGCAGCCGCACTCCACTGACGCCCGAAGAGATCGAATCGTACCGCAACAAGCCCAAGATGCCGCCCATTGGGATTTGGATCGCCTTGGGGGTCGGCCTGATCGTGGCCTTGGTGCTGTTGGTTCTCGTGATTACCCAGGAAAAACCGGAGAAGAAACCCGAGCTAAGCTTCGCGCGGCCCGCCCACTTCGAGCGACTCGACCGGCAGCACGGCGTTGAGACTGCCGCTGCGAAAACCCTCCAGATCCAGCGACACGTACTTGAAGCCCAGCGCCCGAAACCTCTCCACGACGAAGCGGCGGAAGTCCTGCTCGACAAACCGGGGCAACTGCTCGGCCGCAACTTCGATCCGGGCCACGTCGCCGCGATGGTAGCGAACCCGCAGCGGCTGGAACCCCTGCCGGCGCAGCAGCCGTTCGGCCTGGTCGATCATGGCGAGGCGTTCGGCGGTGACGTGTTCTCCATAGGCGATGCGGCTGCTTAGGCAGGGTGTCGCCGGCTTGTTCCAGACCGGCACCCCCCAATACGCCGCCAAAACGCGCAGCTCTCGCTTGGTGAACCCGCACTCGGCCAGAGGACTGCGAACCTTCCCGTCCCGCGCCGCGCGCAGCCCGGGCCGATGCTCGGAATGGTCGTCGCGATTGCTGCCGTCGACAACCACCGCCGCGTCGCTCTGCCGTGCGACGGCCTCGACCTGGGCGAACAGCTCCCGTTTGCAGTAGTAGCAGCGGCTGGCGTCGTTGCGCTGGTATTCGGCCAGCGCGAGTTCGCCCGTCTCGACGACCTCATGGCGGATGCCGATCTGCTCGGCCACGTGCCCGGCTTCTTCGAGTTCGCCGGCGGCCAGGCTCGCACTGACGCCGGTAACAGCCACGGCCCGATCGCCCAGGGCAAGCTGCGCCGCCTTGGCCAACAGCGCGCTATCGAGCCCTCCGGAGAAGGCCACCGCGCAACTGCCGAAGCCCTGGAGCAGCCCCATCAAGCGGTCGCGTTTTTCGGCAATATCGGCGGGGAGTTCGTTCATGGCAAGGCGCAGAAAAAGGGCCCTCCGCCGCAATGCCGTGGTGATGTTCTTTTGAGAGCCCGTGAATTCCAAGGGGGGACCTGGACCCCGGGTTGTGTGATCCGATACCGACCGAAGTCGGTTATCCGGCTATACACGCGGCCGGAGTCTTTCGTACAGGCCCCCAACGGGCTACGTATCGGCTCACCAAAATTGCACATCAGCAGCACGCGCATGGCAGAGAGCCACTGGTTTCATCTTATCAGCCTGAGACACCCAAGGCAAGGGAATGGCAAAAACATCACTTATCCCTCCGGCCGGCCGCCTGAAATGCCGCCGGGAGAAAGGAGATCAGGTCGCTTGCGATCATGGCCGTCTCACCGAACCGCTCGACCGCCAGGTCGCCGGCGAGGCCGTGCAGGTAGACGCCCAGCCGCGCCGCATTGAGGAGGGAGAGCCCCTGACACGCCAGAGCCGTAATCAGACCCGTCAGCACATCGCCTGTCCCCCCCGTGGCAAGGCCGGGGTTGCCCGTGGTGTTCGTCGCGGTGTGGGTGCCGTCGGTGATCAGCGTTCGCTGCCCCTTGAGCACGACGACCACGCCGCAACGCGACGCCAGATCGACTGCGGCGGCGCGACGCTCGCCGTCGCCCAACCGCGCATCGACCAGCCGGGCGAACTCACCCGGGTGCGGCGTGAGAAGCCGCGGGCCGCCCGGCTGGGGCAGGATCTCGCGCTGAGCCGACAAGGCATTCAGACCGTCGGCGTCGATGACCATCGGTTTGGGGCACTCGCGGTAGAGTCGGCCGACCAATCGCGTGAGCCCTTCCGAATGATCGATCCCCGGGCCCAACGCCAGGACGGTGGCGGCCTCGGCGAGTTCGAGAATCGTCTCGCCCGCCTGCTCGGCGACGCGGCCTTGCGGGTCGGCCGGCAACGGCACCGTCATATACGACGGCTCGAAGCCGGCGACCGTGTCGAGAATCGGCTCAGCCACGGCCAGACGCACCAAACCTGCCCCGCCGCGCAGCGCCGCCATTCCGGCCAATGCCACCGCGCCACTCATGCCGCGCGAACCGCCGACAATCAGCGCTGTGCCGAACAGCCCCTTGTGGGCGTCAGCCGGCCGCTTGGGAATCTGTGGCAATGGCGGTTGGCCCGGGGGATTTGGATCGTCCATCGTTTACCCGTGGCTGGGTTTGGGTTCTCGGAAGAATCACTGGGATCGGTTCGCCCGAGCTTGGGCGAGATCCCGCGCGATCATCCCGGCGACGTAGCCGCCCTTGAAGCCGGCGTCGATGTTGACGACCGTCACATTGGCGGCACAACTGTTGAGCATCCCGAGCAATGCGGCCAAGCCGCCGAAGCTGGCCCCATAGCCGACACTGGTGGGCACGGCCACGACCGGACACGCGACATACCCTCCGACGACACTCGGCAGCGCGCCTTCCATGCCGGCGACGACCACGACGGCGTCGGCCCGTTCGAGCACCGGCAGGCTTGCACGGACTCGGTGCGGCCCGGCAACGCCCACATCCTGGATCAGATCGACCTCGGCGCCCGTCCACAGGGCCGTCTCGCGAGCTTCCTCGGCGACCGGCAAATCGCTGGTTCCCGCGGTGACCACGGCGACCCGAGCCGGGGGACATCGGCCGCCCTCGCCCACCGTCGCAGGTGATGCCGCGATCCGAAAGGTGCGCCCCACCACATTATAACGTCCCACGGCAAATCGGGCTTGCAGTTCGGACGCCTGCTCCGGCGCCACCCGGGTTGCCAACACCCCGACACCGTCGTCTATCAGGGCCTGGAAAATCTTGACCATTGCCGCCACGGTCTTGCCTGGGGCAAACACCACCTCGGGGAACCCGCAACGTCGGCGGCGGTCGAGATCGACCTTAGCCTCCCCAACGTCGCTGAAGCCGCACGATGACATGCCGCGGACGAACTGCTCGACGGATAGCTGCCCGCCGACAAGCCGGGTAGCAAGGTGGTGAAGTTCCTCGGGAGTCATGATCACCTCGGATTCGCAGAAAGAGGATTGGTTGGGCGAAAGCCCCGACCGGGGCCGCTTCGGGCCGCCAAACACCGCCCAAAACCGACCCTTCCGAGGGGAACGGAGCAAGCGGCCGGCCGCCCTCGTCGATCGGCGGTAGAAATATTGTCGCGTTTGGTCTATCTTAGTGGAAATATACTCCGCGGGAAATCGCGGCCAAGGCTCGGCGGTTTTCGTGCCAGGATTCTCCGACAGCGTCCACCAGTGAAGAAAGCATTCCGCATGGCTAACGCGATAGTCTACCAAAAACGGCTAGACAAGCTCCGACATGCGATCCGACGAGCGGGCGTTGACGCCTTGTTGGTCACCAACGGGTCGAACGTCACGTATCTGACCGGCTTTACCGGCGAGGAGAGCACGCTGCTGGTGCGCCCGGACGGGGAACTCCTGGTCAGCGACTTCCGCTTCATTACGCAGTTGGCCGAAGAATGCCCCGACATCGACCTACACATCCGCAAGTCCGGCGTGGCGATGTCCGCGGCCGTCGGCAAGACGGTCGCCGCCGCACGGATCGGAAAGCTGGGTGTCGAGAGCGAGTCGATCAGCGTGGCGCTGCGCGACCGCCTTGCCGAAAAGCTTCCGAAGGTCGAGATCGTCAGCACCCAAGGCGTGGTCGAGAAGCTGCGGGCCGTCAAGGACAAGGGAGAAATCCGGCAGATTCGCGAAGCCATCACGTTGGCCCAGCGGGCCTTCGACGTGCTGCGGGCGTCGCTGCAACCGGAGAGGACCGAAAAAGAACTTGCCGAGCAACTGGAGCACCAGATGCGCCAGTTCGGGGCCAAAGATCGGGCATTTCCGACGATCATGGCGGTGGGCGACCGGGCGGCGCTACCCCATGCGTCCCCTTCGGCGGAAAAGAGGATCGCCGACGCCGATTTTGTGCTGGTCGACTGGGGGGCCAACGAACGGCTGTACCACAGCGACTTGACGCGCGTGCTGGTTACCGGTAAACTTCTGCCCAAACTCCGCCGCATCTATCAAGTTGTGCTGGAGGCCCAAACTCGGGCGATTGAGGCGATCCAGCCCGGGGTGCGAACACACGACGTCGACGCGGTGGCACGAAAAGTCATCGCGGATGCCGGTTTCGGCCGATATTTTGGGCACAGCCTCGGCCACGGCATCGGCTTGGAGGTGCATGAGGGCCCCCCGCTGAGCACCAACAACTCCACGGTCTTGAAGGCCGGCATGGTGGTCACTGTGGAGCCTGGGATCTACTTGCCCGGCTGGGGAGGGGTGCGAATTGAGGACGACGTCCTGGTTACCCGGGACGGGTGGGAAGTGCTTACCTCCACGCCGAAGGAGTTGGACCAGATGGTGGTCGGTCCGTTACGCTGACCGGCAGGCTCGGGCATCGGCTGCACCGGGCCAGGCGTGGATGGGGCAACAGAAGCGAACCCTAATGGAGAGACGGCATGGCCGCGTCCCCCTCAAGTCAAGATATTTTCGATGTGCGCCGGATTCGTCGCCTGATCGAATTGATGAAGGAGCACGACCTCAACGAGTTGGACCTGCGCCAAGGGGAAACGCGCATCCAGCTTCGCCGCGGTGGCGATGTGCCGGCGATGGATACCCCGACCGCCCCCACCGGGTTTGCCGCGCCGCAACCCGCCAGGGCTCCCGCGCCGAACGAACAGCCGGCCGAAGCGCCTCCGGCAACCGAGTCGAAGCACGAGACGACCATCAAGAGCCCGATGGTCGGAACCTTCTATTCTTCTCCCGATCCGGATTCGCCGGCGTACGTCAAAGTAGGCGACCATGTCGGCCAGGACACGACCGTCTGCATCGTGGAGGCTATGAAGGTCTTCAACCAGATTCCCGCCGAGATCTCCGGCAAGATCGCCGCCGTTTTGGTCGAAAACGGCGAGCCGGTTGAGTTTGGGCAACCCCTGTTCAAGGTCAGTACACGAGAGTAGGTGTCGATGTTCAAACGAATATTGGTTGCCAATCGCGGTGAAATCGCGTTGCGGATCTTTCGGGCGTGTCGCGAAATGGGGATCGAAACGGTCGCCATCTTCAGCGAAGCCGATCGGGGTGCGGCCTATCTCAAGCTGGCCGACGAGGCTTATTGCATCGGCCCCCCCCGGGCCGGCGAAAGCTACCTGAAGATCGATCGGGTCATCAGCGCGGCCGAGATCGGCAACGTCCAGGCAATTCATCCCGGTTACGGCTTCCTGGCCGAGAATGCCCATTTCGCCGAGGTCTGCCGTAGCTGCAACATCGAGTTCATCGGCCCCAGCCACGAAGCGATGGCGATGTTGGGCGACAAGAACGCCGCGCGCGGCTTGGCCAAAGAGGCGGGCGTGCCGGTCGTGCCCGGCAGCGAGGGGCTGATCGAAAACGAGGCCCAGGCCTTGAAGCTGGCCCATGAGATCGGTTTCCCGGTGCTGGTCAAGGCATCGGCCGGCGGGGGCGGTCGCGGGATGCGGGTGGCGCTGAACGACCTGGCGCTGAAGTCGGCCTTGCAGCAGGCCCAGGCCGAGGCCGAGGCCGCGTTCGGCGACCCTTCCATCTACTTGGAGAAATACATCGAGCATCCCCGCCACATCGAAGTCCAGGTGCTCGGCGACCTGCACGGCAACGTCGTCCACCTTTGGGAACGCGACTGCTCGATCCAGCGGCGGCACCAGAAGTTGATCGAAGAGAGCCCCGCGATCAACCTGGGCGAAGACACGCGAACGGCAATATGCGAATCGGCGGTTCGCCTGGTCAAGGCAGCCAACTACCACAGCGCCGGAACGGTGGAATTCGTCGTCGACCGCGAGGGCCGTTTCTACTTCATCGAGCTGAACGCCCGTATCCAGGTCGAGCATCCGGTGACCGAGATGGTCACGGGCATCGACCTGATCAAGGCGCAGATCCGCGTCGCCGCCGGCGAGCCGCTGCCGTTTGCCCAGGAAGATGTCCGCCAAACCGGCGCCGCGATGGAGTGCCGGATCAATGCCGAAGACCCGGAGAAGAACTTCCGGCCCACGCCGGGTTTGGTGACGGGGCTGGTCGCTCCCGGCGGCTTCGGCGTTCGGTTCGACTCGCACATCCACGCCGGCTACACGGTGTCGCCCTACTACGATTCGATGATCGCGAAGTTGATCGTCCATCAGCCGACCCGGCACGAAGCGATCGAGTGCATGAAACGAGCCTTGACCGAATTGCGCATCGAGGGCGTCAAAACCACCGCCCCGATGGCGCAGAAGATCCTCGATCATTCGGCCTTCGTCGAAGGGAGCGTCGACACCACGTTCATCGAACGGACCTGGCCCAGTTGAACCCGTCATTTCTCATTTGCAGTAGTACAGCCATCCGAAGCACGTCATTTCCGCGCAGGCGGCAATGACGAAAAAGGCCCGGCGGCAAGCGCACGGCTTCATTTGGCTGAAGCGTTACCCACATCTTTTGTCCTAGGAGCCCATCATGGCAACCACTCTCTCGCGTCCTCCCCAGACCGAATCGAATATCCGCCGCGTTGCGATCCTGTTTGCCGGTGGGCCCGCTCCGGCCGCCAATGCCGTGATCTCGACCGCCGCCGTCTCGTTCCTGCGGAACAACATCGAGGTGCTCGGGATCAAGCACGGCTACTCCGGCCTGGTCGAGTACAGCCCCGAAAACCCGATGCTCGAGGGCCGCGACTACCTCCGAATCACCCATAGCGTGCTGAAGCGCACCCGCAACAGCCAGGGCATCCTCATCGGCACCGCCCGGACCAACCCCGGCAAGGATGTCTCGGATCCGGCCCATTTGCAGGACCCCGAGCGGACCCGGGCACTGAAGACGACCTACGAGGCCTTGTGCTCGATGGAGGTCGACGCGTTGATCTCCATCGGCGGCGACGACACGCTGAAGACGGCCAACAAATTCAAGATGTATCAGGAGCAGCTCCCCGAAGGCAGCCGCCGTATCCCGGTCGTCCACCTGCCGAAGACGATCGACAACGACTACATGGGCATCGATTTCACGTTCGGCTACTTCACGGCCGTCGAGGTTCTCGCCGACGAAATCCGCAACCTCCTGGCCGACGCCGAAGCCAACCGCGCCTACTTCATCGCCGAGACGATGGGCCGCAGCGCCGGCTGGCTGGCCTATGGGGCCGCCATCGCCGGCGAAGCCAGCCTGGTCATCAGCGTCGAGGACATCACGGGCAAATACGAGGCGAGTGAAGAGGCCACCGACCCGAAAACCGGCAAGACGACCATCCGACGCGTGATGAATCTCGAGGAGGTCGTCAAGCGGATCGTCGCCACGATGCGCGTCCGCGAAGAGGCCGAGGGTAAGGAGTATGGCGTCATCGTTCTGGCCGAGGGACTGGCCGAGTTCCTGCCCTATTCGCACATCGAGGGCGTGCCGCGCGACGACCACGGCCACATTGCCATCTCGAAGCTCAATCTCAGCCGGCTGTTCGCGGATCTCGTCGGCAAGGAATACGCCCGGCAGACCGGCCGGAAACGGAAGCTCACCGGCTTGCAACTCGGCTACGAGAGCCGCTGTGCCCGGCCGCAGGCCTTCGACGTCATGCTCGGCAGCCAGCTTGGCGTCGGCGCGTATCGCGCGTTGGTCGAGAAGCGGCTCAACGGCGTGATGGTTTCCGTCTCCGGGCAGCTCGACCTGAACTACGTGCCGTTCAACCAGTTGGTCGACCCGAACACGCTGGTGACCGTCGTGCGCTACATCGAGCCGGGTGCCGACTTCCACCGCCTTGCCCGGTTCCTGGAGACATACGTCAACGACTGACGCCCCCCCAACACGAGGCAATTCTTCCGACGCCCTGGGAGCAATCTCCCGGGGCGTTGCCATTTCTTGGGAATTCTCGGGGGGTTCGCGAGGAAAGTGATTGACATCCCCGGCCAATCTGCTATGCTAGAGCCCGTCAGAGAGGGAGGTGTGGCATGAGACTCTCTCAAACGGCGGCCTATGCTCTTCACGCGTCTGTTCAATTGGCTCAAAGCAACTCGAATGTGCCGGTGCCGTGCAACCGGCTGGCCAACGAAGGGGGCATGCCTGAGCGATTCCTACTCCAGGTGCTTCGGACCCTGGTGACGCAAGGCATTCTCCATTCGACGCGGGGTGTGGACGGCGGCTACAGCTTACGGCGTCCGGCAGCGGAGGTCTCCGTGTTGGAGGTGATCGAAGCGGTCGACGGGCCGATCCACCCGGCCTTACCCCCCGGGGCCAATCTGCCCGAGGAAGCTGGGGTGCGACTCAGCGATGCCCTGGCACGGGCCGCTGAGGCGGTCCGCGCTTGTTTGCAAGCGATCACCTTGGCCGACCTGTTGCCCAACGGGACGCACGTTGGTTGGTGGCCGTCGGAGAAATAGATTGGTCGGCCGGCTCGTTTGGCTTGCATGGGGAGGGCGTGCGCCGAACGACCATGAGCCGAGGTCCGATGACCGCGCTATCTGAAATCTCAGATCTCAGATCGAAAAACGGCAGATTTTCGGTCATTCCCGCGCAGGCGGGAATCCGGTGAACTACGCTAATCGCCTAGATTCCCGCCTGC
>Ga0180434_10006732_pt1 | contig 13138 bp, 7 predicted proteins | sample SS_ome_7_FD_132453 | JGI IMG/M metagenome (GOLD analysis project Ga0180434, IMG submission 132453) | Hypersaline lake sediment archaeal communities from the Salton Sea, California, USA - SS_1_D_2 metaG | ecosystem: Environmental > Aquatic > Non-marine Saline and Alkaline > Hypersaline > Sediment... | reverse complement strand
CGGGATTGAACAGCAGCGCCAAAGGGTCGATGAACTCAAAAAACAGTGCAAGAAGAGTGATTGCTCAGACTGTAAGCAGCTTTTAACAGTGGCGGACTATCTTGTTGCAAAGAGTGTATGGGCGCTCGGCGGTGACGGGTGGGCGTATGACATCGGCTACGGTGGGCTGGATCACGTGTTAGCCAGCGGTGAGAATGTAAATGTCCTTGTGCTTGATACGGAGGTTTACTCCAACACGGGCGGTCAGATGTCCAAGTCAACCCCGAGGGCGGCGGTCGCCCAGTTTGCCGCGGCGGGCAAGCGTATGCCCAAGAAGGACCTGGGCCTGATAGCGATGAGCTACGGTGATATTTACGTGGCGAAGGTGGCTATGGGCGCAAATCCCAACCAGGCGGTAAAGGCGTTTGCCGAAGCCGAAAGCTACAACGGCCCATCTCTGATAATCGCCTATTCGCACTGCATTGCCCACGGTATTAACATGTCAAAAGGATATCTTGAGCAGAAAAAGGCGGTGGCGTGTGGTTACTGGCCGCTTTACCGGTTTGACCCGAGACTGTCCCGGGCCGGCAAAAACCCGCTTCAACTGGATTCGAAGGCGCCGACCGGTGATTTCGAGGAGTATGCATACGGCGAGAACCGTTATCGCAGATTAAAGCAATCGAAACCTGATGTGGCGGCGGCTCTTATGGAACAGGCGAAAAAGGATGTAGCATCCCGATATTCTCTATATGAGAAGCTGTCCAAATTGTGAGATGTCGAATTAGCCCGGAGAGCACAAAGCCTGTAGCTGTAGCAGCTTGGGAATGTGTGTGATAATTAGCAGTCTGTCGTTTCTGCTGGTTTTAGTGTTGTCGCGGGCGACTTTATAGGACGAAGGCAAATTGTGTGTTATCAGCATCGATGCAGTACGGGGCTGTAGTGAGGGTTGCAGATATCGAGACATCCGGAACCGGCCGGAAGTGTCGCAACCGATTGGGCGGTTACTTATTTGCTGCTGATGGTGTAGCATAGAGAATGCGTTTTGATTGAACATTCCACAGGATAACACAGTATAAAAATCAATTCGAGTATTGTTCCAAACCGAAGGGGAGTGTGAAATTTGGGCTGAGGTGATCTCAAATTAAGTTTTTTACCTCAATTTGTTGCATTCCGGCTACTGTGCAATCAAAAGCGGGGTTTCATTGCCGGAAAGCGTAGTTATTTTTGGTATTATTGGACCTGAGGGGATATGGTCAGAGGCCTGAAGAATTGTCGCAATTTTCTGTGGGCATTGAACTTATGGCCAAAAAAGGTTAAGAAAGGATATGGTTGGGCCGATGATTTCTATCAGGCAAAATGCCGTTTCTGTGCGCCCATAGAGTGCTTTAGCGTGAATATTGCGGCGATTTAAGTGATAGTGCAATAGGGATGGAGGTGTGCGGAAGTAGGCAAAGGTATGATAGATGAAGGTCAAAATACCGAGATTTGGTTTTAAAAGAAAGAAGGAACGCAAGACTTCTCTTTGTGGGCCGGTATTTATATTATCGTGTCTGTTGGTCTGTTGCGCAAGCTGTTCAAAGGATTACCTTGACCCGACACAGCTTGGTCGCTTTCGCCCGGTGCCTGTGATAAATGTGATACTGGATTCATTGGGGGTGGTTGACGAGCCACAGGAAAGGTATGCCGGTGCCGAAGACCCTCGGCCCGAAGATGTTATACCCTACGAACAAGATTATGTAATTGGAAACGGGGATGTAATTCGTATAAGTATATATGAACTGTTCTCGGAAGGGAGAAATTTCATAAATGATTTTGTGGTAAACGAAACGGGGCGTATATCGATACCCGAAGTCGGCCAGGTTCGGGTCGCAGGTCTTACCGAAGCGAGGCTGGAGCAGGAAATCAAGAACATACTTTCGCCGAGTGTTTTGAAAGACCCGTCGGTTTCTGTAATGCTGATGAGTTCACAGAGGAATATTTATTCCATTTCCGGCCAGGGAGTGGGCCGTTCGGGGCGATTTGGCATTCCGCGACGGAATTACCGGCTTTTGGATGTTATCGCCCAAGCCGGTGGTGTTGGACAGTTCAATGTCAGTAATATCTACATATCCAGGGAGATTACCGGCCAAGAGGCCACTATTGAACAGGTGGGCGAGCTGGACCGGTTGGTCTCCGAACAACCGGTCGAGGAAGCTGAGCGTCAAGATGCGGCGGCGAAGCCTGTTGAGCCTGACGGAGGTTATAAAGAATTGAGCCCTGAGGAAGAGATGCTGGAGATAATCGCTCCATATACGAAGGACGATGGGGACGATGGCGGCATAATCATAGCGATGTCTGAAATGATAACGGACCAGGAGCTTGAAGCGCTTGCTACGCCTGAAGGGCTGGAATCCGAGACGAAATCGGCAGTTGGTCGCCGGAATGCCGAACCCAGGGTTGAGGATTCAGTAAATCAGCAAGAAGAGGCCCAAAGGATAGAATGGGTATTCGAGGACGGCAGGTGGCTGCCTGTTCGTGTGGGTCCGGCACCGGAGGCTGAGCGTCCGGAAGAGCGCCGGGCTGAAGAGTTCGGCGAACCGTTGCCTCCCGGTAAGGAGCCGGATGAACGGTTCGGCTTAGAGCAAATCGGTACAGCCGGTGCGCAGGTGCGGGTAATCAAGATTCCGGTTGATAAATTGTTGGGTGGGGACCCAAGGTATAATATAATTATTCGGCCCGGTGACGCGATTACAGTGCCTGTTGACCTGATAGGTGAGTTCTGGGTGATGGGTAATGTGCGGGGTTCGGGGCCTGTCAACCTTACAGGTCGTCCTATGACGCTGAAGATGGCGATAGCGTCGGCAGGGGCGCTTAATCAGTTGGCCTGGCCGAAGAATGTGGAGGTTACCAGGCGGGTAGGCCAGAACAAGGAGGTGACGGTGATGGTTAATCTGGACAAGATAGCGAAAGGTCTGCAACCGGATTTCTTTATTAAACCATACGACTTAATCAATGTTGGCACTCACGGAATAAGCAGATATGCCGCTGTGCTTCGCAATGCGTTCGGCGCATCGTACGGATTTTCTTTTAGTTACGGGCGGAATTTTGCAACTCGTGATTTCTTCGGTACCCGGTTCAATGACCTTGGTGATGCTTGGGAAGACCTTCGAGGCATATTTTAGTATATGAAAACGGATAAAGATTACGTTTTAGTATCTGATATTGATGTTTCCGATAAGCAGTCCGATTTGAGCTGGGCCTCGCTTGGGACGAGTGTCTATATCAAGGTCCTGGTTATCGGTGGGTTGCTGTGGTATCTTTTTCGTGAGGAGATGGACGGTGTTGTTCACAGGTGGGTGAGCGACCCGAGTTGGTCCCACGGTTTCCTGATACCGCTTTTCAGCCTATATTTTTTGAATCAGCACAAGAAGGAGCTGCTCCATCTGGAAACCAGGCCGAATTACATCGGGCTTGTTTTCATGATTTTGTGTATTATTTTTTATCCCCTGAACATTGTTCAGTTTAAGTTTGCTTATGCCAGGCCGCTGACGGTGGTGGCGACTCTTGGTACGATAGTATTATTTTTGGGGGGCTGGCGTTTGGTGAGGTATGTGTGGCTTCCGGTTGCCTACCTGATATTTGCGATACCCCTGCCGGCGAGGTTGTACCGTTCAATAACAATTCCCATGCGGCAGTTTGCGGCTCAGATTGCCGCGATATTGCTTAACATTGTGCCCAATCTGGAAGCGACGGTCAATGGTGTTGTAATAGATGTGGTCTATAAATCGGTTCGGATGGAGCCGGGACTGGATGTTGCCGAGGCGTGCAGTGGAATGCGTCTTTTGATGGCGTTTTTGGCGCTGGGTGTTGCGATGGCGTATCTGCACGGAAGGCCGGCATGGCAACGGATAGTATTGTTGGCCAGTACGGTACCAATTGCGATATTGTGCAATGTCGTTCGCGTTACAGTAACAGGATTTATTTATATACTGTGGGATCCGAGATATGCGCAGGGGATTTATCATGACATGCTTGGTATGGCGATGTTGCCTCTTGCATTCGGTTTCTATGGTTTTCTGGCATGGTTTATGTCGAATTTGTTCGAGCCTGAAGATTCGATAGAGCAGGATGTAATAGTGCGACGGCGGGATTGAGGCGGATTATAAGGCAAAAAGGAATATTTGAGGAATTATGAAGAGTATCATTAAACCATATACTCAGCCCGCTTTTCTGATATGTGTAGCGGTTCTTGCAATTGCCGGCACAAGCAAAGAGATTGTTATCGAGTGGTCCGGGGCGCATCTTAGGAAGCGGGCGCTGCCGTTGAAAAAGCATCTGGCGATGTTGGATACCAGCGCACTGGCACCTTATGAAGTGATAAAAAAGCATGAGATAGCCAGCAAGGATGTTATTGAACAGTTGGGCACGGATGAATATATCCAGATGGAACTGTTGGATACCGAAGCGGATGAATTTAGCCGCGTGCGGTATTGTTCGTTATTTATTACATATTATACGGGCCATCTTGATCAGGTACCCCACGTTCCGGAGGAATGCTATGTAGGTGGGGGCAGCCAGAGAGTGGGTACCGAATCGGTATCGGTGGATGTTAAGGGCCTTGTTAGGGTGCCGGCGGTCGGTTCTGGGGACGAATCTGCAAACGAGTCGGGTGTTGCCAGGAGGATTGATGCTAAATATGTCGTGTTTATTGGGCAGGGTTCCAATATATGGCAGACACACTCGAGATATGGCGTATTGTATTTTTTCAAGACCAACGGTGATTATGCCGGCAGCAGGACAGAGGCCCGTGCGATTATGGGCAAAAATCTTTTTGGCAAATACTCATATTTTTCGAAAGTTGAATGGAAGTTTTACGGTGGTGGTCTTGGCGGTACGGTTTTCCCGGACAAAGCAGAAGCGATTAGTGCCAGCGCGAAGCTTTTATCGGTGGTTTTGCCCATCATGGAAACAGAATACTGGCCTGACTGGGTCTCAGAAGATATTGACAGCTAAGGGCTACCATTGCTCAGAAGTGGGTGTGCCTTTTGGTAAGCGATGACAACCGACTAATTGAAAAATTAAGGAAAGACTTATGGCGAAGAAGAGACTGAACAAAAAAGTCGCAATTATGGGTTCGACAATACTGGTGGTGTTTCTGTTGGGTGTAGTAGCGGTGATTTTGCGCTTTAGCAAGAATCCGTCAAAATTCCTGGCTGATGCCGAAGTTACTCTTGCGCAATATGATTACGAAGCCACAGAGCGTAATTACGGGCAGGCTTACGGAAGTGCTAAAGACAATGAGCTGAAGAAGGAGATTCTCTTCAAGATGTCCGAATTGCATTTGATAGACGACAGGGCGCCCGAACATGAACACGAGCCGGATTGGCGTAAGGCGATTGGCTGCTGGAACACGGTGATAAACCTTGACCCGAAGAACACAAAAGCCCGAATGGCCTTGTTGAAGTATTTCTATGAAATGGGGGACAGCGGCAATCACGGAGTCTGGCAGACGGTAGAGTCAACCGCTTCGGAACTGGCGCAGGTGATGGATGAGAAACTTTTGAAACCGGATCCGTACGTGTTGACTGCGAAAGCTCGTGCCAAGCTGGAAATGGCGGGTACCGGACAGACCAGCGACAGGGAGAAGATTTTGGAAGAGGCAATTGAGGAGCTGGAACAAATCAGAGAGCTAACGCCCGATAATATTGATATTTATAAATACCTTGCGCGGGCGGAGATAATCAGAGGTGAGATTGAAAATTCAAAAGGTACGCTTGGTGCGGTAAAGCAGGCTGATCAGAAGGCCGTGGAGATTCTGCAAAGTGCCGTCGATGTCGCACCGGATAATGTGGATGCATATACGGCTCTTCTGGATATGAAGCTGCGGTCTGTCTGGAGAGAGCTTGGTACCGACTGGGAAGGCGATGAAAAAGTGCAGGCGCTGGAGAGCGATTTTAAGGCTTTAGTGGACAAGTTTGGTTCAGAATCCGAGGCGTATGCATCGCTGGCAAGATTTTACCAAATGGACATAAGGGATATCGACAAAGCCGTCCAGGCTATTGAAAAAGCGGCACAACTGGACAGTCAGGATATTAATAATCTGATGACATTAGCGGAACTGTATTATCGAAAGTTTTCAATTTACAAGGATAGACAGTTTCTTCCCAGGGCACTTGAGATGGTGAACGAAGCGCTGAAGTTGCCAGGTGCCCGAGATGTACAGGGCCCCCGCCAGTTTCAACACAGGAATAACAAATATATGCTGTACCGCCTGCTTGCCGGGTGGTGTATTGAGCAGGCGTTTGAAGCCGGCCGGGCGCAAGACGAAGAGAAAAGACTTGAATGGACTGCCAAAGCAGAGGATGCCATCCATGAGATTGAACAAATCATAGGTGCCGGAGACAATGTGCATATCATGAAGTGGCATGGAATGCTGGCGCTGGTTAAGGGAGATACGACCACAGCTATACAGCAGATGTTTAACGCATACGAGCAGTTGAAGGCTGCCGACCAGCGGGACCTGGTGCTTTCTTACATGCTGGCAAGAGCGTTTGAAGACGGGCCCGAGATCGGGGCCAGGAAGGAATTTATTGAAAGCGCCCTTTTGCAGCGGCCGAGTATTGCCCTGCAAAAACCGGAGGTGCTGTTGGATTATGCCGAAACCCTGATATCTTTGCGTGCCCACACAAGAGCAATAACGGTTGTGGAAGCGTATGAAAAGGTGCGTCCCGCAAACGACCGCAGTAGAAAACTTCGTATAAACGGATATATTAAATCCGGTCAGCACGACCAGGCTGAAGAGCTGCTGGCACAGATGAATCCCGATGAAATCGATACGATTGAGACAAAGATTGCTCTTTTAAGACGTCGTATCGCGCGGATATCTTCCCAGAGGAGACAAAGGTTCGCTTTAGAAGAAAATGCGACGTCGGATGAAGGGAGGTTGTACGAACGAGTGGAGTTGGAGACGTACCAGAACCAGTTGAAACAATTACGTGAGCAGTTGGCGCAAAAAAGTTCTCAGAGCTGGGATATAACCAGTAACATTTGTAACAAATATCTTGGAGACGGCCAAATTGAACCGGCAAGGAGTTTGATTGAACAGTTCCTTGCAAAATCACCCGAAAACATAGAGGCGCAGGTTTATAAACGACGGCTTAATGAGCCTGATCCGGCTGCTGTCTCGCCGGAAAGGCTCGATGAGATTGAACAGGGAGTTATTTCAGAAATTTCTGATGAGCAGAAGCGGCTAACTGAGCTGGGTCGATATTATTTGTCTCGCCGCATGACCGACGAAGCTATGTCGGCATATAAAAAGGCCTGGGAGGCGGATCCCGATGCCAAACAGGTTGTTATGGTACTGTTTGATATGGCTTTGTCGACCGAAGATATGGCACTGGCCGAAAAACTCGTTCAACAGGCTCGAGGCGCAAATCTTGATGACTGTGAGGGCAATCTTCTTGCTGCAAGGCTTGCGATTGCCAAGGGAGATACCCAGATTGCGCTCGACAGATTGAACAACTGCCTGAAAAGTCGACCTGTTTTTCCGAACGGTTATCTGTTGAGAAGCCAGGTTAACGGCAGTCTGGGTAATCATGACGATGCCGTCAGTGATGCCAGGACGGCACTAAGGTTCAATCCTGTAAATGTTGCGATTGCAAGGCAGGTGGCGGCGGTATTGTATAACCGGAACTTGCGGCTGCGCGGAAATGTTACTTCCGACCAAATTACCGAGACCGAGCAGGCCATGGTCAGAGCGATAGTGCTGAACCCGAATGACTCGGATCTTCGCAGCTTGTACGCTGAGTATATAAGCGACCGTGAACCGGCAAAGGCATTAGCTGCAAGGCAGCGATTGCTGAGAAGCTTTCCAAATCTGGAGAACAGTTTGATGCTGGGTAATATGGCTATGAGAATGGCTTTGAAGGAACCGGAGGATCAGCGAAGGGAAGGACTGCTGGATATAGCCGGTTCGGCCTACGAAAAAGCTTATGAAATGGATCCCGAGAACAAGGCTGTTCTTGATGCCTATTCGGAGTTTTTGCGTTTTACTGACAAGCGTGACAAAGCGAAGGAATTGTTCACGGGCCGGGAGGATTCGCTCTGGCAGTTCTATTTGCGTGACGGGCAGTATGACAAAGCCAGGAACATTCTGGTCAAGCGATACGAGGCGGATCCGAAAGACATAACTGTTGTTGGAGGCTTATCACACATAGCGGGTAAAACAGAAGACAGGGAAGCATTGAAGAAGTATTCACAGGAGCTTTTAGAACTTGAAAATACGCCGCAAAACGAGTTAATTCAAATTCAATCTTACCTTGAAGTCGGTCTGGTTAAAGAAGCGGAACTGAAGCTTGCAAGCTTCAGAGAAAGACATCCCGATGAGCCTAAAGGAATGCTCTTAGAGGCGTGGAGCGCGATGAGCAAGGGGCAATTGAAAAGGGCTCTGGAGCTTGTGAATCAAACCCTCCAGGTCGATTCTGAAAATGCGGTGGCCTGGCGGCTTCGGGGTCAGGTGAACCGCCTTCTCGGTAATTTCAACCAGGCTGTGGAGGATTTGCAAAAGAGCAAGAGTATTGACACGAATCCGAATGTACGTATGGAACTTGCAATGGCGTATCAAAGGACCGGCAGATTCGCAGCGGCGATAGGTGAACTTGTGGCGGCGCTTGAGAATCAGCAGGCCCCGCCGCGTGTCAGGATTATGCTGGAACAGCTTTACCTGCAAACGGGTCGGACGAAAGATTTGGAGCGGTTTTATGACGAGACCGTCCTGAAGTACCCTGACAGCGTGAACTGGCATTTTCGCGCGGGCGAATTTACTTTACGCCAGAAGCAGTACGAAAAAGCCGAACAGCTTTTGAGCAAAGCCTGGGAGATAAGTCAGGACAAGGGAGGGTACATGCGGGCGCTGGATAAATATCTTGAAACGCTTTGGCGCAGTGAAAAATATGAGGAATTATTAAAATACGCCAGTCAGTACATTGACACAAAGTTTGCGCCTATTGCATACGCGCAGATTGCTCAGACGAGATTTATGATGGGCAGCAAAGCTACAGCGATGGATTACTATCGCAAGGCGATTGAGAAATGTGGGACTAATAATGAGCTTATCGTTGGGATACTGCAGAACATGTCGAACATTGTCGGGCCGACAGAAGTGGCTAAGTGGTGCAGCGAGAAGCTAAAAGCAAGCCCGGATTCTCTGGCGGCGAACCTGATGATGTTTAAGTTAACTCAACAAACAGGCCAGTACAATAATGCGCTGCGATATATCGACAAGTTTTTATCATTGGTTGACCCTGAAAGCCCGGTGTGGATTGAGCAGATGTTTAACAAGGCCAATACGTTGACTATGGCGTACATGAAGACCTCGGATAAAAGGTATCTTTCGACGGCTGTTCTGGAATTTGAGAAGATATTGGCCAAGCAGCCTGATAACACAAGCGTGCTGAATAATCTGGCATATTTTCTCGCGGATAATGACGAGCAACTCGACAAGGCCGTCGAATGCGCGAAACGCGCTCACGAAGCGGCACCTAACGATGCCAGCATAATGGACACTTATGCTTATGCTCTTTGCAAGGTGGGTGATTTTGCAAGGGCCGAAGAGATGCTGCAAATGGCGACTCAAATTTTTGAGAGAGAGAGTATGGCTGTTACCTGGGACGTTTACAAGCATCTTGGGATGGCTCAGGAAGGACTTGGCCAAAAGGCCGATGCGGCGGCGTCATACCGGCGGGCGCTGGAAGTTGCCGGGCGCGGGATAACGAAAACAAACAGGGAAGAGTTGATAAAAGCGATCGAGCGGGTTGAGTTGTAGAGAGGTCGTGCATATTTTTGGGTATATCGGAAAATGTTACCTGGGTTTCGGACTTGCCTTGGAATGTGCAGCGTGGTGTATTTTGGGTAGTGTTACAATAAAAGGTGTAAAATGACCGGACAGATACAACCGACAGGTCCTGGTGCGATAGTTAGACGACCTGCCCCGAGGCCCCCGACGGCCGCGGGAGCACCAACATTGACGCCGAAGGAAATTATCGGGATTCTTCGGCGGCACATGTTGTTGATGGCATTTTCGGCTACAGTGGGATTGGTTGTTGGGGGTGTGGCCTGGTATCTCTTTCGAAAATTCCTGCCGACTTATACGGCTCAAACGGCCATTGAGGTTTTGCCGCCCGGTACAACAGATCCAATGGAGCTTTCCAGTTCACCGGCTAACAAGGACATGGCCTATCAGTTACGTTTTACCAAAGCTGCTTTCATAAAACAGCAGAGTACACTTGAAAACCTGTTGCGCAGAGACAAGGTTCGGGAAACTGAATGGTTTAAGTCGTACAATAATGATATTTCTAAAGTGGTTGAGGATTTGGAAGGCGATTTAGGTGCCAACGCGCAGAGAGAGGGCAACTGGATTATGCTCTCAATGAAGTGTCATGACAAGAAAGAGTCGGCCCTGATTGTGAACGAGATGCTGGACCTGTTCTTGAGAGAACAGCAAAATATTGCTACGCGTGATATCAGGTTGCAATTAGCACAAAGAACGGAACAGCAGCGAAAGTTAAGGACCGAGTTACAGCAGGCCGAAGACACTCTAAAGAGCATTCGCGATGGAACAGAATTCACAAATCTTGGAGGGCAGACTTTTCGCGATTATCTTGACTACAAGCTCTCAGGGCTGGAAAGTATGAATGACCAGCTTCTAAACAATATAGCTCAGATTGAGAGCTTCGTTACGACTCTCAGGGTAAGGGCGGAAGGTGAGTTTGATGTAATTGTAAGAGAGCAGATAGAACGTGACCCTATCGCATCGGGAATGAGGCGGACAGTCGCCAACCTGGAGCTGAGCCTCGCCCAGCAGTTAAACAGATTCGGGGAAAATCATAGACGTGTGCGGCAAACGAGAGATACATTGAAGCAGGCCAGAGCAGACCTGGCAAGCAGACAAAATGAAATCGCTGAAATCAGGAGAAAAGCCAACCTGAGAAATGCCGAAGACGAGATGACGGCACTAACCGAGCAACTGGCTTCACTTCAAAGACAATTAGCTGAGGCAAAGAGAGAAAAAAAGGATCTTGATAATCTTCGGGCGACTTATGAGAAGTCTCTGATAGTCAGGGATGAAAAGAAATTGCTGCTTGAGGAGATGAACGCTCATATAGAAAAACTATATACACTTATGGAAGACCCGACTTTATCCAAGGTCAAGATGGTCGGCCTGGCCCCTGAGCCGCTGCAGATGAGTTTTCCTAAACTAAAAATATTTCTGCCCGGTGGGTTTGTGCTTGGTTTGATGGCCGGCGTCGGGCTGGCGTTTGCGATTGAATTGTTAAATGATTTGCTTCGTGCACCGAGCGATGTAATGAAGCATTTGCGTGTGCCTCTTTTGGGCATGATTTGCCATGTCGAAGAGGACGATGATGCCGAAGGGGTTGACCTTTTCCATGTCGTTCGTCAGGCCCCGTATTCGATTATGAGTGAATGCTATCGGCAGTTCAGAACAAACCTTAAACTTTCCGGGTCCGGTGAATCGCATGAAGTGCTGTTTGTCACCAGCGGCAAGGCGGGTGATGGAAAGACGACGGTTGCGGTCAACTTGTCTGCGACTTTCGTTGCCGAAGATAAAAAGGTTTTATTTATAGATACCAACTTCCGGAGACCATCCACTGCAACCCTGTTCCCCAGAACCGAAGCCGACGGTTCTGTTGCCGAGCATGTTGATTTTGGGCTTAGCAATTACCTGATGGGCCAGTGTGAGTATGACCAGGTTGTTAGGAGCAGCGGCATAGAAGGTTTTGACATTATTGACAGCGGCCCGCTGCCGTCGAATCCCGCCGAGATTTTGGGCGGTCAAAATATGACCGAATTGCTCGAGAACAGTCGCCGGTTGTATGACTGCATTGTAATTGACGGACCACCGCTTTTAATAAGCGATGCAAAGATTATAGCTTCACAGGCCGACGGCAATATCATCGTTTTTAACGCCGCCGCGACAAGGCGTGGAGCGGCCCAGCGAACCTTGCGGGAGCTTCGCGATATCAACGCAAATCTAATCGGTGCCGTCCTGGTGGGAGTCAGGTCAATCAAAGGCGGCTACTTCCAGGAAGTTTACAGGTCGTATCAGGCATACCAACAAATCCAGGTTGCCCAACCGGTTTGACCGAGAGGGATAGTGGTGTTATAGTATCGCTTCGTTGTTGCTGTTTAAGTGGAGTATTTTTTATATGGAGAGATTCCTGGTTACCGGTGGGGCCGGCTTTATCGGTTCAAATATTTGCAGAAAACTCATATCCCAGCGCTGCTTTGTACGGGTTGTGGACAATCTGCTTACCGGCAAGAAGAGCAATCTTGACGGTATTATAGAAAAGATTGAATTCATTGAAGCTGATATGGGCGCCCCCGAGGTGGCGCAAGAGGTAATGAAGGACATTGATGTTGTGCTTCATCAGGGAGCACTGCCGTCGGTTCCACGCAGCATTGAAGAGCCTGATTTGACACATAAACACTGCGTGGATGCCACCTTTACTTTGCTTGTTGCCGCTCGCGATGCGGGCATAAAACGTTTTGTCTTTGCGGCAAGTTCATCGGCTTATGGAGACAGTCCCACCTTGCCGAAGGTTGAAACGATGCCTGCGAATCCTCTTTCACCTTACGCTGCCGCCAAGCTTGCAGGCGAATACTATTGCAGGGTCTTTTACACGGTCTTCGGGCTTGAGACTATTTCGCTTCGTTACTTCAATATTTTCGGTCCGCACCAGGACCCAACCAGCCAGTACGCCGCTGCGATACCGGCCTTTGTGACGGCGATATTAAAAGATGAGCCACCCACTGTTCATGGGGACGGAGAGCAGAGCCGGGATTTCACATATATTGATAATGTGGTTGAGGCCAATCTCCTGGCGGCCCGGGCAAAACAGACAAGGGGTGAAGTTGTTAATATCGCCTGCGGTAAGCGGGTAACGGTCAACACCGTCATCGAGCTGGTCAACAAAATTGTCGGCAGGGATATAAAGCCGGTTTACGCGAATCCCAGGCCCGGTGACGTCAAACACTCACTTGCGGACATCAGCCTGGCCCGAAAGGTAATCGGATACGAACCCGTGGTGGATTTTGGCTCCGGCCTCGAAAAGGCGATACAGTGGTATCGCGATAATCTGCTGTAAAAGCAGTTCCTGAGTTT
>Ga0180434_10006731_pt1 | contig 13138 bp, 15 predicted proteins | sample SS_ome_7_FD_132453 | JGI IMG/M metagenome (GOLD analysis project Ga0180434, IMG submission 132453) | Hypersaline lake sediment archaeal communities from the Salton Sea, California, USA - SS_1_D_2 metaG | ecosystem: Environmental > Aquatic > Non-marine Saline and Alkaline > Hypersaline >... | reverse complement strand
GTCCGAAACGCAAGGGAGTGTAGCCAAACATACCGATGTTTCCCTTTGGTATTTGCTTGCTGCAGAATTTGGCTCTACGTTTAAGTATGATGCTCGAGAGTTTAAAGAGGTGCGCTGGTTTACCCGTGAGCAAATGCCTTATTCTTCTTGTGAGCCGCACATGAAACGCTTTTGCCAAAAAATTACCGAATTGACGTACTGAAAGCCCCTGGATTTATTACTCACTTTTACCCATAAGTATTTTCTTTCTTAGGCCTGTAAGGCCGCAATGTTACAGCCTAGGTCGAACGCAGTGAGGCCTAGGTAGCAATACAATAGGGACGAGTCCTGCAAGGACGATATAGTCGTTTAAGTTTAAAATTTCCTGTTTAGAAACCATATTTCTTTGATAAGCTTTGTCTTCGAACTTATAAACCAGTAATGGTTTACTACGTTCTCCAGACTTCCCTTATCTTTGAACTCTGCTTTCTCAACAGGAAATTTTAAACTTAAACGACTATATAAATGAGTTGAGGTTCCTCGAGTGGTTGTGATCATGCCGTCCTTGCAGGACTCAAATAGAAGTTCCGTGTCTACCCAGGCCTCGCTGCGCTCAACCTGGGCTGTAACATTGCGGCCTTACAGGCCTAAGAAAGAAAATACTTATGGGTAAAAGTGAGTCCTTTTGGGAGGGTGTGTGTGTGTCAATTCTTGCAAGAAAATATGAATTGTAAATCGCTATTTCTAAGAGAATTACCACATCTTCTTCTATCAACCAATGGATTCTAGGCGGTCTATATCTGCATTGCAAATAAGGTGCAGGTTGAGATTGATTTTCTCAATTCCCCAATTCCACCAAGCAATTTTCAGAAGACGATCTATGGTTTTTTCGTCAAATCTCATCTTGATGACTTTGGCGGGATTTCCGCCCACAATTGCATAAGGAGGGACATCTTTGACCACTACAGCGCGTGTGGCAATGATGGCACCATCACCTATTGTTACACCACCTTTAATCAGAGAGTCATATCCAAACCAAACATCATTCCCTACAATAATATCTCCTTTGACTGGAAGATCAGCTATGTTGTATGTCTTTTCCCATCCATTCTGGAATATAGGAAAGGGATAGGTGCTAATCCCATCTAGTTTGTGGTCTCCAGTCATGATGAAGCGTGTTTCGGCTGCAATGGCACAGAACTTTCCGATGATGAGTTTCACGTTTGAAAAATCGTAGTTATATAAGACATTTCTTTCTTCAAAGTTTTCGCCTCCATTTTGAGGATCATCAAAATAGGTGTAGTCATCAATGACAATATTTTTAGATTTTACAAACTGTTTGAGAAAGACCAATTTGTTATAGCCTTCGATTGGATGTTTTGTATTTGGATTAGGGCCTATGGGCATGAGGATTCCTTTATAGTCGTTTAATTAGAAGCGGATTTGAGCGTTGATGTGGACCGCCTTCTCATCGTTAAAGCGACCTTCGAGCAAGAGGCTGATTTTTTCGCAATCCACGAGGCTCGCTCCTATAGCATAACCCCAATAGCTATTGTTTTTTAAATTGTTGAGAGTGGCAATAACTGCACCTTTGCTTTCTCGTACTGCTGTTTGATCTAGATTTAGGCGCGCACCGCTCCATTTAAAACCAAAGTAGGGAGCAAAAATACTAATACGATGGGCAATACCAATGCCGACTTGCCATTCGTAATATTTTGCATTTGTAGGGGAGGGATCATAAACACTCGTTTCCTCCGCGATAGTGATGCGGCTAATATGGGGACGCGTATAGAAAAATTGTGCCTCGGCACCAAGAATTGTGCATCCACACTCAATAATCGTGCCCCGCGCTCCCACACTCCACGAAAAGTCTGAGTTGGTATCAATGATGATTTGATTGCCAGCAGGAAGGGTTGTAGGGGCAAAAGCAGAAATGTTGGAGGCAATAAAGAAGTTTGTAACCCCAAGTGTAGAAAAGAGGTCCACTCGATCATAAAAATTAAGGACGATCAAGCCTGCATTGGTAAAAATCTCAGTTTTTTGGATGTGAGCATCACTAAAGCTCTCATTGAGCTGCATATGGCGATCAAAAACATAATCACCGTAAAAACCAAATCGAAAACTAATTGCTTCCCACCACGTAACCCATGGATCACACGGGTCGGGGCAAGTGCCCTGACAATAGAGTCCATCGGTTAAGAGGGTTGCATCCGAGGGGTTTCCAAGGGGTAGAGCGTAGGTTGTACTACATGCTAAGATCGTAAAGGCTGTTACAATTGTCTTTCTCATCTTCTTTTCATATACCAACTAGGTGGCAATCCAGTAAAGTCGTTTTTTTTGAAAAAAAATCTTGATCTTAACTTTAATAAAAGACAATCATCATTGGATGACTATTCAGAATTTTTCCGCTAATTTAGAGAGTTCCTTACTACAGAGCTATAGGCATGCATAGAGAAATTGTTAACAATACCCGCAACACAAATGAGGGATGGCTGGCGTCATGCAGGAGGCAATGACAGGAGGGTGTTATTGCACATGATTGATGAGAGTTGGAATGGTTTGGCAATGAAGGATAAGAGGGAGATATTGGTAGGCTTAAGCTGCATTGATGTCATCATGCAACCGATTCTAAAAGGGGATCAATTTTCTCAAGAGTCAGACTTTGTCAATGTTTGTATTGGTTAGAAGCGGAACTGGCCATTGATGTGGAGCGCCTTCTCGTCGCTAAAGCGCCCCTCCGCAGTTAAACTAAAACGGGCACAATCAACAATGGTAACCCCCACAGCATACCCCCAATTCTTGGCACTCTGGAGGTTGTTGAGCGTCGCCATAATCAGCGCAGGATTTGAGGGAATAGGTATCTGCACTCGATCAAAATCTGCAGAAGCACAACTCCACGTTACACCCCCGTAAATGGAGAGCATCCGTATGCGATGCGCAATACCAACACCCACTTGCCACTCATGGTACCGCACATTTAGATTGTCATCATAGACGCTCTCCTCTAAACCATTGGGCTTGGAGGTAATACGGGAAATGTGCGGCTTGGTATAAAAATATTGCGTTTCAGCACCCAAGGTTGTCCAGCCACACTTCCATAAAACCGATCGAGCACCCACACTCCATGAAAAGTCCGAATCGGTTTCTATAATCAATCGATTGCCCAGCGTAGTCGAACTGTTAGGAGCAAAGGTGCTGCTATTGGAATCAATAAATAGGCTGCTAGCACCCAAGGTAAGATAAAAATCGAGCCGGTCGTAAAAATTGAAGACAAATAGGGCTGCATTGGTAAAAATCTCGCACTCTTCAATTTGTGCACGCAACTCCTTTGAGTCGACCTCCAGGTGACGGTTAAATACATAATCCCCATAAAAACCCAGACGAAAGCTCGTCGCATTGCACCAGTTTGCACAGGGATCACCAGGATTTAGACAATGTCCTTCCCAAATAAATCCATCCAGAAGCAACGCAGGATCCGAAGGGTTGCCCAAAGGAAGGGCTTCTGTAGCACCACAGGCTAAAATAGCAAGAGCTGTTGTGAATAACTTTTTCATCTTTGAAATCCTATTTTAGAAGCGGAGTTGTCCATTAATATGTACTGCTTTTTCATCACTAAAACGTAGCTCAGCGGTGATGTCCACCCTGTCGCAACCAACCAAGGTTACTCCAAGTGCATAACCAAAAGAGCGTTGATTATCAAGGGTATATAATTGTGCGACATTGGTTGGAAGTTCAATGGTCGTGATGGCAGTGTTGAAATCAAGAGAGCACCCTGACCACTTAAGGGCTGCGTAGGGCGTCAGGAGATAAAATGTATGTGCAAGGCCAATGCCTACTTGCCATTCGCGGTATCTGCCCCATATTGTAGTATCTGGATAGGTTGCGTATTCGTTGTAGAGGTTGATGGTTGTAATGTCCGCTTGCGTGCAAAAATATTGTCCCTCTAATCCCAAAAAGGTACAGCCGCACTGCCATAAAACACCGCGTGCGCCCACACTCCAAGAAAAATCTGTTTGAGAGTCAATGGTAAAGCGAGCTCCCTCTAAGGGCATTACCGATTGCAGTAAAAAACTTGAGGCATTGGTGTCGATTGAAAAATTGGAGGCTCCAAGGGTTGCAAATAGATCAAGTCGATTGTAAAAATTGGCAACTAGAAGCGCTGCATTTGTAAAAATCTTGGTCTCTTCGATGGCAGATCTTTGGTTGCTAGAGGCAACTTGCATATGACGGTTGTATACATAGTCCCCATAAAACCCCAATCGAAATGAGATGGCATTGCACCAAGTTGGGCAACATGTATCCTGGCTACTTTCCCAAAAAATGCCTTCCTGCAACAAACTTGGGTCTGCTGCATTTCCAACAGGTAGTGCGTAACCAGTTGCGCATGTTATGCCAATAGCAAAAAGAGTTGTGAATAGTTTGTTCTTCATTCGTTATTTCCCTCAGCAATCACAAAAACATAGCAAAATTTTTTCTTCGAGTAAAGTTTGTCTTTTTTTCATCACAATATTTTTTATTAGAAATGGATCTTCATTTCCGCTATCATCCAAAAAATGACAAGGCTTAAGGCACGTTACCGAGTTGATTTTTTTGGGATTTCTGATGTAGGGCTTGTGCGCACGCAAAATGAAGATGCGTGGTATGTGGCCCCCGATGCAGCCCTCTATTTATTGGCAGATGGAATGGGGGGGCATAATGCAGGAGAGGTGGCGGCAAATCTAGCTGTTGAATTTCTTGTGGATTATGTAAAAAGAAAGCCGCCACCTGAAGGCAAACAGATCGACTATTTTAAGGAAGCCATTTCTGCAACCAATCGTCATCTATACGAAAAAGGAGAGGCCAATAGTAACTTGCGGGGGATGGGAACCACGCTCTGTATGGTCCATTTTCAAAATAGCCACGCCTGCATTGCCCATGTAGGGGATAGTCGGATTTATCGCTTCCAAAACAAAAAACTCGAGCAACTAACAGAAGATCATAACCTAGCACAGGAATTGGCCACGCTCGGCACCCTTTCAAATGAGCCAGCGCAGCTCTCTTCATTCAAAAATGTACTAACACGTGCCGTGGGAACCAATGCAACGGTCAAGCCCACACTGCAAGAAGTTGAGTGTCATTTGGGGGACCTATTCTTGCTCTGCTCAGATGGGCTCTCCAATTATGTTAAAGATTCTCAAATTAAAGATATCATCTTGCAATCCACTTCTCTCGAGCAGAGGGGGCAAAGGTTAGTTGAGCTTGCAAAAGAACAAGGAGGAGGCGATAATATCACCCTTGTTTTAATGCAATTAGAAGCTTGATGGTTTATTTAGATAATAATGCGACAACTTTTTTGGCACCTGAGGTGCAGGAATGTATGCAATCTTTTTTGCAGCAACCTCTTGCCAATCCATCCAGTCAACATCTCTATGGGCAAAAAGCGCGCGTCCGCTTGATCGAGGAAACCAAGAAGGTAGCCGATCTTTTGGGCTGTGAGCCGCAAGAGATCTGTTTTACAGCCTCTGCAACTGAGGCAATTAACCTCTTGCTCTCTCCTAAAATTTTGCCGCGCCATGTCATTACTAGCTCCCTAGAGCATACAGCCACACTACAAGCATTGGCTCGTCTTGAAAAGCGGGGAGTGCAAGTTTCCTATCTAGATCCTCATAAGGGGATGGGGGCGCTTTTGCCGGAGCAAATAGAGGGAGCGCTTTTGCCAGAAACAGACTTGATTGTTGTGATGGCAGCCAATAATGAAACGGGCATCAAGAGCGACATCAATGCAATCGGACAAATTGCCCACAAACAAAATATCCCCTGTATCGTGGATGCCGTAGCCTATTGTGGCAAGGAGCCCTTTACGATTCCCAAAGGAGTCACTGGCTTTGTGATTAGTGGTCACAAGATCCATGGCCCTACGGGCAGTGCTCTTGCTGTCATCAAGGACTCCTATCAGTGTGAGCCGCAAATTGTGGGTGGCTCTCAGCAATATGGTCGGCGTGGGGGCACAGAAAATTTACTTGCAATCGTGGGGCTTACAAAAGCACTCGGCCTCTGTTTTGAAACAGCTTTCGAGACGGAGAAACACCTGATTGACCTGCAAAGCTCTTTTGAGCAAGCACTTGCAAACTTAGATCTCTTTATTGTGGGCCAAGAGCAAGCTAGAGTGGGGAGTACTTCAAATATCGCCTTTTTAGGAGAGGGTGCGGAGACCTTTTTGATGCACCTGGATCAAGCTGGAATCGCAGCGAGCCACGGAACGGCGTGTTCTTCGGGCTCGCGCGAGCTTTCGCATGTTTTGCTCCATATGGGGCTTGAACCAGAGATTACTCGCTCCTCAGTCCGTTTTTCCTTTAGCCGTTACACAACGCGGCAGGAAGTCTTGCAGGCAGCTAATATAATTTCTCAGTTATTTCAAAAGGATCTTTGTTTGTCCCTCAGGGATGAGGCCTAGGTTTTGAATAAGCACCATTTCGATGTACTCGGGGTCATTTTGGCTAGCAATTTGTAGTTTAAGCTCTTGATTTATAGAGAAAGCTTTTTCTTTTTTTGAGATGAGGTGATCACGTTTGGCGAGCAGGGAGTGCGCCTCTTTTTTACGCGTGGCGCTTGCCTGGTCATAGATAAAGAAGGCAAGGAAGAAAAAGAGGATGACCCACCAAGACTTTAAAATACACTCATTAAACAAAATCTACACCATTGGCACAGTAATGCCGCGTTGTTTTTGATACTTACCATTGCGCTGGGCGTACGAAATGGCACACTCTGATTCTGCCTGGAAAAAGAGCACTTGGGCGATGCCCTCATTGGCATAAATTTTGGCTGGAAGGGGAGTCGTATTGGAAATCTCGATGGTCACATGCCCTTCCCACTCGGGTTCAAAGGGAGTAACATTGACAATGATTCCACAGCGGGCGTAGGTCGATTTCCCTAGGCAAAGCGTTAGGACGTTACGGGGAATTCGGAAGTACTCAATGCTGCGAGCTAGCGCAAAGGAATTAGGAGGAATGATGCACTCTTTTGCCGTAATGTCTACAAAGGAGTCTTCTGTAAAGTTTTTGGGATCTACAATGGAGTTATAGACGTTGGTAAAGACCTTAAATTCTTCTGAAACACGTAGGTCATATCCGTAGCTGGAAAGACCATAGCTAATTAGGGGGGCTCCATCCTCTGAGCGGCGCACCTGGTTGGGTGCAAAGGGCTCGATCATGCCACATTCTTGGGCCAACTTCTCAATCCACTTGTCTTCTTTGATACTCATTTTTGCCTCATGCTTTAAAAATAGAGATCAGTATATGGAATTTTCCATAGCGGTTCAATTGCTTTTTTGCTAGGATTTTTTTCTTAATCTTAGTAACTAAAGAGTAATGGAAAAAAATAACGATCCCTTTGTCGAATCTCACTTTGCAAAAGAAGACCTTACCTTTGATGTTCCTTTGCGCCCCCAACTCTTTGAAGATTTTGTTGGGCAAGATGAAATCTGTCAACGCTTAGAAGTTTTGATCGGGGCCGCAAAACAGCGCTCTGAGGTTCTGGGGCACTGTTTGCTCTCAGGACCACCAGGGCTTGGTAAGACAACGCTTGCCAATATTATTGCTCGGATGATGCAAAGCTCGATTGTGGTGACATCGGGACCCATGCTTGAAAAGCCTAGTGATTTGGCTGGGATTTTAACCAATCTGCAAAAAGGTGATGTTTTGTTTATCGATGAGATTCATCGCATGCATCGCACCTCAGAGGAGTATCTTTATCCTGCGATGGAGGATTTTGTTCTCGATTTAATGATCGATAGTGGCCCCTCTGCACGAAGCGTGCAGGTCAAGCTGAATCAATTTACTCTTATTGGAGCAACGACTCGTTCGGGGTTGATTACAGCTCCTATGCGTTCACGTTTTGCCTTCAACTGTCGTCTTGACTACTATACACCTGAGGTGTTAGAAAAAATCTTGGCACGTACAGCTAAGATTTTGGATTTCGAAATAGATCAATTAGGATTACAAGAAATTTCCAAGCGCGCGCGCGGAACGCCGCGCATTGCGAATCACTTGCTTAAATGGGTAAGAGATTTTGCACAAATGCGTAGTGGGGGCAGTGCAGACCAAAAAGTGGTCAATGATGCATTAAGTATGATCGCCGTGGACCATCGTGGTTTGGATGAGATGGATAAGAAGGTGCTAGAGGTGATCATCGACCACTATAATGGAGGCCCCGTTGGGCTCAATACACTTGCTGTGGCTATTGGAGAAGAGCGTCATACAATTGAAGAGGTGTATGAGCCATTTTTAATTTTACAAGGGTTTTTAAAGCGCACTCCACGAGGCAGGATGGCAACGGCTTTGGCCTATCAGCACCTAGGAAGAGAACTCATGCAGGAAAATCAGAAGACATTATTTTAAGAAGGGATAGTTTGATGAAAAAAATCGTTTGTATCGCAGCAATAGCGCTTGGTTGTATCGCTCCACTTTCGGCAGCTACGGGACTTTTGGCTTTAAAAAAAGAGAAAGTTGCGGCAATAGAGGGCCCTCAGATTAAAGTTTTGCTTGAGGCCGATGTGACCTCAGCCCTTTTGGAGGTGCGAGGCGGATATCGAGTTGAACGAGGAGATAACGGCGCTCTTTTGAGTTCAGGTAAAAGAGCTAAACGTTTTCGTGTGCATGCCTTACAAGAAGGATTGCGCTGGGGAGAGGAGTATCCTAATATTTATCATGTGGTCGTAAGGCCCACAAAGCAAGAGACAGATGTTTATGTCAATGGGATCCAATACAAAGGGGCAGTTTCTGTCTATTATAAAAGCAATCAACACATAACCGTTGTCAATGAGGTGGGAATTGAAGATTTTTTGAAGTCTGTCTTATCTATGCAGTTTGATTGTCCCATGTCTAAAGAGGCACTCTCTGCCATGGTGATCATGGCTCGTACGGAGATCTATGAGCAAATAAAGAGTGGTGGACGACTTTTTCATCTAACGGCAGATGAGGTCAACTACCTAGGATATGGGGTAACTAGACAAGGGTGTGGTGTGGATGCAGCCGTGGATGCTACCAAGTTTATGGTGGTGGAGCATAGCTATCAAGAGAATTGGGATCAAAGTCTGCTTCAGGCAGAACAGGCAGAGGATTTAGCTTCTCATGGATTGGATGCAAGTCAAATTTTGCGTACAATTTATCCTAAAACATCGATGGGATTGACCACACATCCTGCTCGAAAAATGGTAAGATAAAAAGCCTTGTCAAATTGCGTGCAGACCTTTAGAATCGCTTTCAATTAGACTTTTAAAGATCACGAGGAAATGTTATGTCACTAGAAAATGCAAAAGAAAATTTAAAGGAATTAGGCAAAGAGCTTGGTTTAGAAGGACTTGTTTACGACGAAAATAACACCTGTATTTTGGGGATTGATGATGAGTTTTCGCTCCATTTGACCTACGAGCCAAACTCGGACCGTCTCTATGTTTATTCACCTTTAATTGATGGTTTGCCTAAGAATGACCAGATTCGTTTAAAGCTTTATGAAAAGCTTTTAGAGGGTTCTATGTTGGGTGGCCAGATGGCTGGTGGCGGCGTGGGTGTTGCTGTGAAAGAAGAGCTCATTCTGATTCATTGTGTCATCGACATGGCCTACGCACAACCAACGTTACTGCGTGCATTTGCTCCTTTGTATGTAGAAACAGTAAAGAACTTGCGCACCGTTTGCCACGATATTGCTGAAGGTAGAGAGCCATCTGTGGATACAATGCCAACCGCGCCTACACCTAAGGGACCAAAGCCAGAAGAGGGCAAGGGCTTTATCCGCGCTTAAGAGAGGGTAATTTTTGCAATTGCTTTTTGAGGGTATAGCTTTTTGCTGCGAGCTCTCCAAAGGTTTCACTGTAAAGAGATGGATTCCACCGTTTATGAATTTGGTGGGATGCCTCGCTGTAAAGCTCTTCTAGTTGCATTTGAAGTTTTTTTAGATCACTTTGTTTGGAGAAATCCAGCAAAGTGATTTTTTGTTTGTCTTCTTGAATAAATCGATCAATTTTTGAGATCTGGTAACTTAAGAGTACTTTGGGATGGCGGCCAAAGAGCTTTGAAAAGAGGCTCCGCTTTTTTCCTGCTTCTAGGATCCTTTCACCTTCTGCAAATAGAGCGGCCAATTGCGTGATAGAGGGAGCGATCTCTGGGGGGCTCTCTTTTGCAATGGGATGGCTCTTTGCTTCTATCTGATCGATTTGTGCATCGAGCTGGATTAATTTTCTTTTTAAATGGTTTGATTGGGTGTCACTTTGTATTTGGTTATAGAGTTCTTCTCGTTGTCTGAGTAATGTTGGTAGAGTAGGGTCCATTTTTCTTGCGCTTTGATTGGGGGTTCGTTATTGTCGTTAGATTATGGAACTAGAAAAATAAAGGGAAGGAGAGAGACAATGAATCTTCTTGAAATAGCAGGTCATTTGGGTGCAGATGCACAGGAGCGTTTTACAAGCTCAGGAAAACGTGTAGTAGAATTAAGAGTGGCGTGTCGTGTACGTCACAATGGAAAAGATGACACCATTTGGTGGCGCGTCAGTATTTGGGATGAGCGTTTTGATCGTATGCTTCCCTACCTTAAAAAGGGATCAGCTGTCATTGTTGTCGGTGAGATGAATATGCCAGAGACCTATGTTGGAAAAGATGGGACAACACGCATTTCTATGTCGATGAAGGCAGAAATGATTAAGTTTAGTCCTTTTGGTCGCACAGACAAACCAAATGATGGGCAGCCGCAACAGCAGAGCTACCAATCTCAGCCACAGCAAGCTACACAAGAGGGTAGAGCTGAGGCGCCAGCTATGGCAGCGAGCGCGACCGAAGGCAGTGGATTTACTGGAGATGATCTCCCATTTTAATTTTTACCTGAGGGTTAAAAGATGATATTTTCTTCTGTAGGCAAGTTTTCTTTGCGCAAGGAGGCCGAGCTTTTGGTGGTTCCTTTTTGGAAGCGCGCAAAAGGAGTGAAAGCCGCTACAGCATTAGGTGCATTGAGTGCACAGGTGCAGGGGCCGATTAATGCAAAAGATTTTGCTGCAGAAGAGGGCGAAACTTCGCTTCTCTACTTGTCAAAGGGCAAGGAGAGGCGTTGTCTCTTGTTGGGCTTGGGCGAAGAGGAAAATTTAACTATCGATGCGCTTCGACGCGTCTATAGCGAAGTGGCAAAGTTTTGCCAATCCAAGTCTCTTTCACATATTAATGTTGTTTTGCCCAAGATTACTGAGCTTCGCAATCTATCTTTAGATGAGTGTTTGCAGGGAATTTCTGAGGGGATTTTACTGACTAATTACCAGTGGGAGGAGCTTTTTACCTCGAGTGAAAAGAGTGTCTTTTTAAAGAGTGTCGTGCTGGTAGGGGTGCTTCCCAAATTGATTGGTATTTGTCATCAGAGCGAGGAGATCGCAGAGGGTGTCTTTTTTGCCCGAGATTTAATCAACGGCAATGCGGATCAGGTGACGCCAAACTATTTGGCAAAGGCTGCCACCAAGATTGCAGCGGAGCTCCCCTCGGTTACGGCAACGATTTTACGGAAAAAACAGATTGAAAAGGAGAAGCTTGATCTACTTTTGGCAGTTTCTCGTGGCAGCACAGAGGATCCAGCCTTTATTACGCTTTCCTACAAGGGGCACCCTCGCTCAAAGGATCACACGGTTGTGATTGGAAAGGGTGTGACCTATGATACAGGTGGTCTAAACTTAAAGCCGACGGGTTTTATGGAAACGATGCGCGAGGATATGTCTGGCAGTGCGGTTGCTTTGGCAACGCTTGTAGTGGCGGCGCGCCTAAAGTTAAAGGTAAATGTCACAGCTGTTGTAGCGGCCACAGAAAATGGCATCGATGGCAATAGCTACAAGCCTGGGGATGTTTACTCTAGCCATGCGGGCACAAGTGTTGAGATTGTCAACACGGATGCAGAAGGCCGTTTAACCTTGGCTGATGCGATCTCTTATTCGGTCAAAAAGTTAAAGCCGACCCGCATGATCGATTTTGCGACCTTAACGGGGGCGATGGTTGTCGCTTTGGGCGAGCAAATGTCTGGTTTTTTCTCCAACAACGATGCTTTGGCGGATGCGCTTTTGGCCTCTTCTGAAAAAACGAGTGAGCATTTGTGGCGTTTGCCACTTTTCAAGCCCTACCGAGATCTACTAAAATCGGATGTTGCCGACATTAAAAATTGTGGCACGCGTGCTGCGGGTGCTGTGACGGCGGCGCTCTTTTTAGAGGAGTTTGTTGAGGATGTACCGTGGGCACACGTTGATATTGCTGGTACAGCTTTTGCCAAGCAGGAGCACCACTACCAACCTAAACTAGGTGTGGGGTTTGGTGTGCGCCTGATGATTTCATTCTTGCAAGCTCTATAAAATCGTACATTTTCTTCCTTTTCTCTGAAATACTTGTGCGATTTCTAGATTTCCTAGCTCTTCGGCGCGTTGGATTGCATATTCCCTATTGCGTTCAGAAATTGAGATTCTGTCGAATACTATTTGAGTCACTTCCGTGTGGCCAGAATGAATAACTAAGTTGATGAGCAGCAGGTCATTATCTATTCTTGGTTTTGGATGTAATAAGCTGGGAATGAGATTCACAACTTTCTGCTCGATTGCTCTATATAGCGCATTGCATCGAGGTATATCACTTAAACTGTGAAGAAAATGTATGGTATTTGGATAGCTCCTTAGTAAAATTTGCTTTGGTGTAACATTTGGGTAGAGCATGACTCTTTTAGGAAACATTTTGTGCGTAGCCTGTACTAAAGAGAGCATTGCATTGAACACAATTTTAGACGTTCTATTTGCTAATGGATCACCCCTGTAAGCACGCAATACCTCTGATTTTATTGATGGTCTTAGATGTATGATCAGATTTGATATATTTTCTCTTTCTAAGGCTCTATTTTTGATGAGTTGCATTCGTATGAAACGCTCAACCACAATCTGTGTTGTGCGATTGGTCTGACTAAGAGAAGATAGTTGCTGAATATCCAAAAATGTCAGTAGTTCGTATAAAGTCCCTTGTCTCTGGATTAAATGGATCATCTATTGCTCCTTTTTGCGTTAGGTTAGGGGTTGTTGCGTAATTCAAGTTTTGATCACTTTTTGAACCTTTTTCCCCCATTTTGCCGATCTGTCGCTCGCTGTACCACATGTACTATCTTCGCTCCAGATCGCCAAACT
>Ga0180434_10006729_pt1 | contig 13142 bp, 9 predicted proteins | sample SS_ome_7_FD_132453 | JGI IMG/M metagenome (GOLD analysis project Ga0180434, IMG submission 132453) | Hypersaline lake sediment archaeal communities from the Salton Sea, California, USA - SS_1_D_2 metaG | ecosystem: Environmental > Aquatic > Non-marine Saline and Alkaline > Hypersaline > Sediment... | reverse complement strand
TCCATGCAGGGCATGATGCTGATCTTCTGATCCATGTTCAGTTACCTTTATATTATCTGTTGAATGCGATCCCCTCGTATTTGAGACGACATTCGCGCGACAGTCAACCTTTTCGTCGAATTCGGAGCGCACCGAACATCGTGGCGGAACAGTCCAACACCCTGTCTGCCGCTCTTCAAACGAGTCGTAATATAGAATAATAAACTTTACATCTAAATATCATGGACCAACTTTTAAGCCGATACATACTGATGGGTCCACGCAGTGTTTCGATCAGGGGTCAGCCGGTTTCAACGGGTTTTGTCCAGAACGAGGCAAAATGCAATGACGGCTGAACTTACACAAAATGGTCTTTGGATTCATTGTGATTGCTGTCTTTGCGATAAGTCCGAATATTCAGATTGTATAGGCCCGGGATATTACCACCTTAGCCCGCCAAAGCAGAAAACAGGCGCCATAATCCCTGGCGGATTGATGCGCGCCCGAAGCAGATCCCGCGGATTTGCACTGCTTATGGTGCTCATGTTGATCGCCACAGCATCGGTGGTGGGAATCGCCTACATCTACGGTGCGCAGGTCAAGACAGCCGGTACGTGCAATCTCATGCTCGCCGCCCAGGCGAGATATCTCGCCGAATCCGGACTTCAGCACGGTCTCTACTCACTTCAGACCCGCGCGACGCCCTTCGGTTCCGAAGCGGCGCCCAACGGTCCATACCACACAATAGCCGGCGACGGAGGATACGTATTCCACATCAAGTCAACGTCGAATCCAAACGATTATCAGATTGTCGCCACGGGCACGGAGGGGGGCATTTCCCAGACCATTTCGATGACTGTCAGGCTTACCAGCCAATATGCCGAAAAGATGATCGATATCGCGCCGACGTACTGGTGGCGCCTGGGAGATAGCGGATTGACAGCGAAGGACGAGAAGGCCTTGAACGATGGAACGTACGTCAACGCCGTCACCCGCGGCGCGGAAGGGGCGTTTCTCGGCGACGTCGACACCGCAGTCGAGTTCGGCGGGGGCAATGACTACATCAATCTCGGTACAATGCCCAAACTGGACGACGGGCGTGTGACGTTTGGCTGCTGGGTGCGGGCCGATTCCTGGGCCAGTCCAAAACCCAGGCTTATGTCACGGTCATCGGGCACGAGTTGGGACCAGAAGCGTTGGGAACTGCAAGTCGGGGTCGATCGCAAGCTGATATTCACCCTGAGGCTGAATAACCTAATCTACCAACTGTGCGGTTATACGAAACTCGAACTGGGAGAATGGTATTTTGTGGTGGGTGTGTTCAATAGAAACACGCGACGGATACGACTCTATCTCAACGGGGAGCCGGAGGCAGCGTGGAACAATGTCGCTGATGCAAACATCAAAGACAACGACACCCTTGAGGCCTGGATCGGCGACTGCCCGACCGTGCCGGGCCAGCGGCCGTGGGCGGGGGCTATCGACGAAGCTTTCATCATTAAAGGAACGGCCCTGACTCCCGAGACGATAAAAGAGCTTTTCGACGCGAGGATACCGGGCATCAGCATTATTTCGTGGGACAACTAAGCCCCAAGGCCCCGCAGGCTGACAGGCGGTTCATACAAGCGGCAACATCATTCTTCTTCAGGCGCGGCGCCAGAGATTCGGTTTGCCCGGGACGCCGGATCGGATACAATCACCTGCAATCCTCCAGGCGTCGGGGAGAGACTCTCCGGAAAACGCCGGAATATGACGGTTTACTTGCGACAGAGAGGAAAACCCATGAGAAAACTGTTTCTGCTTGCAATACTCTTCATTACCGCCGGCGCGCACGCCGGTCCGCTTGAAGACAGCGGTGTCAAGGGCGGCCTGATCGTTGTCATCGGCTGCGACGACGCCAAACTGATCGCCAAACTCGCCCGTAGCGACAAATTCCTCGTCCAGGCGCTCGACACGGACATGGCGAAAGTCCGGAAGCTGCGCGAGACGCACGGGAAACTCGACAGTTACGGTCGCCTCAGCGCCGCGGTGTTCGACGGAAAGACGCTGCCCTATGCGGACAATCTCGTCAACCTGCTGATCGACTCGGGGCGCATCGTTCCAGCCTCCGAAGTCACGCGGGTCCTGGCGCCGCGGGGCGTGTCGATAATCGGTGGGAAGAAAAGCGTGAAACCGGTCCCGCCGGACATCGCCGAATGGTCCCACTACCTCTACGACTCGAAGAACAACGCCGTCTCGGACGATAAGAAGGTCTCCACGCCGACGAGCATGCAGTGGGTCAGCGGACCGCGATGGTCGCGGCACCACGATCACATGAGCAGCGTCAGCGCCGTGGTGACAACCAACGGAAGGATATTCTCCATTCTGGACGAAGGTCCCAAGGCCTCGATCCAGTACCCGCCCGAGTGGCGCCTGGTGGCGCGCGACGCGTTCAACGGGAAGCTGCTCTGGAAACGCACGATAGACAGGTGGCATACGAGGATATGGCCGGCGAAGGCGGGGCCCGCGCAACTGCCGCGGCGCCTGGTGGCGGTCGGTGACAAGGTTTTCGCAACGCTGGGCCTCCACGCACCGGTGACCGTGCTCGACGCGGCCACCGGTGAAACGCTAAAGACTCTCGCGGGCACCGAACACACCGAGGAGATTATCGTCTCGGACGGTCAACTGTTCGTAACCGCCCACGCCAAGGCGCCGCCCGAGGGAAAGTGGGGCCTGAAAACCGTCCAGTGCTGGACCGAGACCCGGCGATCCAACACCGCCCGCCCATGGAAATGGGAGCCCGACGACCCCAAGAAGATAATCGCCATCGATATCGCATCGGGAAAAATACTGTGGGTAAAGGAGACGACCGTCGCCCCGATCACACTGGGCGCCGATGAGCAGCGAGTTATCTATCACAACGGTACGAACGTGATCTGCCTGGATCGCAAGAGCGGAAAGGAATCCTGGATATCCGAACGTCCGGTCAAGGTCCAGACCCAGGTCAAATCGGCGCCAAACCTGGTGATTTACAAAAATGTGGTCCTGTTCTCGGCTGGACCGGGCCGGGTCTCGTCGCTCTCGATCGAGAACGGGAAGACGCTGTGGACCGATTTTCACGGACCGACCGGGCACCAGTCCAGCTATGACCTGCTGGTGGCCGACGGACTGGTCTGGTCGACCTCCGCCAGAAGATCCAGAAGGAGGCGGCCGAACAAAAACGCCAAGACCGCAAAGGCAAAGGCAAAACCAAAAGTTGTCAACTATCCGGGCTGGACATTCTTCGGGCGCGATCCGGTAACCGGCGAAACCAGGCGAATACACCCGCCCGGAAAGAGCGACTGGTTCCACCATCGCTGCCACCGCGGGCGGGCCACCAACCAGTACCTGATCATGTCGCGAACGGGCCTGGAGTACATTGACGTGAAAACAGGCAAGTGGCAGCCCAACCCCTGGGTGCGGGGCGCCTGCCTCTACGGGATGATGCCCGCCAACGGGCTTACATACGCACCGCCTCATCCGTGCGCGTGCTATATCGAATCGAAGTTGAACGGGTTCAACGCACTTGTCGGCTCCCGAGCAGCGACAAAAACACCGGTCGCCAACCGCCCGAGGCTGGAAACCGGACCGGCGTACAAGAAACCGACCAAGGCGACCGAGACTGGCGGGTGGAGCACCTACAGATCCGACAATATGCGCAGCGGGGCGAGCAGGACCGCTGTTCCGGCGAAGTTGAAAACTGGTTGGAGAACGAAACTCGGTGGAAAGCTTTCTTCGGTGACCGTGGCTGATGGGAAGGTGTTCGTGGCGGTCGTCGACAGGCATACTGTCTACGCGCTGGACTCGAAAACGGGCGGTGTGGTGTGGAAATACATCGCCGGCGGGCGCGTCGACACACCGCCGACGATCTCCGGAGGTCTCTGCCTCTTCGGAAGCAGGGACGGATGGGTGTACTGCCTTGCCGCCGCGGATGGTCGGCTTGCATGGCGCTATCGCGCGGTGGCGCGGGAGCGGACTATCGTCTCGTACGATCAACTGGAATCCACCTGGCCGGTCAGCGGGGCGGTTTTAGTCCAGGACGGATCGGTGTATTTCGTCGCGGGGCGATCGATGTTCCTCGACGGCGGTCTGCACCTGCTCAAACTCGACGCGACGACGGGCGAGCTGCAGTTCGAAGAGATCATGGGCGACACCCTGCCCGGAAGCGACAGGCCGCTGCACACCACGGCCGCCCGCCTGGACATGCCCGTCGCCCTTCCGGACATCCTGTCAAGCGACGGGAAACGCCTCTACATGCGTTCGCAAAGTATCGGACTGGACGGGAAACGAACCAGTGTGCTGGCATCCGGCGCCACCGACCAGGGCGGTGAAGAAGCGCACCTGGTCTGCTCGAGCGGATACCTCGACGACACGTGGTTCCACCGCGCATATTGGGTGTTCGGGCACGGTTACGGTACGGGGCACAACGGCTGGTTCCGCGCCGGGCGTTTTGCACCGGCCGGACGAATGCTCGTGTTCGACCAGGACTCGGTGTTCGGATACGGACGCAAGCCCAACCTGTACGTATGGTCAAGCGCGCTGGAGTATCAGCTTTACTCCGCCGAACGGAACGTCAAGCCCGAATCGATCGCACGCGTCGCTGCGGCCAACAGGCAGCAGGAAGGCAAGCAGGGACATATTATCACTTTCGACCGCAGAATGTACGGCGCCCATCCCCTGCCCAAAATATCGGCCATCGATTTCAACTGGCGACAAGTCAACCCGCAGATACAAGCCCGAGCGATGGCCCTGGCGGGCAAAACGCTGTTCGTTGCCGGACCGCCGGATGTAGTGGATGAAGAGGAAATCTTCGCCAAACCATTCGACAAGAAGGTCGCCGCCAAAGCGGCGAGGCAGGTGGACGCACTGAAAGGAAAAACCGGCGCTATGCTCTTGAGCGTTTCTACCGACGACGGAAAGCAGTTGGGCGAACTGGAACTGGACGCTTCTCCGGTCTTCGACGGGCTGGCGGCGTCTGGCGGAAAACTGTTTATCGCCACGATGGACGGACACGTGATTTGTTGCGAATAAGGAAAGTGAGAATGATGATGAAGAGCATTACATCTGCGATCGTGATGGCGGTTTTACTGTCAATCGGCGTCTGGTCATACGCCGCCAGGATCCAAAAAGGACCGAAGCAAACGGTGCGGCACGCCTTTCTGTGCAGTGATGTCGGCGCCAAGCGTGTCTTCAAGATATCGGCGGCCGGTAAAATCGAGTGGGAATACCCCGCCGACCAGTGTACGGACGCCTGGATGCTTGAGAGCGGGAATATCCTGATGAGTTTCACGGGCAAGAAGCGCGGGGCCCGAGAGGTCACGCCCGATAAGAAGGTCGTCTGGGAATATCTAACGACCAGCGAGGTCTGGGGCTGCCAGCGCCTTGCCGATGGAAACACGCTGGTCGCCGAGGGTTCTGCAAGGCGCCTGCTCGAAGTGGATCCCAAGGGCAGGGTGGTCAAGACCGTGCCGATCAAGTCCGGCGGGAACAGGCACATGGGAATGCGCCACGCGCGGAAACTGGCCGGCGGGGGTTACCTTGTCCCCTTTCTGACCGACAAGGCGGTTCGCGAATACGACCCGTCCGGAAAGATGATACGCGAGATCAAAGTCCCTGACCTGGCGTTCAGCGTGGTCCGGTTGAAGAACGGGAACACGGTAATCGGTTACCGGGGCGGTGTCGTCGAAGTGGACCCGAAGGACAAGGTGGTGTGGCATCTGACGCAGAAAGATCTCCCGGATGTGAAGTTCTATTGGATTTGCTGCGTCCAGCGCCTGCCTAACGGAAACACGGTGGTCGGCAACTGGTTCATCCACAAGCGCCGGACCGACAGCCCGCCATTCTTCGAAGTGACACCCGACAAAAAGGTGGTCTGGCAGGCTGCAATGCACCAGCGGATGTTCGATCCCGTGGCGATCCAGATACTGGATGTAAAAGACGCCTCACTTCGCTGACTTGTAGTTGGTTACGCCTTTGGTCAGAGTGAACTCCCGTCGTTGCCGACCGAAGATAATCTCGTAGTCGCCATAGAAGCCGACAAAATCAACGCGTCCGTGCGAGTCAGTGGTCAGAGAAACGTCGGTGGTCCACATCGGCAGCCTGGCGGTAGCGTGATTTCGCACGCCGGTTAACTGCTGCCAGACCATACCGGCGGGGGTGAGTTTCCATTCGGCGTCCACCAGTGCCCCAGCCGGGGCTACGGACCACATGCGCGGAGACCAGAAGCCCCAATTAATAAACGTAGTCATCTTCTCGTGGCCGAAACAGAGGCGCAGGGTCTCGGCGAGGATGTCGGCCGCACGCCGCGGCGTTGGGGAACCGTGACGCTGCACGCCGAATTCTGTCATCGAGAGCGGGAGGTTGGTCGTGGCGAGGTTGTGCAAGACCTGCGCGATTCCTGACGAAATACTGGATGCGTTCACTGATCTCGGCGCGCAGATCGGTTTTGGCGGCGTCGCGCAGGGTCTGGCAGGTTCCGTTGACGGCCCGATTTTGAAGAGCATCGACCCAGGCAGGCTCAGCCACATCCCACAACACGCCGTGCATTCGCACGCGCTTGCCGTTGAGTTCGGCGAACTTCATGATACTGTCGAGGTAATCGAGTGTCACCCTGTCGCGAACACGTTCGTTAGCGTGCCACTTGCCCGCGTTCTCGGGTACAACCGTGTTGAAGTTTTCGATCACGAACTTCCGGTAGTTGCTGTCGTTTTCGCCCGGGCCGATAATCCATGAGGATGTGGCGACAGCGGTTCCAAAGTTAAACGCGTGGCGTTTCAGGCGGATGCGCACGCGCGTGTTGGCGATGGGTCGCCTGTCGACCGTGAGCGTCAGGCGAGCCGGACCCCTGCGGAAATGATCTATGTACGTGTCGGCCGCAGCGAGAGCGTTGGCGCTGGGATTCCCGTTCAGCACAGCGGCGCCCGCGATTGTAAGGTCGCGTACCTCGATCGCCAGCGGCCCGCTATTGACGTTTTCCACACGAACGCAGTACGTGCCTGCCGGCAGCGTCCAAATCCGGGTGTGCGAACTGTAGTTGTCTCCCGCGGCGTTTACCGGCCAACTCGCCGCGAAATCGGCGACGCGGAGTCCCAGCATGGGCGCCGGCGCCTCGGGGCTGGCTTTCGAGGCGCGGATGGTGAATGAGACCTCGCCCTCAGCCGCAAGTCTGATATAGGCGCCGACAAACCCATGTTCGCTGAGGCGCCATGCGTTGTTATCACACGGAGTCCCCGTCGACCGGTAAGCCAACAAGTTACCATCAAGCGTCGTTTGGCGTTCTACCGGCCAGATGCACGAAGCGCACAGTAATGCAGCGCCGAGGAGCAGGATAAAACTTCGCATAACTAACCGTCGCAGACTTTTTTACATGGTTTGTTCGTTATCGTTCCGTGATCCTGTGAGCAACTATCTCGTGTCAACAGTTTGATTGTAGTCGTCATTTATGATTCTTCCGTAACTAAAGCAGCACGCCCTGTTTCCAGAGCGCATATGAGTGCAGACCAGTAATTGGGGTTCTCGAAGGTCCGGGCGGTCGACTCCACAGGCAGAAAGCGACGCATCTCCTGGGTGAACTGACGACAGTGGCGTTCGTCGTCGTCGAGTTCATCGATGCGTTGTTGTAGATTGCCGCCGAAGGCGGACATCGTTATGCCCCGGTCGTTCAACTTCAGTCCAACCAGTGTACTCGACAGTTCCACTCCCCGCTGCTGCAGGTACATGATGTCCCAGAGGTCGCGGTATTGCACCCGATTGGGCCTCATCGCCAGGGCGACCCATTTATCGACCAGAATTTCCTCACGACTTTCGGCTTGCACGATCAGCCCGTCGGAACCCATATCCACGCCGTAGTGATTTCTCAGTAGCGACGGATGCTGCTGACGGCTTGGAAGGGCGCAGATGTCGATATGGATTCTCTGTGTCGGAAGTTGTTTTTGCGAGGGTTGGGTTTCCAATCGAAGTTTCCACGTGCTGACGTTTCCGGATTCCAGTTGAGGCTCGCTGACCAAAACGGGCAAACCGTATTTCTCCATCAGCGTCGATTCCAGAGTATTCTTCAAACCTGTGAGTTGATCCGGATGGAAATCGCTGCCGCCGGTAAAATCCAGATTCTCGCTGAGGCGTTGCGATCCATAGCACATCCGCAGGCATGTCCCGCCGATGAACGTCAGTCCTGTCAGCAGACCGGCCCGACTCATTTCGCGAAGAATGTCATGGTGCAGCAATTCTTTCTCCACCGCCGAGCGGACAGTCCCCAGAGCGGCTTGGGACAGCAGCGCCTGATTCACCAACTCATCGAACAAACTCATTTGCGATCTCCCAATTCACCAGCCCCGTGTCCCGGTGGGTGTCTCGAATATCCTGGAGGGCCTGAACCACCGACGCTCGCCAAAGCCCGTAGCTCGAATCGTAAGTCAACAGTCCGGTTAGTCCGGAGGGCGTCTTCTGCGTGTGGACGATTTCCACCACACCGTAGTCGCCGCAGGAAATCACATTGGACCTCCCCGACGACATCACCGTGATTCTGCCCATAGGAATCTGTGAAATAACCCCGGCTTCACTGAGGACCGTCTCCAGGCTCAAATAGTTGAAACAATTCGCCCGCAGCAGCACAACGACCCGACCGAGCAATGCACTGCCTCGAAGTTCACAGTCGTCCAGCATGTAGATTCCGCGGCAGAGGCGAATCAGGTCGCCTCGCTTGACGAGTCTTGAAACCAAGGGCCTGAAAGCCGCTTCCGAATGCTTCGGTAGAAGACAGCGAAGATCCGTCATCGCAAAAAGCCGATCCGTCCGCCCTGTCAGACGACGAAGCTCTCTCATGAATTCGCGTTTAGGTTGCATAGTATAATACTATACAGATCATCGTCTAAAATGCAACCTATTGTACAGTATAAAGTGGGACTGAGAATAGGGGACGCTAAGAATACTTTTTCGACACTCAAGGGGAAAAAGGGTCGGGAAGACTTTATCCTGTGATTTCTCAACTACTTAGCAACTATAGAATAAAAATCAGGGGACCGGATTAAGCGAAAGGTTAACAAGACACAGTTTACGACCCGCCGGTGGCAGGCAACAGTAGCGTACTAGCGTCTTCGGCGTCTCAACAGACCCAAACCTCCCAAAATCAGCAGGCTCAGCGTTGCCGGTTCGGGGATGTCGAGTTGCAGACCGTTAAGTCCACCGTACTCGCTGTCCCTGTTTCGCCAGGTAAACGAGATATCTCCGGAAGAATCTGCGTTGGGGGTCAGCTTGATCCAGTTCTCCCCCTCGTTAAGCGGGCTTCGTTTGGGACCTGTTGTATTTCCGACGGCGCCCCCGTTGGCTGCATCGAGCGTCACGAGAATTGATTGACCCGTCTGGTCACCCAAGCCATAGACGTAAAGATCGTACGTCGCATTTGGCGTCAGACCACCAAGGGTGATGGTGGACGAACCGTTCTTCACCCAGAGGTAATCCCTCATTAGAGCGTCACCCGCCGGTCCACTACCGCCGGCGGAATTGCTGTAATCATTGCCGGCGGGCTTGGTCAACGTAACGCTTGTGGGCGCGTCGTGCGAATCTACCAGCGGCGCCTCGTTCAACGCACTTAACGCGAAACTGTTCCACTTGACCCCGGTATCCGGGGCCGCCGCTGTCCCGCTGTATGCGCCTCCGTTACCGAAATCTATGTTGATCGGCGCCCCTTCGGCCGATCCGGACAAACCTGCAACTAACGGTAACGCGGCGAAAACAGCGAACGCAATACACCTGCGGATATTGGTGTTCATGATCGGCCCTCATATCAGATATAACGAGGCCTTCCCAGGCTCTGAAATGACCTCGCAACCTCACGTTCTACCGACAACAAACGACAAACGTATTTATACTACATCTGTCCGGCTTTGTCCAGCAAAAACCGGCCGCCCCGAACGGTCGTGAGGGACCTTATTATCTGGCGAAAATAATGTCCCTCACAGAGCAGGAGAGCAGTTGAGCAGGCGAACAGGTGAAACGGCAGGGGCAAAAGCTAAAAAACCAGCACGATCACCAAACACACAGCTCTCTTGCGGTCTCCTGCTCACCTGCTCACCTTTCGTGCCATTTCACGGCTTTCTTAATAGAGCAGTAGTATCCCGTATAAATGTCGAGCGAAAAAGAACGTAGCGATGCCAGGAAAAAATGTCGCCCCCGAACGGTCATGGGGCTTTCTTTGGGGTGTGGAGGTTCAATGTTCCACCAGGATGATATCGGTGAGATCCAGGTCCGTCGTGAACGTGACCGCGTGGGGATACTGCCGCAGCGAGCCGGCGGTTGCGGGTTTGGCGAGGGTAAACTTCAACTGACCCGACGTGACCGATTTGACCGTCTTCGGCGGGCGGGGGCCCGGAAGCTGCAGCGTCACCTTGAGATTCTCGATCCGCTGGTAGGTGAAGTTCGCCAGGACCAGTGCTGTCCCCGCTTTGGCGTCGTAGAGCCCGGCCTCGACTATCGGGTGGGACAGTTCGACGAGCCTGGGCGCCTTGGCGCGCTCGGCCTGGCGGTTGATAAACTCGCGCTGCACGGCGGGCCAGTTCTCTTTAAGTTCGGCGGGCACGAATTTCGCATCCTTGGCGTACGAGATCGCCGGGCACGTTGCGGTGTAGATCGCCTGGCCCCGCCCGAAGCGGTTCCGCACGACGGCCGGCGAGCCGTCGGTGAACTCGCCCTCGATCTTTACCGTTGGCGCCGGTTCGATCGGCGTCTTGATCCCGATTGCGCCGAAGGACGCCTTGGGCTTGATCTGCACCTTGTCGATAAACTTCATAGCGTTCAGCGCGCCGCGTATGTGATACCTCCCGGGCTGGACGACTACCTTGCCTTTCGGGCGAATACCGAAAACCTTTTCGAGTCCGACAACCGGTTCGTCGAACTCGTTTCGGCTGACCGCGGCGCACGAACCGTATATCTGCCCGCCGCCGGCGACCCACTGGACTATCTTCGAGACAGCCCGCCCGCCGATGCACGGGTCGGTCACGTAGAGCACCTTGTATTCCCCAAGCCGCCCGGCCGCCACGTCCTCCTCGGTGACCATATCCACAAGGAACTGCCCGTGGGTCAGCGACAAATACGTCAGGCGCCGTTCGAGCATGTGTACGTATCCAAACGGCTGCCACAGGTCCGACGAGATGCTGTAGAGCAGCGCGACCTTCGTGCGCCTCTGCGCCCCCGGCGCGATGATATGCTCGGCGGCCGCAAGTTGGCGCGTGACGTTGGCCACGCCGTCGTAGGCGCCCCGCAGGTCCGACCAGTAGTTCTCCGTGCTGGTGGCCGTCGGACCGTAGGTCCAGTAGAAAAAATGCCTGGCGCCCTGGCAGAGCGCAGAAGCGGTCTTGAGGCGGAGGTTCGTCTCGTCGCTCGGCGTGATCCACGCGATGGTGGGGATCAGATCGTGTCGGCCTCGACTTCCGCTCCGGAAGATCGCCGCCTGGAAGCCCATGAGTTGGAAACCCTCCCAGGTCGTGTTCGGCCCGTACATGTACTGCAGGCCCATCCAGTCTTCGATTCCGATCAGATCGACCGCACCGCTGCGGGCGATGTCGAACCAGTCAGCCGCCAGCGGCGACCCGCCCCACGTGGGATTCGGCGTCATACCCATGCCCAGACCCGAACCGGAAAAGTACGGATGATCCGCCACCAGCGTGGAGGTCAGCAGCCCCTTGCCGAAATACTTATGCACCGTCTGGCTATTCCATTGCAGCCGCTGGGTAATCGCGCGCTGTCGGAATCGGGAAGTGTAGTAGAACACGCGGCGCGCGGCGCGGTCGTTTGTCTTGCGGGCGGCTGTGAGGGCCTTTGGAGTCTCGATTGGAACGACGTCGCTTAGCTTGCCTGCGCCCAGATCGCGCGCCCGGATATTCTCAATCTCCAGCCATTTGTGGAAGTGCTCCAACGCCTGCGCGTCGGTCCCGATGGGCGGGCGGCATACGATCTCGTCGGAGAATCCGAACGGGACTCCCGGCGCGAATTTCTTCTTGTTCCGCTCGGCCTGGGCCTTTATGGATTCGTCGATCTTCTTGCGCGTGGCGCCCGGTCCGAACATGACGCGGTGGGTGTGGGCGGGCTTTCGCAAGGCAAACTTCTCGCTAACCTCCGGTCGCTGGTTGCCCACGACGTTGAAGCCCAGCAGCCAGAGGACCTCGGCCTCCTTGAGATTCAGTTCGGGTCTCTGGGGCGACCAGAAGCTGGTCTGGATGATGAGTTTTTTGGGCGAGATGCGTTTTCCCCCGGTGGCCTTTTTCGCCCATGTCAGGCGCCGGGCGGTCATTTGCGAGGCCGTCTCGTAACTCGCCGCATCCGTCTTGGGGTCAGGTGAGATCAGGAAGCTCGTCAGCGATCCGGTGTACGATTCTCTCATCCGCTTGACTACCGCGTCGGACGACGGCCTGGTCGCTATCTCTATCACGACGCTCCGTTTGTCGGACGGCATGTTAGTGATGAAGTCGGCTGTGACGTTTGGGAATTCCGCCACGCCGCCGGCGCGGTTCAACCGCCCGTGGAACCGCTTGCCCGCGTATTCCGCGAAGTCCATCCATTCGGTGAACTCACCGGTCGCGACGCGGGCGGACTTGTTCTTGTCCGCCCCGACCGGCCAGACAGCCTTGGGCAGATACCACGGGCTCTTGTGGATGTATCCGCCGAGGCGAACGAACCAGGAAGTTCCGGCGGGAGCTGCGAGTTTGAAGCGGACAAATACACCATCCGCGGCCCGGGCGGGATTTACCGTCATCAACACAAAAGAGACGAGAATGGCCAACAACAAGCAGCGAAACCGTCGTTCGGCGATCCGCCAGAGGCGGAAAAACGGCGAGAGCTCGGCGCGGTCCAAAACGCACATACCGTTTCCCGGGATATTGTCGTTGTCCATGCCTTCACCGTTCCCTGGACATCTGCGTCTCTGTGTGCAATTGGTGATTAGTCTACTTCTTTTTGCCAGCGCGATCTACATCAAGGCGCTACTCATGCCTCAAAGACTCTATGGGGTCCATATGGGCGGCGCGATACGCCGGGTACAATCCGAACGTGATGCCGACCGCGGCGCTGATTCCAAAAGCCATGATCAGCGATTGTCCGGTGATAACAGTGGGCATGTCTCCAAAATGAGTGACCATTATGGGCACTATCAGGCC